>Ga0126377_10000963_pt1 | contig 18464 bp, 25 predicted proteins | sample PanSoiMetPlot_22_FD_92647 | JGI IMG/M metagenome (GOLD analysis project Ga0126377, IMG submission 92647) | Tropical forest soil microbial communities from Panama - MetaG Plot_22 | ecosystem: Environmental > Terrestrial > Soil > Tropical forest > Bulk soil | place: Panama | collected 2016-02-17 | reverse complement strand
GGGGGGTAGGACCGATCCATAAAACAACAACGGCGCCGACCATACACCCACGCCGCCCGCCGACGCAACCCGGAATCGATCCCGCCGCGCCACACACCTCAACCGCACGTGTTCGTATTCCACTCACAGGATAGCCCCTATGGATCTATTTGCTCCGATCCTCGGCGAGTACGCGATCCGCAAAATCCGCGAACGGTCGTCGGCGGCGGTGTTGGTGATCGGCCGCGACCGATTCACGCGCGCCGACCTCGCGCGTGTCGAGTGTTTCAATTTCACGGCCGCGCATTTGTTGACCGTGAAAATTCGATCGTTTGACGTGGCATCGATCGCTGACGTGTTCCGATCGTTGTCGCCGCGCGACCTCGCGATCCCCGGGTTGGGCGCCGTGTCGTTGGCGACGTTGGGCGCCGCGTTCGAAGCCAAGAGCCTCAGAACGTTGTCAACGAAAGACGCGAAACACAACGCGGCCGACACGAAAAACGACGTCACGTTCGGCACCCTGAAATCACATTCCCTCGACGAACAGGCGGCACGCGAGGAACGCCGCGCCACCAAGGCGCGCAAATCAACGCGACGGGACAAGGCGCACCGGATCCGCGTTGAACGGTACGAGCGCCGGATGAGTACCACCACCCATGAAAACCACACGACGCATGATCGAGGCTGAATTTGCCGACGCCCCGATCGCCCTGCAACACATGATCGCGGAATTGCGCGCCGACCTCGACGCCGCGATCCACACGGCGCAATTGTGGGGGCACCGACGGCGCGCGAAAAAGGCGGCGGCGACCAACGGGCACGGCGGCACGACGATCACACACGCCCTCGCCCTCGACGCCGCCCGCCGCGCGCGAACCCGGGGCGAGTGGTCGCGCGAACGCGATAAACGCAGGCGCCGGTCTGCCGCCATCCTGAAGACGTTAAGTAAAACGATGGCGCGCCCAATCCCCGGTACCGGGCGTGCCGCCGCGTTGATACGGCAAGGGTACATCGTCAAAAAAGACGACGGGTACGTGTTGACCGACAAAAAATTTGAGGCGTAACCCATGACCCGCAAAACCGACCTCGACGAATTGCACGATCGATTACTTGGGATCGAGGCAAACGTACGGCGGTCGACGCGGCGCGCGTGGGCGTTGTCGATCCTGTTCACGATCGCGATCGCGGTGTCGTTGTGGTGGTACGGCGTGTTACCGTGATCGACCGTTGGGCGCGGCGGCGTGTGCGACCTGCTAGGGAACCCGATCGCCCCCAAAACCCACCCCGTAATCCCCTTGTTTGTATATACATATAGATGTTGACATGTGCGGTGTGTGTATATACAATTAATGTGTAATGTCAATTAAGACCTTGCATTTGAAAGGGTTGGACACATGAGAGGTATCTACACATCGCTGCACGACGATCCCGATTGCGAATGGTGCGCCGACGCCCGCGCCGAACAGGCGGTCCAATCATGATCGAACGCCATACGATACGGTGGCGATTGAACGATCCCGCCGAAAGCACGAATAGCAACCGGTGGTCGCGGGTTCATATCGTGTCGTTTCACGCCGACGACCTCACCCGGTGTCACGCGCGGATCCCGTACGCCCCATACATGGTCGACCGCGACGATCAAATCCCCGCCGACGCGCCCGCGTGCAAACGCTGCGCGTCGGTCGACGAATAGGTGTGGTCATGACGATCAAACCCGGGGCGCCGTCGGGCGCCCTCGTCGTGTCCGTAGCCGACCTCGCCCGCCTGCGCGACCTCGCGCGCAAGATCAACGCCTTGACCACCAACCCGCATTGGTCGAGCGATCGCCGTTGGCGGATCGCCGACCTGTCGCGCGAGGCGGTCGAAATCCTCGATCGAATCGAGGTGCACTCATGAGCCCCGTCGCGCGCCTGTTCGCCCGGGAATGGTTGGCGGTCGTGGCGTGCCTCGCGATCGGGATCGCCCTCGGCGCGATCAACGTGGCCCGCATGTTCCCGTGGACGATCGCGATCGACGGCGTGATCGCCGGGTGGGGGTCCGTCGTCGTGCAAGGCGTCGCGGTGTTCGCGCCGTTGTGCTATGGCCTGCGCGTGATCGTGTTGGTCACCGCATGGGCGATTCGCACGCGCCGGGCGGGGCGGTCATGACGACACGCAAACCGCGCACGCGGGGCCCCCAAACGTTCGCCACGAAGGTACCGATTTCGATCCGCCTGCACGCCGACACGATCGACCGATACCGCCGTCGGTTCGTGCAGGGGTGGCAATCGCAAATGTCGCGCGACCTCGACGAGGCGATCCGCCGCCATGAGACATCAACGAAAGGGTTGGCCCCCCAATGAAACGGAAAAAGCTTTCCGACCTCACCGTCGACGAGGGGTTGTACGTCTTGCCCTCGGGGCGGTTCGCGGTCATTTGGCGTGAGCATGGGCGCCCGCACGAAAAGCATTTCCCCGCCGACACGCCGCGCAAAGCGTTACGCGAATTTCGGAAATCGCAAACCACGCGCGTCGCGCAGGCGGCGCCGACCAACGAGGACGAAACCGGATCGTTCGTGCGTGATACGGTCACGTTCCTCCGCACCCGACGCGCGCGCCCGTCGTACGCCTCGGATCGATCGCACATGAAACCATGGATCAAGGTGTTCGGGCGGTTCTCGCGGCACGCGGTCACCGCCGCCAAGATCACCGCCGCCCTCACCCTCGACGGGTGGGCGACCAAATCGCCGCGCGAAGTGCGACACCGCGTCAACACGTTGCGGCAATTCTTTAACTTCCACGACGGCGCCCGGTTCACCGACGCCCTGTTCGCCGACGTCGTCACCCCCAAGGTACCGACGACCGAACCGGTCGGCGTCGCCGACACGGTGATCGCCGCCGTCGCCGCGCGCCTCGCCGACCACCAACGGCGCGGGTACCTGCGCGACGGCAAAACCCGGGCGCGGTTCCTCGTCGAGGCGACGTGCGGCAAACGCCCGTGTCAGATTGCCGCCGCCCGCCCCGCCCACCTCGACCTCGACGGGCGGGTGTGGAACGTCCAACCCGCCAAGGGGTCGCGCGGCGGGCGGTTGTACCTCAACGACCAAATGGTCGCGGCGTGGCGGGCGTTCGTCGCCGCCGACGCATGGGGCACCGACGCCGAGGGCACGTGGGATCGGCGGTCGTTCGTCAAGACGTTGCAGCGCAACGGGTGGCCCGAGGGGATCCGCCCGTACAACATGCGCCATCAAACCTTGCAGGTCATGACCGACCGGGGCGTCGATTTCGGCGAGGTGCAAGGCGTCGCCGGGCACACCTCACCCGACACGACCCGGCGGCACTATGTGCCCATGACGGGCGCGCGGCGGGCGTCCGAGGCGGTCGAGGGGCGGTTTGACGCCGCCATGTTCGCGCCGGTCGTACGGGCGAAACCGCCGCGCCGTCGGCGGGGGTCACCCCCGGCGCCGGTCGAGGGCGCCACGTCGATACCATCGGGGTATACCATCGCGGCCGATGGGCGAGCACCGAATAACCCCGAAAAACCCCATGAAACGCCGTGTGGTAAACCCGCCACGGCGACGCCCGGCGCCGACACGGTGCCGATCCTTGACGCCGTTTTGGTGTGATTTGTGGGGGTTTTCTGGGGGTTGGTGGTTGCGGGGGCGGGATTTGAACCCGCGACCTTTGGGTTATGAGGCTGATCACGCGTCACGAAAACGTTTGAACTAACAACACGTTGGCGCGTCTACCATCGCGCCATACCAACGCGGTTTCAAAACGGCGCCGGATTATTTCGGCGCCGTTCGTTTTTTACCCTGAAATGTTCCACGCAAAACGCGCGGCGACCTCGACCGCGCAGGATGGCCCGTCACAGCGTCGACGGCGGCGCCGACCCTAACCCCGACCCGACAATCGATCGTCGTCGGTGACCTCACGGCGCACGAACGGCGGGGTGTTTGGCGCGGTGTCGGTCCACCCGTGATCGCGGGCGGATTGTTCCTCGTCGCGCGACAAGACGTGGATCACCGCCCGCCCTCGGAACATGCGCCGGGGTACGTAATCGTCGGCGGGCGGGGCGTACCGTAGCCGAGGCATCAGGGTTGCCAACGGCGCGGTGCACACGTCCACCCGCACACGCCGTTCGCGCAGGCGGGATCCTGTAGCACCTTGACCGGCGCCCCGTCGGGACACATCAGATCACGCGGCGGGGCGAGGTACCGCCGCACGGTGCGCGCGGTCGTCGACACACACGACGACGTCGCGAGGGCCACGACGACGATCACCGCACGGGCGCGATCGTGATCGGCCCGAACATGATCCGCACGACCCATACGACGACCACGATCACGATCAACACGGTCAAGGCTTGTTTGAACAGCGAGGGCATGGGCACGTACGTCGTAATCAACCACAACACGAACCCCAACACGGCGACGCCGACGATCAACGAAATCAGATCCATACGTCACCTCTTAACCGGGTCCGGTCGCGATCACGTATTGCGCGGCGAAATCGGCGGCGGTCACGACCTGTCGCGCGCCGGTCGCCGTGTTCGTCACGAGGTGATCGGTCGTTTTGATCGGCACAACGATCACATCGGTGTAGTGCAAATGCGGCGATCCGTCGCCCTTGTCGCACGCATCAATGCCGACCGGCCACGTGTTTGGCGGTTTCGTCGCGTCGAACACGTCGTCGGTGTAATGATCGACCCGTCGCACGTACTCTTGTGCCATTGGGTACCGCCTTTACGCAATCATCCACGCGCCGACATGCGCGAATCCCGCCGTATTCGTACTTGCGGGCAAGTTCGCAAAATCCGTTCGATTGAATCCGATCGACGTGTTCGCCGCCGTGCACATCATCACACCCCACCCGCCGACCGCGACCGACGACGTGCCGACCCCACTTTGTGACGTGAGGATCGTAAAGGGAAACGCCGCGTACACGATGTTCGTGGCCCCGGTGATCGTCGTGTTCGCTAGATTGATCGCGGCGACCATGGTGGTCCCGCGCACGACATAGCTATGCAACAACACGTCGGCGGCGTCGACGCCCCACGCACCACCCGCCCCCGCCGTGTACAGGCCCGCCGTGTAGGGCACCGCGATCGGGGCGCCTTGATCGTGGTGGATCAATTTCCAATTCGCCCACCCTTGTACCGAAATGATGTATTCGGCGGCGCCACTCGCCGCTAAGGGGGTGGGCGCGGATCCGATAAAATTGTTGAAATTTTGCACGCCCGCCGCGCCGTGCGCCAAGGTCGATCCGTTCGACGACAATTGCAAAAACAACAGGCGTTCGCCGAGGGTCCGACCCGCGCCACTCGTCCCGGTGATTTGCACGGGCGCGGAATTGTTCATGACGATCACGTGCAACGATTTGCCCGCCGTGAGAGGAATCACGCCCGCCGTGGTTTGAATAATGACCTCGCTACTCCCCCCACCCGTCAACGCCGCGTCGATCTGATTGTAAAATTCCGTTTTCCACGCGTTGTCGATCACGGTCCCGGTGGTACCGGATCCGTCGTCGTCGATAATCGGAGTGCGGGTGATACTCATTACGCCCCTACCGTGTTCCGCGCGACCCGTAACAGGTCGGCGAGCGAATAGAAGTTACTCGACGCGGTACACGTGAACGTCGGCCCGACGCCGGGTACCGGCCAAAAGTTTTTGATCGTGACGTCCTGAATTTTAAAATCGCCCGTCAGGTTGAACGGCGCGGGTAACGCGACGTGAATCGTTCGGCCCGATCGCGTGTTGGGGTCGCGCACGCTATACGACACCGTGATCAACACGGTGGATCGCGACGACAACAACGCGCGCCCGCGCGCCTGTGCTTCGGTATAGCTAATGCGCCGATCTTGAATGTACGACTCTTTAATCCCCGTCCCACCGATCACGTTCGCGAGATTCACTTGCGACGTCGGATCGTCGATCACGACCAACAAGTTAATGTCGTCGCCCGATTTGATCGGATACAGGATCGAATAGGCGGCGCCTAGTGCGGGAATGCCGACGAGGGCGGGCGCGGCGGTCGCGGTCGATCCGTACGACACCGTCGCCGTGATCGATCCCGGTCCCGACGCGGGGATCCCCGTGAGGCTATTGCCACTAATCCCCGTGTACCGGACGTATTGTTGCCCGTTGCCGATCACGACCCACCCGCCCGACGGATTGAAATTCCCCGTCCCGGCGAGTAACAACGAGGTCGACCCGGCCACGACCGATCCGGTCGTGGTCGGCGTCAACGCCGACGTATCCGCCGTCGGCGCATTAGCGCCTAACGCGGCGTCGGATTTGTTGTCGGTGTACGTGGTCGTCGTGTTGTCGGCAATCGTGGCGACGAGTTTTAATTGCGTGCCGCCCGCCGTCGTGCGGTACACCTTGCGCGCGGTGACCCCGGTGGGACCGGTTGCGATCCCGGTGAGGGCGGCGGTCCCGAATTGTGGATTCGTCGCGGGCGGGTTTTGGATCGCGCGCGGCGTCATGCTCCCGTACAACAAGAAATCGAACGGGTACCCCGGCCCGGGATAATTCGGGACGTTGTAGTTGTACCAATTCCACGCGCCGCCGTTCACCCGATAAAAGACATAGATCCCGCCGCTCCGGGGATCGGGCGATTGCACGCCGTGCAAAATGTGGGCAAGGGGTGAGGGGTGATCGGGCGACCAATACCAATTCCCCCACGGATTCGCCACGGCGACGATCGAGACGATCGGCGAGGGCGTCGTATAAATTGGCGTCGACGATCCGCCGTACACGTGCACATAGCAATACTCGACGGTATACCCGTTATCGATCCCGCTATTGCGTTCGTCAAAGATTTGTCGACTCGGATAATCGGTCGCCTGTATCACGCTGATCGTCGTCGGCGGCGCGATCGGTCCCATCGTCACCGCCGCCGTGAGTGGGGACGGTTTCGTTTCGCCGCTAGCGGTCACCCACGTGTACGCCCACGTGTGATCGCCCGCCTCGATCCCCGCCGCCGCCTGTAAGGACGCGGCGGGCGCCGACGTCGGCGTCACCCCGGGACCGACCAATGATCCCAACGCGCCCGACGTGCCGCCGCCCGGGGGTAAGACGTACCCCGTGTACGTCATGCGTTGCGGTCCCGACACGATCCGCCCGCCGCCCGATTGGTACCACGCGACCGTATCGACGGGGATCATGGTTTCCCCGGGGACAATGTCGGTTGGCGCCGTCGTGCCGCCGCCCTCGACTAACGCGCGGGTCACGATTTGCGAGAGGTCGCGATTCACTTTGACGTCGCGCAGCGATCGGTGGGTCGGCGTCAACGCGACGGGCGGCGCGTACATCGTTTCGGGTTGCGTGAACGCGTGCACGTCGCGGAAATAATCGACGTACCAATACGCGCCGACGCGTTCGCAAACCTGCGTGATCGCGTCGGGCACCGCCGTATTGGTAAACGTGATTTCGTCGAGGGTGATCAGATCAAGATCACCCGCGACCGCCTTGGTTGTGAAATTCTCGCCCCACGACGCGACCATGTGCCGAATGATCGCCGCCGCCGTCCAATTGGTGTACCGGTAGACGACAAGGTGTTGCGTCAATTGCCACGAATAATCGATCCCGTTAACCTGATAGACGATGTTTTGGGGGTTGTCGACGAGGTACCCCTCGTCGGTCGACAACACCAGCCCCGCGAAGTACCGCGTGCCCGAGTTTTTCGATCCGAGGGTGATAATAATTTCCTGCCCCGTTTGCGGCACGAATCCGCGTACGGTCATTTGCAACGTATTCGGCGCCTCGTCGAGGGTGTCGTGAATCGACAAGTTGTCCACCAACACGCCTTGTGTCTTGTCCGTACGCCCATACCCGTAATGCACGCCGCCGATCGACACGAACGGTTGCATGTTCGTGTACCCGCCGCGTGTGTTGCCACCGCGCGCGACCTTGCCCAACGCGTACGTTTTCGCTTGTTGTCCCGGCGCAAGGGTCGCCATGTCACCGCCCCGGCAACGTGTACCCCTGTCGTCGTAACAGGTCGGTCAACGAATCGCCGACGACACGGGCGATTTCGTCTTTCGATCCCAACACCGTGCCGTTGATATTGATCGCGACATTGCCCAACCCGCCCGCCTGCGCGAGGGCGGTTTGTCGTTGCCCGACGGGGATCGAAATCATCCCGCCATACCCGCCGACGATCGCCGCCGCCTCGCCCGCCGTATAGCCTTGCCCCATCAACCCGATCACACGCGGGTCGGTGTTCCCGAGTACCGTCGCGCCCGACACCGCCCCGATCGATCCGCCCGGATGCACGCCCGACAACCCGCCGACCGTTTGCCCGCGATCGATCGGCGTCGTGCCCGGGGCGGTCGGTCCATGCCCCACGGTCGCGTTGACGACCTCGCCGTTGATCACTTCCAAGGCTGTGTACCATGCGTTCAACGCCGACGACGCGGCGTTGATCGACCGTTTCATGGCATCGTCGGACGCCGCCGCCGCGCGATCGGCGGCGTCGCGGATCCCTTGTTCCTCGGCGTACGCCAATTGCATGACCGCGTTGTTGTACGCCTCGCGTTGGGTGAGGTTCCCTTTAAACCCCGCCATTTCCGCTTGGGCGCGCGCCCATACTTGGGACACCTTGTATTCGGTCGCGTCCATTTCCGATTTCATGACGAAATCGTTGTACTCGGCGGTTTTCTTTTCGATCGCGTCGTACCCCGCCGCCGTCGCCGTCGCCCATTGCTGTTCTAACGCCAACGACGCGGCGGCGGATTCTTTCGCCTCATTGCGCGCCATGGTCAACGCGCGCGTTTGTTCGGCGGTCAACCCCAACGCGGTCGCCAACGTTTCCATTTTGACGCCGAGGTCGAGTTCGTAATTGATGTACGCTTTCGTTTCGTCGGATAGCCCGGCCAGCGTCGCGCGCCAATCATCGGTTGCGGTCGCCGTCGACACCATGACGTCGTACCACGCGGCGTTGGATTTATTGGCTTGATCGGTCGCGTACGCGAGGTCGATCGCCGATTTGGTCAATTGGTCGGCGATTTGTTTTTCCTCGGCGAGGGAGAGCGTCGTCGCCTTGATATTCGGGACGAGTTCAATATCTTTTGGCCGGTTTTGATCGAGGGTTTTTAACGCGTTGGCGACGCCGGTAATTTGCGCGACCAACGCCGCCGCCTCGTCTTGCGTCATGCCCCCGGTGACCTGTCGCAAGCGTTCGTGAGAATCCTTAAATCCCTGAATCATTTCGGCGCCCTCGACGACGATCTTGGCTTTCAATTTCGCCCAATCGTTGCCGATTTGTTCCAACGATTTCTGGTACTTGTCCGCCATGATCGGCGCCTCGTCGCCGAGTTTTTTGATATCCGCCAACAACGTCGGGACCATGTTTTGCCACCCCTTGCCGAACAGGTCGCGGGCGGCGTCGGCGCGATCGGTTTGCGTCGTAATGTTTTGAAACCCCTCAGCGAGTTTTGTTAAGGATTCCAACGGCGATTGGTTTTTGAATTCCTCGGCGGTGATCCCGAAGCGTTTCAACGCGCCGATCGCGGCGGTGTCGCCCGATCCGATCCGCGCCTGTAGATTGCTGATCGCGGTCGTCATTCCCTCGACCGACGATCCGGTTTGCCCGGCAATGAATTGGAGTTTTTGTACCTCGGCGCCGGTCAACCCGGTTTGGTCCTTAAGTTTTTGAATTTCGGCGCCCGCCGAAATCACCGATTGCGCAAATGCGATCACGCCGTTGATCGTCGTCTGAATCCCGAACGCGCCGAGTACGCCTTGCAAGGTGGAAATCGCCGACGACCAATCGGTCGTGGCGGTCACGTTAGCTTCGGTGGCTTTCGCGAGGTCGGCTAATCCCTTGGGTACCTCGTACCCCATGGCTTTCATTTTTTCGACCGCTTCATTGGCTTTGTTGCCGACGGTTTCGAGTTCGGACGCGGTCAATTTGGCGGCGCCCCCGATTTGATCCACGGCGACCGTGAGCATGGTCGCCTCTTGCAGCAAGGCGCGCCCCGATAGGTTCGCGACCATGTCGTTAAACCGTTGCCCGACGGTGTCGGCGCCCGCCGACATTTCGACGAGTTTTCCTTTGGCTTGATCGATCGCCTGTAGGAACGACGAAAAATCCGCGTCAAATTTGGCGGTCGGCATGGGTCACCCCTCGTCGGACAACCACGCGATCAATTCGTCGAGCAACGGCGCCGGTAATTCCATGAGGTCGGACCACGACCAATGCATTACCCGACAGATTGCAAAGCACGATCGGACGTCGTCACGGTACCCCGGCGTTTTTTTTCCTCGGATCGCGCGGTTTCCTGTCGTTGTTCGTGATCGTCGAGGGCCACGCGCATTTCGTTAAATTCGTCGGGGTGCAATTGATCGATCGCGCCCGCCGACACCGGGACCGGGCGGTTGTCTTTATCGACCAACGACCACGCGACGACGTACGCCAGCAATCGCGCGATCCCCACTTGCATCGGGTCGAGCATGGGCGTTTCGCCGGGCGCGAACCGTCGGCGCATGTCGACGAACATGGCGCGTTGTTCGCCCGTCGTGAGTTCACGTTTGACGTCGAGGTAATCGCCGTCGGACAACGGCAACCGATCGATCGCCGGTTCTACAAAACGAAATCGCCCCATAACACCTCAATCGATCGGGGAACCCAACCGCGCGACGAATCGCCCACCGTCGCCGGGGGTGAACGATTCGATCGGCCAATGCCACGCGCCCGCCTTATGGGGCGCGATAAAGACGAGGGGTCGTTGCGCGAGGTTGTACGCGTTCGATTCGGTGATCGTTCCGGTGACCGACCAGCGCGCCCCGATCCCTTTGCCCGCGCGTGTGACGGTGTACCCGCCGATCTTGGCGGCGACAAAGTACGCCCACCGAATTTCGGCGGTCACGCCGCGCACGGCGAACCCGTCGTCGAGCATGACGCCGACGCGTTACGGGGTTTCGGCGGGCGCGAGGGTCCATGGACCCGCCGCCGCCCACGTGCCCGAAATCGTCGCGGGTCCGTTCGCGGGCACGTCGATCGACGCGTCGACGAACGCCAACCCCGACAAAAACAGGGTCGGTACGAGGCTATCGGGCGAGAGTTTCAACATAACTTTCGCTTCGCCCAACGCAATGTAGAGGATCGTAATGTCGTCGGTGTCGAGGAATCCGCCGAGGGCGCCCTTGACGTCGGGCAACCCCTGTACGCTGACCTTGTTGGTGTCGCCAAACGCGGTCACGTCGGCGCGGTCGCGCGCCAACGATGCCGACCATTTGTTCAACGACGCGATCGGCGTGAACGTGCCCGGTGGGGTCGGTGGGTCGGTGCGATCAACGGCGACGACCCCGCGTGATCCGTAAATGCGATTCATGGTTCCCCCTGTTCGTTGCCCTATGGGTTCGGTACGGCCTTGACGAAATACACCCCGATCCGGTGTTGCCACCGCACCGACGCGTTTTCGGGATCGATCGTGAGGTCGGGTTTGTACGATCCGTCGCGCCACGATTCCGTAATCCGGTACCCGGGCGCGACCAATTGCGACGGGTCCGACAACAATTCGTTGATCCGGTCGGCGGCGGCGCGCACGTCGGCGCCCGAGGTTTGCAACGCGATCGCGTCGATCAAGTACCGGAACGATTCCCACGCCACGCCGCCGAACATGCGTTCGACCGTGTGCGCGGTGACTTCGATCGCGATAAAGCGTTGCGCCCCCTGCGCGGCGACGTTGAAATACACGCCGTCGGGCAAAATCGCCATTAACGTCGGGTCGTCGAATAGACGTTTTACGACCGCCTTATCGACGGCGCCCGAATCCTGTACGCCGATCAAAAATCCCCCTCGACCGTGAATCCCGCCGCCTGTACCGCTGCGATGATTTCCAATTCCATTTCGCGTCGGTGTCGTTCGGCGACGACGACCAACGATTGCGACAGGTGGGGCACGACGCGCCCCACGTCTTTGCCCGAGGGCATTTCGCGTTCGGCGGTGCCTTGTTCCCACAAGTGGGCGTGGGGCGCCGACGATTTCACCGCGATCGACAAGTGCACCGACGTCGTTTTGATTTCGTCGATCGACAACCCCGCGCGTAAATGCCCCGTTTCGCCTTGGGGATAGTTCGATAACATCTCGCGTTCGGTACGTTCGGCGGCGTTGTACAAGGCGTCGTGGGCGGCGAGTACGACCGACGAGGGCGCCGTGTCGAGGTCGGCGATCAACACGTCTAACCCTTGCCACGTCATCCGGACCACGTCACACCCCTACGGGCGCCCGGCGCGGGCGCGGATCGTTGTCGGCGATGTACTCGGCGGCGAACACAATCAACCGGCGCCGTCCCTCATGTTCGCGGGCCACCGACGTCACGTCGTACCGTTTCGTCGTCGCCGGTTCCTCAACATCGGGGACGAGGATCCGACACGGTGTCGTAATCCCCGGGTGGTAATCGCCGCGCAATAAATGCGACGCGGTCGCCTCGATCGTTTTGGCGATCGACCGTTCTAAATTCCGCGCCGCCGCGTTTTCAATCGAACACCACCACGTCGCGGGATCAAGGTCGACCCACGTTTCAATAAATCCACCCTCACCGTCGGGCGTCGGGGCGCCCGGCGATTGCACGCGCGCTAAAAATTTCATTTGCCCGCGCATGGATCACGCGTACGCGGGGTCGCGTGAACGTTTCAACACGCGATCGATCGCGTCCCATACGGCGGCGTCGGTATCGTTCGGCGCGCCGTCGTCGCCCTTGTGTTCCCACCGATTGCCGACAAACAGCAACACCGCGTCGCGCACCCGAGGCGGCGCCGTGGTGTCGGTCCACGCCGGGTCGTTGCGATCCTTGAGGTAATCGCGGATCGCGTTGCTGGCGAACCCGACAAGGCGCGTCAGATCGGCGGTGATGTCGGGTTGTGCGGTCGACAACACGACGCGCAGGTACGTTGCCGCCTCGGGTACCGTCACAAGGTCGGGGCCAAGATCGGCCACGGGCGGCGGCGCGGGTTCGGGCGCGGGTTGCGGCGTCGGTGTTGGCGCGTCGCCCTCGGGCGTTTGGATCACCAACATGGCCGATTGGTTGTTCGCGAGGTTCGATCCCGAATCGCCCTCGATCGCGACCTCGACGTAATCGTCGATCACCGTCGGCGCGCCGGTCGTGTGAAACAACAACGCCGCCGTGTGATCGTTCTTGTCTTGAATGAACAACGACGTACCGACGGGCAAATCGTTCAACACGTAAAACGCGTCGAACCCGTCGGCGGTGCGCAGGCTGATACGGATCGTGAGGGCGAGCAACCCGACGTCGTCGAGGCGCAATTGCCCGTTGGCGGGCGCGCCGGTCGTTTGCGGCGAGTACGTGTACGGCAACCATGTCGTACGCGCGGTCGTCGACGTCGACCCCAACCGACCCGGGGTAATGGGTATCGGCGTCATTTGGCGTCGCGCCCCCGGTCGCCCCGTTTCACGAACAGGCGCCACGCCTCGCCGCCGTCGTTCGTGCCCGGTTGGGTCGTTGTCTCTTTCCGCGCGATCCACCCCGACCCGTCGCGCGTGACAATGTCGCCGCGCGCGTACGTCGCGGTCGCCGACCACACGCCCCGGTCGATCGGGATCGGCATGTCGATCACGCCGATCGCCGCCTCGCCGAGTGGACCGATCGCCTTGATCGTGATCGTGCGTTCCCCGTCGTACTCGGTTTTGATCGCGTCGAGCATGATCCCGTCTTTGCCATCGGCGCCCGGTTTGCCGTCGGCGCCGGGTGGCCCGGGAACCGGCGCCCGGGTTTCGAGCACCGCGCACCGTTCGCGCAGGGCGACGACCGTGGCGTCGAGGGCGCCCGCCTTGGCTTCCAACGCGGTCATGCGTTCGACCATGGGGCGCAAAATGTCAACGACGATTTCGGCGAGGGCGTCGGGCGTCGCGGCGAGGGCGTCGGGGTTATCCGGTCGCATGGAACACCTCGCGCGATTTGCGCAACAACGCGGCGGCGAATTTGGCGGCGAACGCGGGATCGGTGGCGGGCGTGCCGCCGTCGGTGATCGCGGGCGTCGGCGGCGCGGCGTCGCGCGCGGCGAGTGCCGCCAACGAATACATTTGCTGTTGCATGTAACAGCTATCGCCGCCCTCGACCGGACCCAATCCGAAGTACTTGGATCGCGCCTCGTTGGGCGTCATGGCACCCGATCCGATCGAATCACTCGCCGCCTTGACACGCGCGGGCGTGTCCATCCAAATCAAATCGTCGACGTCGAATTCGGTACCCCATTGCGCGGGGTCCATTTCTAGCCCCGCGTCGAGTACCGATTCAAACGCGGTCAACAACGTTTGAATGCATTGGGCGTAATAGAGTTGCAACAGGGGTTCGACGGATCCGTACGGCGGCGGGTCGCCCACGCCGACCATGTATTTCGGCACGTGGTAACACTCGGCGATCGCCTCTTTCGTCGCGGCGTCTTGCTCGATCAATTGCGAGTCGACGGCGTTTTGCGTGAGTTGTTCGTACTTCAATCCGTCGCCGAGTACCGCGACCTTGCCGACGTTGGCGCCCGTATAGTTCGCGTCCCAATACGCCTTGAGGCGCGCGGCGGTGTCGTCCGATATCGCGCCGGGCGCGGTGAGGATCCCGCCCGGTTGGGAACCGTTCGCGAAAAATCCCGACGAGTTGTTCGCGATGCTCAACCCCTGCGACGCGGGCAACGCGGCGGCGTACAACGGCGGCAACCCGACCAACGGGTGATAAAAACAATTGAACCGGTCGTGCATGATTTCCGAGGCGGGCGCCGCGACGTCGGTGGCATCCAACCCGACGAGGTCGTCAACGTACAACCCGTACAACACCGACCCGTCGGGGGCGACGAGTACTTGCACGCGACACGGATCGAGTACGTGCATGGCGTTGACCACGCCGCGCGTGTCGCGCATTTTGAGTACGTACGTGTTGCCGAAATTGAGTTTCGAATTGATCCACGATTCGACGAATTGTTGCCGCGTCTGGTACCGGTTCGGGCGCCGCAACACGGGCGAGTACGCCGGGTTCGTGGCAACGTCCCAAATCCCGTCGTCGTTCAATTCGACAAGGTTGAGCGGAATTTTTCCGATATCGCCTTGAATCAACGACACGCACGCGAACACGGTGGGGTTTGAAAGTACCGTCGTCGTGTACGCCGCCGCGTTTTGCTGCCACGCGCCGGTAAACGGTTCGCGAACGATCGGCGTCCACGCGCGCCAAGACGACGACACCAACCCGACGCCGCCGTACCCGAGGGCACGACCGACGGATCGGAAAATCGCCGCCTTGACGCCGTCGAGCATTACGGTACGACCGGGGGTTCGGGCACGAAGTAATCAGCGAACCCGCACCCCAACACCGTCGACAACAACGCTTGATCGGTGGTCGCGTATTCCTCGCCCTCGGGGTACTCCAACACGACGCCCCCGAGGTTGACGGTGTGGTACGTGTTCGATCGCAGGTTCACCGGTTGATCGAGCGGTGGACCGTACGGGTCGAGGGCGTACGCTTCGGCGCGCATGATTACGCCGTGTACGTGGCGACGGTGTATTGCACTCCACCGGATCGCGCACGTTTCCAATTGATGTACCGTTCGGCGCGCAACCCAACGAGGTTGTTTTGCCACAGGGACGTAAAGACGGTCGTGGCGTCGGGGGCGGCGGGCGCCGAATCCATGTTGACCGACGCTTCGGTCGACACGTCGATCGTCACGCCGCCATCGTCGGCGTACAACACCGTGTTGGGTTGAATCAGGATCACGTTGTTCCCGACCGATTGCGACGGGATCACGCGGATCCCCATGGCGGTTCCGCCCGACACGGTGAGGTCACCGAACAGGGGTTGTCCCAACGGATTCAACGCCGACCCGAGGGCGGCGGCGTTGGTTTCCGACATGAGTAGCACCGCGCCCGCCGTGGAAATTCCGGCGGCGGTCATGGCGTTGATCAACGCCTGTACGTCGGTGCGCGCGTTCGCAGGCGAGGTGCCCGCCGTGGTGATCGGGGTAACACCGTTCGTGATCGACCCGGGCGACACACCGGCAACCGGCGCCTTGGCCGGGTCGGTGAATTCGACGTCGAGGAACGCCGCGATCCCCGCGATCATGTCGGCGCGGATCACCGATTCGGCGGCGGGCGTCGAATTGCGCGCGAGTTCGTCGGTAATCACAATGATTCCGGCGCACTTCGTGATCGCGAGGGTGATCGTACCGAACGCGAGGGTACCGACCGGTTTGGGCGCGCCTTGCCCGACCCACTTGTAGGTACCGCCGCCCGTTTGAATCGGTACCGACACGTTGAACGGAACCTGTCGCAACCCGGGAATTTTTCCCAACATGGTCGCGGGTCGCAGCAATTCGAGGAATTCGTTAGCGAGAGGGCGCAGGGGCGCGAGTGGACCCGCCCACACCGCGTCGGTGGTCGTGCCGACCGCAACCGCCGCCTTGAATGCTAGACCGACCTCGGGCGTGGAATCGTCCCACCGTTTCGCGTACTCGGCGGCGAGCATGACGTTACCGCGACACGCGAGTAACGCTTGCGCGTACCGGGTGTACCCGGTGCCTTTTTCGACGTTCGATTTGACCTGAATAACCGGCGCGTCTTTCTTGACGATCGGCGACGGCGCCGGTACCGCAACGGCGGCGGCGACGTTCGATTGTTCCATGGCGCGCAGGCGTACGAGGTGCGCGTCGATCGATTCGATATCGCCCGTGAGGTCGTCGTACGCTTTGGTTTGATCGGCGTCGAGGGTGACGCCCGACGCGGCGGCGTCGTCCATGAGTTTCGTACGCGCGTCGTTTTTAGTGGTGCGGGTGTTTTCGAACGATTTGATTTGTTCGGCGATTGTCTGTTTGTTCATGGCGGCGGGTTCCACCCGCACGACACGAATGTCGGCAACGCCCGACGGGTGAGGGCGTGACGCCGCCCGCATTTCGAGGTCGATCGATTTGATCGCCGTGATCGTCGCGTCGACGTTCGACGGGATCGTCACAAGTGACAATTCGCAGACCTCGATTTGTTTTAAGAGGAACCCGGCGCCGCCTTTCAAGCGTTCGGCGCCGCCGCGCAAGACGCGAAATCCGATCGAGACGCCGCGCAGCAAACCCGCCTTGATTGAGTGCCACGCCTCGTCAACGCGATCGCGCACGACACCCGGGTCGACGACCTCGGCGATCACCGCGTCGAACGTGATCCCCTCGGCGGTCGGCGCGTTGAACGTGACGTGTCCAACCGGCGCGGTTTTGTCGTGGTGGAGTAGCAGCGGGATCGGATTGCGGAATGCCACGCCGAGGGGGTCGACAATGTCGCCGACGCGATCGGGCGTGGGGGTCGTGGCAATACCGGAAAACGTACGGCGGTCAAGGTCAAACGCCTTGACGTCGAGCAACGCGTACGCGCGATCCACGGTTCGGCAACCATCGCACCAAACCGCGCGCCGCCGATTTGATTAGGAAGTGAAATTCGTTTTTTTCGTATCCAACGCCATCAACGCGCGCACCGTCGCCGACAATGATTTGTGATCCCGTCGGGCAAGGTCGAGGATTTTTTGATACTCGGGCGACGACACCCACGTCGTGACCCGGGCGCCCGGTGTGTCGGTGCGCGGGCGCCCGCGTTTCTTGTCGGTCATGCCCCACCCCCGAATACGAGGATTTGAAACTTTTTCGCCGGTTGGTCGTCGCGCAACCACGCGCCGATCGCCGACACCATGGCGTCGATCGCGTCGATCTTGTTGTGCGATTCGGCCGAATCTTTTTTCGGCAAAATCGAATCGTCGGTGCGACGGGTCACCACGACGTTACCGACCTGCCACCGTACGCACGGGTTCCCGTCGTGTTTGATGCGTCCATGGCGGATCCGGGTTTCGAGTTCGCGCGCGGCGGGCGTGACTCGGGCGGCGTTTTTCGGATCGATGTACGCGTTTACGCCGTCGGTCGCAAGATTGCCGACCAATTGCGCCGACCCGAATTGATCGAACGCGACCGCCCGCACGGTGAACCGTTTGCAATCGGCGCGCACGTCGCGTTCGATTTGCGCGTAATCGATCATGTTGCCGGGCGTCAAGATCAAGGGGCCACCCGGGCGCGACCATTCCCGATATTGGGGTACGGCGCGCGCGCGTTCGTCGACGACCTGTTCGGGGCAATAACACCGCACAAACACGACGAGGTCGTCACCGCGTTTGAACAGCAACGCGACGGCGGCGAGGTCGTCAAGTTGGGCGAGGTCGCCGCCAATCCAACACGGGCGCCCCGCGAATTGATCGAGGGTCAACGCCCGGTCGGCGCACGCGTCCCATTGCGTCACCGACAACCACGACGACGCGGCGTTCAACCACTCCGAACAATTTTTCACCCGAAATTCCGCCTCTAACCCGGGCGTCGTTTGCGCGTCGAGGGCGTACCGGCGCATGTACTCAAGGCGCGGGGTCACGCCGATCATGGGGTTGGCTTTGACCCACACCCGTTCGTCGCGCCAATCGTCGCCCTCGTCGATCGTGTAAATCACCGCGAACAGGTGATCGGCCACGACCGCGCCGTCGAGC
>Ga0126377_10000962_pt1 | contig 18466 bp, 12 predicted proteins | sample PanSoiMetPlot_22_FD_92647 | JGI IMG/M metagenome (GOLD analysis project Ga0126377, IMG submission 92647) | Tropical forest soil microbial communities from Panama - MetaG Plot_22 | ecosystem: Environmental > Terrestrial > Soil > Tropical forest > Bulk soil | place: Panama | collected 2016-02-17 | reverse complement strand
TGTAGGACTTGTCGTGGAGGAGCGCCCGCCGCCACAGGAAGTACTCCGAGCGCGGGCGGTCGTCGGTGATCAGGGGGCCCGGGCCGGTGAACGCGTCGACCTGCTCGTCGCGCAGCCACTCGGCCCTGCGGACGGCCTGGACCCAGCCCTCGGGGCCGGTGATCCCCGCGGGATGGTCGGGCATCTCGGCGAGGTCGGCCATGGTCCGGGGGTTGCCGACCTGGGCGCGGACGTCGGCCTCCGAGAAGCTGATCGGGTCGTCGGAGCCCATCATGTAGACGCCGTGGTGGCCGGGGGAGAGCACCAGGGTCGTGTGGGGGAAGACGGCGCGGAACGTGCGGACGTGGGTCTTGAAGTCCTCCATCGGCAGCGCGTACGGCATCCACAGCGTGAACAGCCCGCCGGGGTTGAGGCGCGCCTTGGACTCGGTGAGGAACTCCCTGGTGTACAGGACCACCGACCCGGCGCTCTCGATCGGCGGCGCGGGGTCGACGGTGACGAGGTCGTAGCGCTCGTGGCTGAGCCGGACGTAGTTGCGCCCGTCGGTGACGATCACGCGGCCCCGGGGGTGGCGCAGCCAGCGGCCGGCGTCGGGGTGGAAGACGCCCATCATGCCCGGCACCGAGGGCGACAGCTCGACGACGTCGGTGCGCATCCCCGCGAGCAGCCCGCTGCGGTAGGTGGAGCCCATCCCCATCGCGATCACCAGGAACTCGCGCGCGCCCGGCCGTGCCGCCCTCGGCAGGTACGCCATCAGCTTGGTGTCGACGCTCAGCGAGGTCACCCCGACCCCGCCGATCAGCAGCCGCCTGCCGGGGACCGGACCGCCGACGGCGTCCACGGTGGCCAGCTCGTCCTCGGTGTGGGTCACCGGGACGCCCTCGGCGCGCAGCGCGTTCTCGGTCCGGGTGCGCGTGATCGGCAGCGCCAGCGAGGAGGCGGCCACCCCCAGCACGGCGACCAGGGCGAGCACGGCCGCGAGCGTCCGCCGCCGGGCCCGCCGCCAGCTCGGCTCGGTCAGCACCAGCCAGGCGCCCACGAGCAGGTCGAGCCCGGCGAGCGCGAGGATCGACCCGTTGGTCCCGAGCGTGGCCGCGAGCACGAACGCCGCGGCGAACGAGCCCAGGATCGAGCCGAGGGTGTTGGCCGCGTACAGCAGCCCGATGCTGGAGCCGGTGCGCTCCACCGCGGGCGTGACCAGCTTGCCCGCGAGCGGGAACCCGTAGCCCATCAGCGTGGTCGCCGGCAGGAACACCAGCAGCGCGCGCAGCGCGAACGGCGGGGTCGCGATCACGCCGCTGCCGAGCACCACGGTCACGACCGCGGCGATCCCGACGCCGGCCAGGCACAGTCCGAGCACCCCCGGCAGGTCGCGCTCCGCCCGCCCCCAGCGCCGGTAGGCGGCGCTGCCGAGCCCGATCCCCGCGAGGTAGATCGCGAGGATGCCGGTGAACACGTAGATGCTCGACCCGGTGCCCTCGGCGACCATCCTGGTCCACAGCACCTCCAGCGCGAGCGCCACGAAGCCCGACACGAACGTGGCCAGGAGCACCGCCCGGCGGCGCCCGCCGACCCCCGCGCCGGCCCGGACCGCGGGCGGGCCGGCGCCTTCTGGCGCGCCCGCGCCGGCGGGTCCGGCCGACCCCCGGGATCCGGCACCCTCCTCCCGATCCGGCGCGGCGGCCGGGGCCGCCTCCGGGGCGCCCGGCCCTTCCGCCGCCGCGGCGGGAGCGGCCGGCCGCCGCAGCGCCAGGCCGAGGGCGACCGCGGCGGCGAACAGGTTGCACGCGACCGCGACGACGCCGGCGAGCGTGAGTCCCAGCAGCTCGATGAGCACGAAGCCCGCGAGCAGCGTGCCGGCCATCGCGCCGAGCGTGTTGGCCGCGTACAGCTCCGAGAGCCTGGCACCGGTCTCGTCCAGCGTGCGGACCAGGTACCGCGACAGGACCGGGAGGGTCATCCCCATGAGGAAGGTCGCCGGCGCGACCGCCGCGAACGCCAGCCCGAAGCGGGTGAGCGTCAGCAGGGCCGGTCGCCCCACCAGCGACCCGTAGGAGCCGCCGTAGACGTCCCCGAGCGCCCCGAAGGCGAACGGCAGCGCGAGCGCGAGCAGGGCGATCCCCGCCTCCAGCAGGCCGTAGACGACCAGCGGCCTGCGGCCGGGCGCCCGGGCGGCCGCGTCGCCGCCGCCCGGGTCCCCGCTGGCGGCGTCGGCCACCCGACCGCCGACCAGGCTCCCGAGGCCGAGGCCGGCCATGAAGGCGGTCACGATCGTGGCGACCGCCTGGGTGGTGTTCCCGAACAGCAGCACCAGCTCCCGGGACCAGACCACCTGGTAGATCAGTCCTGCGGCGCCCGAGACGACGAACACGGCCAGGATCAGGCCGCGCGGCGCGCGGGTCCAGGTGCTGCGCGCCGGTGCCGGCGGTGCGGTCCGCGTCCGCAGGGCCACGGTGCCTCCTCCTCGTGTGGGCGTCCGCTCTCGCGTGCGGACGTGCTCGTGCAGGGCCATCCGTGGGGCGCCGTCGAGCCCGCCGGCCCCGGGGGTCCCGGCGCCGGCGGTGCCCGGGCCTCCACGGCGCGGGCGTCCTGAGGGGCGTGGGCGTCCTCGCCGGGCGGCGTGGATGGCGGCACCGAGGGTTCCAGGAGTGGATGAGCGAGGGCAACTCGGGCACCGGAGACCGGAGCCGAGGCGCGGGAACCGGCGGGCGGTTCGCACCGTCCTATCGGCCGGACGGCGGCGGGGGGACGGGACGGCGGGGAGGTCACGATGCGGGTGCGACGCTGGCAGTGGCTGGCGGTCATGACGGTGGTGCCGGCGCTGGCGCTGGTGGCGGGCTGCAGCGCCCGCGAGAGCGAGCGCGGCGACGCGGGGACCGCTTCGAAGGCCTCGGCGCCCCCCTCGCGGACGGGCGAGGGGAGCGGCGCGGGCCAGGCGGTCGCCGGGGCCGCGACCGCACCGGATCAGGCGGTCGACCAGTCTGCGCCGGCCGGAGGCCAGGCCGCGGCGGCGGGCAGCCCGGTCAGGCTGCAGGACCCGACCGACCGCATCATCCGGGAGGCGACGCTGGAGCTGGACATCGACCGCGGGCAGCTCGCCGACAAGCTCAGCGACGCGGCCCGGATCGTCGCCCGCCACCGGGGCACCTCGGCGTCGTCGTCGACCTCCTCGCCCGAGCGCGGCGACGCCTCCGGCCGGGTCACCTTCAGGGTGCCGGTGCAGGAGTACGACGCGACCCTCGCCGACCTCAAGGGCCTCGGCCGCTACCGCCACGAGCGCTCGGACAGCCAGGACGTCTCCGGCGACGTCGTCGACCTCGGCGCGCAGATCGTCGCGCTCAGGGCGCAGGAGCGCACGTACCTGCGGCTGCTGGGCCGCGCCGGGCGGATCTCGGACGTGCTCGCGGTCCAGGGCCAGCTGGCCCAGGTGCGCCGCGACCTGGAACGGCTCGAAGGCCAGCTCCGGTATCTCCAGGACCGCTCGGACTTCTCCACCATCGAGCTGGTGCTGCGCGAGCCCGGGGCGGCCGCGGCGACACGGGACCGGGGCACGTTGGCGCGCGCCTGGCGGGTGGCGGTGCACGGCCTGGAGGTCGGGGCGGCCGCCGTGCTGGTGGGGCTGATCTGGCTGGTGCCCATCGCCGCGCTGGCGGCCCTGCTCGCGGCCCTGCTGCGCCTGGCCCGGCGGCAGCGGAGGCCGGCGCCGTCCGCGCCGGCGCCCGGCGCGGACGGCTGAGTCCGGCCGGGCCACACCCCGCCCGCCGCGACACCCGCTTCCCTCGCGGCGCGGCCCTGGAGCCCTCCAGGAACCAGCCGGCCCCGGCGTCACGCGGCCGGCGGCGTGCCGCGGTCCTCGATCTCCCAGGCGTGGTCGAGCGCGTGCCAGGCGAAGCGGCGGGCGGCGTAGCGCGGCGGCCAGCCCTTGGCGGTCCTCGGCGTGCCGTCGGAGGGCTCGCGCAGCACGGCGAGGAGCTCCGCGCGCATCGCGGCGGTGGCCTCGGCGTCGCCGGCCGCCGGCTGCCGGACCTTGACGCCGAGCTTGCGCGCGTACGCGGCGTCGGCGCCGAGCACGTGGTCGACGATCCTGTCCCGGTCGCGCCCGCCGCCGCGGGGACCCTTGCGCAGCTCGGCCGGCGCGGCCGCCGCCACCCGGTCGAGCACCTCCCACGCGGCGGCGAGCAGCGCCGCCGCCCGCTCGGCCTGGGCAGCCGTCAGCGGCTCCGCGTCGGAGGTGGCGAACCTGCCGAACGCGCCGAAGTCGGTGATCCCGGATCCGGGAAGGCGCTCGACCACCTCCAGGTCGTCGCCGGCACCGGCGGGGAACGCGATCCCGGCCCGATCGGCGACGACGGCGTAGCGCGGCGCGTACGCCGCCAGCGCTTCGAGCGCGAGGTCCTCGCCCTTGCCCGCCCGGCACCATCCCGGCCAGTCGAGGCTGCAGGCGAACACCTTCTTGCTCCCCACCTCGAGGTACACGCGCGTCGGGCCGGCTGTTCGTGCCACGGGTGCTCCCCTTCTCCGGGTGCGGTCCCCGATCTCCGCCTCAGGTGTCCGGCCAGCGTTCGAGGTCCCAGGCCATCTGCCAGAATGCCAGCTCGTAGCGGCTGGAGGTGAGGAAGGCCCGGGTGGTCGCCTGCCGCACCGCGGGCGGGGCGCCGTCGGCGAGCCGGTCGACCAGGCCACGGCACCAGCCTGCGAGCGCGGCGAACTCCGGGTCGGCGTAGGTGGCGATCCAGCGGTCGTAGCGGCCGTCGGCGGGGCGCGGCTCCCCGGCCAGCCGCAGGCCCAGCTCCGAGTACCCCCACATGCACGGCAGCAGCGCGCCGGCCAGCTCGGCGAACTCGCCGGTCGCGGCGGTGCGGACCAGGAAGTCGGTGTAGGCCCGGGTGGTCGGCGCCATCGGCTCGGCGTCCAGCTCGGCCTCGGTCACGCCCCAGCCGGCCGCCTCCGTCCGGTGCAGGGACATCTCGTCGACCAGCACGGAGCGGGTCAGCTCCGCCATGCGCCGCATGGTGTCCAGGTCGGGCGCGCGGGCGGCGCCGAGCGCGAGCATGCGCGCGTACTCCACCAGGAACAGCCAGTCCTGCCGCAGGAAGAACGCGAACCGCTCCGGGTCGAGCGTCGCGTCGGCCATGCCGCGCACGAACGGGTGCGCGTGCTGCGCGCCCCAGACCGGCGCCGCGGCGGCGCGCAGCTCGTCGGTGAACCGCGTCACCGGCCAGGCTCGAGGGCCGGCAGGGTCACTCCAGGCCGTCCATCATGCGGTCCCAGAACATCAGCTCGTACTGCTGCATCAGCCGGGCGGCCCGGCGGGCCCTGGCGGGCGGCTCGCCGGCGGCCAGGCCGGTGCCGACCACGGTCAGCGCCTCGTCCCGGAACCCCGGCGCGGGCGTCGCGAAGAAGTCGAAGAAGCCGGTCGCCTCCGAGTCGGCGCCGTACTGCTCGCGCAGCGCCACCGCGACGCGGCGGCAGTTCTCGCCCCAGGCCGCCAGGTTGGCGAGGAACGCGAGCGCGATGTCGGCGGTCGAGCCGTTCAGCGCCAGCCACGCGACGAACGCCGAGTACGCCTGCCCGCGGGGGCTGGGCTCGCGCTCCTTGAGGTCGTCCGGCTCCAGGCCGAGCCAGCGCGCGAAGCCCCACAGGTGGGAGAGGGCCAGCTCCTCGCCCACCGCGAGCTGGAGGAACAGGTCCCCGGCGGGCGGCGGCGTGTAGCGTGCGGCCATCTGCGCGAAGCTGCGGCGGTCGCTGGCGATGATGCTGACCTGCTCGGTGGCGAAGTCGATCAGCCGCTCGCGGGGCACGCGGCCTTCGGCGAGCAGCGTCGGGAACGGGTGGGCACGCAGGGCCCGCTCGATGGGCTCCAGCTCGGCGAGCACCTCGTCGAGCAGGTTCTCGGCGGTCGCCTGCAGGGCTGGTTGCGGCATCGCTCCTCCTCCCCTGGCGTTCGCCAGATCAGGTTGCGGTGTCGTGACGGCCCACCGGCCCGCCGCGGGCCAGGCGCGCGGGTGGAACCCGCAGGGTACCGCCGATCGGTGACGTCCGACTGAAGGTGTCCGCGCGACGCCCTCCTTCGGGGGCGTCGACCTGTGGTCAGAAGGCATCGCGGACACCTTCACTCCCACCGCGCGCAAGCGCCGGCGTTTCCGGGCTGGTGCGCCGCCGTGACCGACCGTCGCGCGGCCGTCGGGCACGCGGTCGCTCCCAGGTCCGGTCGTGGCGGCGGGTCAGCACCCGAGCCGCTCGGCCACGAACCGCCGCATCGCGTCGCGCACCTCCGGCGACCGCCCACAGCTCGAGCACCTGGGGCTCCCACTCGGCCGAGCGCCGCCGGATCGCGGCGAGCGCCGGCCGCTGGAGCTGCCGCTTGGTGAGCGCGTAGGTCCCCTGCGGCACCTGCGCGAGGCGGCCCGCCACCGTCGCGGCGTGCTCCGCCAGCGCGCCGGCCTCGACCAGCTCGTCCACCAGGCCGAGCTCCCGCGCCTGCCGCGGGGCGTAGGTGGCCCCGTGCAGCAGCACCTCGCGGAGCCGCCGGTGGACGCGCGCGCGGACGATCTCCAGCGCGGCGGTCGGGAAGGGCGCGCCGACCGCAAGCTCGGTGAGGCCGATCCGGACGGGGCCGTCGGCGGCGACCGCGTGGTCGCAGGCGCACGCGATGACGCAGCCGCCGGCCACCGCGTGCCCGTCGACGGCGGCGACCGTCGGCTTGTCCACGCCGAACACCGCCAGGAAGCAGCGCGTGAGGGCGGGCAGGAACTCGCGCGTGTACTCGTCCCCGCCCGACAGGATCCGCTTGAGGTCCACTCCCGCCGAGAACGCCCGGCCGTTGCCGGTCAGCACGACCGCGCGGACGCGCGGGTCGCGGAGCAGGGCCTCGAAGGTCTCGGCCAGCTCCACGCACAGCTCGGTGTCCAGGGCGTTGACCGGCCCGTGCGCCATCCGCAGGATCGCGACGCCGGCGTCGCGCTCCACGCTCAGGGGCATCGGCGGTCCCCGTCCACGGCCTGCGGGCCGCCCGGCGGCCCGCCGCCGCCCGCGCGGGCGGCCCGCCGCCGGGATGCCGGGCGGCCGGTCCGCACCGCCTGGCACCGTGGCAGCTCCCTCATCGCGATCACCTCGACCACGGTCCTCACCGAAGGTGTCCGCGACGCCCTGCTCCGGGGCGTCCTGCTGCGGTCGGGAGGCGTCGCGGACACCTTCACCCGGCTCCGGCGGCCATCATCCTCCCACCCCCCGTGCCCTCGGCCAGCCGGTCTACCCTTGCGCCGCACGTTCAGGACGCCCGGGACCGCGGTGGTCTACACCGAGCCGCTCGGCGGGTGAGGGACGATCGCCCGGCCCGGCCGTAGCACCTCGGCGAGGTGCAGCGGGGCGCGCCCGGTGCCGTGGCGGATCTGGGTCGCGCAGCTGAACCCGTCGGCGAGGACCAGCGTGTCCCGGCCGGCGCCGCGGACGGCCGGCAGCAGCGTGCGCTCGGCCATGGCCATGCTCAGCTCGTAGCGGCCGGCTTCGAACCCGAACGGCCCGGCCATGCCGCAGCAGCCGGCGTCGAGCAGCTCGGCCTCCAGCCCCGCCGCCGCCAGCAGCCGCAGGTCGGGCGCCATCCCCATGACCGCCCGCTGGTGGCAGTGGCCGTGCACGAGCGCGCGGCCGGACAGCCGCGGTGGGCGGTAGCCCTCGGTCCGCCCGGCGAGCAGCTCGGCCAGGGTGACCGCCTGCCGGCCCAGCCGGCGCGCGTCCTCGTCGCCGGGCAGCAGGCCGGGCAGCTCGTCGCGGAAGACCGCCACGCAGCTCGGTTCCAGCCCGACGACCGGGATCCCCGCGCGGATCGCCGGGCGCAGCTCCCCCAGCACCTGGCGCAGCAGCCGCCGGGCGAGGCCGAGCATGCCGAAGTCGTACAGGGGCCGGCCGCAGCACAGGACCCGCCCGGGGATGCGCACCTGGTAGCCGGCGTGCTCCAGGACCTCGACCGCCGCCCGCGCGATCCGGGGCCGGAAGAAGTTGCTGAACGTGTCGGGCCACAGCAGGACCGGCGCGCCCCCGGCGCGACCGTTCCCGCGCGCGGCGAACCACGCGCGGAAGGTGCGCCGGGCGAGCGCCGGCAGCTCGCGGCCGGGGTCGATCCCGGCGAGCCGCTTGACCGGCGGCGCCAGCCACGGGGTGTGCGTCGCCGCGTTGGCGGCGCGCGGAGCCCGCGACGCCAGCCGGGCCAGCCAGTACACCCCGCCGACCGACCAGGCGGTCCGGGGCCGCAGCCGCCGCCGGTAGTAGTGCGACAGGAACTCCGCCTTGTAGGTCGCCATGTCCACCGAGACCGGGCAGTCGGCCTTGCACCCCTTGCACGAGACGCACAGGTCCAGCGCCTCCTTGACCTCCTCGCTGCGCCAGCCGCCGGTGACGACCTCCCCGGCGAGCAGCTCGAACAGCAGGCGGGCCCGGCCGCGGGTCGAGTGGCGCTCCTCGCGGGTGACCCTCCAGGAGGGGCACATCGTCCCGCCGCCGTCCCGGCGGCACGCCCCGACCCCGACGCAGCGCAGCGCCGCCCCGGCCAGCCCGCCCTCCTCGCGCGGGAACGCGAAGTGCGTGCGGCCCAGGTCGCGCGGCCGCCAGCCGGGCCCGAGCCGCAGGTCGGCGTCGAGGGGGGAGGGGTCGACGACCTTGCCGGGGTTCATCCCGTGGTCCGGGTCCCACAGCGCCTTGAACTCGCCGAAGGCGCCGACCAGCTCCTCGCCGTACATCCTGGCCAGCAGCTCGCCACGCTGCTGGCCGTCGCCGTGCTCGCCGGACAGCGAGCCACCGTAGGCCACGCACAGGTCGGCGGCCTCCTCGATGAACGCCCGGTAGCGCGCGACCCCCTCGCGGGTGCGGAAGTCGAAGTCGTTGCGCGTGTGCACGCAGCCCTGGCCGAAGTGGCCGTACCAGGCGCCGGCGTAGCCGTGCCGGTCGCGCAGCTGGGTCAGGTCGCGCAGGTAGGCCCCCACCCGCTCGGGCGCGACGGCGGAGTCCTCCCAGCCCCCGTGGGTCGCGGGCCGGCCGGGGGGGTGGGCGGTCGCGCCGAGCGCCGCCTCGCGGACCGCCCAGACGGCGCGCTCCTGCGCGGGGTCGTCGTACACGGCGATGGTCGGCGCCCGGCGCCGCCGGCCGATCCGGGCGACGACCTGGCCGACTCTGGCGGCGGCCTCGCGGGCGCTGCCCGCCCCCAGCTCCAGCAGCAGCCAGCCGCCGCCCTCGGGCAGCAGGTCCGGCCCGCCGGTCCACAGGCCGGCCGCCCGCGCGTCCCCGACCAGCCGGGCGTCCATGCCCTCCAGCCCGGTCGGCCCGAAGCCCAGCAGCTCGGGGACGTCGTCGCCGGCCGCGAACACGTCCGGGTAGCCGAGCACGACCAGCCGGCGGTACGGGGGGCTGGCGACCAGGCGGACGGTCGCCTCCAGCGTGAGCGCGCAGGTCGACTCCGTGCCGACCAGCGCGCGGGCGACGTGGAAGCCGTGCTCGGGCAGGAGCTGGGGCAGGCTGTAGCCCGACACGCGCCGGGGGATGTCGGGGTAGCGGTCGCGGATCAGGGCGGCGTGGCGGTCGCGCAGGTCGCGCAGGCCCGCGTACAGCGCGCCGCGCCGCCCGCCGGCCCGGGCGGCCGCCGCCAGCTCCGGCTCGGTCGTCGGCCCGACGTCCAGCTCGGTCCCGTCGTGGAGCAGGACGCGCAGCGCCTCGACGTTGTCCCCGGTCCGGCCGGCCATGAGCCCGTGGACGCCGCAGGCGTCGTTGCCGATCATCCCGCCGAGCGTGCACCAGCCGTGCGTGGCCGGGTCCGGCCCGAAGGTCAGCCCGTGGGCCTCGGCGGCCTCGCGCAGCCGGTCGAGCACGACCCCCGGCTGGACCCGGGCGCGGCGCGCCTCGGGATCCAGCTCCAGGATCCGGTCCATATGCCTGGAGAAGTCGAGCACGACCGCGACGTTGCAGCACTGCCCGGCGAGGCTGGTGCCGGCGCCGCGGCCCAGCACCGGCACGCCGGCCTCCCGGCAGGCGGCCACCGTGGCCGCCACGTCGTCGGCGTCCCGGGGCATGACCACGCCGACCGGGACCTGCCGGTAGTTGGAGGCGTCGGTCGCGTACAGCGCCCGGCTGCCGCGCGAGAAGCGCACCTCGCCCCGCAGCTCCCGGCGCAGCCGTGCGGCCAGCGCCTTCGCCTGGTCCGTGGACGCCGGCGCGGCCGCGGGCGTCACCCCTCCTGGAGCAGCAGGCGGGCCGCGCCGGCGATCGCCTCGGCGTCGATGCCGGCCTCGGCGAGCAGCTCCGCAGGAGTGCCCGAGCCTGGCAGGATGCGCACGGCGAGCTTGGTGAACGCGGGCCGCCGGCCGCTGGAGGCGAGCGCGTCGAGCACCGCGTCGCCGAGGCCGCCCTCGGGCCAGTGGTCCTCGACGGTGATCACCCGGCCGGTCGCCGTGGCCGCGTCCGCGAGCGTCCGGGCGTCGATCGGCTTGACCGAGTAGCAGTCGATCACCCGCGCGGGGATCCCCCCGGCCGCGAGCCGGTCGGCGGCGCCCAGCGCCTCGTGCAGGGTGATCCCGGCGGCCGCGATCGTGACCTGGTCGTCGGCCGAGGAGCGCAGCACCCGGCTGCCGCCGATCTCGAACCGCTCCCCGGGCCCGTACAGCGCCGGCAGGGCGTTGCGGGTGGTGCGCAGGTAGGAGACGCCCGAGCGGTCGGCCATCGCCGCGACGAGCTGCGCGGTCTGGTTGGGGTCGCTCGGGTACAGCACCGTCGAGCCGTGCAGCGCCCGGAACATCGCCAGGTCCTCCAGGCCCATCTGGCTCGGCCCGTCCTCGCCGATCGCGACCCCGGCGTGCGACCCGGACAGGCGGATCGAGGCGCGGCTGACCACGGCCATGCGCACGAAGTCGTAGGCGCGGCTCATGAAGGCCGCGAACGTCGAGGCGAACGGCACCCACCCGCGGACCTGCATGCCTACGGCCGCGGCGACCATCTGCTGCTCGGCGATGTACATCTCGAAGTACCGCTCGGGGTGCGCTGCCGCGAACAGCTCGGCGAACGTGGAGTTGCCCACCTCGCCGTCGAGCGCGGCGACGTCGCCGCGGATCGACCCGAGCGCCGCCAGCGCGTCGCCGTAGGCCCTGCGGGTGGCCACCTTGTCGCCGCGCTCGTAGGTCGGCAGCTCGCCGCCGCCGGTCGCGAACACGTGCGGCTTGCCGTCCGGCTCGGGCGCGGCCACGTGGACCCGGACCTCCCCGATGCGGTCGGCGCCCAGCTCGGCCAGGGCCGCGGCCTCGTCCTTGACCGGCTTGCCGTGCCAGCCCTCGGCGTCCTCCAGCGAGCGCACGCCCTTGCCCTTGATCGTCCGGGCGATCACGGCGGTGGGCCGGCCGGTGGTCGCGGCCGCCTCGGTGTAGGCGCGGTCGATCGCGGCGACGTCGTGGCCGTCGACGGTGATCGCGTGCCAGCCGAACGCCTCGGCGCGGCGCGCATAGGCGTCCAGGTCCCAGCCGTCCATGGTCGGCCCGCGCTGGCCGAGCCGGTTCACGTCGATGATCGCGACCAGGTTGTCCAGGCCCTCGTGGGCGGCATGCTGGAACGCCTCCCACATCGAGCCCTCGGCGGTCTCGCTGTCGCCGCACAGCACCCACACCCGGTAGGGCAGGCGGTCCAGGCGCTCGCCGGCGAGCGCGACCCCGACCCCGACCGGTAGGCCCTGCCCGAGCGACCCGGTGGCGACGTCCACCCAGGGCAGCACCGGCGTGGGGTGGCCCTCCAGCCGGCTGTGGAGCTTGCGGAACGACAGCAGCTCCTCGTCGCTGATCGCGCCGGCGGCCCGGTACAGCGCGTACAGCAGCGGGGAGGCGTGGCCCTTGGAGAAGATGAGGTGGTCGTTGGCCGGGTTGTCGGGCGCGTCGAAGTCGTAGCGCAGGTGCCGGCCGAACAGCACGGCCATGAGTTCCGCCGCCGACATCGACGACGTCGGGTGGCCGGAGCCGGCCGCGCTGCTCGCGCGGACGGCGTCGATGCGCAGCCGCTGGGCGAGCTGCCGGAGCTGGTCGTCGTTCATGCTGTCTCCCGCCGAAGGGTGTCCGCGGTCCGGATCAGACCCCAGGGTAGTGCCCGCGCGAAAGGTCGGCCGCGGGCGCCGCCGCGGCGCCCGGCCTGTCAGCGGCCGCGGGCGGCCTCCAGCTCGTCGAGGAACTGCTGCGCGTCCTCGGGGGAGGTGCCGGCGGCCCTCGCGAGGATCTCGGCGTCGACGCGGCCGGAGTCGATCCCGGCCAGGAACTTGCGCACCTGCTGGCGGCTGGGGGCGCGGCCGAAGCGCTCGCAGCGCAGCCACGCGCAGAGGACCTGGACGTCCTCGGGGGTGCCCTCGCCCCGCTCGATGTTCGCGATCGCGCCCGCCAGCCGCTGCGCACCGTCCGCCCCGCCGGTCGCGGGCGGGGCGGCGGCCGTGGTGCCGGTCGCGCCCGGGTCCGCGTCCGCCGGCTGGCCGCCGCCGGCCGGCGGACCCGGCGGCTCGGTCGGGGGCGGCGGGAGCGTGGTCGGCGGGGCCTCGGGCACGGTCGTCGGCGGCGCCATGCTCAGCGGGAGGGTGGTGGGGACGTCGACGGAGCTCATGCTGCCGGTGCCGCTCCGGCCGGCGAGCCCGGAACCCCCGGTGCCGCCGCCCGGAGGGCGCAGCGCGGCGACCGTCCCGACCGCGACGACGGCCGCGACCAGCGTGGCCAGGGAGACCATGGCGGCCAGCCGCAGGCGCGGCCGCGCCCGGCGCGGCGATGCCGGCTCGGCCCCGGCGGCCGGCCTCGGCGGCCGGGTGGGTGCGGAGGGCTCCGGCGGCGGGAACGGCTGGGCGGCGGCGGGCCAGCTCGGCGGCGCGTACAGCGCGTACGGCTCGGCCGGCGCCGCCCGGTAGGGGACGGTCGGGTTCGGCCCCGCCGGCTCCCCGTCCCATTCGGGTGGATACACCGGCCAGGGCATCGTGTCGGGCCGCGGCACGTCAGGATGCATGGACAGGCCTCCGCCGAGCACGGGGTTGGTGCCACGGGTGTGTCCAGGCAGTGGGGGATCTGCCGGGCGGCAGCATACCATGCCCCGGCCCCAGGTCCGGCGGCGGGCCGCGCCGGCGGCGGCGGTCCCGGCTGACCCGCCCGCCCGCCGCGGCGGCGCGTGAGGTGGGGTCGGACCAGGAGGAGTCGCTGGTCAGGCGTTGGTGGTGCTGGCGTCGTCGGCCTTGCCGCCGCCGGCGTCGTCAGCAGTCGGCGGCTGCGCGCCGCTGTGCTGCTCACCCGCCGGCTGTGGCGCTGGCGCCGCCGCGGCGCCGACCGGCTGGGGACCGCCGCCCGGTGCGACCAGCGGCGGCGGCGCCTCGGCCTGCTCGACCGGGGCATCGGGGACCGTGGGGGCCGGCGGCGCCACCGGTGTGCTGGCGGGTTCGTCGGGGTCCGGCAGCGCGGGGTCCACCGGAGCCGGGCCACCGTCCGGCCGGACCTGCACGAGCTGGTCGCCGATCAGGCGGTACTCCACGCCGTCACGCACCAACCCCAAGGCCAGCCGCCCGTGGGCTGCGACCAGCTGCACCGGCGAGCGCGGTCCTGGGTCGCTCGAGCGCGGTCCTGGGTCGCTCCCGGGCGGCGCGCCGCGATCGTCCCGGCGCACCACGGTGACGTGGCCCTGCGGGACGGCCTGCTCCTGCGGGCCGTCGTCATCTGCTGATGGTTCCTCCACCAGCAGCGGTGATCCGCCCACCAGCAGCGATGATCCGCCGAGGTGGGAGCGGACCGACGCCACCAGGTCGCCCTGGCCGGCGGTGCCGGGGGGCGTGCCACGGCCGGGCCTGCCAGGGTCGGTGCCGGGCGGGGGTGGGCGACTGGGTGGGCGCGGGCGCGGTCGGGTCACGCCGCCCAGCCGGTAGCCCTTCTCCACCACGTACCCCTCCGCCGAGTCCCAGAGGCGTTGAAGGTTGGTGGTCAGCTCCTCCCGCGCGCGCGTCGCGACCAGGTGCTGGTCGCGGGTGTCCAGCTCGGGGTCCGGCCGCAGCGTCGTCATGGCCACGTCCCACAGGTTTCCCGGCAGCGCCGCGGCGCTCAGGACCCCCCGCAGTGCATGCCCGTCCTCGGTGGTGGGGGTCTTGGCCAGGAGCTTTCTGCTGGCGCTGTGGCTGCGCTGCCGTGCGGCTCGGGCGTCCCTGGCCGCGTCCTCGCCGAGGAGCTTCCACGCCGCCTTGTCACCCCCTGGTCCCAGCCGCCGCTCCTCCGCGGCGCCACCCAGCCAGCGCTCGGCGAGCGTGCCGTCGGCCGAGTGCGCCAGGGTCGACCGCAGCGTCAGCACGCCGCGTTCGGCCATCACCCGAAGGTCGTACAGGTTGCGGAAGATCAGGTTGCCGGTGAGCGTCAAGGCTGACTCGCCGAGGTTCAGCAGGGCGCTCCATGCCAGCTGGTCGAAGTCGTCGGCGGGCCGCAGCCGCACCCGGTCGAGCGCCTGGAGCGCCAGGGCCGCCTCGCGCAGCACGCCGGTGTCGGGCGGATTGCTGGCGAACTCGGACACCTGCTTGCCGGCCGCGCTGATCAGCCCGTACATCAGGGCGCTCGGCCAGGTCACCCTCCACGGGAGTCGGGTGATGGTCCACGAGTCGACCCCCCGGCCGGGGCCCACGTCGACGCTGTAGCTGGTGAACATCACGCTCAGCGCGGTCGCCAGGCCGGTGACCAGGCCGTCGTACACCAGGTTCCAGGCGTAGTCGTCGGGGGTGGCGAACTGCAGCCGCCCGTCCTTGGTGCCGACCGGGGTCGGGAGCCAGTTCACGTACCGCAGCAGCGGCTTGAGGAGCTGCCCGCCGACGATCATCCCCGCGCTGGCCAACGCCATCGCGTGCGCTCCCTGCCTGGACGGGCCGTGGATCAGGCGCGCCTGGGCATCGCGGTCGCCCAGCGTCGCCAGGACCCGTCGCAGCACGCTGGTCACCGGGCCGTCGGAGTCCGCGCCGCCCGGCCAGCCCATGCCGTAGTGGAGTCCGTAGGCCAGGCCGGTGGTGACGGCCGCGTGCAGGGCGGCGTTCGCGACGGGGTTGTCCAGATCGGTCCGCCGCAGCAGCGCCTGCGTGACGACGTCCGCAGTCAGGACGTACCAGAGTTCGCCCCGCGTGGACCAGCCGTGGGCATGCTGCAGCCCATAGTCCAGGAGCGCGTAGGTGAACGGCTGGAACCCCGCCGGGAGCCTGGGCAACCCCGCACCCGGGGGCGGCGGGTCGGTGAGGAGCGTCGACGCTCCCCTTGCCACGGCGGCGATCCCGCCGGCGATCAGACCGAACCCCGCACGCGACGGGAGCCATGGTGACACGGCGGTCGCGTCATCCTCGGCCAGGAACAGCATCTGCCGTTCCCTGAGCGTCAAGGGGGCCACCCGGCCGCTGGAACCCAGGGTGCCCATGAAGACCCCGTTGGCCACACCGTGGACGGCCGTGTCGTACAGCCAGTGCGGCCAGTAGTCCCCGGGGTCGGCCCACACCGGCCGCCCGTCGCCGGTGGTGCCGGCCGCTGCGGGCAGGATGCCCAGGCGCTCCGCGAGGTCCTTCCCGGGGCCCTCCAGCATGTGCAGCGACCCGGCGGTGAGCGCGAGCGCCAGCAGGTAGGGGGCATCCAGGCGCGGCGGCCGCCCTCCCCGGCCGGCGCGCAGGCTCGCCGCGCCGTAGACCAGGCCGGTGGTCAACGCGACATGCAGGACGGCATTGGCCAGCGGGTCGTCCACGTCGGTCCGCTGGAGGAGGGCCTGGGTGGCCGTGTCCACGGCGAACAGCACGGGATACTCGGACCTGGCCGAGATCCGCGCCATCTCCTGGGCCAGGTTCTTGCCGAAGGCGTAGATGACCGGCTGCCCCCACGTGCGCAGGACGTGCCTGGCGCGGTCCTCCGCCGCGGACTCCTGCGCGGCGCGCCCGGGAGCCGGACCCTGACCGTCGCCGTCCCCGCCGTCCCGGGTGCCTGGTGCGGCTTGCGCGAGGGCGGGCTCGTCGCGGCGCACCGCCCAGCTCAGCGGCGGCGCGGGCAGCTCCGACCGGCCCGGCCCCCGATGGCCGCCGTCGCTGCCGGGCAGCGGTGTCCCGGCTGCCTGCGGCCGGACCCCCTGCAGCGCCAGGGCGTAGCGTGCCTCGAGGACGGCAGGGTCGCCGGCCGCGCCCAGGAGCGCGGGTGCGACCTGGGCGCCGGCCGGCGCGGCGCCCTGGTCGACCAGGGCGACCAGCAGCAGGATGCTGGCCAGCAGCAGGAGCGCGGGCAGCAGGCGGATCGCCCGCACGACGATTCCGCTCGGGGGCCGCGTGGTGCGGGAAGGCTCACCCGCCCCGCGCGGGCCGAGAGCCATCGCCGTCGCCCTTCACCAGCGTCGCCCGTCGGGGGTGGACCTCGACGGTCAGGGACGCAGCCTGAACGGCGGGTACTCGTCGGTGACCAGGAGCAACGCGTAGGCGGCGACGCGGGTCCCCCAGCGGATCACGCCCTCCACGTAGTCGAACAGCCCGCGCGGGTAGCGGCCGGTGAACAGGATCGCGAACCAGGCGATGATCACGACCAGCAGCGCGCCGATCTCCAGGAAGAACAGCACGACGTAGTGCGGGATGGCCAGCAGCCACTTGACCAGGGGGAGCCAGCGGTTGAGGTCGCGGGCTGCGTCCGGGTAGGGGTAGTCCAGCCGGACCGCCTGCTGCTCGTCGGTCGACGGGTAGCGGTCGTCCATGAGCGACAGGTACACGCTGACCCGCGTGGAGAACCGCAGGAGCTGCTGGTTCCAGTCGAACCACCAGCGCGGGTACTTCTGGCGGAACAGGATCATCAGCAGCGGGCCGAAGAACAGCAGCCCGCCCGCGGCGAAGGCCGCCCCCTTGGCGCCGTTCGCCGACCACTGCCACGAGCTGCTCCCGGAGACCGAGGCCAGGACGATCAGGATCGGGATCGCCGTGAACAGCCGCAGCAGGGTGGTCAGCCGGTCGAGGTCGCGGTCGGGGTACTCGACCGCGAGCTGCACGGGATACTCGTCCACTTCTAGCTCCTTTCCAGTTTTGTCCGCATCTTCGTATCCAGTGTTCAGCGGACGGGCGTCCCGGTCAAGGGCCGCCCGGCACGCCGGGCCCGCAGGTCACCATCTGGACGCCCGCGGGTCAGCGGCCGGACGCCGGCGGTCGCTGTAACCGTGCCGGCGGCGGTCTCGCTCTTGACGGTGGGATGCGGCGTTCCCCCCGCCCGACCCCGCGGCGACCCGCGTCCCGAGGATCACCCTGCTCCCATGGAGGCGCTTCCGTGATCAGAACCATCAGCCTCAAGGCGTTCGTCATCGCCTTGCTGGCCGCCCTCGCCGGGGTCGGGGCTGCGGTCGCGACCAGGAACACCCTCACCCAGGCCGTCTCCGACGCGCTCCCCTCGGTGCCGCTGTCCATGTTCCGCACCGGCGCCGGCACCAGCACCGAGACCACGCTGCACCAGCTCGCCAAGGCGCCCACCAAGCAGGCGCCCGCCAAGGCCGCGGCCAGGCCCGCCGGCAGCAGCAGCGCCGAGCACGCCACCGGCCCCGACGCCAGCCAGCGCGCCGCGGTCGGCCTCTGCCAGGCCGCCGCCGCGAAGCTCGGCGACGACCACGGGTCGTCGTGGGAGCGGGCGGTCGCGTACCGGAACCTGCTGAAGGCGGCCAACAGCGCCGGTGAGTCCATCGTGGAGTACTGCCACGGGGTTCCCCTGCCCTGGCCTAGCGGGACCCGCCACGCGCAGGAGGACAGCAGGCACCGGGCCGAGGTCCGGCGATGACACCCCGCCGGGGCGCTCCCGGCGGCCGTGACCGATGCCGGTTCCACCCGGCCGCCCGGTGGCGGCCGGCTCTTCGGGAGGATCCTCCGATGATCTGCCACCTGTGCGGCGTGCTGCTCGAGGGGGACGAGGGCGCGCTGTTCAGCCGGTCCGCGCGGGTCGCCCCGGCCAGTCCGGCCCACGTCGAGTGCGTCGCCCTGGAGTCGCTCGGGCTGATCCACCGCCGCGAGGTGGACCGGGCCCTGTTCCTCTCCCTGATCACGGGCTCGAATCTGAATTGAGTGCAGAAAGTTCCGTAGGGGCCGTAACGCAATCGAAGCCCGCAGCGCTCTTCCAGGCGCGTCAGGCAGTGCCATGCACCCGGCGGTCTGGTTCTGGGGGTCACGGCCGTCACGGCACTGATGGCGCAGGGTGGCGCCGGTCGCGGTCGGCCGGCGCCACCCGTGTGTCCGGACCCCGGCTCCCCCGTCCGGCCTCTCCGGATTGTCGATCTACCGCAGTTCGATTCCTGAGTTTCACTGATGGCATCGCGTCGCGTTGCTGGGCAGGATCGCCAGCCTGAACCGCCAGGTCGGAGTCCCCAGTCATCCCAGACCGAGGCCCGAGTGATGTCAGAGACTCCCACCGTGCGACCCTGCCCACCGCACTGTCCACGCAGGTCAGCGGCCATCCTGGCCGATGGCTGC
>Ga0126377_10000961_pt1 | contig 18476 bp, 13 predicted proteins | sample PanSoiMetPlot_22_FD_92647 | JGI IMG/M metagenome (GOLD analysis project Ga0126377, IMG submission 92647) | Tropical forest soil microbial communities from Panama - MetaG Plot_22 | ecosystem: Environmental > Terrestrial > Soil > Tropical forest > Bulk soil | place: Panama | collected 2016-02-17 | reverse complement strand
TAGTCGTCGCGCCTACACAAGAGGCTTTCAGACGCGCGATCGATCTGCCCCGACAATCACCCCAAAAGCCACGTGGCGCGGGAACAGAAAGTGGCGACGAGGACGATGGCCGCGCGCTCGAGCTGGGCAAGCCCCATAGACGCGAGCTGGCGGGCGGGCGGCGACACAGCTACAGGATCGGGATGGACGCAGGACAGTTCCTGAAGGTCATCATCGAACAGGAGGGTATTGACGTGGAGGCGCAACTGTCTGGGCCGGACGGCAAGAAAATCATGGCGTTCGACTCCGAAAGCAGGCTGCGCGGGCAGGAACAAGTCTCCCAAGTGGCGGAAGCGGAGGGCGACTACCGGCTGGATGTGCAACCCAAACAGAAGGCGGCGCCGGTGGGGGTTTATGAGATTCGAATTGAGGAGTTGCGCGCCGCAACGAAAAACGACCGCGATCTGCAAGAGGCGCGCAACGCGTATAAGAAGGCTGTCAATCTGTTCGGCGCGGGCAAATCTGACGAAGCGCTCATTTTATTTGAGCGCGCGCTTGAGATTCGCGAAAAGGCGCTAAGGCCGGATCACCCCGATGTCGCTGAGTCAATCAATGGCCTGGCCATTCTTCGAGCCTCAAAAGGCGAGTATTCGAAGGCGGAGCCGTTATTTCAACAAGCGCTGGCCATTCGGGAAAAAGCGCTGGGGCCGGACCACCTCTCTGTCGCTAATTCTCTTGGCAATCTCGCCAACCTCTACTATTACAAAGGCGCCTATTCGAAAGCCGAGCCGTTATTTCAGCGCGCGCTGGACATCCGGGAAAAATCGCTCGGGCCGGACCACATCGAAGTCTCCGATTCTCTTACCAACCTGGCCAACCTCTACTATTTTGAGGGCGAGTATGACAAGGCAGAACCGCTGCATCAGCGCGCGCTGGCCATTAAGGAGAAGGCGCTCGGACCGGAAGATCCCGATGTCGCCGATACTCTAAACGGTCTCGGGATCCTATACAGCGGCAGAGGCGAGTATTCGAAGGCGGAACTACTCTATCAGCGCGCGCTGGCCATCCGGGAGAAATCGCCCGGGCCGGAACACCCCGATTTCGCTCTTTCCCTCAACAATCTCGCGCTCCTCTATCGCAACAGAGGCGACTATGCGAAGGCCGAGCCACTCTATAAACGCGCGCTTGCCATCCGGGAGAAATCGCTCGGGCCGGAACACCGCGATGTCGCGACTTCCCTCAACAACCTCGCGCTCCTATACAGTGACCTGGGCGACTATGCCAAGGCTGAGCCGCTCTATAAACGCGCGCTGGTTATTCAGGAGAAATCGCCTGGACCGGAACACCCCGATTTCGCCGGTTCTCTCAACAATCTCGCGAATCTCTACAGTGACCTGGGCGACTATGCCAAGGCTGAGGCGCTTCATCAGCGCGCGCTGGCCATAAAGGAGAAGGCGCTCGGGCCGGACCACATCCTTTTGGCAAGCTCTCTCAACAATCTCGCCAACATCCGCTATTACAGAGGCGACTATGCGAAAGCGGGGCCGCTCTATCAGCGCGCCCTGGCGATCAAGGAGAAGTCGCTCGGGCCGGAACACCCCGATGTCGCCAGTACTCTCAACAACATGGCGGAACTCTCCCGCAGCGGCGGCGACTACGCGAAAGCGGAACTTCTGCATCAGCGCGCCCTGGCCATCAGGGAGAAAGCGCTCGGGCCGGAACAACCCAAAGTCGCGGATTCTCTCGACGGCCTCGCCACACTTTATATTGCTAAAAATGATATTGCGCGGGCTATCGCGTTTCAGTCACGCGCCAACGCCATCATCGAACGCAACCTCAGGCTCAATCTGGCCATCGGCTCCGAACGCCAGAAGCTGGCTCACCTGGCCACACTCGCAAAGCAAACTGATCAGACAGTCGCGCTACATCTCCGCTATGCTCCTCGTGATCCGGTGGCGCTCGGTCTGGCGGTCACATCGATTCTCCAACGCAAGGGGCGCGCGCTCGACGCCACTTCTGAAAGCCTCAACGCGCTCCGCAATCGCTTCGATGCGGAGAATCGGGGCTTGCTCGACCAGTTGACTGACGCGCGCTCACAGATCGCCAAGCTGGTACTCGACGGGCCGCAGAGAATGACCGTCGAGCAATTTCGCGAGCGAATCAAGACGCTCGGAGAACAGGCCGAGAAGTTCGAGGCCGAGATCAGCCGCAGAAGCGATGAATTCCGAGCCAACTCACAGCCCATCACGCTCGAAGCGGTGCGGGCGGCCATCCCCGGCGATGCGGCGCTGATCGAGTTCGCCTCTTACCGGCCGTTAAATCCAAAAGCCGCAATGGTTGACGACGCCTTCGGCAGGCCCCGATACGTCGCCTACCTCCTGCGCCGCGAAGGAGAAATCCAGTGGAAGGAGTTGGGCGGGGCGCAGGCCATTGACGAGGCCGTCGCCAGACTGCGCAAAGCGTTGCGCGATCCGAAGCGAAATGACGCGAAGAACCTGGCGCGCGCAGTGGATCTGAAAGTATTTCAACCCATCCGTCCCCTGCTAGGAAACCTGACGCGATTGCTCATCTCGCCCGAAGGGGCGCTCAACCTCATTCCTTTTGAGGCGCTCGTCGATGATCGAGGGCGATATCTGGTCGAGCGTTACTCGATCGGTTATCTGGCCAGTGGGCGTGATCTCCTGCGACTGCAAGTGGCCAGAAAGAGTCAGAACGGGCCACTGGTAATCGCCGATCCGGACTTCGGAGGCCAGCGCCGGTTTGAAGCGACGCGTTTACTTAAACAGACGAAAGCGGCGCCGGGGAAGCATGCCAGAGAAGAGGCGCCCGCGAACGCATTCAGCCAATTCTACTTCCCTGCTCTGCCTTACACGGCGGAGGAGGGCAGGGCTTTGCGCAGGCTGCTTCCGGGATCGACTTTGTTGACCAAACGGCAAGCGAGCAAGGCGGCGCTCCGGCAGGCGCGCAGCCCTGAGATATTGCACATCGCCACGCACGGTTTCTTCCTCGAAGACCTGAGATCGACCTCAGCGGGAGGACGAAGCCTGCGGAAGTCGTCCCGCGACGCGAGCCGCCGTCTGAAACAAATCGAGAAGGACGGATTGCGCGTCGAGAATCCTCTTCTGCGCGCAGGGTTGGCGCTGGCCGGCGCTAACGAACAGAAGGAAGGCGCCAACGGGATTCTGACGGCGCTCGAAATGACGGGGCTTAATTTGTGGGGGACGAAACTGGTGACGCTTTCCGCCTGCGACACCGGCGTGGGTGAAGTGAGAAGCGGCGATGGAGTCCACGGCCTGCGCCGGGCGCTGGCGCTGGCCGGCTCGGAGACACAAGTAATCAGCCTCTGGCCGGTGTCGGACCGATGGACGAGGGAACTGATGGTCGCCTACTACCGGAGGTTGCGGCAGGGGCAGGGGCGAGGCGCCGCGCTGAGACAGGCGCAGTTGGAGATGCTCAAGGACGTGAAGCGGCGGCATCCGTACTATTGGGCCAGCTTCATCCAGTCGGGCGAGTGGGCGAACTTGAAGGGCGCTCGGGAAAAATAAAAATGTGGTCGGGGATTAGCCATTTGCGCCTCATTTCCCGCCTTAAATAAGTGAGGGCGGGAATTCTGGCGCCGGAGCCGAAATCACTTCATTGCCGGAATTACGGAGGGAGAATGACTTGCAGATTGAAGGTTTTGGGACGCTGGCGGCGAATAACAATAGCTGCGCCGCTTGTTCTTTGCAGCATGTGGGTCGTAGCCGGCCCTTCGCCGCAGAGTGAGCCGGAAGACAGTACGCGCCGGATCTGGAACAAAAGGTTTCGAGAGGCGCGTGACCTTTCCGTCGCCAGGCGTCCCAGAGGGACCCCCGTGAATGGGGAGCTTATCGGAGTCACGATCTGGCGCTTAGGCGACGATCAGGACAAGCCGATGGCCGAACGCGCGACGGCGGACACATCATTCACTGAAGGAGAACGCTTACGCCTGAGCATCGAAGCGCCTCGAGGTGGCGAGAGTTATCTTTACGTGATCGATCGCGAGGTCTACGCCGACGGCTCAGCCGGCGAGCCTTACCTCATCTTTCCATCTCAGACCACGCCCGAAGGGGGAAACGTGGTGACGGCGGGAAAGCCGGTCTTTGTTCCGGCGCGGGGCGATGAATATCCATACTTCACTGTGGAACGCGTCCGGAAAGACCAGTTGCGCGAGGAACTCACCATCATCGTCAGCCCGAATCCTCTCAATCTGCCTCTCGGGACGCCGGCCGACCCGATCAGGCTGGAAAGCGCGCAAGTGGCGCGGTGGGAGAAGCAATGGGGCGGGCGAGTGGAACGGCGTGAAGAACGGGGCGGAGCGGGAAAACAATGGACCGCCGCGGAGAAGGAAGCCGATAAAGGCGAACGGCGTCTCGTGCAAGGCGATCCGCTGCCGCAAACAATTTACCTGATCAAAGCTAAACCGGGCGCGCCAATGATGCTGCGCGTGCCGCTGCGGATCGCGCCGTGATTAGTTATTCAGGTTCGGCGCCAAGGTATTTATTTGACAATAAGTACTCTGCAAACAAAATTATCTGGCATTTCCTGTCCTACATTTTTCTGTTAAAGATCAGGCCTTATAAAGATCAGGCCTGATCTTTATAAGGCCAACAGGAAGATGTAGGACAGGAAAATAGGAGAGAACTTCGTTTGCAGAATAATAAGTAATACCCTCCAAAAGAACAACCTTCCTTATTTCAATGCATCAGTAAATCCGTAGCTGTTCCGCGCGTTCCGATATTTCCGCATGCCCCGCATTTTCCCGCCTATTACCATACTTGCCAAAAGTCCCGCGCCACGCCGAGTTTGGCCGCTTGGAACAAAAATTACTGACGAGGTCAAAAAACTAAGCATTCAACTACACATACCATGTGGAGGATGAAATTGGGTGAACACCCAAATTATTTCCACGATCCTCTGCCTTTTCCGCATCTCCGTGATCTTTTCAAATGCGGTGAACGCCGAGTCTGATTCATCGCGGATGGCGCGGAGAAACTCCAAAGAGGGCTAAATCAATCAACAGTAACAACCAATATCAACTAGAGGAGGTACTAACATGAAGAGGAGAACCCTCTGGCTTGCGGTGTCGAGCTTTGCCTTTTTGGCCGTCATGGCCTTTATCGGTAGCGTAAAATATTACGCGCAGGGTCAGCGACCGGACTTCGATACCAGGGCGTCAAGCATACAAGGCGACAGGAGAAAGCTTCCCGGAAGGCTTGAGGATGTCGATCCAAAAACGCTTGCCGCCATGCGGCGCCAGGAAGCGCTTCAGCCCGCTATTAACGCTCTGTATGAGGCGGCGATGAAATCCCCGGACTCGGGTTTCACCGGCATTGCCTTCCAGGGCGACGGATTGGCGCTCTATTGGAAGGGAGATTTGAACAATGACATGCTCGCCGCCATCAATGAGGCGCGCCAGGCCGGCCCCGTGGAGATCGTTCCGGCAGCGTTCTCGTTAGCAGAGATGGAGGCCGAGGCCTCGAAGGTCGACAAGGCCATGAAGACGCCTGGCGGCAGCGACATTCAAGCGGTCACCACCAGATTCGACGGCAGCGGTCTTGACATAGAACGGATGCCCTTCCGCGCCGCCGAGGACATATCCTTGGCGAGATCTCAAGCCGGTCAGAGGGGCTTGCGGTCAGCCGAGCAAGTTCTGGCCGACGTCGATTTGCGAATGCCGATTCGCGTCACCACGGCTGACGAGCCGGTCGAAATGATGTTGGACCGATTTCATGACTCACCCGCATGGAATAGCGGCGGTTATTACGAGTCAAAAAGAAACAATCAGCTTAGGGGCAGGTGCACAACTGGATTCGGAATAAGAGCGTATGGCAGAACCTGGGTATTGACAGCGGCGCATTGCGCCACTGCGCCGGATGTCGCCTTTCAAGGGTGCAATTTGGACCCGTATGCTTATCTTGACGCCGGACTCAACGCCACCTGCAACGCTAACCTTCAAACGAGGATGGGACCTGTCACCAGAGAAAATTACCAATATGACTTAATCCTGATCGACGCTCCAGGTTTCTACAGGATGTTCGATGGCCCAAGGAACAATAATGGCTATTACAAGAACGTCCTCGGCTGGGGATATCACGCGTCGGGCGAATTGGTTTGCCAATCCGGCGTCCGCAGCGGTGTTGTTTGCGGTCTCAGGACTGGGTCCAGCACAAATGTAACCATTACTAACCGTGATTCCGATGGCGACACTGGCTACACCTTATACGGCCTGATCAGAACCACTCAAATCGATGGACAAACCGCGGTCAGAGGTGGTGACAGCGGAGGTCCTGTTTTCACGCTAATGGGCTCTGGAGTTCGGGCAAAAGGCTCCGTCTCCGCCGGCGGCGGTACTACGATGTACTTCCAGGACTGGGCTGACGTAATCAGACTCTACGGCGGCTATCCCGTCACTCCATGATTCGCGCCTGCGAGCTAAAAGATCGCTGAATCCCGGCGCCCTTTCGGGAAAGGTTAAGGTCAGTCGCCTTCAACGAAAGGGCGCCTGGTCAGCGTATTACGCGCAATCCATTTCATAGTTATCGGGACATCGCCCACTTCGCCTAAGACTTGGATTTGGACAACCCCGTTGGACGAATTGATGATCCTCCAGACGCGATTGGATCGCCGCCAGACGGCGATGTCGGACTTCCCATCGCCGTCATAATCGGTTGGGACAGGTGTGTCACCGTTAACGCCTAATTTCCTGCCGGTCAGCGACCCATTCGAGCTGTTGATGATGAGCCAGGTTCCGTCCGCTGGCCGCCAGACGGCGCAATCAATTCTGCCGTCTCCGTCGTCATCACCTGGGGTAATGACGTGGCTTTGCTCCGGACTAAACTCGTTCAAACGCGCCTCACGCCTCTCGCCAGTCGAGCTGAAAAGAATCTCCCATAACCCGTTCGAACTTCTGAACACAGCCAGATCGGCCTTGCGATCGCCATCGAAATCACCAAGCCTGGCTCTGGTCCCCTCGGGCGGCTGTGGCGTAGGCCTTGGCGTTGGTATTGGCGTCGGCCTTGGCGTTGGTGTTGGCGTCGGCGTCGGTCTCGGTGTTGGTGTCGGTGTTGCGCCGCCCGTCACGGAAAGGCTCATAGTCTTTTGCGCGGTTTGCGACGCCGCGTCTGCCAGGCGGACGGTGAAGTTAAACGAGCCGCCTGCTGACGGAGTTCCGCTGATGGTCCCTTATGAAAGGGCGCGCGAATCAGAACACCAGGGTCTAATAATGTCATCTGTCAAATATAGTTGACCGTCCTAAGCGCGCTCGGATAAACTCGCGGGTGTCGTTGGATTAACTTCATCCTCACCCGGCCTCCTTATGATGAAGCCTCCACGATTGTTATTCCGAATGGTTCCCGATGCGAGACTTCGAACTGTCGCTCAGATTGATAAGTCAAACGGCGGCGCTCCTGCTGCTTTCGGATAGCTTTCTCCGCGCATGTCTTTTGTTATTGCGCGCTGCGATTCCGAAGCGCGCAACTGCGGGATCGAATACGGCGTCGGAAGCGGTGTCAGGCGTAGCGTCAGACGCGTCCGGGGGCTGCGTTATTCTGATCGCCGCGCGTGATGAAGCGGGAACGATAGGACCCACTGTGACGGCTCTCAAAGAGAGTCTGGTCGAATGGCCGGGCAGCAGTTTGTGGGTGGCCGCCGATCGCTGTTCTGACCGAACCGCGATCGAAGCCATAGCCGCGGGCGCCAAAGTCGCTGAGCGCCCGGACGAAAATTCGAATGAGGGCAAATGCGCCGTGATCGCCTGGTGGCTGTCGAGATACGAGTCGGAATGGCGATCGCGCGACGCGGTGCTGATCCTCGACGCGGACAGCCGTTTGATGAAGGGCAGCCTGCTGGCTCTGAGAAAATCGATGACCGCCGGCGGCGATGATCTGGCCGCGCTTCAGTCTTTCGTCGCTCCCGACGCGGGCGAGGGCGCGGGACGATTGGCCGGCTGGTCCGAAGTACTGATGCAGCGCATTGACGACGAGGCCCGACGGCGGCTCGGATGGTCAGTCCCCTTGCGCGGAACAGGCATGGCGTTTCGCGGCGACGCGCTGGCCCGGCTCGCTCCGCGCTTGCGCACACTGGCGGAGGACCTGGAGTTGGATGTTCTGCTCGCCTCGGAGCGAAAGCGGGTCGAGTTCGTTCCCGAAGCCGTGGTCCTCGATCCGAAACCGAGGCGCGCTTCCGGCGCGTCGCGGCAGCGAGCCAGATGGTTTCAAGGGCAACTGCAGGTTTTACGCGGCTACCGGCGCGAGATCGCCGCGGCGCTACTCAAGGGCGGATTGGGCGCATGGTTTTTGTTACCTCTGCTGTTGATGCGACCGAAAATCCTTTTCATCGGATCGAGATCGCTACTGCTCTTCATTTCGATCTGGATTCCTTCTTTGTTCTGGATTGCGATGGCGGGACTGGGGATGGATGCGGTTTATTACCTCTGGGGCGCGGCGATGGTGGACAACCCGCGACGCTATCTGTTCGACCTTCTAACCGCGCCGCGCTACGCGGCGATGTGGCTTTACGGCTTCGGGATCGCGATCATTCGTCGCGAAAGGCGCGGGGAGCGCATCTGGCTGCGCTCCGGTAGATGACCTCAGGAATAAGATGAAGATACTTTTTCCATATCTGGCGCGATGGCGTTCGGCGAACCGCAGCCGCTACCACCAGCTCTTCGCGCATCTCTGTCAGCTGGGCCATCAGGTTTACGTGTTAACGGCCCCGCCGATAGGGATTGATGACATCAGCGCAACCGACATCGCCGGCGGCAATGGCCATGACCAGACGCTGCCGCAAGGATTGACTGTCGCCGAACTCTACGCGCCCGAAAAACTGCGCTCGTTCTTCAGCGCGCCGATTCGCAGAACGAAGCTCTTGAAAAAAGGCATTGTTTCGCTGACCTCGATCGGCCAGATTCGCCGCATCATCGAAAAAGAAGGGATCGACGTTCTCTTCCTTTACAACTTGCCTCAGGCGCCGCTGCTCCGCCTGGCCGATCAGACCGGATGCCGCGTTCATTTCGATCTGGCCGATGACCTTGTGGCGATGATGGGGGTGGAGGATCCACTGGTGTCGGGGGCCGGCGGGAGATTCATCGCGCGCGCCGCGCAGGAGCTTATGATTGCGCGCGCCTCGACTGTGACAGTGGCTTCGAGCGTCCTTCAGGAGAGGATCAAACGCCCGTCGCTGATGCTGCCTAACGGCGCCGATCTCGCGGAGATTGACCAGGCCGATGGCGCCGCGTGTCGTTCCAACGTGAGTGGTCCGACCGCCGGATTTGTCGGGGCCTTTGAATACTGGATAGACTTCGATCTGATTCTGGAATCCGCCAGGAGACTCCCGGGCGTACAATTCCTTCTCGTCGGTGGCGGACGCCAGCTGAAGCGTTTGCGTGAGGAGGTCACCGATCTCGGATTGACCAATGTCAAGCTGACCGGGGCCATGCCTTATCGCGAGGCGATGAATCACGTTGCGGCCATGGACGTCTGCCTGCTCCCTTTCACCCGAGGCGCGGTCTCGGACGGATCATGCCCGCTCAAACTCTTCGAGTACGCCGCCCTCAGGAAACCGGTGGTCAGCGCCAGCGCCCTTGAAGTGAAGCGCATCGGCGACGGCTGGGTCTCATTCGCCGACGACCCGCAAGAGTTCGCCGCCGCTATCGAATCTTTCATCGCCGACCGCGGACGCGCCGAAGCCGCAGGCGCAGCCGGGCGTGAAATGGTCGAACGCTTCTACAACTGGACCAATCTGACGAAACAGTTCGAGGAATTTCTCCTCAACGGAGCGGCGCCCGCAGCAGCCTTCGCCAAAGATCAAAGCCTGGCGATCGTCGCCGCCCAGAATCGCTGATGTCTAAAACGCTATCGAACGATCCTGGTTTGCGTGATGTGAGAGGAAGAACGTTCACCACCGGCAGGATGTCGTTGAGCGCGGTTTCACTGATCACAAGCACTGGGCGGGTTTTGCCCTGCTCGGAACCGACGACCGGATCCAAATTCGCCTGCCAGACGCTCCACCGTTCAACGCTCATTGCGCCTCCCCCTCGGCGTCAACGTGTTTGAAATCCTCCGCCACTTCCTCCAAATCGGCAAGAAACAGCGGATCATTATGTTATCCGCTGAAGCTGAATAGCCGCAAAACATCAATCGAAAGATCGAACACATGCGCGCAACCTTGCTCGCCCCCGACGTGTTCGGCGAACTGTCCGACGAACGCGCCGGTCACTTTCAATCCGTTCAACGCTCGTGTTCGCAGGTGAGGGTCTTCGCATATGCCGTGATAAGGCAGTCTGGCCCCATGGCTTCGGGCGTTGGAGACCACGCCCGCGCCCGACAGATCGAAGCCGACCCCGATGTCGTGAATGCTGTCTTCCATGGCGCTCTCGCAGGCGTAAACTGTCTCGCCGCTTCCGCCCGCTTTCAGCTCAATGGTCAGCCGTTTGTTTCGCCAGAAGACGCGTTTGTCGCCGGGCTTCGGTCGCGTCAGTTCGGCGTCGAAGCCGCAGCGCACTTCCCTGCTCGCGAACAGGCTTTCGCTTTCGTCCCGGTAGGTGTAGCAAGTGTTGGCCAATCCCATATAAGCGCGGTCTTTCAACCAGGCGATTCGCGCGGCTTCGGTCAGGTCGCCGCCGCTCGATGGAAACCGGGCCTCGAATTCGGGCGTGTATTGATAGACTTGTTGCCCGACGCGAGCCATCTCGATGGCCGTCAGCAGATGCTCCTGCGCGCCCGGCGAATCTCCCAACTCCGAAATCACGCGTTTGGAAAAACCGCGCCCGATGCGGACGCCTTTGACGCCCGCATACCGCTCGCACAGTCGCGGATCGAATTCGCCTTCGATCTGTCGCGCGCCGGCTTCGATGACCTCATACTCCGGCGTGCGAAGTTTCCAGACGTGTTCGAAAGCGAAGCGGTGGTCGCGCATCGAGCCGCGCACGAGCAATTCGTTTTCGGCCAGAACGTCAATCTCGGCTGCGAAGGTTCGCAGGTAATTCGAATGTGAGATCGGAATCGAAAGTTCCATCATCCGTGTCTTTCCAGTCTGCGCATAAGATTCGCTCCTAAATGAATTCCTCACGCCATAACCTATGAGCTTCGATCCACTCAAAGCCTTCCGGGTAAGGCTCGACCCATTCCAGGGAGTTGACGTCGACTTTGTACTGCTTACCGTCGCGCTCGCAAACCGCGAGCAGGCCATAGCCGCCTTTGGGCCACGAGAACTCGACGACCTTGACCTCTTCGCCGATGACTTTGGCGTGAAACGGGCATTCCACTCTCTCCGCGATCATCGTCAGCAGGCCGGAATGTTGTTCGTGCTGGTCGAAGCTATCGACCGTCGCCTCCTCGATCAAACTGAGGAGGTGTTTGCGTTTTTGATGTTTGTCCATTTCGTCTCCTCCGAAAACATCCTCGAGGATCGAGGGCCGAGGACCGAAGATCGCGCCATCCGGCGTATGACTATTCTCGATCTTCGATCCTCAATCCACATTTCCCCGCGGTTGATTCTCACTGTTTCGGGGCGTCGTTGGCGACGACCTGAACGACTCCTCTATTCGATATAGAGTACCTTCATTGTGATTTGATTGAGGTCGTGTGACTCGCAAACAGTCTAGCAAATGTCGCCGATCAAATCATCCTGCAAATTGGCCATCGGGACGCCTGTATTGCGCGTCGCATACGCCCGCCGCGCCGTCTGGAAGGCCATTTGCAAAAAATTATTGCAATCTGTTACACCTGATCTTATATTGTTTTCGCGCTGAGGTTGTTCATCTACTCAGCCAATAGCGCCGTCAACCCCACCTACCATAGCTTTAGGGTAGCGACGAATCTATAGTTTTACGTTAAAGGGCCTCGGCATTTCTGGCTCTGATTCCAACCGGCCTTGTGAAAGGGCCGTTCCATACGCCAAACCATTTTCGAAAGGATACTTTTGCAATGTCAGAGACTATTATGTTCGGCCCCTGGTCAGGGGCTGTGACATCATCCTCAGCGCAAGTCAAAGCGGCTATCACTAACAACACACAGGCTCGCCTCGCCGTAAGTAATAGCGGCGACTTCGCTACCTCTCAGATTCTCCACCCCGTCTCGCGCAGCGTCTCCGAGATGACCGTGGTCTCCTTCGAGATCACCGGTTTGCAACCAAACACCGAGTACCACTACGCGCTCGAAATAAACAACAGTTTGATCACTGCAAAACAAGGTGGCTTCCGAACTTTTCCGCCGGAAGATAGTCCCGCCTCGTTCACATTCATCTGCTCGGGCGACGCCGAAACTGGATCGGAGCATCCGGTCTTCACCGAAATTGCTCGGCGCGAACCGCTATTCTTTTTACATATGGGCGATCTGAACTACGCCGACGTGCATAGCAGTCAAACGAAGAAGTACCGCCAAGCCTACAGGAAGGTATTGAATTCGCCCCCGCAAGCGGATTTGTACCGGCGTGCGCCAATTGTTTACACGTGGGACGACCACGACTTCGATAATAATGACAGCAACCGTGAGGCTCCGGGACGACTTGCCGCGCGCATAACTTATCAGGAGTGCGTGCCGCATTACCCGCTCGTCGAAGGACGTGGCGACGTCGCGATCTATCAAGCCTTCACCGTCGGGCGCGTCCGGTTTCTCCTGACCGACTCGCGCTCCGAACGGACTCCCGCCGGCGACGAAGACGACGCAAACAAAACCGTGCTAGGCAGGCGGCAGAAGGAGTGGCTGAAACGGGAATTGACCGAGGGAAAGGAAAAGTATCCGCTGGTCGTCTGGATCAACTCGATTCCGTGGATCGGCAAGAAAAAGAAGGGGGCGGATCGCTGGTTCGGCTTCACGACCGAGCGCGACGAGATCGGCGACCATATAGAAAGTAAAGCGATTCGCAACATCTGCATGCTCAGCGCCGACGCGCATATGCTGGCGATAGATGATGGGTCGAACAATAAACCTCCCTACGGGCGTGGCGGTTTCCCTGTCTTCCATGCCTCGCCGCTCGAAAGCACGCGCTCAGTCAAGGGCGGCCCATTCACCCACGGCCCCTTCCTCGACGACGAGGGGCAATACGGCGTCTTCATGGCGCAAGATGAAGGCGGGCCGCAGATACAAGTCACCTGGATCGGGATGAATATGCAGCAGACGGTAGTAACCCATTCATTCGCTTCACCACGCTGAAGAGACTGCGACCCGAAAGCTGATTATTCCAAACTCCACATCGCCAGCCCCGTCTCATCCTTGATCAATATGTTCTTGCCGACGATCGCCGGATGCGCCCAGGTGGGCTTCTCGGCCACGTGATATTTCTTGATCATTTTCGCCCCCTTGTCGGCGGCGCTCGTCACGATCAGATCGGCGTCGTTGGTCAGCGAGAAGATCGTATCGCCAGCGATGACCATGGCGGCGTTCTCGCCCTGGCGCGGGTCGCCCGTCCAGAGCGTTTTGCCAGTCGCGGCGTCGAGGCAGAAGAACTGGCCTTTGTTCTTGTGCGACATTCCGAATAGCAGATCGCCCGCGAGCAGCGGCGAGTTCATATACATCGAGACCTCTTTGTTCTCCCAGACGGTGTCGGTCGTCCACTTGTCGTCGCGCCATCCGACGCGCACGGCGAAGACGCCTTTGTTGATGCCGGAGAAGATCAGCAGGTCTTTGTACCGGATCGGCGTGACTATGTTCTGGTCGTAAGCGGTCGTGAACGGAATTTTCCAGAGCAGCGAGCCGTTGTCGGCCCAGACGCCGATGAGGTATTGCTGCGATTGGGTGACGATCTGGCGCTTGCCGGCGATCTCCACGACGACCGGCGTGGCGTAGCCCGGGCCGTCGCCGTTACAGCTCCATTTCTCCTCGCCGGTCGCCGGGTCGAATGCTTTCAATGCGCCGTTCTTGTCGCCGCCCACATAGACGATCAGCAAACCACGGTCGATTATGGGAGAGGCGGCCGTTCCGAAATCCGGCGAGGTTGTCTTGAACTGTTTGGCGAAATCCTTGCGCCATAGGAGCCTGCCCTTCGCCGCGTCGTAACAGGAGAGAACGCCGGTGATGCCGAAGGCATAGAGCTTTCCGTCGCTGTAGACCGGCGTAGACTTCGGACCTTTGCCGTGGCCTGTGGCCGCCGGGTTCATCGTGTAGGTCACCGGGTAGCTGTCCTGCCAGATTGTTTTGCCCGTGTTGAGGTCGTAAGCGGCGGTGACTTCGTTCTCACCCGCTCTGGCATGCAGGAAGACCCTGGCGCCGACTACGAGTGGCGATGAATGTCCCACGCCGACGGTGATTTTCCAGCGCTGTTTCAACTGATCCGGCCAGGCCTTCGGCGCGGTGAAACCCGTGACGACGCCGTCCCCATTGGCTCCCCGCCATCGCGGCCAATCCTGCGCGCCGGCGAATTGAAACGCGAAGACAGGAAGAATGAAAATTGAAAGGAGGTTTCGAATTTTATCTTGGGACATTTGTTCCCTTAAAAGAAATGCGGATCAAGCCTTACGGCCCGACCCGCCTGGAGCGATTGAAAGGAAGAGAATTACGCTATGCCGAGCGGCGTTTAGTCTTGGCGCCGCTGGTGAGAACTTCGATGGCTTTTTTCAGCATCTGGTCGTCCGCCGGCTTCGGGGCGACGACCACCGGAGGAGCGCCTTCGGTCTGCTGTTCTCCTTTTTTGCCTTCTTCTGACGTCCCGACGTCGGCCAGATCGGCGCGTTTGACTTCGACGCTTGGCGTCACGCCGTCGGTCATGAAGATCTTGCCGGAGGGCGCGGCGTGGCGCGCCACGGTCAGCAGCAGGGCCGAACCGTCATCGAGCGGGAAAAGCTCCTGCTCCGATCCCATTCCGAAGAGCGTGCGTTCGCCGATGGTTTCGCCGCGCTGGTTTTCCATAATCGCGGCGGCCACGACTTCCGAGGCTCCGGCCGTCGTGCGGTCAATGATCACGGCCACGGGCAATTCGGTCAGATCGTTATCGGGCTTGGCGTCGAAGGTGTTGATGACCTTATCCTTGCGCCCCATCGATTTGGCGATCGTGCCCGATTTCAGGAAGAAGTCCGCGACCCTCACGCCTTCGCTTAATTCGCCTCCAGCCGATCCGCGCAAATCGAGTATGATTGATTTCGCGCCCTTCTTAACAACCTCTTTAACCGCGCTCTCGATCGCCTCTGATTGTCCCTTGTTGAGAATCGGAACTTTGATGTAACCGACCTGGGATTCCATAAGGCGAGTTTCGGTCGATGTCGGCGGAACCTTGCCACGAACGAGTTTGATCTTATCGGTTTTGCGGTTGATCAAACTCAACTCGACGCTCGAACCGGGGTCGCCAGAAAGCAGCAGCTTCACGTCGTAAAGGTCGAGATCGCGCGTCGCGCGCCCATCGATGTACTCGATCACATCGCCTACCTTGATACTGGCCTTCTCAGCGGGCGACCCGGGAACGACTGCGATAACGTAAGCGAAGCCCGAATACTGGCCGACGACCATTCCGGTCGTGTCGGGACGGGTCCTGTCAGACTGGTATTTCTTGACCTGCTGTGGCAGCAGATAGGCGCTGTATGGGTCGAGCCCCTCGGTCAAACCGCGCAGCGCTCCCACCCGCACCTTCTCGAGATCGGGCTTTTCGACGTAATCGTTGACGATATGGCGCACCACGTCTTCAAAGATGCGCAACTGAGGATAAGGCCCCGGATTGGCCCAGGCCCTCAGGAACGGGTTGTTGGATTTCGAGAGCATCCCGCCGACGATCGAATAGAGAGCGATGAAGGCGGACAGTGTGACCAGCGTAAGTTTGCCGCGTATGGACATTTAATACAGCTCCTTAGAGTGCTTTTGTGCGTCTGGCTGATCAGCTCCTCCTGTTTTAATTATAGGTAAATGCCGCCTCAACCAGATCAAGTCAACCGCGAGCCGATGATACACCACGCGGAATTGACGGGCAAGCTGGGCTAATTTTTCTAAAAAAATGGCTGCCGCAAGCCGATTTAGACTGCAGCAGCCTTACAGGAGGATACCCCTTTGAAGAAACACCGGCTGGTGCTTTTCTCAGTGAGCGATTCTAAAGACGCGCATTTTTAATTCCAGGTTTCCAGTTTTTTAAGGCGCGACAACAGATGGGGACCGCGGGTCAGACTGAACCACCAGAAAGGAGCCAGGAATCTTAACGATTTTTCCGTCCTTTCCGCCTGTTCTGGGCCATTCCTCGCCTCCCCTGCTGAACAGTCAACCAGGTTCGAGATATAATGCGCGCCCAGGCAAACAGCTAGCTCGCTACGGACCAAAACCTTTCGAGGAGAACTATTGATGAAAATCCGCAAGTTACCCGCGCCGCGCCTGATCGCCGGAGTCGTCGCGTTATGCCTTCTGTCAATTACGTCACAAACGGGAGCGCGACAATCCGCCCCTTTCAACGTCAAAGACCGATACGTCAAATCGGAGCATCGGATCTCGATGCGAGACGGCGTGAAACTTTTTACTGTGGTGTACGCGCCGAAGGACACGTCGCAAAAATATCCGATCCTGATGAATCGAACGCCTTACGGCGTGGGACCCTATGGCGCGGACGCTTACCGTCCTTCGCCAGGTCCGTCGGCGGCTTTCATGCAGGAAGGCTACATCTTCGTTTATCAGGACGTGCGCGGAACGTTCATGTCCGAAGGCGAATTCGAGGACGTGCGCCCGTACATCCCGAATAAAAAGTCGCCCAAGGATATTGACGAATCGAGCGACACCTACGACACCATCGAATGGCTGGTCAAGAACGTCCCGAACAACAACGGGCGCGCGGGCGTCTGGGGGATTTCGTACCCCGGCTTTTATTCGGCAACGGCGTTGATGGACGCGCACCCGGCGCTCAAAGCCGCATCGCCACAGGCGCCCATCGCCGACTGGTTCGCGGGCGACGACGATCATCACAACGGCGCCTTCTTCCTCTTCGATTGCTTCGGTTTCAATATGTTTTTCGGGATGCCGCGGCCCGAACCGACCAGGAATCAGTTCAAGAACTTCGACTTCGGGACGCCGGACGCTTATAAATTCTTCCTCGACCTCGGCTCGGTGGCCAACGCGCAGAAGAACTATTTCAAAGGCAAAAACAAATACTGGAACGACGTGACGACCCATGGGACTTACGACGGGTTCTGGCAGGCGCGCAACGTTCTGCCGCATATGAAAAAAATCACTCCCGCTGTAATGGTGGTCGGCGGATGGTTCGACGCCGAGGATTTGTACGGCCCGCTGAATATTTACCAGACCATCGAGAAGAACAATCCCGGCGCGAAGAACATTCTGGTGATGGGGCCGTGGTCGCACGGGCAATGGGCGCGCGGCGACGGTGAGAGCCTGGGTGACATTCACTTCGGTTCGAAGACCTCGGCCTGGTACCGCGAAAACGTAGAGCTTCCCTTCTTCAACTTCTACCTGAAAGACAAAGGTGAGCCGAAATTGCCGGAGGCGACGGCGTTCCGAACCGGCGCCAACGAATGGCAGTCCTTCGAGCAGTGGCCCCCGAAAGAATTGCAATCGCGAGCGCTCTATTTTCACGAAAAGGGCCAATTATCGTTCGACGCGCCTAAAGATACGGAAGCGCCTTTCGACGAGTACGTCAGCGATCCTGCTAATCCTGTCCCGTACACGAACGCGATCACGAACTCGCGCGGGACCGGTTATATGATCGAAGACCAGCGGTTCGCCGCCCGCCGCCCTGACGTGCTGGTCTACGAAACAGACGCGCTCAGCGAAGACATGACTCTGGCCGGCCCAATTACCGCCGACCTCTTCGTTTCGACGACGGGAACTGACGCCGATTTCATCGTCAAATTGATTGATGTTTTTCCCGATAACGCGCCAAATACCCCGCAGAACGCCAAAATAGGCGGGTTTCAAATGTTGACGCGCGCCGAGGTGATGCGCGGCAAGTTCCGCCGCAGCCTCTCAAAACCTGAACCGTTCCAGCCCGGCAAACCGGATGAAGTCAAGTTCACACTGAATGACGTTCATCACACATTCAAGGCGGGACACAAGATCATGGTTCAGGTTCAGAGCAGTTGGTTCCCGCTCGTCGATCGAAATCCGCAAAAGTTCGTGGACATCTATCACGCCACCGAAGCCGATTTTCAAAAGGCCACTCACCGTGTCTACCGCTCAGCGCGGATGAGTTCGCACTTGAAGTTTGGGGTGTTGAGATAGAAGAAAGACAGAGAGACCGAGAGACGGAGAGACGGAGAGACGGAGGGACTGAGAGAAGGAGAGACTGAGAAACGGAGATACAGAGGGATAATCGCTCAGTCCCTCCGTCTCTTCTCCTCTCCGTCCCTCCGTCTCTCAGTCTCTCCGTCTCTCCTTCTCTCCGTCCCTCCGTCTCTCAGTCTCTCTTCCTCCTCTTCCCGTACAAAGTCGCCACCACTCGCCGCGGGCCGCCGTCGTTGCGATGTTCGCAAAGATAGATTCCCTGCCACGTCCCCAGGCGCAATTGCCCGCGCCCCACGGGGATCGAAACCGAGCAGCCCAGAATCGAGGATTTGATGT
>Ga0126377_10000960_pt1 | contig 18490 bp, 19 predicted proteins | sample PanSoiMetPlot_22_FD_92647 | JGI IMG/M metagenome (GOLD analysis project Ga0126377, IMG submission 92647) | Tropical forest soil microbial communities from Panama - MetaG Plot_22 | ecosystem: Environmental > Terrestrial > Soil > Tropical forest > Bulk soil | place: Panama | collected 2016-02-17 | reverse complement strand
GGCTGCGGCGCTTGCCGCCGAGCAGGGCATGGACCGGACGGCCAGTGGCGCGGCCGACCAGATCGTGGATGGCCATCTCGATCGCAGCCTTGGCCGCGCTGTTGCCGTACATGCGGCCGGCCATCGCGGCCACGGTGCCGGCGATGTCCTCCGCCGGCCGGCTCTCGACCGCCGGCGCGAGATAGTGGACGGCCGCCATCATGCTCTCGACCGTCTCGCCGGTCATGGTCGGCGCCGAGGCGGCCTCGCCCCAGCCGACCACGCCGGTGTCGGTCTCGACCCGAACGATCACGTTGTCCGCCTGCCGGATCTCGACGCCCGCCATGAACACGGGCTTTTTCATCGGGAAGCTGACAGCGATCGGCTCGACGCGTTCGATCTTCACGGATGCGGTCTCCCTTAGCTTGTATATTCTTCTAGTTTGTATGTTCTTCGAGCTCGACCAGGGCGCCGAGAAAGTCGCCCGGATGGATGAAGGCGATCCGCTCGCCGGCGACGTTGTGCTGCGGTTTGCCGTCGCCGAGCACGCGGACCCCGTTGCGGGCGAGGCTGCTCGCGGTCCTGTCCATCTCATCGACGCTCAGTGAGAAATGATGGATGCCGCCCTTGGGATTGCGTTCGAGGAACCTGGCGACCGGCGAATCCGGCCGCGACGGCTCCATGAGCTCGATCTTTGCCGCCCCGAGCTCGACATAGGCGAGCCGCACGCCCTGCTCGGCATTGACCATCCGCGGCCCGAGCCGAAGGCCGTATTTCTCCTGGAGGTGCCGCGCCGCCGCTTCGATATCCGGCACGACGATCGAGACATGGCTCAGTCCGGTAATCATTGCTATCCCCAACGCCGCGCACACTCTAACACTCGACCACGCCAATGCATGGACCTTCAATTCTCCAGGTATTTCGCGTGCAATGCTACCACAAGTTATTGTAGTGAGTGCCCGTCAATGGCTTCGCTAGGTCCATGCATCGCATAGAGCTTCCGGAACGTCCGCGCATCCTGGTGGTGGCATTGCGCCGCCTCGGGGACGTGCTGCTGACGACGCCGCTGATCCGCAGCCTGCGGCGGACCTGGCCTGAGGCCACCATCGACGCGCTGGTGTTTGCGGGCACCGCCGGCATCCTCGAGGGCAATCCCGACCTCAATGGTGTCATCACCATGCCCGCCCGGCCCACCACGGCCGAAACATTCACGCTGGCTGCGCGGCTGTGGAAGCGCTACGCGCTCGCGGTGTCGACCCAGAGCGGGGATCGTCCGACCATGTTCGCCTGGGCAGCCGCACGCGCACATGTCGCTCCGGTGGAGGCGCGGCTCAGCGGCACGGTGAAGCGATTCTGGCTTCGTCGCAGCGTGCCCGTCGTCGCCGGCGTGCATCGGGTCGAGGAGATGCTGCGGCTCGCCGATGCGCTCGGCATCGCGCGGGTACCGGAGCTGGTCTGCCCGGAAACCGCCGCGCGCGAGCCGGTGGCGGCCGATACGCCTTATGCGATCATCCATGCGGCGCCGATGTTCCGCTACAAGCGCTGGACGCAAGACGGCTGGCGCGAGCTCGCCACGGCGCTGCAGAAGCGCGGTCTGGCGATCATGGCGACCGGCGGGCCCGACGCGACCGAGCGCCAGTATCTCGACGGGCTGTGGCAGGATCCTTCGGTTCGCCGCCTCGACGGATGCCTCTCATGGCCGGAGCTGGCGGCGCTGCTCAAGCGCGCGAAGGTGTTCATCGGGCCCGATACTTCGGTCACGCACCTCGCCACTGCAAGCGGCTGTCCGACCATCGCGCTCTACGGGCCGACCGATCCGCGGCTCTGGGGACCGTGGCCGACCGGCGGCTTGCGGGACATGTGGCTCGCCTCGAGCACGACCCAGCGCCGCGGCAACGTCTGGCTCGTGCAGAATCCACTGCCGTGCCAGCCGTGCCAGAAGGAAGGCTGCGACCGTCACATCGAGAGCTTCAGCCGCTGCCTCGACGAGCTCGCGCCGCGCCAGGTGCTCGCCGCTGTCGACGAGGCTCTGCGGGCCGAACAACGAAACGCATTGAACTCATAGCTGCCTCGCGCCCGCATCATTTTCCCGACATCCGCATCGTCAACGGAACGTCGTGACGACGGCGGAACAGTCGTATGGCTGGCTCATGACAAGTAGAAGACGGGCGGACGACACTGTTCGGCTGCGCTGAAAAGTCCTTTCGCAGCATCGACCGTTATCGACGCTCGCCGCTCCACCCATCTCCAGCGCGCAATGTGGCCCAATCTTCGGTCGGCGGTTCGCGCCGGCGAAGCAGGGAGATTAGTTCCACGAATTGGGAGACGGTTATGAGGACGATCGTGCTGGCATTTTCGCTCTTGGCTTTGGCGGCTCCATCGCAAGCCGCGTCGAGCAAGTCGAAAGCCGATAACGAGACGCTGATGAAGCACTGTCATCAGACGGCGGGCAAGGAGGTTGGCGAAGGCGAGATGAGAAGCGGCGTGAACCGTCTCATCGTGCAGCGCTGGAGCGACTGCATGATGGGGCTGCCGCACGCGCAATAAAGCGCCCGCGTTTCCAGAGCATGATCTGGGCTTGGTCATAAGCCCGTCCGCGGTTCTCGGAACAGGTCATGCTCCACCGACAAAGTTGGAGCGGGGTGACGAGAAATCGTCACCCCGCTCTTCGTGCGCGCAATTGCGCGGGCGCCTGACAGCTACACCACCTTGTTCCGGCGCAGCTCGGCGATCGCCTTTGCGTCCAGTCCGAGTTCGGCGGTCAGAATTTCGTCCGTATGCTGGCCGAGCGTCGGCGGCGGGCGGCGCACCGAGCAGGTGGTGTCGGAGAACTTGTACGGGATCCCGAGCATCTTCAACGTGCCGATGACGGGGTGCTCGACGGTCTCGACCATCCGGCGCGCGGCGGTATGCGGATCGTCGAGCGCCTCGGCGACCGAGTTGATCTTGCCGCAGGGGATTCCGACCGCTTCGAGCTTGCCGAGCCAGGTCTCGGCGGCGTCGAGGGACAGCGCCTCGTTGATCAAGCCATCAATCACGGTCCGGTTCTCGACCCGTGCGCGATTGGAGTTGAACCTCGGGTCCCGCGCCCACTCGGGGTGCCCGAGCACTTCGGCGCAGCGCGAGAACTGGCGCTCGTTGCCGATCCCGATCGCCATCATCGCGTCCTTGGCGTGATACGTGGTGTAGGGAACGATGCTGGGATGGCCGTTGCCGAAGCGGCCGCCGTTGCGGCCGGCGCTGAGATAGTTCTGCGCGACGTTGATCAGCATTTGCAGCGACGTCTCGAACAGCGATAGTTCGACCTTCTGGCCCTTGCCGGTGCGGTGGCGCGCATTGAGCGCCGCCAGGATGGCATTCGACGCCAGCATGCCGGTGCAGACGTCGACGATGGCGACGCCGTATTTGGTCGGTCCGCCGTCGGGCTCGCCGCAGATGCTCATCAGGCCCGACTCCGCCTGCAGAATGAAGTCGTAGCCGGGCAGCGCCGCCTTCGGGCCGCTGGTGCCGTAGCCGGTGATGCAGCAGCGCACGAGACGCGGCGCGTGCTGTGCGAACCAGGCTTCGGTGAAGCCCCATTTGTCCAGCGTGCCGATGCGGAAATTGTCGATCAGCACGTCCGCCTTCTCGATCAGGCCGGCGAGGACCTTCTGCCCGGCCGGCACCGCCATGTTGAGCGTCAGCGAGCGCTTGTTGCGGTTGATCCCGAGGAAATAGGCGGCCTCGCCTCCGGCGAAGGGCGGCCCCCAGCTGCGGGTGTCGTCGCCCTTCTCGGGTGGCTCGACCTTGATCACCTCGGCGCCCATGTCGCCGAGCATCATGGCGCAGAGCGGTCCTGCCAGGATGCGGGTCAGATCGACCACGCGGATCCCGGCGAGCGGGCCATTGGCATCAGTCATGCATCGCTTCCTTGGCTACTTTCGGCGCATCGAGGGCGGCGCATTGAGGTCCTTGGCGCAGCCGTCGAGATAGTCTTCGAGCTCGCGTTTGTTGCGCATGCGGAATTTCTGGAAGTCGGGCTTGCGTCCCTCGAGGAAGGCTTCCATGCCCTCGAGGCTTTCCTCCGAGCCCCAGACATGGGCGAGCAGCTCCATGCCGTGCTGCCACGAGGCGTAGAGCAGGTCGGACTCGAAGTTCAAGCTCTTCTTGGTCATCCGCAGCGTTTGCGAGCTATGACCCTTGATGGTCTCGCACCAGACCAGCGTCTCCTTCAACAGCTCCGTCTGCGGCACACATTTGTTGATGAGGCCGATCGCGACCGCCTCCTTCGCGGTGAAGCGCCGCGCGCAGAAGATCATCTCGCGCGCCAGCCGCTCGCCGATGATGCGCGGCAGGTATTGCGTGGCGCCGACGGTCGGGCAGGCGCCGACGCGGGCGCCGGTCTGTCCCAGCACCGCATTCTCCGAGGCGATGACCAGATCGCACCACAGCGCCAGTTCATGGCCGCCGCCCATGCACCAGCCGTTGACCATGGCGATGACCGGGATCGGCAGGCCGCGGATGGTCATGGCGAGGCCCTGCATGCGGTCGTTCCACATGGCGCCGTTGATCCAGTTGAGTCGTTTCATGGCGTAGAAGTCGCCGCCGGCGGAGAACGCCTTGTCGCCGGCGCCGGTCACCACCGCGCAGGCGATCGATGGGTCCTCGCGCGTCGATTTCAGCGCGTCGATCAGCTCGTCGAGCGTCTGCTCGCGAAACGCGTTGAGCACGCGCGGCCGGTTGACGGTCACCCACGCCACCTGGTCCTTCACCTCGTAGAGGATGTCGGTGTAGTGCCGGTCGTTGCCGCCGTTGCGTTGCTTCGTCGCGTTCTTCCTGGCCGCGGGCTTGTTGGCCGCGGGCTTCTTCGCCGTGGATGTCTTCGCCATGATTGTACTCGCTGATTGAATTATTGGCTGAGCTTGAGATCGACGTCCTCGACCAGCTTCTTGTGCAGCTCGAGCTGTTCGCGCACGAAGGCGGCGAACTCCTGCGGCCGGCTGCTCGCGGGCTCGATCCCCTGCACGCGCAAACCGGTCACCACTTCCGGGCTTTTCGCGGCGTCGGCGACGGCGTCACTCAATTTATCGACGATGCCGGCCGGCGTACCGGCGGGCGCCATCAGTCCGAACCAGCCGACGGCTTTGTATTTCGGCTGTCCCGCTTCGGCCATGGTCGGCACGTCCGGAAGCGACGCGGACCGCGCGTCGCCGCTCACCGCCAACGCCTTGACCGAACCGGCCTCGATGAACGGCACCATCCCGGCCATCGGCCCGAAATAGAACTGGGTCTCGTTCGCCATCGTGGCGGTCACGGCCGGCGCGCCGCCTTTGTAGGGCACGTGCACCGTTTCGTTTTGGATGCCGGCGAGCGCGACAAACATGGCGACCGCGAAATGGCTGGTCGAGCCGGGACCGCCGGATGCGTAGTTGAGCTTGCCCGGCTGCGCCTTGGCGAGTGCGATCAGCTCGCCGACATTGGCTACCGGCAGTGTCGGGCTCACCACCAGCACGTTCTGTACCAGCGCCAGCAGCGAGATCGCCTCGAAATCCTTGATCGGGTCGTAGGAGAGCCTGGGCGTCACGACCGGCGCGAACGAATGGGTGGAGACCGAGCCCGCCAGCAGGGTGTAGCCGTCGGGCGCCGCGCGTGCGACCGCTTCCGCGCCGATCTTGCCGCCGGCGCCGCCGCGGTTGTCGATGATGAAGGAGGCGCCGAGATTGACGGACATCTTCGCCGCTATGATGCGCACGATGGTGTCGTTGGCCCCGCCGGCCGGGTTGGGTGAGATCAGACGAATGGGCCGATCCGGATAGGTCTGGCCAAGAGCGGCCGTCGAGCCCAGGACGAGCCCGCAAACAAGGACGATTCCCACCCGCATTCGACGCTCTTGTTTCTCGGTTCTTCGTGGCATCATAGAGCATGATCCCGAAAAGTGGATACCGGTTTTCGGAAAAGATCATGCTCCGGCAATAAGCTAGAGCGAATGGCGATGCGAAGAATCGTCATCCCGCTCTAGAGGCGTTTTTCGGCGACGTGGGAACTGGGACCCGCGCAGAAGGGGAGTGCGTTATGCAGGACTTGCTGCCACGGGCGGAGAAAGTGGGTCGCCTCTTGAAGGAGCGCGGCGAGACCATCGTCGTCGCCGAATCCTCGACCGGGGGTCTCATCTCGGCGGCGCTGCTGGCGTTGCCCGGCGCGTCCGCCTATTTCCTCGGCGGCGCAGTGGTCTATACCCAGGTAGCCCGCCGCGCACTGCTCGACCTTCCCGACATATCGGCGCTCGGCATGCGGGCCTCGACCGAGCCCTATGCGCGGCTGCTGGCGCAGACCGCGCGCCAGCGCTTCTCTGCGACCTGGGCGGTGGCGGAGAGCGGAGCAACCGGCCCGACTGGCAATCGCTACGGCGATGCCGCCGGCCACAGCTGTATCGCCGTCGCAGGTGCGGCCGAGCGCGCGATCACCCTCGAAACCGGCAGCAGTGATCGCGTCGCCAACATGCGTGCGTTCGGTGTCGCCGCGCTCGATCTGTTGTTAGAGGCGCTCGCCGCTGCGAAGGCGTCATAACGCCTTCCAATCCTCCTTCTTCGCCTCCCAGCGGTCGAACACGTCCTTCGCCGCCTTCAGAGCGTGGTTGGTCTTGGGGAAGCCGACATAGGGCGCGCATTGCAGGATGGTCTCGATGATCTCCTCGCGCGTGCCGCCGCGGTTGAGCGCGCCGCGCGCATGCAGCGCCACCTCGTTCGGACAGTCGGATGCAACCGCCGCGGCGATCACGATCAGCTCGCGCGTCTTCAGGTCGAGATGCGGCCGGTCCCAGATCGTACCGAAGCAATATTCATGGATGGCCTTGGCGTGCGTGGGACAGATCGCATTGAGCTCGTCCCAGGTCTTCAATCCATCCTTGCCGAAGGCTTCGTCGCGAATTTTTTTGCCGCGCGCGGCGCGATCGTCACTCATCGTTTCGTCCCTGTGTGGAGATGTTGCAGCCGCGGCGACCTTATCCGGTCGCCCGGGTCGTGGAAAGCCGCCGCCCTACGCGCCCGCCGGCAATGTCACGGTGAAGCAGTTTCCGCGCGCGGGGTCATAGCCGACGTCGCCGCCGTGGCGACGCGCGATCTGCCGCACGAGCGCCAGGCCGAGCCCGGTTCCCTTCGCGCCCGACCGTTCGGGAATGCGGTAGAACGGCGAGAACAGCCGTTCGCGCGCCTCCTCGGCTATCACCGCGCCATGATCGGACACGCGCAGCACAGCCCGACCATCCTGCCGCTCGACCGTCACCTCGATCGGCGGCTTGCCGTGCTGTTTCGCATTTTCGACCAGGTTGCGGATCATCCGGCGCAGCAGCATCGGGTCGCCGCGCACCATGACCGGCTGCCCGGCGACCGAGCAATCCTCGTAGCGCGCGCATTCCTCGGCGGCGAGCGCGGCCAGGTCGACATCCTCGCGGGCGTCCAATTGCTCGGTCACGTCCAGTCGGCTGACGAGCAAGATTTCGTCCACGAGCTGGTCGAGCTCGGCGATGTCCTTTTCCAACTCCGCCTTGCGTTCGGGTGGTGCCTCGGCGAGCTCGAGACCGAGCCTGATGCGCGTGAGCGGCGTGCGCAGCTCGTGCGACGCATTGGCGAGCAGCATCTTGTGTGCGCCGACCAGGTTCTCGATCCGGGCGGCGGCGTGATTGAAGCTCTGCGCCAGGCGGGCAACCTCGTCGCGGCCTTCGACCTTCACGCGCGCGGCGAGATCGCCGGCGCCGAGCGACTCGACGCCGTGCTGCAAGCGCTCGAGCCGTCCCGTGAGCCGCCGGACGATCGGCCATGCGCCCAGCGCGACCGCCAGCGCGATCGCGCCGAGAAAGGCCGCAATCATAAACCCGCTCGGGCGGTGGGGAGGCGGCATCCGCACCACGAGCCATCGTCCATCCGCAAGCGGTATCGAAAGCGCGGGGCCGGCCCGCGTTCGCAACCATCCACCCCGGCTGGGCGCCGCCAGCGGACGACCCGAGGCGGCCAGCGGCTCCTTGTCGCGGCCGAACAGCGCCAGGTCCGCACCGAGTGTCGAGGCCAACCGGTCGATGGCTCGCTGCTGAACCTGCGGCGGCGCGGTCGCCGGCGGAACGAGCTCGGTGACGAGCTCGCGGGCGATCTCGAACGGTTGGCCGAAGGGCAGAACCGCCGCCATGAAATGCCAGGCCAGTGCCGCCGCGAGCACGACGAGAATGAGGCTCGCCACGATCGTGAGGTAGACCTGCAGATAGAGCCGCCGCATAAGAACCTTACGTTTGACGCGTTTTCTGCGGCGAACCGGTTCCCACTTCGCCGGAAAACGCTATGTTCAGTCTTGGACCTTGGCGAACACGTAGCCGCTGCCGCGCATCGTGATCACCCGCCGCGGCTTCTTGGGATCGTCCTCGATCGCGGCGCGAATCCGCGAGATGTGCACGTCGATCGATCGATCGAAGGCCTCGAATTGTTCGCCCTTGACCGCATCCAGCAGCGCGTCACGCGACATCACCCGGCCGGCATGCTCCGCGAGCGCCAGCAGCAGGGCGAATTGATAGCCGGTGAGGGGGCACGGCGCGCCGTCGAGCCGCACCGCGTGGGCTCCGCGATCGATCTCGAGGCGGCCGTAGCGCAGCACGTCCGCGCTCGATCCGGTCCTCGGCGCCGTGCGGGTACGACGCAGGATTGCACGCAACCGAGCGAGCAGCTCGCGAGGCTCAAAAGGTTTCGGCAGATAATCGTCGGCGCCCATTTCGAGGCCGACGACACGATCCATCGGATCGCCGCGGGCGGTCAGCATCAGGATCGGGCTCTCCGAGCGCGCGCGGATCTGCCGGCAGATGTCGAGCCCGTCGCCGTCCGGCAGCATGAGGTCGAGGATGACCACGTCCACCGGCTCACGCGCGTGCAGCGCCACGCCGCGGGCGCCGTTCTCGGCATGGATGACGTGATAACCCGCCTTGCCGAGGTACTCTTCGACCATGCCGGCAAGGCGGGAATCATCTTCGATCAGCAGGATGCGTTCACCCACGAGAGATCAGTCATCGATGATGCCAGCGCGCGAACGGACCATATGTCGTCCAATCCGCGACTTTCTTGCGCTGGTCCGGGTTCAGGACCTCGGCGGCATCGGCCAGCGCCTGCGCGATGCGCTTGCTGGCGGTTTCCGCAAGGGCGATCTGCTCCGCGCGCAGCCGCTCGACTGCACTACGATCGATGGTAGGCGCGGTCAAGAGCGCGACCGCCTGGCCGCGCGCTGCTTGCGCCTTCTCCCGCAGCGGCCGCAGGTCGGCCACCGCGGCCTTGGCGATGCTGGCGATCTTGGCCTGCTGGTCGGAGGTTGCATCGAGCTCGATCGCCATGTGCTTGGTCGCGCGGTCGATGCGATCGTCGATCTGCGCCGGCGAAAGCGGTCCGCCGAAGAAGCCGCCCCGGTGCCAGCTGACGTGCTGCCAGATCTGGCCTTGGCCGAAGGCGGTGGACAGCATGCTGCCGGTGAGGCCGGCGACGAGGGCAACAGCGACCATCGCGAACAGGAACGTGCCCCGGCGACTCCGGGGGGCCGGCGAGGCGGCAGGGTCCGGCTGCGACGACGTGGTATTGGTGTGATCAACCATCCTGAACTCCCCAATCTTGGTCTCAGGCGGGATTGCCTGTGCCGACCAAGCTAGGAGCGGGCGTTTTCCCGCCGTTGTCGCCCAGGTAAAGTTTTGTAAAGTTGCGAGCAGTGCGGGTACTCACGCACCCTTGAACTGCAGGATGTTGAGTCCCGCATTCGGGTCGGTCAGATACATGAGCCCGTTGCGATCGACGTAGCAGTCGCAGGACTGGATGACCTGCGGCCGGTTCGGCCGCGGATCCATCATGTGGGTCGGATTGGGTGGGACGTAGAATCCGACCTCGCGCGGCTGGAACGGGTTCTCGATGTCGTAGGCGCGCACACCCGCGTTGTAGTAGGTGGCGAAGATCAGGCGCGAGCTTTGGAAGGCGCCGGGTCGGTTTTCGTGCAGGTTGTGCGGGCCGAAGCTGCCGCCCTTCGCGCAATAGTCGGCCTCCGCCGGTTGCGGGAAGGTCGCGATGCTGACCGGGTTGCTCGGTTCTCTTACGTCGAACATCCAGACAAAGCGCAGTCCCTCGCTGCAATTGGCCGACGTCGGCTCCTCGCCGAGGACGAGCAGGTTGCGCTCGGGCAGGGGCAGCGGCGAATGGGTGCCGCCGCCGAACGGCGGATCCATGTTGCGGTACGCCAGCAGCTTCGGCTTCGTCGGATCGGCGACGTCGAGCACCGTGAGGCCGCCGTCGCGCCACGCGCCGTAGGCGAGATTGCCGGCGACCAGCGCATGGTGCAGCGAATATCGCTTGCCCTCGCGCCAGGTCGGCGTCTCGCCGCCGCCGCGCCACATGCCGGGAAGCCAGAAGCGGCCGGCAACCTGCGGCTTGCGCGGGTCGGACATGTCGATCACCGCGAGGATATGGTCGGTGAAATCGGCGAAGTGGATGGAGGCGTAGGCCCAGCGGCCGCCGACGTACCAGATGCGGTGCGGGCCGAGGCCGTCGACCGGCATGAAACCGATCTCGGCCGGCTTTTCGGGCTTCGAGATATCGTAGACACGGATGCCGGCGGTGAACCGGCTCTGATCCTTCAGCTTGTCCGCCGGCGAGCCGCCGAAATAGGCCTTCTCGTTCTGGAATTCCTGCATGGTCCAGACGCTCGGCGCGTTCACCGCCAGCAGCAGATCGTCGTGGGTCTGCAGATGGAAGGCGCGCGTGCCGGGCGGACAGGCGATGAAATCGACGACCTTCGGATGCCTGGCGTCGCGCACGTCGACGGTGGTGATGCCGTTGCTGAAGCCGTGGCCGATATAGGCGTAGCTGCGATGCACCATGACCTGCACGCCGTCGCCGCGGCCGCCCAGATCGGAATGGCTGACGAACTCGATGTTGCGGGATGCCACGGCATTCATGTCACGCTCTCCTAGACCTCTACCGCACTAAGCGCGCGCCGGTTCCAGCCCGCCGCCGAGAAACAATTGCCCGATGCGCGGATCGGCGAGAATTTTTTCGGCGCGGTCCGCGATCCGCATGCGGCCGAGCTCGAGCACGATGCCGTCGTCGGAATTCTCCAGCGCACGCTTGGCGTTCTGCTCGATCATCAGCACGCTGATGCCGCGTCCACGCAGCTCCTTGAGCAGCGCGAACAGCTCCTCCACCAGGATCGGCGACAGCCCGATCGAGGGCTCGTCGATGAGCATCAATTTCGGCTCGAGCATCAGGCCGCGCGCGATCTCGAGCATCTTCTGCTCGCCGCCGGAGAGCGTCGAGGCCTGCTGGCGGGCCTTGCGGCGCAGCACCGGGAAGCGGTCCATCGCCGCCTCCATGCGCGCCGCGAGGTCGAAGCCTTTCGGCGCCGCCACGCCGCCGAGCTCGAGATTGTGCCGCACCGACAGCTCGCTAAAGATGTTGCGCCCTTGCGGGACGTAGCAGATGCCGGCGGCGATCAGCTCGCGCGGCGCACGGTTGGTGATCTCGCTGCCATCGAAGAAGATCTTCCCGCTGCGCACCGGCAGCATCCCGAACGCCGCCTTGAACGCCGTCGACTTGCCGGCGCCGTTCGGCCCGATGACGGTCGTGATCGCGCCGCGCCGCACGTCGAAGGACAGGCCGTGCAGGATCGTCTCCCGACCGTAGCCGGCGATGACGTCCTCGAAACGCAGGATTGCGTCAGTGGCCAAGATAAGCCTCGATCACTTTCGGATCGCGGCGGACCTCCGCCGGATCGCCCTGCGCGATGATGCGGCCCTCGGCGAGCACGAGAATGCGGTGGCACAGCGCCATGACGAACTCCATGTTGTGCTCGATCACAACGAAGGTCGCGCGCTGCTCGACGTTGATGGCCGCGAGCCGGTCGCGCAGGCTCGCGAGCATCGTCAGGTTGACGCCCCCCGCCGGCTCGTCGAGCAGCGTGAGGCGAGGGCCGGCCATGAATGCCATGGCGGCGTCGAGCAGCTTCTGCTGGCCGTAGCTCAGCCCGCCCGCGGGCTCGTCGGCGAGGTGGCCGAGTCGGAAGAAATCGAGCATGCGTTCGGCCGGTGCAGAGAGCCCGGCGTCGCGGCGGCCGATGAGCCGCGACAGCATGGTGCCCTTGTGCTCCTGGCCCGCCAGGATCAGGTTCTCGCGCACGGTCAATTGCGGAAACACCTGCAGCAGCTGGAAGGTGCGGCTCACCCCCAGCCGATTGAGATCGCAGGCCCGCATACCAGTCACGGAACGGCCGTCGAGATGCACGTCGCCGGCGGTCGGCTTGAGCTGCCCGAGGATGCAGTTGAACAGCGTCGACTTGCCGCTGCCGTTGGGGCCAATGATGCCCAGAATCTCGCCCTCGTTGACCTCGAATGACACGCCGTCGACGGCGACGATGCCGCCGAAGCGCTTGCTCAGATCGCGCACGGCGAGGACGGCACTCATGGCGTGGCCTCGCGCTGTATCGCGACATCGGCCTTCGCGGGCGCCGGCTTGAGCAGCCGATCGACCAGGCCAAGCAACCCCGCTGGACAGAACACCATCAGGACGATCACCAGCACGGCATAGCCCATCAGATAGAAGCCTTGCGTGAAGCGCAGCCATTCCGGCAGCAGCACCGCCACGATCGCGCCGAGGAAGGGGCCGAAGAAATAGCCGGAGCCGCCGACCACCACCATCAGCAGCAGATTGAGCGAAAGTCCGAGCGAAAACGGTGTCGGGTCGACGAATTGCACCAGCGGCGCGTAGAGCGCGCCGGAGATGCCGCCCAGTCCTGCGCCCAGTGCGAACGCCATCAGCGTGTAGCGGCGGGTATCGACGCCGAGCGACAGCGCGCGCACCGGATTCTCGCGCACGGCCACGAAGGCGCGGCCCCACGGGGAGCGGATCAGCCACCAGGCCGCCAGCGACACCAGCGCGAGATGAGCGAGGCAGAAATAATAGAATTCGCGCGGACGGCTCATCGACCAGCCGAGCACGTCCGGGCGCGGCACATTGTTGATCCCATAGATGCCGCCGGTGAGCCATTCCTCGTTGCGGAAGACGAGGTAGAGCAGCGTATTGAAGGCGAGCGTCACGAAGGCGAGGTAGTGGTGCTGCACGCGCAGCGCCGGATAGCCGAGCAGCCAGCCGATGGCGAAACACACCACGCCGGCAAGCAGGTAGGTGGTCCAGAACGGCCAGCCCCGGGTCGTCAGCCATGCCGTGATATAGGCGCCGATCCCGACGAAGGCCGCCTGCGCCAGCGAAATCTGGCCGGCATAGCCGAGCGTCAGGTTGAGCCCGATCGCCGCGATGGTCATCACCGCCCACATCGTGAGAATGAAGATGCCGTAGGGTCGGAACAGGAACGGCGCCGCCAGAAGAAACACAGCCGCGAGCACGGCCGCGGCGAGCACGCTGCGGCCGCTCCTCATATGGTGCGCTCCTCGACCCGGCCGAGCAGGCCTTGCGGCCGGAACAGGATCACGACGATGAGGATCAACAGCGGCAGCGCCATGCGGTATTGCGACGAGAGGTAGGCGGCGGCGAAGTTGTCGATCACGCCCAGCAGCAGGCCGCCGACGATCGCCCCGCGAATCTGGTTGAAGCCACCAACGATCGCCGCGATGAAGGCATAGAGGCCGAGCCATTCACCGTTGGTGAATTTGGCGAGATAGATCGGGGTGATCAGAATCGAGGCGAGGGTGACCAGCGCGGCATTGATGAGGAACGTATAGAGGATCATGCGCTCGACCGGGATGCCGAGCAGGCGGGCGACGGTCGGGTTCTGCGCGGTCGCCTGCATGCAGCGTCCGGTGCGCGTGCCGTTGAGGAAGAGCTGGAGCGCAACGACCGCGGCGATGCTGATCGCGATCACGACGAGGCTCTGCACGTCGATGGCGGCCCCGAACACCGACACATTGGTGACGGCGGCGAGCGGCGGGAACGGCTGCGCGTCGGCGCCGTAGAATTCCCGCACCGCCTCCTTCATCAGGATCGCAAGCCCGATGGTGGCGATGACGAGCGGCAGCACGCCGTGGCGGATCATCGGATCGACCATCAGTCTCTTGAACAGGAAACCGAGGGTGATGATCGACACGACCGTGCCCAGCGCGACCGCGGGCCAGAACGACAGGCCGAAATAGCTCATGCCGATCAGCACGAAGAAGGCCGGCAGCATGACGAACTCGCCCTGGGCGAAGTTGATGGTCTGCGAGGTCTGCCAGAGCAGCGTGAAGCCGATTGCGACCAGCGCATAGATCGCACCGGTCGCAAGACCGGCGACGAGCAGCTGGAGGATATCGGCCAACATCGACGCGGTCTCGACAAATGGCCGGCACCAAGGTGCCGGCCGACCGAAGTTGCGGGAACGTGCGCGCCTACTTGCCGAGCTTGGGCAAGGTCTTCGCGATCTTCTGCTGGCCGTTGACCACCTCGGCGAGGAAGCTGATGCGGTCGATCTCGCCGACGTCGTCCCAGCCCGTCTCGATCAGGATCCCGGGCTCGTCCTTGGGCGTGATGGTCAGCCCATGCATGGCCTTGGCGAACGCCTTGCGATCGAATTTTCCGACCTTCTTCTCGGTGACGTATTTCACCGCGTAGACGGCGGTGTAGCCCTTGATGCCGTTGTGGTCGGGCTTGTAGTTGAACCGCTTCTGGAACTTCGCCGTGAAATCCGCGACTTCGGGGATCGGCGCGTCGGCGGTGAGGCCGACATGGCCGATTACGCCGTTGGCGGCGTCGCCGGCGAGCTCGATGGTCTTCTGGCTCAGCAGCGTGGTATCGCCGACGAACGGCCCCTTGAGGCCCTGCTTGCGCGCCTCGCGCATGATGCGCGCGCATTCCTCCTCGTTGCTGTAGACGAAGATCGCGTCGGCGTTCGCCGACTTGAGCTTGACCACGTCGGCGGCGAAGTCGGCCTGCCCGGATTCCGTGGAGACGTCGGCAACGATCTTGATGTTGCGCGCGGCCATCTCCTTCATCAGCCGGTCACGTCCGCCCTTGCCGAAGTCGTTGTTGACCCAGATCAGCGCGATGGTCTTCGCCTTGATCTCGTCGCGGATGTAGTTGGCGATCTTCGGCATGCCGATCTGCTGGCCGAACGAGGTCCGGAACATGTACGGATTGCCCATGGTGATGAGCTCGGCCGCCTCGCCGCCGATGAACTGCGGGATCTCCGCATCCTTCACCAGCTGGTTGGTAACCTTGACGTTGCCGGAGAAGATCGGCCCCAGCAGGACGTAGGGATCGCCGTCGATTGCCTTCTGCATCTGCGAGCGGGCGACGCCGGGATTGGTCTGGGTGTCGTAATTCGTCAGCGCGATCTTGTCCTTGAGGATGCCGCCCTTGGCGTTGATCTCCTCGACTGCCAGAATGGCGCCGTCGCGGAAATTGCCGCCGGATACCGCACCGCTGCCGGATATCTCACCGACATAGGCGATCTTCACATCGGCCGCTCCGGCAGCGCCCGACAGCAGCATCGGCACCGAAAGCGCCAGTACAAACCCCAGTCCTCTCATCGAAATCCTCCCTTATGGACAAAGTACCCTTTCCGGGTCTTCGCATTCTTGTCGTGTGCCGAGCCGGGAAGCCGGCTGGCGTTCCCGTCAGCGCCATCATGGCCTTTACGGGCCGATATGCCAAGCTGGCTGACGGTCCGCCTCGCTCAACCTAATCGATCTGAATCCGCGACAATTTCGCGACTTCGCCCCATTTGTCGAGTTCGGCCTTGATGAATCCGGCGGCCTCTCCGGCACCCAACGTGAACTGCTCGAGGCCGAGTTGCGCGAGCCGCGCCTGGTAGCCGGGCGATGCAAAGACCGGCGGCATGGCGTTCGCAAGCTGGCGGACGATGTCGGCGGGCGTGTCCACGGGGGCGGCAAGCCCGAACCACGAGGACGACACCACAGCGGGCAATCCCAGTTCGGCAAAGGTCGGCACGTCAGGTAGCAGCGGAGAACGTTTCGGCCACGCCGTGGCCAGCGCCCGCAACTTGCCGGCACGGACATTCTCCACGGTGGTGCTGGCGTCGTTGATGAAGACGTCGACGTCGCCCGAGAGCAGGCCCATGACCGCCGGCCCGCCGCCGCGATAGGGAATGTGCACGAGGTCGATGCCGGCCTCGCGCTTGAACAGCTCGCTCGCCAGGTGGATGGCGCCGGCCGTGCCCGACGACGCATAGGTGAGCTTGCCCGGCTGCGCCTTGGCGAGCGCGATCAGCTCGGCGAGCGTGCTGGCGGCGAGCGACGCACGCACGACCAGCACGTGCGGCGTGTACGAGACCAGACCGACGAGCTTGAGGTCCTTCTGCACGTCGAAGCGCAGGTTTTTCATCACGGCCGGATTGACCGCGAAGCTCGAACTCGAGCCGAACAGCAGCGTATAGCCGTCGGGCGTCGAGCGCACGACAGACTCTGTGCCGACCACGCTCGACGCGCCGGTGCGGTTCTCGATCACCACGCTCTGGCCGAGCTGCTCGGAGAAATAGGGCGCGAAGACGCGGGCGGCGGTGTCAGCCGGGCCGCCGGGTGCGAGTGCCACCACGAGCTTGACCGGCCGGTCCGGATAGGCGGCGAAGCCCGCCGCCGGCAACAGTGATCCGATCAGCGCGAGCGCGCACCGGCGCGTCAAACCGGTTCCCATGAAATCGCTCCAGCATTTCCACCCGCGGCGTCGTGTCTCACGCGCGGCTGCCGCAAACAAAGTTTCAAAAGTCTGAAATCCCGAAGATCCCGTCCGCGAGGTCGGTGTCCATCAAGCGCTTGCCGATCAGGTCGCGCAACGTCTCGGAGGTACCGCCGCCGAGGCTGCCGTAGCGCGCGCCGCGATAGAGCCGCGACACCAGGTATTCGTCGGTGAAGCCGTAGCCGCCGAACACCTGCAAGGCCTCGCTGGTGACGCGGATCGACATCTCGTTGCAGAACACCTTGGCGGTGGCGGCCAGCAGCGGATCGGGGAACGGGTCGGCGGTGGCGCAGGCGCGATAGAGCAGCCCGCGGCCGGCTTCGATGTCGTGATACATGGTCGCAAGCTTCCAGCGCATGCCCTGGAACTCGCCGATCGCGCGACCAAAGGCGGCGCGATCGCGGGCATAGCGCAGCGCCTCGTCGAAGGCGCCTTCGGCGAGGCCGAGCGAGATCGAGGGATTGAGGCAGCGCTGGGTGTTGAACGCGGAGATCAGCTGTTTGAAGCCACCCTCGCCGAGCAGGAGGTTCTCCGCCGGCAGCTCGCAGTCCTCGAAGCGCACCTCCTGGAGATATTCGCCGCCCATGGTGTGGTACTTGCCGGCAAGCACCAGACCGGGGGTGCCTTTCTCCACCAGCACGCAGCCGATGCCGTCGCGGCCGGGGCGGGCGTTGACGCGCGTGAACACCACGAAGGCCCCGGCTTCCTCGGCGCGACTGATAAGTGTCTTCACGCCCTTGAGGCGCAGCGTCGCGCCCCGCACCACGGTGTTGGTGGCGTAGTTGCCAACATCGGTGCCGGCGTGCGGCTCGGTCATGCAGATCGCGAGAATGCAATCGCCCGTGCACACGCCCGGCAGCAGCCGCTGCTTGATCGGTTCCGGCGCATAGGTCGCGATGATGCGGGTCTGCACGCCGACCTCGCCCAGCACCGCCATCGCCGTGACGTAGCAGCCCTTGGCGATCTCCTCGAGCACCAGCGCGGTGTCGAAGACGCCAAACTGCGAGCCGCCATAGGCCTCCGGCACGGCCATGCCGAGAATTCCGAGATCGGCGAGCGCGCGGATGTTCTCCCAGGGAAACGTGCCGTTCATGTATTGCAGGCCGCGCGGCTTGAACTCGCCCTGGGTGAGCTCGCGCACGGTCCCGACGATGCGCTTCTGCTCGTCCGTGAGCTTGAAGCGGAACGGAGATCCCTCGGTGCTCATTCGGGAAGTCGCGTCACAACAGGCAGCCCGTGAGAAAGCCGACCAGTTGCGGCGACGCGATCACGCTCGCCGTCGGGTTCGCGGGCGGCGTGGCGCGATGCATGAAGCCGTGCTCGGCGTCGGGGTAGTATTGCCAGATCGTGGGCGGCGCACGCTTGAGCAGGGTGTCTTTGAGCGTCGCGTAGGTCTCCGGGCTGGCGACGTGATCGTGGCCGGGCTGCACGACAAGCACGGGGCAGGGGACTTCGGCGGCGATCGCCAGCGCGTCCTGCTCCTGGCTGGGCAGGCGCGGCATGTCGATCGACGGATAGACGGCGGCGCAGGCCTTGATCCGCTGGTCGCGGGCTGCGGCCATCAGCACGTACCGCCCTCCGAGGCAGAAGCCGAGCACGCCCACCGAGGCCAGCTGCAGATCGCTCGTCAGGTAGTCGATCCACTTGCCGACCTTCGCATGCATATTGGCATCGCTGAGCTTGCGTGCGCGAGCCTTCGACTCCTCGTAGTCGGTGGTCAGCGGCAGGCCCTCGAAGTGGTCCCACACCGCCGCCGCGAGCCCGGCGCGCGCGAGCGTCTCGGCGTAACCGCGCACGAAAGCATTGACGCCGAAGATGGTCGGCAGGATGACGACGCCGCTCCTGGT
>Ga0126377_10000959_pt1 | contig 18503 bp, 15 predicted proteins | sample PanSoiMetPlot_22_FD_92647 | JGI IMG/M metagenome (GOLD analysis project Ga0126377, IMG submission 92647) | Tropical forest soil microbial communities from Panama - MetaG Plot_22 | ecosystem: Environmental > Terrestrial > Soil > Tropical forest > Bulk soil | place: Panama | collected 2016-02-17 | reverse complement strand
TTCATGAGGCCTCCGGACGGGATCTTCCCCGTCAGGACGGCGCGACATCGGCAGTCGCGTGGCTTCGGGACCTGCTGCGCATCGCGGGACCTCAGGCGCGCCAGGTCGTCACGCTCGGTCAGGTGATGGATGCCCGACCAGCGTTGGCCGACGCGGTCATCGATGGCGCGGTCAACGCAGCACAGGCGGCAGCGATCGGGCAAGCGCTCGCCGACGTACCGTCCGACGAGGAGCCGGCGTTGATCGCCAAGGTCGAAACCATCTTGATCGGGCACGCCGCTCACTTCGAACCGACCATTCTCCGCAGGCTCGGCGAGCGGGTCATCGCGCATGTCGCCCCCGACCTCGCGGACGATCGACTGCGCGATCGTCTCGAGCGCGAGGAGCGCCGCGCGCGCCAGCGCCGTGCGTTTTCCATCTTTCCCGACGGGTTGGGCGCGATGCGGGTCACCGGTGTGCTCGATGTGGAGGGCGCGGCGATCGTCTCAGCCGCGCTCGAACCAGTGTCAGCACCGGTACGTGGCGTCGACGGTCCGGATCCGCGTACCGCGACGGCCCGACGCGCGGACGCGTTAGTCGAGGTTTGTCGCGTCGCATTGGCCAGCGACGGGTTGCCGGACAATGGCGGCCAGCCTCCGCAGGTCACCGTCACAGTCGACTTCGACGAACTCCGACGGTCCGTGGCGATCGGTCAGTTGGACAGCGGTCTGCAATTGTCGCCATCGGCCATGCGGCGCCTCGCGTGCTCCGCACAGATTCTGCCCGCCGTGATGGATGCCGCGTCGGTTCCGATCGATCTCGGACGCGGTCGACGCCTGTTCACGGGGGCGGCCCGTCAGGCGGTCGTCCTGCGTGACCGCGGCTGCGCATTTCCCGGCTGCGAACGCCCGCCGCGGTGGACGGATATCCACCACATCATCCCGTGGTCGGAAGGCGGACGGACCGATCGCGACAACGGTGTCGCACTCTGTGGGTTCCATCACCGGCTGATCCACCACAGCGACTGGACGGTGCGGCTTGGCGCCGACAAACATCCCGAGTTCATTCCTCCGGCGCATATAGACCCGGGGCGACGGCCGCGACGCAATCCGTATCACCCGCGCAAATAGCCCCCCGGCCGACTGATCCGAATCGCCACGCTGCGTCCCGCGACCGAATCTCGAAGATGCAGTCTGGCTGCCCATCGGCGCGGGGCTAGTGTGTGATGCCGCTCAACTGCAAGCCGACGACGCCGGCTATGACCAGGATGATTGATGTGATCTTGAGGAACGATACCGACTCGTCCAGCCAGATCATGCCGACGATCGCGGTGCCCGCAGCGCCAATGCCGGTCCATACGGCGTAGGCCGGACCAACCTCCAACGCCCGGAGGGCCAGCGTCAGCAGGCCGAAGCTGCCAAGCGCAAAGATCATGAACAGAACTGTCGGCGTGATCCGACTGAAGCCGTGACTCTGCTTCAGGCTGATCGCAAATCCCGTCTCGAGCAGACCCGCGATCACGACCAACAGCCACGCCATGCCGGCCCTCCGAATCAATGGTCTCGTCGCCGTGCGCTCACGTGTGTGTGCCACCGCACCAGAATGACCCGTACCCGTCGGATCTGACACTCGAATGCTCCCTGGGTATGCGGCCCGTCGCGCGGGCTGTGTGTCAATCGCGCAGGCTGTGTTCGCGTCGAGGCCGCCCGCGGCCACCGTTGTTGCTTGGTCCAGCCAGACCCCACCCCTGTCAGGTGGTTCGGTCAGCCGGTCCTCTCAGGCGGCTCCTGTCGACCATCCTTTCAGGCGAGTCCGGTCGGCAGATCTTGTCAGCCGATCCGGTCAGCTGGTCTTGTCGGCGGTCGTCGGCATGATGATCGCATGACGACCATCGGAGCGGTGTTTACGCCCAGCCTGCCACCCGAACGATTGCGCGCTGTTGCGCGGACCGCGGACTCGGCAGGACTCGACGAACTCTGGCTGTGGGAGGACTGCTTCCGTGAGGGTGGCGTGTCGTCGGCCGCGGCCGCGCTCGCTTGGACCGATCGGTTGCGCGTGGGCGTCGGCGTGTTTCCGGTGCCACTGCGAAACGTCGCGCTTGCCGCGATGGAGATCGCGACGCTCGACCGGATGTTTCCGGGCCGCGCCATCGCAGGGATCGGGCACGGTGTGCAGAGTTGGATGGAGCAGGTGGGCGCGAAGCCGGCGTCGCCACTCACGTTGCTTCGCGAATACGCGACAGCGCTCCGCTCGCTCCTCGCCGGCGAGCGACTCACGGTTCACGGCCGCTACGTTCGCCTGACCGACGTTGCGCTGGACTGGCCGCCAGCCTCGACGCCGGCAGTGCACGCCGCTGCAAGCGGTCCACGTACGTTGCGGCTCACCGGCGAGATCGCGGACGGTACGGTGCTCACCGGCGGCTCGCCGCCGAACGCCGTACAAGCCGCAGCCGCTCTGATCGCCGACGGTCAGCGTGTCGCCGGCCGGACGGATCCGCACCACATCACGGTCTACCTGCCGGTCGCCATTGGACCGGACGCCGCCGAGCAGCTGCGCACCAACGCGGAATATTACGGCGAGTCGGATCTATTCGGTGCCGGCGGGGATCCGCCCGCCGTGGCGGATGCCGTGCGCGCGCTCGCGGACGCCGGCGCCACGGCCGTCATCCTGCAGCCAGTGCTCGACGCCGACCCAGAGTCGTTCGTCCGGTTCGTCGCCGACGAGGTGCGCCCCTTAATCGACTAACCGGGCGTGATCGCGCGCACGTCGGTCCGATCCCGCGCGTTGCTCGTGGCCGGACGGCCGTCTAGCGCTGTTGTGGTGTCGCCGGCGACGACGCGCAGGAAGCCCTCGAACAACCGCCAGTCAGTCATCTGCTCGGGGTGCCACTGGACACCGACGACAAACGACTTCGACGGATCCTCGACCGCCTCGACGAGCGCTTCGGCCGGGGCCAAGTCGGCTGCCGCCGTCTGGTCGGCGGCGACGTCAACGGCCCAGCCGGTGGCGGTCAGCGAGCCGACATCCGCGACTCCCTGGTGGTGCAACGAATTCACCGTCGTCCGCTCGCCGACCATCGCGGCGCAGGCCGAGCCAGCCGCCAGCCGTACGTCGTGGGTGCCGTACCCGACCGAGGGCCGGTGTCGGTCGTGCCCGAGTACGTCGGGCAGGTGCTGATGCAGCCGGCCACCGTACGCGACAGTCAGCAACTGCATCCCGCGGCAGATGGCGAGCACCGGCATGTCCCGATCGAGTGCCGCGCGGAGCAGCATCATCTCCGAGTCGTCGCGGGCCGGCCGAAGGTACGTGCGCGGATGTGGCGTCTGGCCGTAGTACGACGGCTGCACGTCGGCTCCGCCGGTGAACACGATGCCGTCGAGCGCGTCGAGCACATCCGCACCCGGATCGTCCTCGGGTAGCAACACCGCGCGGCCGCCGCTGGCCTGCACGGCGCGTACGTATGCCATCGGCAGTGCGGCGGCGTACGTCTCACCGGAACCGAACGGCATCGTCTCGCCGTACGTGGTCAGGCCGATCAGCGGGCGTACCCGAAGATCATGCGAAAAAGCGCGGGAGGTCACGGCCGCAACGCTATCGCGGCGCGGCTAGAGCGGTGTGACATAGGCACCAGTGAGGCCGCCGTCGACAACGAAGGTGTTCGCCGTGATGAACGATGCATCGTCGCTCGCGAGGAAGGCAACCGCCGCGGCGATCTCCTCAGGCTCGCCGAAGCGGCCCATCGGGATGTGTACGAGGCGGCGTGCCGCGCGTTCCGGGTCCTTGGCGAACAATTCGCGCAGCAGCGGCGTATTGATCGGTCCGGGACAGAGCGCGTTGATCCGGATGCCTTCGCGGGCGAACTGCACGCCGAGTTCGCGGGTCAGCGCGAGCACGCCGCCCTTGCTCGCGGTGTACGAGATCTGCGACGTCGCCGCGCCCATCAGCGCGACGAACGACGCCGTGTTGATGATCGAGCCCTTGCCCTGTGCCCGCATGTGACCGATCGCGTATTTACAGCACAGGTAGACGCTGGTCAGATTCACGCGCTGCACGCGCTCCCACACATCCAGGTCGGTGTCCAGGATCGAGTCGTCGTCTGGTGGCGAGATGCCAGCGTTGTTGAAGGCCACGTCCACCCGGCCGTGCTCGGTCGCCACGTGAGCGAACAGCTCTCGTACCGCTGCTTCGTCAGTGACGTCCGTCGCGACGAACTCGCCGCCCACCTCGTCTGCCGCGGCCTTTCCGGCGTCCACCGCGACGTCCACGATCACGACGACCGCGCCCTCGTCCCGGAAGCGGCGCGCGGTGGCCAGACCGATGCCGCTACCGCCGCCGGTGATCACCGCGACGCGATCCTGTAAACGCCCTGCCACGTTGCCTCCAAGACGAAGACCAACAGACGACTAACGACCGGACTACCACAACGATGATGACAAACCACGATACAAACCGGTTGGATAGTGTCGCGACGACCTGAACGTACGTCTCGGACTAGGGATCGGTTGCGATGAACACGTTCTTCACGTCGCTGAACGCGTGCAGCGCGTCGGGTCCCAACTCGCGGCCGAGACCCGATTGCTTCATCCCCCCGAACGGCGTCCAGTAGCGCACCGACGAATGCGAGTTGACGCTCAGCGTGCCGGTCTCGACGGCCCGCGCCACCCGTAGCGCGCGCCCAACGTCGCGCGTCCACAGCGACCCGGAAAGGCCATAGTCGGTATCGTTCGCGAGCCGCACCGCCTCCGACTCGTCGGTGAACGGCAACACCGACACCACCGGACCGAAGATCTCCTCGCGCCAGTGCGCCTCATCGGCCGACCCGGTCGCCAGCACGGTCGGCGGGAACCAGAACCCCTCGCCCGCCGGGCACGAGCCGCGGAACGCCACCTGCGCGCCGTCGACATATGACTCGACCACGTCGCGCTGTGCGCCGGTGATGAGCGGACCCATCTGCGCCGTCTCCAGGCTCGGATCCTCACACCGGTACGCCTGGACCGCCGGCTCGAGCAGCGCCATGAATCGGTCGTACGCGGACGCCTCGACGAGGATTCGTGATCGCGCGCAACAGTCCTGGCCCGCGTTGTCGAACACGCCCGCCGGCGCGGCCGCGGCAGCCGCCTCGAGATCCGCGTCGGCGAACACGATGTTGGCCGACTTGCCGCCAAGCTCCAGCGTGACGCGCTTGACCTGGTCGGCGCACCCGGCCATGATCCGCTTGCCGACCTCGGTCGAGCCGGTAAAGCACACCTTGCGGACCGCGGGATGCGTGACGAACCGCTCGCCGACCACCGATCCCTTGCCGGGTACGACGGAAAAGACGTGCTCCGGCAAGCCGGCGTCGAGCGCCAACTGCGCGAGCCGCAGGGCGGTCAGCGGAGTGACCTCGGCCGGCTTGAGAACCACCGTGTTTCCGGCCGCGAGTGCCGGGGCGAAACCCCAACCGGCAATCGGCATCGGGAAGTTCCACGGCACGATGATTCCGACCACGCCGAGCGGCTCATGGAACGTCATGTCGACGCCGCCGGGCACCGGGATCTGCTTGCCGTGCAGGCGTTCCGGCGCGCCGGCGTAGAAGTTGAGCACGTCGCGTACGTTGCCCGCCTCCCATCGGGCATTGCCGATCGTGTGCCCGGAGTTTTCCACCTCGAGTGCCGCGAGTTCGTCGATGTGCGCGTCCACCACGGCCGCGAAACGGCGCAGGAGGCGTGCCCGATCACCGGGCGAGACACGACGCCAACCATCGAACGCCCCCCTCGAGCGTTCGATGGCGGCGTCCGTCTCGTCGAGCGATGTCGGCTCGACGTCTGCGATGACCTTCTCGTTGGCCGGGTTGATCAGCTTCATGACGTTCCCGCGCACCATGCATCGGCACGGACCGCACCGCGTCGGACCAAATGGCGTTCCAGCGCACCGCGTCGGACCACGCCGCGTTTCAGCGCGCACTGTCGGACCACGTCGCGTCGGACCACAGCGGGAGTGGTGTGGGAGCCTCCCCAGGACCCTTCCCCCCACCCCTGACCGCGAATGCGGCCAGTTCGCGCCGCCAGCGGGGCGCGAGTCAAATTCCGCGAGCTCGGCCCGGCGCCGGGCGATCCGCGTCGGCTCGGTTGGTTGCCGCCGGCCAGGACCGCCCGCGCCCCTGCCGCCCAGGTGTCACAAGCGCTCGAAGCCACGCGTCAACTCCCAGTCGGTCACGGCCGCGTCGAAGGCGGCGAGCTCTACACGCGCGTTGTTCACGTAATGCGCGACTACGTCGGCGCCGAACGCGTCACCGGCGATCGCCGACGATTCCCACGCGGCGAGCGCCTCGCGCAAGGTGGCCGGCATCCGTGGCCCCTCGGTGTCGTCGTACGCATTGCCGGGGTATTCGGGCTCCAAGGTCAGCTGGCGCTCGATGCCGTACACCGCGGCGGCGACCATGCCCGCAATCGCGAGGTACGGGTTCACGTCGCCGCCGGGCGTACGGTTCTCCACCCGTACGGAGTCCGGCGAGTGGCCGACCATTCGCAGCGCACAGGTCCGGTTGTCGCGTCCCCAACGCACCGCGGTCGGCGCGAATGAGCCGGGCTGATAACGCTTGTAGGAGTTGATGTTCGGCGCATAGAGCAGGCTGAAGTCGCGCATCGTGCCCAACAGGCCAGCCACCACGGACTGCCCGAGCGACGACAGGTGCGCCGGGCCGTCGCCGGCCATCGCCGCGCTGTAGTTAGCCCCCGTGCCGCCAGCCCCCGTGCCGCCAGACCCCGTGCTGCTAGACCCCGCAGCCAACGACCCAGCGCCGTCGTTGGCCCGCAACGAGAAGTGGATGTGACAAGAGTTGCCCTCACGCTGGTTCGGCTTGGCCATGAACGTGAGCGACATGCCGTCCTGCGCGGCGATCTCCTTGGCGCCGTTCTTGTAGATCACGTGATGGTCGGCACACGTGAGCGCATCGGCGTAGCGGAACGCGATCTCGTGCTGGCCGAGGTTGCATTCGCCCTTCGCGCTCTCCGGTGTCAGGCCGGCGCCGGCCATTTCGTTGCGGATGCGGCGCAGCAACGGCTCGACGCGCGCCGTGCCGAGCAGCGAGTAGTCCACGTTGTAGAGGTTCGCCGGTGTCAGGTCGCGGTACCCACGCCGCCAGGCATCCTCGTACGAGTCGCGGTAGACGATGAACTCCAGCTCGGTGCCGGCGTAGGCGGTCAATCCGTGCGCCGCCAACCGGTCGAGTTGCCGGCGCAGGATCTGACGCGGCGATGCCACCACGTCCGTACCGTCCAGCCAGGCGACGTCGGCGAGCACCATCGCGGTACCCGCTTGCCACGGCACGACCCGGAGCGTCGCGAGATCCGGGCGCATCGCCAGGTCGCCGTATCCTGCGGACCACGATGACATGGCGTACCCGTCAACGGTGTTCATGTCCACGTCGACGGCGAGCAGGTAGTTGCAGCCCTCGGTGCCGTGCGGCAGCACTTCGTCGAGGAAGAACCGAGCATGGCACCGCTTGCCCTGCAGCCGCCCCTGCATGTCGGTGATGGCGACCACCACGGTGTCGATCTCGCCCGCGTCGACCCGCCGGCGCAGTTCCCCCACGCTCAGGCTCGGGTTCATCCGCGGTCCACCCTTCCACTTCGGTTCCACATACGGCGCCCACGGCATGGCGCTACGCACGAGCACGCTCGACCACTTCGGACACCAACGGAGACCGCGGCGAGCAGTGTCCGCAAGAGGTCAGTCGCACATTAGGCCAGTCACTTTAGGTCAGTCGCACATTAGGTCTACTGCCGAACCATTACGTCGTCAATCGGCGCTACCGGTGGAATCCATCCGGGCCGGCGCTAGCCGAGCAGGCCGCGGAGCAACTCGGCGGTGCCGTCGCAGTGCTCCTCCATCGCAGTGCGCGCCGCCTTCGGGTCACCGCCCAGGATCGCTTCGACGATGCGCCGGTGCTGTGCATCCGAGTGCGCGAGATTTCGTTCCAGCACCGGGATCAGCGCCAACAACCGATCAACGGTGACCTGGACGTCCGCGACCGCGGCGGCAAGCGACGGCGAGCCGCCAGCGGCGGCGATCGCGAGGTGAAGTCGGGAATCCGCGACGCGGCGATCGGCCGCACGGCGGTCGGCAGCCGCCGCAAGGCATGCCGTCAGGTGAGCGCGTTCCGCTGCGGACAGCGACCGGGTCGCCGCCAGCGCCGCTGCCCCCGGCTCGACGACGCGGCGGAAGTCCAGCGCGTCGTGCAGCTTGTCGCCCATTTCGCGGGCCAGCGCCGCGGCCTCGTCCGGTCCCGCCACCGGCCGGGCGCTGTCGCGATAGACGACAAACGTGCCACCGGCTCGGCCGCGCCGCGTCTCGAGATAGCCCGCGTCCCGCAGCGCCGCGATCGCCTCGCGGAGCGTGACGCGGCTGACCTGCAGGCGTTCCGCGAGCTCGCGTTCGGGTGGCAGTTGATCGCCGGCCGCGACCATGCCGAGCCGGATCGCCTGCGCCAGGCGGGCCACCGTGATCTCGAACGCGTTGCCGCCGCGCACCGGCCGCCACACGGCCGTACCGCCCCGTGCGGCACCCGCCACCCGCGGCGTCGCGGCCGTCGCCGCCAGAGTCGTCACGGCCGCCGGCGTCGCGCCGCCCGCGTCCAAGGCGTCAGTGTCCAAGCCGTCTGGGTCCGAGCCGTCTGGGTAGGAGCCGTCTGGGTCCAAGCCGTCGGCATCCGTAGCGTCCGCGCCGACATCGGGCACGACGGGGACGGCCAACACGGCGCCAGCCTCCGCACCGGTACCCGCCACGGCGTCGACCGGTGCCGTGGCGCGCGACCCCTCGACCGCCGTTCGGCGGTGCCGCCGACTCGGCCCGGGCGGCCCGCCGGCGTCGGCGATCGCTAGCTCGGTCATGATCCCCCGCACTTTCCGGCGCTGGCCCGGCTGGTGCCCGTGAGCGTACGCGCACCAACCGGGCCAGACCTGGCGGACTATTCCATTGGCTCCTCGGCCCTGGCGACCGCGGCACCGTCAATAGTCGACGTCAGGTCGGCAGCGCGCGGACCGGGTACGCCAGCCACGCTATCGATGTTCTGGCGGGGACCGGTGAACCACCGCTTCGCGGATACCGCCCACCACAACCACGCGCCCCCGACCACCACGACGACCGCGACGATCGTGTAGTTGAAGTTGCCGGCGTAGCCGAACGTGATCGGGTAGCCGATCGGGAGGATGAACAGGATGCAGATGACGCCGACCCAGATGACCGCGGTCCAGCCGATCGGCTTGCTCCACCGGCCGAGGTTCCACGGCCCGACCTTGAAGTTGGGATCGCGCAACCGGAGATAGACCGGGATGACATACGCGACATAGAGACCGATGACCGCGATCGCGGTGGTCGCCGCGTACGCGACGATGCTGTTCAGCGACGGCAGCACCAGGATGGTGGAGCACACCACGCACAGCCAGATGGAGTTGGTCGGCGTACCCGTGCGGGGGTTCACCTTGCTCCACCACCGCGAGCCCGGCAGCGCGCCGTCGCGGCTGAACGCGAAGGCCATGCGCGAGTTGGCCGTCACCGACGCCATGCCGCAGAAGAACTGCGCGAGCACACAGATGAACAGCAGGAACTCGCCCATGTGCCGGCCAGCGGCGTCGATGAAGATTTGTGCCGGCGGGAACGCGGCGGCCAACTCGCCGTTGTAGTCCTGGATCGCCCACGTGACCGCGAACAGCAGGAAGAACCCCGCGATGACGGAGACGACGACCGACATGACGATGCCTTGCGGGGCCCGACGCGAGGCGTTGTGCGTCTCCTCCGACAGGTGCGCGCTCGCGTCGTACCCGGTGTAGGTGTACTGCGCCATCAGCAGGCCGATCAGGAACGCGTAGATCGCGGCGCCGGCACCATGCAGCCCGGTGCTATTGAACGTGCCGACGAACACCTGCCCGATCGGGTAGTGGTGATCCGGCACAACCGCCAGCACGACGAGAATGAACGCGACGCCGGCGAGGTGCCACCAGACGCTGACGTCGGACAGTAGCTTGACGAGGTTTACGCCGAACGTGTTGAGCAATCCGTGCAGCGCGATGATGACCACGAACACGATGAACGTGTTGAGCAGCGTGTACTTCAGGCCGAAGACAAGCCCAAGGAACACCGTCGTCGTCCACGCCGCGCCATAGTCGATCGCGGCAGTGACCGCGACCTGGCCGAGGAAGTTGAACCAGCCAGCGAACCACGCCCAGGCCGCCTTGTTCTTGGTGGCCACCGCATATGCCCACCAGTACAGGCCTCCGGCGGTCGGGTAGACCGAGCAGACCTCGCCCATCGCGAGCGCGACGAACGTGACGAGGGCGCCGACGAGCAGCCAGCCGATCGTGATGGCCAGCGGGCCGCCATTGTGCATTGCGATGCCGTAGGACGTGATGCAGCCGGCGAGGATCGAGATGATCGAGAACGAAACCGCGAAGTTCGAGAAGCCGGACAACCGGCGGTGTAGTTCCTGCTTGTAGCCGAGTTCGGCGAGGCGGGCCTCGTCGTCAACAGCGGCTGTGGCCATTGCGGATGTGGGATCGCTCATCTTGGGACTCCAGACGCCACAGATGGGTATGCGGACGCGAGTGATCCACGTCACTGTGGCCGATGATCGGTCCCGGCCGAAATGCGTGTCAATGCGTGCTGACCATAAATCCGTCAGAAGTAGACCATTAGCCGATGCCGGCGCGATGCACTGAGTCAGCCGATGACGGCGCGATGCATTGGGGACGGTGCGACCGCCGAGCGCTGTCAGAACAGGACGGTCGCGAACGTGCCGACCTGACGGAACCCGGTGCGCGCATAGGCGCGCCGGGCCGGCTCGTTGTAGTCGTTCACGTAGAGGCTCACGGTCGGCGCGACGCGTCGCAACGCATCACGAACAACGGCCGCCATGCCGGCAACCGACAAGCCGTGTCCGCGGTACGCCGGATCGACCCACACGCCCTGCACCTGCGCGGTGTGCCGGGTAACGACCGCGAGCTCGGCCTTGAACACCACACGACCGTTGATGATCCGTGCGTACGCGCGTTTGGCGTGTACGAGGTCCGCGATGCGCTGCCGATACCGGCGCTCGCCGCGATCCGCCAACGGCGAGACGCCGACCTCCTCGGTATACATCGCGACCGCGGCGGGGAAGAGCACATTGATCTCGTCGGGTCGGACCAGGCGTACCGCTGGGTCGGCCTGTGTCGCCGGCGGCGCGTCGACGGCCAACAGCGGCTGGCATGGGCGTACGTCCCGTGCCGGGCCCCAGACCGGTGCGACGCGCTCCCAGAAGTCCAGCACGGCATCGGCCGGTCCGACGATCGACGAGCACTGACGAGGATTGATCGCGGCGAGGTCGGCGAATGCCGCAACCGCATGTGGAGTCGCCTCGACGGGGATCAGGTTCGCACCGAGCCAGCACACCGATTCGAGCTGCCGACGGGAGCCGTACCCGAAGACCCGCGCCTCGGCCCGCCACCATTCCAGGCCGTGCGCGGCGACCTGCTCCGCGACCGGCGCCGCCGCGTACGGCGCACGATCCAGCACGCGTTCGACCGCGACCCGCTCCGCGTCACCGAGCAGCCGCACGTCCGCCGTCAGCACAGTTCAAGCGTGCCAGACCGACCGGCTCCTGCGCACTAGCGTGTGCGGCCGATCGTGACATCGGGCATGCGGCGCGCTGCCGCCGCAGAGTCCCGCAGCGTCCCCCGAGCCGGCTGCGTTTCCAGATGGCCTTGACACCGATACGTTGCCGATATATCGTCGACACACACAAGAACAGTCGAAGATAGCTCGCGACGTTCCTGGCGTGTCTCAGCCGGTGTCGCGACACATTTGGGGGGTTAAACCATGGGTAACGAACACATCCATGATCCACACGAGTTCGTGCACGAGTTCGGCCGACGGATGCGGCGCGGCGGATTCCGCCCGCCGTTCCCGCCGGGTCCGGGCTTCGGGCCAGGCGGTCCGGGCTTCGGGCCACACGGCCATCACCGCGGTCACGGCCGGACGGGCCGTCGCGGCAACGTCCGCGCCGCGATCCTTGCGCTGCTCACCGAGCGCTCAATGCATGGGTACGAAATGATCCAAGAGCTCGACCAGCGGACCGGCGGCGTGTGGCGGCCCAGCCCCGGCTCGGTCTATCCGACGCTGCAGATGCTCGAGGACGAGGGCCTGATCCGTAGCGTTGAGGGCGGCGGACGCAAGGCGTATTCGCTGACCGAGGCCGGTCAGGCAGAGGCGACCACGGCCGCGGCGAACGCGCCGTGGGCGGAGTTCAGCGACGAGACCGTGTCGACCGGGCACGACACCCGCGAGGCGGTCACCGGCATCATGATGGCGCTGCGCCAAATCGGGTTCGAACGCGATCCCGAGCAGTGGAGCCGCGCGGTCGCTGTGCTCAACGAGACCAAGCGCAAGCTCTACGCCATCCTCGCCGACTCCGAGTAGGACTGGCCACATACGAAGCGCCCACCCCGATATTCGGGGCGGGCGCTTCGACTCCGGGTGGTCCGCTCAGCCCACGGTCACCGTCGGGCCGCTCAGACCACGCAGCTCCTCGGGCAGGTCAACGCCCATGTCGTCGGCGAGGCGCAGCGCCTCCTCGACGAGCGTCTCCACGATCTGCGACTCCGGTACGGTCTTGATGACCTCGCCCTTCACGAAGATCTGGCCCTTGCCGTTACCGGATGCAACGCCGAGATCCGCCTCGCGTGCCTCGCCCGGTCCGTTCACGACGCAGCCCATCACCGCCACCCGCAGCGGCGCCGGGAATCCGTCGAGTGCGGCGGTCACCTGGTCCGCGAGTGTGTACACATCGACCTGCGCGCGGCCGCATGACGGGCACGACACGATCTCCAGACCGCGCTCGCGCAGCCCCAGCGATTCGAGAATCGCCGAACCGACCTTGACCTCCTCGACCGGCGGCGCGGACAGCGACACGCGGATCGTGTCACCGATGCCCTCGGCGAGCAGCGCACCGAACGCGACCGACGACTTGATGGTGCCCTGGAACGCCGGGCCGGCCTCGGTCACGCCGAGGTGCAGCGGGTAGTCGCAGGCCTCGGCGAGTTGCCGGTACGCCCGGATCATCACGACCGGGTCGTTGTGCTTGACCGAAATCTTGATGTCGCGGAACCCGTGCTCCTCGAAGAGCGAGCATTCCCACAGCGCCGACTCGACGAGCGCCTCCGGCGTGGCCTTGCCGTACTTCTCGAGCAGCCGCGGGTCAAGCGATCCGGCGTTCACGCCGATGCGAATCGGCACCTTGGCGTCCATCGCGGCCCGCGCGATCTCACCGACCCGGTCGTCGAACTTCTTGATATTGCCCGGGTTCACGCGCACCGCGGCGCAACCGGCGTCGATCGCGGCGAACACGTACTTCGGCTGGAAGTGAATGTCGGCGATCACCGGGATCTGCGACTTGTGCGCGATCTGCGGCAGCGCGTCCGCGTCGTCCTGCGACGGCACAGCAACCCGGACGATCTGGCAGCCGGCCGCGGTGAGCTCCGCGATCTGCTGGAGCGTCGTGTTGACGTCGGACGTCAGTGTCGTGGTCATCGACTGTACGGAGACCGGGGCACCGCCGCCGACCGGCACCGTACCCACCATGATCTGGCGGCTCTGGCGGCGCGGAGCAAGCGGCACCGCCGGGCTCGCCGGCATGCCGAGGTTGATGGCAGTCAAATCGAGATCACCCTCACTGCATGATGTTGATCGGGTTGATGATGTCGGCCAGGATTGTGAGCAGCGAGAACGCGCCGAGGATCACGATAACCGCGTTCGTGATCGGCACCAGCTTGTAGTAGTCCACGCGGGCCGGCTCGGGCAACCGCCGTCGGCGGGCGAGCCAGGCACGGAACTTCTCGTACCACGCGATGGCAATGTGGCCGCCGTCCAGCGGCAGCAGCGGGAACAGGTTCAGCACGCCGACGAAGAAGTTCAGCGCGGCGGCGAGCAGCAGGAAGAAGCCCCACTCGCCGAGGGCGACGGTCTGCCCGCCGAGTTCGCTGGCGCCGACGACGCTGATCGGACCGTTCGGATCGCGTGGCTTACCCTGCAGCGCGTTCCACAGCCCCGGGACCTTGCCGGGCAGGTGCTTGAGCGCCGTACCGATGCCGACGAACGTGGTCGCGGTGTAGGTGCCCGCGTGCGAGATGCCGTCGATCGGACCGTACGCGATGTTGAACGGCTCGCTCGGCGGCAGGCTCGGACTGACACCCAGCGCGTACGTGCTGACCGCGTCGGACTGCGGAGCGTCGAGCGGCGGCCTCGACACGGCGGCCAGCGGGACCGTCACGGTGTGCGTCTGACCGTCGCGAACGTACGTGATCTTGGCGTCCGGCGAGTTCGAGGTGTCGGGCTTCGCGGTGCGTACCAGCGTGACCAGGTCGCCGTACGTGTTGACGGCCACGCCGTTCATCGAGGTGATCAGGTCACCATTGTGCAGTCCGGCTCGCTTCGCCGCGGCGGCGGCCGGGTCGCAGGTCGTGCTGGTGGTGGCGCGTGGCAGACAGGACGCGACCTGGACGTACGGCTTCGAGGCGTTCAACGTGGCCTCGTCGGAGTTGAGGAACGTCTCCCACTTCGGGTTCGGCAGCCCGATGAAGGACGCCGTGATCCATAGCAGCACAAAGCCGATGACGAAGTGCGTGACCGAGCCGGCGCTCATCACGACGGTCCGTTTCCACACCGGGAAGCGCCACATCGCGCGGGGCTCGTCCTCAGGTGCGACGTCGTCGTCCTGCGGTGTCATCCCGACGATCTTGACGAAACCGCCGAGCGGCAGTGCCTTGACGCCGTATTCGGTCTCACCGCGACGGAACGACCACAGCGTCGGTCCGAAACCGACGAAGTAGCGCGTCACCTTCATGCCGAAGCGCTTGGCGGTGAGCATGTGGCCCGCTTCGTGCAAGCAAACCGAACCCAGGATCAGCAGGGCGAACAGAACGACGCCGAGCGCTTCCAACGATTCACGACCCTTCTGTCACGGCCGCCACACGCGTCCGGGCATGCGCCCGCGCCCAGGACTCGGCCGCGAGGACGTCTTCGACGGTACCTGGTTCGTCGTAGTCCGGCGCGTCGGCCAATATCGACTCGAGCGAGTCGACGATGCCGAGGAACGGCAACCGGCCGTCGGTGAACGCGGCCACCAACTCCTCGTTGGCCGCGTTGTAGATGGCCGGACGGCAACGCCCGGCGAGTCCGGCGGCCTTGGCCAGGCGTACCGCCGGGAACGCCTCGTCGTCGAACGGCAGGAACTGCCACTCGTGGGCACGCGTCCAGTCCACCGCGGTGGCCGCCGAGTCGACCCGGTCCGGCCAGCCGAGCGCGAGCGAGATCGGCAGCCGCATGTCGGGCGGGCTGCACTGGGCGACCGTGGATCCGTCGCGGAACTCGACCATCGAGTGGACGACGGACTGCGGGTGAACTGTGACGGATATATCACCGTACGGCGTGCCGAACAGCTCATGTGCCTCGATCACTTCGAGCGCCTTGTTGACCATGGTCGCCGAGTTGATCGTCACCACCGGACCCATGTTCCAGGTGGGGTGCTGCAGAGCCTGCTCCGGTGTCACGGCACCGAGCTCGGCACGGCTCCGGCCGCGGAACGGCCCGCCGCTGGCGGTGAGCACCAGGCGCCGCACCTCCCGGGGGGCTCCGGACCGAAGGCATTGGGCGAGCGCGGAGTGCTCCGAGTCGACCGGCACGATCTGGCCCGGCTTCGCGACGGCGCGGACCAGCGGACCGCCGGCCACCAGCGACTCCTTGTTCGCGAGCGCGAGCGTGCGGCCGGCACGCAACGCCGTCAGCGTGGGTGCCAGCCCGAGTGACCCGACGACCGCGTTCAGCACGGTGTCGCACGGCCAGTCGGCAAGCTCCGCCATCGCGTCCGGACCTGCGATGATCTTCGGCAGCCGGTAGTCCCCGCTCGACCAGCCGCGCTCCCGCGCGATCGCATAGAACGCGAGCTGCAGATCCTGCGCGGCCGACGCACGAGCCACGCCGACCGCCTCGACGCCGAGCTCAAGGGCCTGGGACGCGAGCAGTTCCACGTTGCTGCCGCCGCCTCCGATCGCCACCACCCGGAACCGCTCCGGGTTGGCGCGGACGATCTCGACCGCTTGGCTGCCGACCGATCCCGTGGAGCCGAGCAGGACGATCTGGCGCGGGATGCTCACGCGAGCATTCTCTACTATGAGCCGCTCGGCCTGAACGCCCCGGCCGCGTTGTCGTGTCGAGAGCCGGCCCAAGCAGCGGAACCGCGCGGAGACCATCGGCGTCGAACCAATATGCGCACCATTGCCGCCGCGCTTGTCGTCGCGGGTCTCGTCGCGGCGTCATCAACCGCGTGCGCGCGGGCCACGATCGACCGGCCAGGGTCGCCGTTGGCGTCGCCGGGCACATCGGGCACGCCAGCATCGGACGCCGAGATCGCAAGCGGATCGGCGGCGTTCACCAAGCGCGCTAAGCAGGTGGCGCAGCAGTGGGCCGCGGCCGACCACGGTGACGCGTGGCGAAACGGCTTCGTACCGCTGCAAGACCTCACCGTGCTGCCGGCCGGCTTGTCCGAGGCGACGCGACAGGCAATAGTGTTCGCCGGTTCGTTCCTGATGGTGTCAAAACTGCCCGCGTCGCCGGGCACGGGTCGCATCGCGTTCCCCGGTGGCGGCACGATGACCGTACCGCTGCAGCCGTCCCAGTTCGCGTACCGGCAGCTCGCGGACGGCCATCCGGTCGCATGCCCGCTGACGAATAAGGTGCCCACCGGCCCACTGCCGCCGGTGCCGACCGGCCCGGACGCGGAGCCCACCGGTACGGTCGCGACCAGCCAGCCGTCGATGTGCCGCACATACCACGTGACGCATGTCGAGCTCGGCACCACGAAGCTCTGGACCAGTCGTGGACTCGCGACCGTGCCGGCATGGTTGTTCACCTTCGACACGCTGCCCGGACCGATCGCGCGCGTCGCCGTGGCCACGTCTGCGATCACGCAACCGCCGACGGTACGGACGTCGTCGGGCGACCGTGACATCGCCGCACACCACGTCGCCGGCGCGGAACGCATCGCGTCGATCGACGGTACGACGATCAGGTTCTACGCGGTGGTAAGCCCATGCGACACCACGACTCGCGCGCTCGTCTACGAAGACGCCGGCACGGTCGTGCTCGGGGTGTTCTCGTTCGGTACGGCGACTGTCTGTGTTGCGATGGCCAAGATCGTCACGTTGACCGTACGGCTCGGCGCGCCGGTTGGCACCCGCGCGATCCTCGACGTCTCGACCGGAGACGCGCTCCAGATCCGCAACGAGCCCTGAGCCGCCAGCGAGGGCCGGCGCACCAGTCGACCGCGCCGCCCCACTGTCGCCGTCCGGCGGTCGCCTAGGCTTCCTGGGTGCACGACGTGTTGCGCACCGTCCCGGGCGCGATCGGTGTGTTCGCCGCCACGAATGTCGACGACCTCGTCGTGATCACCGTGTTGTTCCTCGCCGCACGCACGACCGAACGCCAGTTGCGAGGCTGGCACGTCTGGGTCGGTCAGTACATCGGGATCGGCGTCCTCGTTGCCATCTCGGTCGCCGCCGCGGCCGGGCTACGGCTGGTGCCGGATCGCTGGGTCGGTCTGCTTGGTGTCATCCCGTTCGGACTCGGACTCGTCGGACTGATTCGCGCATGGCGTGACCCGGACGGCGAGGAGCCACCGGTGGTGGCTCGCGGCCTCGTCTCGGTGACGGCGCTCGCCATCGCCAACGGCGGCGACAACGTCGCGGTCTACGCCCCGACGTTCCGAGCCATCGGATGGACGAGCACAGCCATCTCCGTCGTGGTGTTTGCGGTATGCCTCGCCGCCTTGTGCGCCGTCGGCGAGTGGCTCGGCGCCCGCCGGCCGATAGTGGCGCTCGTGGAACGGTGGGGTCGCTGGCTCGTACCCCTGGTGTTCATGGTCATTGGCGTCGCCATCTTCGTCGAGACGCTGCCCTAATCGGCGCTGCCCTAATCGACGCTGCCCTGACAGACGCCGCCGACCGCCTTAGCCGGCGCAGTCAACCGCCCATCGCGTCGATGCGCTTGACCTCGTCTCCGCTGAGCGAGAAGCCCAACAAGTCGAAGTTGGACACCACACGCTCGGCCTTCGACGATCGCGGAATGACCGGGATCTCGTGCTCGAGGTGCCAGCGCAGCACGACCTGGGCCGGCGTCACGCCGTGGTCACCGGCGATCTCGACCAACGTCGCGTCCCGAAGGTTGGTCTTCTTGAGCGGGCTATAACCCTCCAGCACGACGCCACGCTCGCGGTGGCCCTCGACCAGCACCGGGTCGAAGCGGGTCGGACTCCACGAGATCTGGTTGACCGCCGGTGCCTCACCGGTGGCAGCCGCGAGTTCGTCGATGAACCCGAGGTCGTAGTTGCTTACGCCGATCGTCGTGGTCAAGCCGGCGTCCCGTTGCTCGATGAACTCGCGCCAGGTGTCCACCGCGGCGGTGCCGCTCGGTGGCCAGTGGATCAGCCAGAGGTCGACGTGGTCGAGCCCGAGCAGGCG
>Ga0126377_10000958_pt1 | contig 18520 bp, 16 predicted proteins | sample PanSoiMetPlot_22_FD_92647 | JGI IMG/M metagenome (GOLD analysis project Ga0126377, IMG submission 92647) | Tropical forest soil microbial communities from Panama - MetaG Plot_22 | ecosystem: Environmental > Terrestrial > Soil > Tropical forest > Bulk soil | place: Panama | collected 2016-02-17 | reverse complement strand
CTCGGTCTGAAAGTGCGAGACGAGATGGGGTTGACCTACGGCATCAATTCCAGCTTCGCCGAATCGGGGATCGGCGACGGTCCGTTCGTCATCACCGTCACCGTCGCGCCGGAGAACGTCGACCTGGCGGTCGGCGCGACCGTCGAGATCGTCAACGAATATATCGCCGACGGAATCAGAGAAGACGAGTTGAAGGACGAACAGTCCTCGATCATCGGCTCGTTCAAAATCGGTCTCGCCACCAACGGCGGCATGGCCAGCCAGATCGCGGCGTCGGAGCTGTTCGGACTCGGAGTGAAATACCTCGACGAATACCCTTCTCTGGTCTCGACGATAACGAAGTCGGACGTCGACGAAGCCATTCGCAAATACATTCACCCCGATGTGGCGACCACGGTTGTTGCAGGAACTCTAAGCGGTTAAGCGGAAGTTTTGAAGCGCTTTCATTGTTCATTGTTCATCGTTCATTTGTCATTTGTCATTGCCGGAGCCGCCGTATTCCACAATGACAAATGACAAATGAACGATGAACAATGAACAATGTCCTGATGAGACGCGAATATGAAGATCGGTGTTCTCCTCTTCAACCTGGGCGGGCCTGAAACGCTGGCCGACGTGCGCCCGTTCCTCTTCAACCTCTTCTCCGACCCGGAGATTGTGAGGCTGCCGATTCGCGCGATGCAGAAACCGCTGGCGTGGCTGATATCGACGGCCCGTCACAGAAAGTCCTCGGGCTATTACACGCAGATCGGCGGCGGATCGCCGCTGCGGCGCATCACCGAAGAACAGGCCGCCGCGCTGCGCGAAGAACTCGCCCGGCGCGGCGTTGAAACCAATGTATACGTAGGAATGCGTTACTGGCGTCCAGGCGCCGAGGAGGCGATTGACCAGATCGCCCGCGACGGCGTTGATGAACTGGTGCTACTGCCGCTCTATCCGCAATTCTCCGTTTCGACGACCGGGTCTAGCTTCAAAGATTTCGATGCGTTGATGGAGAAACGCAACAGCCTTCGGCGCATGCGCCGCCACTACATTCGGCAATGGCACACGCACGAGACTTACATCAAGGCTCTCACCCGACAGATCGCCGGGGAGATTGAAAAATTCCCCGAGCCGGACCCTCGTCGCGTTCACCTGCTCTTCAGCGCCCACAGCGTCCCGCAAAGTTATATCGAAAACGGCGACCCTTATCTCCAACACACCGAAGAGACAGTTCGATTGGTCACTGAGAAGCTTGGAGGTCTAAGCCCGGTTCATCTCAGCTTCCAGAGCAAGGTAGGGCCGGTCAAATGGCTGGAGCCTTCGACCGACGCGAAGCTGCGCGAACTGGCGGCGCGGGGCGTCGAGCAGGTCCTGGCGATTCCAATCAGCTTCGTTTCCGACCACATCGAAACGCTCTATGAACTCGACATCCTCTATAAAAACCTCGCTGACGAGATCGGCATAAAAACCTACCGCCGCGTCCCCGCGCTGAATTGCAATCCGACCTTCATCAGCGCGCTCGCCGATCTGGTTTGTGAAAAGCTGAAATGACTCTGTGGATTCCCACACCCGGCCCGCGGGTAAGCCAGATTACATTCGCCGCGCCGGTTTCGCTCTTTCTGTTCTTCTTCGTCGTATTCGTGCTGACGACCGTGAAGAGGATCAGACTGCATCCGATGAATTACTTCTTCATCGGCGCGGCGTTCTTCAGCTTCCACCTACTGCTGGCTTATCTGGTCGACCACGTCTCGATTCACGTCTCGTTCCTGATCTGCTCGCTAGTCTCCATCGCGCTGGTCGTATCGTACCTGCGGCTTGCCGTCGGCAATCGCTTCGCATTCATTGAAGCGGGCATCCTGCAATTCGTCTACCTGGTCCTGTTCTCTTACACGTTCTTCTTCGAACGCTTCACCGGGCTCGCGATCACGATTCTTTGCATTCTCACGCTCTTTGTCGTAATGCAATTTACCGGGAGAGTTGATTGGGATAATCTCTTTCGGAGGGGCCCCACGGCTGAGGCCGGTACAATACCGCGCGCGTAAGCAGGCGGCCGGCCTATGAGGCGCCGCTTGCCTACGCGCGCGGTACTATACTGTGCCGGCGCCCCAGAACACACGAGATGAATGTTGATTCAGTGATCATAGGCGCAGGCGTTTCCGGCCTGGTCGCGGCTCATCGTTTGAAGAAGATGGGCCGCGATCTGTTGCTCGTCGAAAGCGGCGACCGCGTCGGAGGCGTGATTCAAAGCCGCGAAGTCGAAGGCTTTCTGATCGAGCGCGGGCCGAACAGCTTGCGCGGCTCGCACGAGTTCCTCGATCTGGTTGAAGAGCTGAATTTGACCGGCGAATTGATCACGGCCGATCCGCGCGCGCCGGCTTACGTCTACGCCGGCGGCGAGCTTCATGGTGTTCCGATGAGTCCGCTCGCGCTCGTCAGAACAAAGCTGATCTCAAACGCGGCCAAGCTGCGGCTGCTGCGAGAGCCTTTCGTCAAGGCGAGGCGCGGAGGCGGCGAAGAGAGCGTCGCGTCGTTCGTCCGGCGGCGATTGGGGGACGAGATTCTGGAGCGTCTGATCGAACCGTTTCTCTCCGGAGTTTACGCCGGCGACCCGGAGGAGTTGAGCCTTCAGGCATGCTTCCCGAAACTAGCGGAGTTCGAGGCTGAAGCAGGCGGCATCCTGCGCGGGGCCCTACGCGCCGCGAAACAATCGCGCAAAGAGGCGGCCAGGCCGAAGCGGTCGTTGCGGCCTTACCGTCTCTGCTCTTTCCGTCACGGCTTGAGCGCGCTGCCCGAAGCCTTGGCCAGGTCGCTCGGCGACAATCTGCTGACTCGCGCCCGAATCATCGATATAAATTCATCGGGCCGATTTGAAATAAAGATCGAACATCTGGGCGAGATTAAAACAATCACCAGCTCTACGCTGGTCGTCTCTACGCCCGCTTATGTCGCCGCTCATCTGCTCGGCGCCTTCGCGCCGGAAATCGCCGCGCTCGTCGCCGAGATTCCTTATGTTTCAATCGCGTCGGTTCCGCTCGCTTATCGCGCGGAGCAGGCGCCCCGCAAGCTCGACGGCTTCGGATTCCTCGCGCCTCGCGCCGAGAGGTTGCGGACACTGGGCTCGATCTGGAACTCATCACTGTTCGCCGGCCGGGCGCCTGAAGGCTGGGTCTGCTTGACCAATTTCGTCGGCGGCGCGACCGACGTCGAAGCCGTGAAACTCGGCGACGGAGAGTTGATCCGAATAGTTCACGGCGATCTGAGCAAAGTCTTAGGCGTCAGCGGAGAACCTCGACGCTTGCCGATCACGCGGTACGAGAGGGCGATCCCGCAGTACACGATGGGCCACGCCGCGCGAGTCGAGCGCATTGAATCAATGCTGCGCGACATTCCCGGGTTGTGGATCGCGGGAAATTACATGCGCGGCATTTCACTGGGCGATTGCATAAAGCATGCCGAACGCGTCGCCGTCGAAATCGACCGCGCGATACGTTGAGTCAACTTGATCGGTCAGTTCGGGCCAGGCTTCCCGCAAGGAGCATAGCGCCTTTGCGCTTTTGCGAGGAACCCTCGCGGGGCGGCGCCAGGTTCTCGCAAAGTCGCAAAGGCGCTAAGGTCGCAAATGCCCTTCTTGGGGCCGAGTAATTACGAGTTAGCGAGTAAATCAGCATGAATATCCTTCACCTCAACGCGATCTTCGTCTCGCCACTCCTCGCGATCCTAATGATTATCGCGATAACTCAATCGTCTCCCGCCCGACAGCGCGCTCTGACGCGACAGGGCGACGTTCCTGAAGAGCGCTACCGCATACTCGTCAAGAAAGGCGAGCGCAAACTTTATCTTTACGTCTTGGAAAACGGGAAGGAGAGGTTGGCGAAGACCTATCAGATCGCGCTCGGCAATAATCCGAACGGCTCGAAGAATAGACAGGGCGACGGCGCGACGCCAGAAGGCGATTATTACATCACGCATAAAAACGCGCGCAGCAAATTCTATCTTTCACTGGGCGTCAGCTATCCCAACATCGCCGACGCCGACAAAGGGTTGAAAGAGGGGCTGATCACGAAGGCCGATCATCAGGCGATAGTCGGCGCCATCCGCGCCAAGACTAAGCCGCCGCAGAACACCAGGCTAGGCGGAGACATCTTCATTCACGGCGGCGGGACCGGAAAATTGTTCGGATCGGTTCAGGATTGGACGCTGGGATGCGTCGCCCTTGAAAATGGAGAGATAAAAGAGTTGTTCGAGATGATCCCGGTTAAAACCCAGGTGAAGATCGTTCCGTGATGCTTATGAAGAGGATCGGGGATGGAGGATCGAGGATCGAGGATCGAAGATCGCGTCATTCCGTGTAAGGCGATCCTCGATCTTCGATCCTCGATCCTCGATTATTCTTCTTTCGCCCTGGCGGGCGCGGGGGCCCATTCAGGCGTTGCGACGGCGATGGCGCTGCTCATTTCAGGTTCGCCGCGATCCGGGAAGACGTGCTGATGATACTCTTCGTGGATCAGCGCGCCGCCGGCGTCTTTTGAAAAGACGAGCTTGCCGATCTCCGGCGAATAGTCGACGATCAGCAGATCGCCCATCCCCACCTGATCGGTCGCGATGAGGTTCGAAAGCGGATAGACCAGAAAGCGCTCGATGGAGCGTTTCAGGTGGCGGGCGCCGTATTTGAAATCAATTCCCTCTTCGAGCAGGAAATTTTTCGCCGCCTGTGTGCATTTGAAGACGAACTTCTCACCGGTTCCCTCAGTGATTCGCCGCTGAACCGCCCTCAATTCGATCTCCAGAATCTCGGTCAAGTGGTCGCTGTGCAGGCTGCGGAAGACCACGACCTTATCAATGCGGTTCATGAATTCCGGCGAGAATTTACGCTTCGCGGCTTCGAGCGCCGTCCGATAAATCTTCTGATCGACTTCGGCGTCGACCACGCCGCTCTTCGGGGCGAAGCCGATTCCGCCAGAAATCAATTCGCTCATTTCGCGCGCGCCCAGGTTCGACGTCATAATCACGATCGAGCGGGAGAAATCGACGCGGCGGTTGTCGCCCAGGGTCAATGTGGCTTTATCGAGGATGCCGAGCAGCAACTGCCAGAGCGAGTCCGATGCCTTTTCGATCTCGTCGAAGAGCACCAGGCTCAGTTTGGTCGCCTCGGTGTGCGAGCGATCGAGGTTCTCCTGTGTCAACATCGGCGAAGTTTCACGGTGTCCGAGGTAACCCGGAGGCGAACCGATCAGTTTCGCGATTTCGTGCGAATGCTGAAACTCCGCGCAATCGATCTTTGTGACCAGGTTGGCGTCTCCAAAAAGGACCTCGGAGGCGGCCTCGACGACCCGCGTCTTGCCAGAACCCGTAGGCCCCAGGAAAAGCAGCGTCCCGATCGGGCGGCCCGGATGCGCCAGGCCCGCCAGGAAGATCTGATACAAGCCGGTGATGCGTCGCACAGCGCGATCCTGTCCGACGATCAGCGCGGTAAGTTTATCCTCGAATTCCTGAGCGGCAGGACTTTTCAGGTCGGGATTGAGGTAAACCGGGCTCGGCGCCGTTTTCTGAGCGGTAGTCATCATCGCCTCCTTGTCTCTGATTTCACCTTAAAATTGTTGACCCATTTGGTCGCCATAATTAACGACTCTCCTACCAAAATTCTTGCGTCCACCAATTCTGTTGAAAAATGGGCGCCGTTGGATGTCTGGTCAATAATTCCAGTTGTTCAGATACTCCCACACCACGCCGAAACCACCACATTTTTATGTTGTAATCTTATAGCGTCACACCGCTTATGAATTTACAACTTAGTGAGAGTACGCCCGTTAATTCTGTCTAGATCAGATTACGATTCGATTACGACCAGATCGCCCGAATTGTTGCTAACCGCCCTAATCCTGTTTTTGATCAATTTGTGCGTTATTCAAGGGCTGGGGTAAGTGCTTATACTCGACGATAAGCATAATACTCAAACTGATCCCGCCTTTCAATCACCTTAATAAAAAAGGCGCGACGCAAGGCGCGCGCCACTCAATCCTTTGGCTCCGGAGGTTTCGCGAATTTCTTCATATTGATCGGACGATTGATTTCAAATTCACTCATCATCATTTCCTCGATCACCTCTCCATTGAGGGTAGTCGTGACCCGGAATGGGAGCAGCGCTCCATTAACCGGACGCCGGTCGGAAAACCGTATTAACAGCTCGTAGGGCTGCGGCGGTTTCCTCCTGGCTTTCCGCTCGGCCCGCGCCCGCGCAAAAGTTTCTTGCATAAATTTCCGGCTGAAGAAACCGGATGTTTCGACGACGACCTCCGGCTGAATCTCTTCGACGAACGAGATTGCAAGCGCCGTAGGGGCATAGGTTTTCATGTCCAGCAGCAGCGTGAATCGAAAGCCGCTATCCCCTGAGGCTGAGATCGCGTGAGCGTTCTCGGCGCCGATCAGATAAAGACCTAGATAGCTCATCTTGAGCGGATACCCGGGCAACGGGAGCATCAGCCATCCGATTGAAAAATATGACAATCCCTGTTTGGCGCTCGTCGCGTGCATGAACGCGGTCCTCTCGACGTCTCCGACGTCGATCACGCGCCCGTCGCCGTACGAGGAGATCGGTCGTGTAGGCGGGTCGCGCCAGGCCTCGGAGCCGTTTACCACCTGAGCGAATGAATAGTCGAAGCCTCGCAACCTCGAGGCCGTCACGCGCCTCCTGAATTTGTCCGGCAGCGCAAAATCGAATTCCATCTTGCCCGGCAGAGCCTTTTGCTTCTCTTCGACTTTTTTGGGAGATTGAACGCTGAGATATTTGACGAAGCGGTTATATTTGCCCCTCGCGGTGATAGTTCGAATCCCACTCAACACTTCCTCGCCGCCGATCGCTGCGCGGGCCATTTTGATCAATTCCTCCGCCCTGGCTTTTTCATTCTGCGACAGCGAGTCTTGAGGCCTTGACTGCGATCGGGCGCTCACTGAAAACAACAGCGGCAGAAGGACGACCAGCATCGACAACTGTAGCGCTAAGCGTCTAATTTGCGTCGCTTGCGGCGCCGAGCGATTGAAGGAAACTTGCGAATCATCGGGTCTCCGCAATCCCCGACAATGCGCGACTGGGTGAGCCGCGCAAACTGGGCAGTTCGCGCTACGGCCATCCGCCCCCGCAATTTCAATCAAACGGCCTCTCGACAGATCTTCGCTGATTTTGCTATCAGTTTTTCGTTCCATACCGCTTGATAAAACCGAAAAACGCCTCGGCCCCTAAGACGCCGACAAGATAGAGATAGTTTCCGCTCGCGGAATCTCATCACAATTGCTCAGCTAGAGAAAACCCTTTGCGATCTTTGCGGCTTCGCGCCTTTGCGAGAAACTCGCCTCACGCGGCCGACCTCCCGCAAAGGCGCGAAGCCGCAAAGATCGCAAAGAGTCTTCCGGAACCTTAGCCCAGAGTGGGCAATCATTTTCGGCGATTTAATCATGGAAACCTCACCTGGCGAAATGAAAACAGCAAGGCAATCGACAGCAATGTTGATTTGAACACGTTCCTTGAATAATGAATTGCGGCTTATGGCGGGCGGCGCGTATAATCTTCAGGTTTCGCGAGACGGACTTCAAATAATGCCATCTGAAGTCCGGTCAAAGCCCCGGGCGCCCACGTCCCCTATTCTACTTCTATGGCATAATACTCCGGGAGCAAGCTGGATGAAAAAATACGTTTTATCGCGCAAAGCTGAACGCCGCGGTCGCCGCAGGCAATGGCGCCAAACTTTCGCCGCGGTCCTGCGAGCGGCGATGATCGAACCCCATCAGATCGAGATCACTCATCAAATAATCTCTGTAGAAAAACTTCCCGCCGAATTTCAGGGACTGCGGGTAGTCCAACTTTCCGACGTTCATCACAGCCCATTTCTGGATGAAGAGAGGATCAACGAAGCCGTGCGTATGGCGAACGACCTGCGGCCCGACCTGGTGGCGCTGACCGGAGATTACATCTCGCACTCGCGCGATTACATCGCCCCTTGCGCCCGCGCGTTGGGCCGCCTCCGCGCCGCGCACGGCGTCTTCGCGGTCCTCGGCAATCACGACCACTGGACCGACGGGGCGATGATGCGCGGCGCGCTCGTCGATCAGGGCATCCGTGTGCTCTGCAACGAATCGACGCGGATCCAAAGAGGCCATTCCCACATCCGGCTCGCAGGCGTCGACGACATGATGGTCAAACGCGACGACCTCCGGCAGGCGCTGGAAGAAACGAACTGGGGCGAGACGCGAATATTGCTCTCGCATAACCCGGCGATTATCCGCGAAGCCGCGCGCGCCGGCGTCGACCTGGTGCTTTCGGGCCACACGCACGGCGGTCAGATCAACTGGCGGCTCCTCACCGGGCGTAAAGACCGGAAGATCGCCCGCTGGCTGCGCCGCCCCAGCCGCCGCCTGATGCGTGGCCACGCGCAACTCGGCTCGACTCAGCTTTACGTCAACCGAGGACTCGGAACCGTCATCGTGCCGCTGCGCTACGGCTGCCCGCCGGAGATCACCGTCTTGGAGATAATCAAGCCCTGAGCCCTGGCAATCCTCGCAATCAGCGGCGGGGGAAGCGCCAAATTATTGATTCCCGCCGCTGAAAAAGCCTTGATTCCAGTTTCTAATCCGCTTATGCTTCGCCGGTCTTAGCCAAGGCCATAATGGTCATGCCTAAAACAAACCCCACTGCCAGTGAATGACCGTCTTGATGGATAGCTGTGCAGTGAGGCTGGAATATCAGGCAAACTGTAATCGCGTATCAGCCAAACGAGGCCAATTCGGATTACTATGAAAACGACCAATTTGCTTCTGCTCAGCCTAAGCTCGTCATGCGACCTCAGCGACTCGCTATGCAGAATAATCGAATCGGCGCATAGCGGCGCCTTTCGGCTTCGCCAGGAATCTGTTGACAACAACTGGTCGCTGAGCCGTCTGGAAAGCGTATTGCCCGAACTGGTTTCGCGCGGCAACCCCGCCGTTATCTTCCTAGTCAGTTCGTGGAATTACCTGAAGCAGGCCAAATATCTTTTTCCCTCGCTGCGTCGCTCGGCGCCCGAGCCTCCAGTTGTGGTCGTCTCCGACACAGACGCGCCAAATGAGATGTTCGAGATGATCAAACTCGGCGCCGACGATTTCATCACGCCCCCACTCACGCCGATCGGCATACTCCCGCGACTCTGGCGATTGATCGAACAGACCATTCGAGGTGAAACACTTCTGCATAAACTTAAAGAAAGGTTTTTCGGGACGAAGGCGCTCATCGGAGAAAGCCCGGCTTTTCTCGAAGTGCTAAACAACATCCCGCTCATCGCCCAGTATGATACGACGGTCCTGATTTCCGGAGAGACCGGAACCGGCAAGGAAATTTGCGCCCACGCCATTCACCGGCTCAGCGCGCGAGCCAATCAACCTTTTATCCCGGTCAATTGCGGCGCCATTCCCATAGAACTGATAGAGAACGAACTCTTCGGCCACGAACGCGGCGCATTCACGGGCGCGGCATCCTCGCAGATCGGACTGATTCGGGAAGCCGATGGCGGCACGCTCTTTTTGGATGAGATCGACAGCCTTCCGCTGATGGCCCAGGTCAAGCTTTTGCGTTTTCTACAGGAGAAGGAGTTTCGGCCGCTCGGCTCATCCAAGACGAAGCGCGCCGACGTGCGGGTAATCACAGCTACCAACCTCGACATCGAAAAGGCCGTCAACACAGGTAAGGTGCGCCAGGACCTCTACTATCGGCTGAACATTATCCCTCTCAAGCTGCCCCCGTTGCGCGAGCGACGAGAGGACATTTTGCCGCTTGCCGAGCATTTTCTGACCAGGTGCGCCGCCAAATTCCACAAACGAGTGACGGGCTTCGACCTGGAGGCAAGGCAGAAACTATTGCTCCACGACTGGCCAGGAAATGTCCGGGAGTTGGAACACGCCGTTGAGCGCGCGGCGGCGCTTTCTTCTCGCGCAGTCATTCAGGGCGCCGACCTCGCTTTATCCTTTGTGCATGGGGGAGATAGGGCGCCGAATCATGTGTCATTCAAAGCAGCCAAGGCGAAGGTCGTGGCTGAATTCGAGCGGACCTACTTACAAGCTCTGCTGATGGCCTATAACGGCAATGTCACCAGAGCGGCGGAAGCGGCGCATAAGGACCGCGGCGCGCTGTGCCAATTACTGCGTAAGCACCGCATTGATGCGGATAGCTTCAGGCTCACCGCTTCGCCCGAAGAGAGCGATTAAACGTGCGATAAATTTGTCGCGCCATTATCCCGTGTTTACATCGTGTTTTACCCGGTTCCGGCCACTCGCAGGTATGATAAAAGTATCACATCTCCAACTCACGCGACGCGAGAAATCAACGACTTGGAGCGCGAAACATAGCTCAATTGCGCGGCACAGCGGTTGCACATTCGTTGGCGGATGAGACAGGCTTTGTCATGGGATCGCATAGCAGATCGCCAGCCAGCATGCCTCAGCCAGGAGCGTACTGGTAGCTCAAGCATGGGCGACCATGTAGCTTGATAATAAACAAAACTGCTAAAAGGAGATTTCAAATCATGCCATTTGAGCCACAAAACATTCCTCCGGGGTTTTTCAACGGATCAATTACCGCGTCCGCCGTGCTTGATCCGGCCGGCTTGCAGCCGACTACAATTATCCGCACCACCGATACCTGGCACGTTTCGATTTCCTGGGTGATCGCTGGTATCGTTGCCGATGCCCTCGCCGGTACCTGGCAAGTGCGCGCTTTCCTTGAGTCGATGGGCCCGGGTTTTGAAGGGCAAGTGGGCGCCACCTTAAACATCAACCTGGCCGTGGATCCGAGCACTCCGCGCAACTATACCGCCTTGATCACGGTTCCGCCTGGCACGCCGGCCGGCCCTTACAAGCTCGTGACGACGGTCACCTACCTTACGCCGGCCAACCAGCCGGGGTTCATGGCAGGCTACGAAGAAGGACCGATCCTTCAGTTCTTCAATCCGTAAGCCTTCTACTAAAAGGGTCGCCTCAATCGTTGGCCCTGCCAGCGTAATACCAACGCCGGCGGGGTCAACCTGCTTCAGGTATGCGAGCGACCTTGCGAAGAGGTCATGACAATTTGTCTGGAGGAACCGAATATGCCGATCAATGATCCAAGCGGACCAGGCGCCACAACACCGCCTGGGGCTGATGATCTTACACGCATTCGCGGTATCAGTTCGAAAACGGCCAACCGTCTCTACGAGGCCGGCATTCTCACATTTGCCAAGCTGGCCAACATGTCGCCAGATGAAATTTTCGCGCGGATTGGCGCGCTCTCCGGCGTGTCGGTTGAGAGCGTCACCAAAAGAAATTGGATCGGTCAGGCGCGCGAGATGGCGTCCCAAATGGAACAACCGGCTGAGACTTCCGCCGCAGATGGTCAACTACGCGCCGACTTCGCTGTTAAGCTGCAACTCAACGCGGACAACACCGTCAGCCAAACGCACGTGATGCACATGCAAAGCGGCGGCGAAGCGATCTGGGATGGCTTGATAGGCGAACGACTGATTGACTTCTTCGCCCAGCGCGCCAACCTGTCTCTGGCTGGGCCGGAGGCGAAAGCCCCAGCAGTCATCGAAGTTGCGCCGCTATCGATGAAAACAAAGGAGGCGACAGAGGCGCCGGCGGAAGTGGCGACGAATACGACGACAAAAGCGCGGCCTCCAGCGGGCGCCGCCGAGTTGAAAGGACAAGCGCGCTTGCGAGATCTGGCGCCGGTTCAGGCGCAGGGGGCTCACCCTTCCAGGTCTCTCAGTTCCGGACAGCCTTTTGACGTTCGCCTGCTGCTCGATCTATCCGATATCGAGCCGTCTCAAGATGCGCCCCTCGGCTACAAAGCCGCGATTTACGCCAAGAGCCTGGACGCCAAAGGGAATCACATAGTGGGTGAAATGCAAGGGACAGTAACTCCGGCTGAGGAGGTCGCTCTCAAATTCGAGGGCGCACATTTGTCGCAAGGCGTTTACCGTCTTCAAGCAACTGTGACGCTGACGCTGCCGGCAAAATCGAACGGGGTCGTAACTTCCTCACATTATTTGGACGGTGGATTGCTTCAAGTCCGTTAATCACATCGGGAAAAATGAGGTCTCAGTTTGCGAGTCCTCTCGGATCGAGTTCAGTAGGCCAGTCTTCAAAACTTTCACGATCAACGTCCATAAACAAATCTTCAGAACCTTCCTGGTCAATGACAGACGCTCGTATTGACTCGACCGGCGTATGCCGACAACAATGCCGCGCGAATTCGTTCTGATTGCCTTTGAGGTAAGAAGCGTAAAGCAAGTGCAGAACAGTATACATCGCCGGCGCGCTCTGCCGTTCAGCCTCCTCCATCAACTCTCTCACCTTCTGTTCGAGAATGGGATTCATATTGTTCCTCCTATCCGATCGCATCACTTAAGGACATCCGTCCTGTGATCAGAGCGATGGTGGTTGGTTGTTCAACAATGTTTACAGGGGAGGGAGAAGAGCGGAAAGCAGCCCGCCGCTCACGCCTATAGTCTCCCCCAAGGCCTTCACAAACGCAATCCCGCAAGCGCCTGAAGCGAACATCGTTCAACCAACGCAGACCCTTCCGGCTAACCCCGTAAGCCTAATCTTTTTCAATTAGGAGATCGGTTATGAAACTTCATCGGCGATTCACCAAAACGCTTCTCATCGCAATCACGATTCCGCCTCTGTTCCTACCCATCGGCTTTGCCCAATCCCGCGCGGCGCGCATGGCCATGAAGGCGAAAATAGCGCCAAGGCCGACGCCCAACTCTCCGATCAGCGGACAGGCGGCTGCAAGGCAGGCCCGTGAGACGCAACCCGCGGCGGGACAATCGCTGCCGCTGCGGCGTGTGACCCTTTACAGCAACGGCGTCGCCTATTTCGAGCGACGCGGGACGGTGACCGGCCGCGCCGAGATCAACCTGTCGTTCAAACAATCGCAGGTCGACGACGTGCTCAAATCACTGGTCGTGCTGGACCTGGGCCGGGGACGCGTGGGCGCGGTCAGCTACAACTCTTCCGCGCCGCCTTCGGCGCGGCTCAATGAGATTCCTTTTTCGATTGACGCTTCGACCAACGGCGACGCGGCCGGCGGGTTAGCCGGAGTCCTGGAGCAATTGCAGGGCGCGCGCGTGGCCGTCACGGCGGCCAACCGCAGCGTGGCCGGGGCAATTCTCACTATCGGCGAGCGTCAGCTTCCGGCCGAAAAAGACAAGACGCCGGTCAAAACTCACACGCTCGTGATCACGACCGACTCAGGCGAATTGCAGAGCTTCGACCTGAATGACGTGCGCGCCGTCAAATTGCTGGACGAAGGCGCGCGGCATGACATCACTCAATTCGCCAGCGCCTCGGCCTCCGCGCGACGACGCGACGCGAAGACCATCACCGTAACTTCCGAAGGCGAGGGACAGCGCGAAATGGTCATCAGCTACACGATCGCCGCGCCGATCTGGAAAACGACTTATCGGGTCGTGCTCGATCCGGAGGGCAGCCCGTTCTTCCAGGGTTGGGCCGTCGTCGACAACATCAGCGAAGAGGACTGGCAAGACGTTTCGCTGTCGCTGGTTTCCGGCACTCCGGTTTCGTTCATTCAGCCGATCCAAAATCCGCTTTATCGCTATCGCCCTGTCGTGCCGATCCCGCAGGATTTGAACCTCAGTCCGCAGGTTTACGAGGCGGGCGAAGTTCGAGTCACTCAATCCGAGGCGGGTGAAGTTGGCCGCCTGTCCGGACAACTTGAAGAATTGGCGGCTGCCGCCAACACCGCCAGAGGAGGGGCTAAGGCGGCGCAGGAGGCGCCGCAACAACAATTAAGGCAACAACAATTCGGTCAAAGAAAGGATTTCAGCTCCGCTGACAGTGCGATCGCGGCCAACAGCTTCAGAGCCAACATCAGCGGCGCCATCGCCGGCGGCGAATCGGGCGTCGAGACCGCGGCCACCGGAAGCGAGGTCGGCGAGTTGTTCGAATACCGCGTCGAGCAGCCGGTCACAGTGCGGCGCGACCGTTCCGCGCTGATCCCGATCCTGCAAACCAAGATGGACGGCGAGCGCGTGTCGGTCTACAACGAAGCCTCGCGAAGAGACCGCCCGATGCATGGGATCCGTTTGAAGAACACTTCGGCGCTGACCCTCGAAGGCGGCTCCTTGACAGTCATCGACGGCGACGCCTACGCCGGCGAGGCGCTGATCGAGCGGTTGAAATCTAACGAGCAGCGGTTCATATCGTTCGGACTCGACCTGGGCGCGCTGGTGACGACGAAGCTCAACAGCGAGCGCAAGCCTGTCTTTCTGGTGCGCGCGCAGAAGGGCGTCTTCGAGGCTCATTACCACCAGACGCAAAAGAAGACCTACACGATCATCAATCAGACCGACAAGAAGCGGATCGTTTACGTCGAACATCCGTACCGCGAGGGCTGGAAGCTCTCCGACGACACGCAGAAGCCATCTTCGCAAACGATCAATTTCTACCGCTTCCGCGTCGAACTCGACCCGCGCAAAACTGTCGAGTTGCCGGTGACCGAGACGCAGGCGTTTATGGACACCTATCAGCTCGCCAACCTGTCTTCGCGCGACGTCGAACTGTTCGTCACGAGCAATTACATCGACGCCGCGATGCGCGCCGAGCTTGAGAAGTTGATCGATCTGAAATTGAGGATCGGAAAAGAGAGTTTGAGGATCACTGCTCTGGACAAAGAGGCGGGGGAGATCGGCGAAGATCAGAAGCGGCTGCGCGAAAACATCGCCACGTTGAGGAACACGAACGAGGCGAAACAACTCGTCGCCCGCTACATCGCTAAGGCCGGCGAGCAGGAGACGCGGCTCGAAGGGATTGCGAAGGAGAAACACGCCGCCCAGGACGCGCTGGCGAAGTTGACGGCTGAATTCGACGCGGCGGTGCGGGCGCTGGTAATCGATAAGCCCCTGGGATGAAACAGATTTAGCCACAGAGGTCACAGAGAACACAGAGGAAAAGAGATATTCTCTCTGTGTTCTCTGTGACCTCTGTGGCAAAATCTTTTATTTACGTGGTGGGACTGAGCCGCTGACCGGTTTGCGGTTAGTCTCGCCGGTGTGCAGCACGGGGACGCCTTCGTCGACCTCGCCGTGCGGGCGCGGGATGATGTGAACTGAGACGACCTCGCCGATCCTGCGCGCGGCGGCGGCGCCGGCCTCGACGGCGGCCTTGACCGCGCCTACCTCGCCGCGCACGATCGCGGTCACCAGCCCGGCGTCGACCTTCTCGTAGCCGACCAGCCGCACATTAGCCGTTTTGACCATCGTGTCGGCGGCTTCGATCATCGCCACCAGTCCGCGACATTCGACCATTCCTAAAGCGTCCATAAAACCTTTCGATCCTGAATGAAATTGCCTATGGCTTGATAAGGGCGGCGCGTTTGATCGTGTAAGAGTCGATCAGACTTCCGTCCGCGCCGATCGCTTCGACCTTCAACTCGCTTTCACTGACCTGGACGATCAGAAACGAGTTTTTCTCGTCCTCGCCCGCCGCGAAAAATGGGCCGCCTCGATCCAGCGTTTTGCGTTTGATTTCGCCGCTCGCTCCCTCGGTGAAGTATTGAACGCCTTTCTGCGGCTTGATGCGCTCATAGCAGTGCGAGTGGCCGGCGAAGACCGCGGCGACCCCGTGTTTGACGTAGAGCGGTTCGAGCTGCGCGCGCAGCTTGGTGTACTGGCTGTGCATCCGCGCCGAAGAGTAGATCGAATGGTGCGAGAAGGCGATCTTCCAATGGGCTTTCGACGCGCCCAAACTTTCGTCGAGCCACTTCAACTGTTCGGGCGTCATCTCATTCGAATCCAGCGCGAAAAATTCGAGCAGGCTCTCCGAATTTTCAGAAGGGCCTTTGGCGAAGTTGTAATAGCGCCGGCCCCCCATGTTGAAATTTGGGTAGTTGGTTTGAAACTGCAGTCCCCTGATGATGTCGTGATTGCCCAGCGAGGCGTAGAACTTCACTCCTGCCTCGAGCAGGTCTTTGTACGGCTCTTCGAATCGGGGTTTGATGTCTTTCTCCTCGCCTTTTTCATAGATGTTGTCGCCGAGCATGAGCACGAACTCGAAGGGCGTCTTTTCGCGCTGCCGGACCATTTGGCGGGCTACGGTTAATTGGGCCACGTCGCCCGTGCCGGTGTCGCCGATGACGGCGAAGGTGATGACCGGTTTAGCGCTACTTTCCCCCTGCGCCGCCGCAATGATCGGGAGCGCCAGGAGCGACAGCGCGAGGATGAGCGATTTGAGACGCCGGATTCGGGAGGTTCTGTTTGTCATTGTCACTTTGATTTTTTGTAACTGCTCAATTCCCCATCCGCGCTAGCGGCGGAGACGCGTAAGTACGATTTTTTCAACTGATGATGTCGCCCCAGTCCATTTCAAAGATGACCTTGAAGCTGCGGACGGCGCCGGCGTCGCTGGTGATCAGGCCGACCTCGCGCCGCTGATCCAACTCGACTTTGCGAAGGCTTTGGCTTCCGAAGAAGGCTTCACGGCCGTCACGGATGATCGCCTGGGCGTGTAACCGGATGAGGGGCATGGCGCGAACTTCGATGCCCAGGGCGGTCCTGCTCATCGCCCCGATGACCTTGATCTCGACTCCGGCGTCGGCCTGGCTTTCGAGCAGCTTGATCATCCGCGAATCGGTGAGCTTGCCGTCGTAAATCAGCAGTTGCTTTTTGGCGCCCAGAATGAATTCGGAGAGCTTTCGCCTCGAATTGACCGGGCTGATGACGAAATGCTCGGCCTCCACCCGGTTCGACTGCCCGTTGACGTCGGCCTCGAACAGCCGGACGGCCTCGGCGATGAGGGAATGCTTGTCGGTGATCACGCCGAAGCTGCGGCTGTGGTGGATGTCGAGGAAGGTGAAGTTGAACGTCAGCAGGTAGAGCGTCCGCCGGTCGATGATCATCATCTTGCTGTGATAACGGACGAGGTCTTCGGCCGTGCGCGTAACTTTCACGCCGCGCTCCGCCAGGCGGCGCTCCAGCTTCCTGATCTCTTTCAACCCCTCTTTATTGGTGTAAGTGACGAGGGCGTGTACGCTGACACCGCGTACGGCGGCGGCGACCAGTTCCTGCTCGATCTCGAGGCGGTCGAGGCGGTAGAGGATGACCTCTATGCTCTCTTCCGCCCGTCTGATTCCTTCGAGAAACGGCTCGATGCCGTCTCGTGGTTGAATGATGACCTGCATTAGGATTAAGTTCGCTCGGCGCCGCTCGCGGTACTGACTTGCTACCTGGCGGCAGCCTGAAGTTCATTGATTCGTTTGCGAATCTGTCCGGAGAAGCCTTCGGTCTCGGTCTGGGTCGCGCCAGCCGCGCGGAACGCTTCGCGGAGCTGGTTGTCGCTCAACTTACCGATGACGCCCACAAACCATCGCGCGTGATCGCGCGGGACCGAACGTAGAGCGCTCATCTTGCCGGAGTAGTGGAAGTCGATCGCGCCGCCTCTCGCCCCTTCGATGAATCGCTGTTTTGAATAATCGGCCAGATCCCATTTACTGTGCGACAGAAATCCACCGGTTTTGCCGAAGGTCCCGCCCCAATCGGCGACCAGATACCAATCCCTGACTCCGCCATTGCCGTCGTGCATTCCGAGCACGTTGTTGTTGGTCGTCTTGGCGTCCCAATTGCTAAGCAGGCAATTTAGAATCGCCAGCCCCGAAAGCTCCTTCGTGCCGACGAACGGGTTGCTGCCCCAGTCCCAATTGACTCGGCGGCGCGCTATGTTGTCGGGGCGCTTTTCGGCCATGGCGTTGGTGAAAGACCCGTCACTGCCTACGAATTTTCTGGCGCGGCTCAAGCCCGTCACGCCGTTCACTTTGCCGGACGGGACGAAATAACTCTCTTCGACCATATAGCCGCAGGCCCAGGCTATTCGGCCGGCGGCGATTTCGGCATGCACTTCCTCGTCGAACTTGAGGTTCCATTTCACGCCTTTGGCGTCAATGATCTTGATCTTCGGGTTGGTGCCGGTCGTGTCTTCTTTGTCGAACTGGAAGGGAGGCTTCGGCTTGCCCGCTTCGCTTCCAATGCCAAGAACCAGGTTCAATTTTGAAACGTCGCCGCGATCCTCCCACATGGCCGGGACGCCCTCCTGAGTGGGCGCGGCGGATTCCCCTTTCGATTTCTTCTCCTTCTTCGATTCTTTCCCCTTCTTTTGCGCGGACGCGGAGACGCCCGCGCCGGCGGACGCGGGAATCGAATCGTTCATGAAGGCAAAGCCGGCGACGAGCATAAATGGGCCGAGAAGCGCAAAGGCGCAACGAGATACTTTAAACATAGGATTTCCTCCGTTGTTTGGGACAATTTGCTGGTTGAGGTATGGCGTCTGACGGTTTTTCCGCCAAACACATGTGGCTTTTGCATGCGTAAGTTCAAAGAACTGAGTGGAATCTTGCCGACTTCTATTTGTAATCGAGTTTGAGATAACTGCCGGCGTCGCCGACCACGAAAGCGTAGCTGCGGCCGTTAATCGTCACGCTGGTGACGCCTTCAGGCTTCTTATCCCCTTCGAGAGTCATCAATTT
>Ga0126377_10000957_pt1 | contig 18527 bp, 13 predicted proteins | sample PanSoiMetPlot_22_FD_92647 | JGI IMG/M metagenome (GOLD analysis project Ga0126377, IMG submission 92647) | Tropical forest soil microbial communities from Panama - MetaG Plot_22 | ecosystem: Environmental > Terrestrial > Soil > Tropical forest > Bulk soil | place: Panama | collected 2016-02-17 | reverse complement strand
CGAGGTCGCCGGCGCGCCGGCCGCGCGGCGGGCGCCGATCGTGCTGGGGCTGGTGCGCGCGGCGATCCTGTCGGGCTGCTGGGACACCGCGGCCGAGCGGGTGGCGCAGGCGCGGCGGCTGGCCGAGGAGGCCGGCGACGACGAGCTGGGCGTGCGGGCGCTGGCGCTGGCCGCCCACGTCGCCCTCGGCCTGGCGCTGCGGACCCCGGCCGGCGGGCCGGCGGCGGGCGGCGCGGCCGGTGACCTCGGCGAGCCGGTGGCGCTCGCCGGGGAGGCCCTGGCGGCGGCGGAGCGCATGGGGCTGCCCGAGGTGGCCTGCGAGGCGCTGGAGGTGATCGGCCGCGAGGCGCGCCCGCGGGACCTCGCCACCGCGGAGGCCGCCTTCCAGCAGGCGCTGGAGATCGCCGAGCGCCACGAGCTGACCCTGTGGCGGGTGCGGGCGCTGCACGAGGTCGCCACGATCGACCTGCTGCGGGGACACCGGACCGAGCGGCTGGTCGAGGCCAGGGCGGCGGCGGTCCAGGCCGGGGCGCTGGCCACGGCCACGATGATGGACCTGCAGATGGCCAAGGCCTTCCTGGCCCGGTTCGAGCCGGACCGGTGCCTGGAGACCGCGCGCCGCTGCGAGGCGGCCTCGCGCCGCTACGGGCTGGACACCCTGGCGCAGGCGGTGGTGACGCAGGCGTGCCTGCTCGCCCAGCTCGGCCGCGAGCAGGAGATGGAGGAGCGCATCGCCGAGGCGCTGGCGGCCGCCGACGGCGACCCCGACGTCCTCATGGTGGCCTGGGGGCAGGGCCACGCGTTCCGGTCGCTGGTCCGCGAGGACTTCGACCGCGCCCTGGCCGACCTGGACCGCGCCATGGAGCTCGCGCGCTCGGTGCCGGGCAGCCCGACGCGGCCCTACCGGGGGCTGTGGGCGCTGCTGCGGGTGATCCTGCGCTCGGACGGCGAGGCCGCCCTCGCGGAGCTGCGAGCCTCCGGGGCGACCGGCAACCACGCGATCGCCGGGTACGTCGGCCTCGCCGACGCGGTCCTGCTCGGGCGGGCCGGCCGTCCCAGGCAGGCCGAGGCCGCGTTCGCGGACGCCGACGCCATGCTCCACGAGCTGCGGTGGTTCTCCCACCACGCGCGCCGCCTGGTCGCCGCGCCGGCCATCGAGGACGGCTGGGGCGCCCCGGCCGCCTGGCTGCGCGAGGCGCTGGAGTTCTTCACCGGCTTCGGCGCCGGCCGCGTCGCGTCGGCGTGCCGGGCGCTGCTACGCAAGGCGGGCGCGTCCGTCCCGCGGCGCCTGGACGCGTCCGCGGCGGTGCCCGAGCGGCTGCGCGCGCTCGGGGTCACCGGGCGGGAGATGGAGGTGCTGACCCTGGTCGCCGAGGGCCTGTCCAACGCCCGGATCGGCGAGCGGCTGTTCCTCTCCCCCCGGACCGTGGAGCGCCACGTCGGCAGCCTGCTGGCACGCACCGGCGCCGCCAACCGCACCGAGCTGGCCGCCTTCGCGGCCGCCCCGGCCCGCTCCCCGTAGCCGCGGCGCGCGCCGCCCGGGCGCGGGCGATGCGTACTCGGGACGGCCCCGAGACCGGACCGTTGCCTTGCCCGCCCACAATGGCGCGCAGCAGTGCTCGGGGAAGGGACGGCATCGGTCGATGCGACGGCGACGGATCACCGGGATCGCGCTCCTGGTCGTGGGGGCCGCGCTGGCCCTGCCGGCCGTCGCGGGGTGCTCAGGCACCCGCACGCCGAGCGGGACCGCCGAGGCGGCGACCGCCACCCCTGTCACCATCGCGCGCACGACGCGGCCGTCGGCCTGGCCGGCGGCCTCGGACCCCCGCAGCGACGCCGCGCTGCGGCTGGTCGCCACCAGCGCGCCGGACAGCTACGCGCGCATGCGCCAGGTCAGGAACTGGGCGATCACCGACTGCGACGCCGTCCGGCAGTGCGCGGCGGAGTTCGTCGCCCGTACCACCTACTTCGAGGGCGACCCCCACTGCTGGACCATGATCCATCCCCGCAACGAGGCCCGCGCGGCCCGCGAGTACGGCCTGGACCGGCTGCGGTACCGCGCGTTCGTGCTGGTCCACGAGGTCGAGCACTGCAAGGCCGAGGGCAACGACCTGAGCGACGAGCGGCCCAGCCTGGACGCCGAGCACGACTTCGCCGTCACCGTCGGCGACAAGCGCATGCTGCGCATCTGGCGGCAGGACGTCGCCTCCATCGACCAGCGTGGCCGCTGGCGCGACTGAGGCCAGGCCATACCCCCCTGCGCGCCCCACAGCGATCTCAGCCGACCGCTCCGCCGCCGAAGCCGCCGAAGGTGGACGCCGACAGGCTGCTGCCGCTGAGGTCGCTCCCGTCCCCGAGGTCGCCGCCGCCGAAGTCGGTCCCCGACATCCGGTCGCCGCCGAGCCCGCCGAGGTCGCTCCCCCCGTCGCCGGTCTCCGGCGCGCCGGTGCCACCGATGCCCGGTCCGCCGGCGGCGGGCTGCACGCCCTGGTCGGCCGCTGGCGGACCGGCGGGGGGCGGGTCGCGGTTCACGACCGGTCGCGGGTCGGGCGCGGACGGAGCGGCGGCAGGGGGTGGCTGATCCGTGGGCACCGCGGCGGCCACCACGGTCCCGAGCTGCTCGGTGGCTGCCGAGGTCGCGGGCTGCCCCGGCTGGGGCTGGCCAGGCTCCGGCTCCGGCTCGGGCTGGGCGCGTGTCTCGATCAACTGGTCGCGCGCCTCCGCGTCGTAATCAGCCGGGTCGGGCTGAGGGGGGACGAAGTGGAGCGGCCTGGTGACCGGCGTGTAGTCGACGGGGCGCGAGCCCGAGTCGGTGGGGTGCTCGACGCGGTCCGGGTACTCGGTGTGGCCGTCACGGAACCGCATGATCCCGCCCGGGTAGGTCGTGTCGCCGTAGAGGTCGGTGACCCTGCCGTCACGCCAGTGGGTCTTGCCCTCGGGGTCTGTGTACCGGTCCTCGTACTCGACCCACCCACCGGCGTACTGCATGCCGGAGTCGTACACCCGCCAGGTGGGCCGCTGGATCGAGTCGTCGGGGTAGATGACCAGCCCGTTGGGCCAGGGGAACTTGATCGTGCCGTCGGGGAAGAAGAGCACGTGCTCGGGCGTCTCGACGACACCGTCGTCGTCGTACTTGACCGCCCCGTTGGCGAACTGGGTGATGCGGGCGTCGTCCCACCTGGTCGTCCCGTCCCCGCCGTAGTGGTTGCCGTAGCGGTCGGTGACCGAGCCGTCGGGGCTCAGGATCCAGCCGCCCACGAGCACGCTGGTGCCGTCGGCGAGCCGGCGGCTGTTGTCGGCGCCCTCGGCGGGGACCTGCGTGCCGTCCGGGCGCACTCTGACGCCGCTGGCCAGGATCCGGGTGCCGTCAGACCAGACGACCTCGCCGGTCCTGAGCACCCGCGTGCCGTCCTCGAGCGTGATCTCGCCCGTGTGCGACTTGCTGAGCCCGCCGGGAAGCGTTCGGGCGAGGCGTTCGGGCGGGGGGTCGATCGCGATCCCGTCGGGGGCCTGCGTGATCCCGGCGGGGACCACCCGCGGCGCGGCCGCGTCCCGGCCTGCCTGGACCGTCGCGGACGCGCCGGCGACCGCCGGTGTCCCGGGCTGCGAGGCCGGCGGACCCCCGGGCCCACGGCCGGCGTCGCCGGGCCCGCCGCGGCGGCCCTCCGCGGCGACGGTGATCGCGTCGCCAGGTCGCGCGTACGCCCAGTGGGGCTGGACGTCGCCGGCCGGCCGGTCAGGGGCCTGCGGTCCGCTCGCGGGCGGACGCATCGCGACCGTCCCCGCGCCCACGGCAGCGGCCGGCAGGGCCGTGCCGGGCGCCGACGTCACGGGTGACCCGTCGCCCACCTGCGGGTCCCTCGCCGACAGCACCAGCGACGCGTTCGCCACCGCCTGCTCGTACCAGCCCACAGGGTCCGAGCCGGCGTCCAGGGAGGCGTGGCCGACGGCCACCACGGGAGGGGGCGACGCGGCCGGCCGGCCGCTCCCGGGAACGGCGAACGCCGATCCCTCGTCGACCAGCGCGACGACCAGCAGCGCGCTGCCGAGCAGCAGCAGCGCGGTGAGCGCCCGCACCGGTCCGGCGGCCATCGTCCCAGCGCCGACGGTGGGGCGTGGCACGTGCATGGGGTCGCTCCAATTCGTCCGCGTGCGCCGACCGGACACGGCTCGACCGGGGAGAACGGCTCGGGCACAGGGGACGGGCCGCGAAGCGACCGAACCGGACCGGCAGGGGGTGGGGCTGGAGGTTTTGGGGGCTTCTCGCTACGCAGGGTAGGCGCAAAGGTCAGACGGTTGGTCACGAATCGAGAACAAGTCGAGCACGGTCGTGACGCACACCGTCGACGGGGCCGGATCCGGGCCGCCGGCGCTCGCGGCGCTCCGCCGTGTCCCAGAACCATGTCTGGCGCAGGCACATCCCTGTGGTGTTGAGTTGAGCCGGCTGGCAACCGGAACCGGTCCGCTGACCACTTGGAGGGTGCTGTGCGCAGGGCTGTGGTTCTTGGGCTGCTGCTGCTCCTGCTCGCGCTCGTCCCCGCCACCGCGGCGTGGGCGCAGGCGGACCGGCAGCGGGATCCGGAGGCGTTCGTGGTCCTGTCGGGCCGGGCCGACGTCCCCGCCGACCAGGAGGTCGGCGATCTGGTGGTGTTCCACGGGTCGGCGACGGTCGCCGGGACGGTCAACGGCTCGGTGACCGTCTTCGACGGGCCGGTCACGATCTCGGGCCAGGTCAACGGCGACGTGAACGTGTTCAACGGGCGGGTCGAGCTGCGCGACAGCGCCAACATCAGCGGCGACGTGGTCACCCGGGAGGCGCCGGTGGTGGCGCCGGGCGCGACCATCGGCGGCGAGACCCGGCGCATCCAGACCCGGTTCGACTGGAACGGGTTCGGCTGGATCGGCCGGCTGGCGCTGTGGCTGGCGATCTCGGTGTCGACGCTGGTCATCGGGCTGCTGCTGGTGTGGCTGGCCGGGCGGGGCGCCACGACCCTCATGGAGGCCGGCCGCACCGGCATCGGCCCCTCGATCGGCTTCGGGCTGCTGCTGTTCCTCGGCCTGCCGGTGGTGGCCATCCTCGCCCTGGTCACGGTCGTCGGGCTGCCGTTCGGGCTGGGCCTGCTGGGCGCGATCGGGCTGATCTACGCGCTCGGCTACTGCGCCTCGGCCTGGATCCTGGGCCGCGCGATCCTGCGGCCTCCGGGCGCGTGGGTGCTGGCGTTCCTGGCCGGCTGGGCGATCCTGCGGGTGCTGGCGCTGATCCCGGTCCTGGGCGGCCTGATGTGGTTCGCCGCGACCGCGTTCGGCCTCGGGGCGCTCGCGGTGGCGATCTGGCGGGGCCGCTCGGCCGCCCGCGCCGCGCCGGCAGCCGCGTGAGCCCGCGGGCCGACCGTGTTCGGCCCGATGGTCGCCGGCCGCGACGTCCCCCTCGCGGAGCTGTCCGCCGCGGTCGACGCGGCGCTCGCCGGCCGGGGCGGAGCCGTGCTGCTCGCCGGCGAGGCCGGCATCGGCAAGACCGCCGCGGCGGAGCACGCCGCGGACCTCGCCCGCGGCCGCGGGGCCAGGGTCCTGTGGGCCGCCTGCTGGCAGGGCGCCGGCGTCCCCGGCTACTGGCCGTGGGTCCAGGTGGTCCGCGGCCTGCTGGCCCTCGGCGGCGGCCGGGCCGCCCGGCTCGCGCTGGACGCCCCGTCGCTGGCGCGCCTGGTGCCCGAGCTGGCCGGGCCGCCACGTCCGGGCACCCCGCCCGCGCCCGGCGCGGTCGCGGACCCGGCGCCCGGGGCGGTGGTCCCCGACCAGGGGCCGCCGGCCGCCGCGCCGGCGGCCCGCTTCCAGCTCTTCGACGAGCTTGCCGGCGCGCTGCTGGCCGAGGCGCGCGCGGCGCCGCTGGTCGTCGTCCTCGACGACCTCCACTGGGCCGACCCGCCGTCGCTGGAGCTGCTCGACTTCCTGACGCGGCGGCTCCACGGGGCCCGGCTGCTGGTCGTCGGCACCTGGCGGGACGCGGAGGTCGGGCCGGGGGACCCGCTCGCGCCGCTGCTGGCCGGCCTCGCCGGACGCGCCGCCGTGCTGCCGCTCGCCCCGCTGGACGACCACGGGGTGGGCCGCGTGATGGCGGGGATCCTCGGCCGCGACCCGCCGCCCGAGCTGGCCGCCGCCGTCCGCCGCCGCACCGGCGGCAACCCCTTCTTCGTCCAGCAGGTCACCCGGCTGCTCGCGGCGCGCGCCGGGGAGCGCGGCGGGGTCGGCGGCGCGGCCGCGGCCGGGATCCCGCCCGGGGTCGGCGCGGCGATCGAGCAGCGGCTGGAACGGCTCGACGCCCCGCTGCGCGAGCTGGTGCGCGCCGCGGCCGTCGCCGGCCCGGAGGTCTCGCCCGCGCTGCTCGCCCGCGTCACCGGCCGCCCGGCCGCCGAGGTCGCCGACCTGCTCGCGGGCGCGGTCCGCGCCCGGGTCCTGTCCGGCCCCGCGGAGCCGCCCGGCCCCTACCGGTTCGCGCACGACCTGTTCCGCGAGACCGTCGACGCCGGGCTCGACGGCGCCACCCGCGCGCGCCTGCACCTGGCCGTCGCCAGGGCGCTGGAGGCCGAGCGCGCGGCCGGCGGCGAGGTGTCCCCGCCGCGGCTCGCCCACCACTTCGCGCAGGCGGTCGCGGCCGGCGGCGCCGGCCAGGCGCAGCGCTACCTCGCGCTGGCGGCCCGGGACGCGGGCCGGCGGCAGGCGCACGAGGAGGCCGCCCGCCACTGGCGCCGGTCGCTGGAGCTGCTGGAGGCGGCCGGCACGGCGGCCCCGCCGCGCGGTGAGGTCCTGATCGAGCTGGGCGAGGCGCTGCGGCGCGCCGGGGATCTCGCCGCCGCCCGCCAGGCGCACCTGCGCGCGCTGGAGCTGGCCCGGCGCGACGGCGACGCCGGCCGGCTCGCCCGGGCGGCGCTCGGCCTGCACGCCGTCGGCAGCGCGAGCTGGCCGCCGCGCGACGAGCTGGTCGAGGTCCTCGAGGAGGCTGCGGCCGCGCTGTCCGGCCGCAGGACCGCGCTGGCCGCCAGGGTGCTCGCCGCCCTCGCCCGGGAGCTGGCCTGGAACGGCCGCGACGTCGAGCGGGCGCGGCCGCTGGCCCGCCGGGCGGTGGCGGCCGCCCGGCACGCGGGCGACCAGGCGACCCTGGCCGCGTGCCTGCTCGCGCAGCACAACGTCGTCTGGGGGCCGGGCAGCGCACGCGAGCGCCTGGCGCTGGCGGCGGAGATCCTCGCGCGGGCCGGCGACCGGGAGGCCGCGGTCGAGGCGCGCCTGCTGCGGGTCGCCGACCTGCTGGAGCTGGCCGACCCGGCGGTGCACGCGGAGCTGGCCGCGTTCCTGCGCGCCGCCGAGGCGCTGCGGCAGCCGCGGGCGCGCTACACCGCGCTGTCGCGCCGGGCGATGCTGGCGCTGCTGCAGGGGCGCCTGGACGACGCCGAGCGCCTGATCGGCGAGGCGGCCGCGCTCGGCGCCGAGATGGGCGAGCCGGACGCGCCCAACGTCTGCTCCGAGCAGCTGTGGGCGCTGCGCGCCGCGCAGGGGCGCCTGTCGGAGCTGCGCGAGCAGCTCCTGGCCGCGTTCCCGCAGGACACCGTGCAGGGGCGCTGGTACCTGGTCATGTCGCTGCTGGAGGAGGGCGACCGTGAGGGGGCCGAGGCGGCGGCCCGCTCCTTCGGCGCGCTCGACGAGGGCGCCGTCCCGCGCGACCGGTCGTGGACCGACGGGCTCACCCGCGCCGCCGAGGTCGCCGCCGAGCTGCGCGAGCGCCGCATGTGCGAGCGGCTGCACCGGCTGCTCCTGCCGCACGCCACGGACGCGGCGACGGTGGGTGCGGCCGTGTGCTTCCGCGGCGCCGTCGCCTTCTACCTGGGCCTGCTGGCGGCCGCGCTGGACCGCCACGGCGACGCCCGCGACCACTTCGAGCAGGCGCTGGCCGTCCACGAGCGCCTCGGCGCCCACCCCTGGGCGCTGCGCACCCGCTACGAGCTGGCCTGCCTGCCGGCGGACACCGGTGGCGCCGAGGCCGCCGCCGCCGACCGGGCCCTCGCCGACGTCGCCGCGGCGGCGGGCCGCCTCGGCATGGCGGCCCTCGCCCAGCGCGCCGCCGAGCGCCGCCGCCGGGCCGGCCAGGCGACCGTCGCCGAGGGCGCCTTCCTCCGCGACGGCAGGGACTGGGCGCTCGCCTGGGGGGGCACGACCGCGCGCATGCCCGACGCCAAGGGCCTGCACGACATCGCCGCGCTGCTGCGCGCCCCCGGCCGGCCGGTCCACGCCGCCGACCTGCTGGCCGCGTCCGGGGAGCGCGACGGCCGCGCCGCGGCGCAGCTCGGCGCGGACGAGGTCCTCGACCGGCGGGCGCTGCGGGAGCTGCGCGCGCGCCTGGCCGACCTCGACGAGGAGGCCGCCGAGGCCGAGCGGTGGCACGACGCCGGGCGGGCCGCCCGCGCCGGGCAGGAGCGCGACGCGCTGCTCGCCGAGCTGCGCGCGGCCGTCGGGCTCGGCGGGCGCCCCCGCCGGCTGGGCGACCCGTCCGAGCGCGCGCGCAAGGCCGTCACCGCCAGGATCCGGCACGTGCTCGGCCGCATCGACGCGGTGCACCCGGCGCTCGCCGGCCACCTGCGCGCCTCGCTGCAGACCGGCACCTTCTGCACCTACGCCCCCGCCTCGCCGGTGCGCTGGCGGCTCTGAGCGACGCGGCCGGGTCCTCGCGGCCGTCTGGCGGGATCTGGCGGCCGTCTCGCGCCCCAGGTGCCGGCAGGGCATCCCGCGACCGGAAGGGGCGGACTCATGTACGACGTGATCGTCGTCGGCGCGCGCGTCGCCGGCTCGTCGACCGCGATGCTGCTGGCACGCATGGGCATGAAGGTGCTGGTGGTCGACCGGGCGGGCTTCCCGAGCGACACGCTCTCCACCCACCAGGTGCAGCTTCCCGGCATCGCCCGGCTGGCACGCTGGGGCCTGCTGGACCGCGTGGTCGCCTCGGGCGCGCCCGCGACCCGGCGGGTGCGCTTCGACACCGGCGCGGCCGTCCTCACCGGCCGCTTCCCGGAGTTCGAGGGCGTCGACGCGCTCTACAGCCCGCGCCGCACGGTGCTCGACCAGATCCTCCTCGACGCGGCCCGCGAGGCCGGCGCGGAGGTGCGCGAGCGCTTCGCCGTGGAGGAGCTGGTCGGCCGCGACGGGCGGGTCACGGGCGTCCGCGGGCGCGCCGGGGGCGGCGCGCCGGTGGCGGAGTCCGCGCGCCTGGTGGTCGGCGCCGACGGCAAGCACTCCCTGGTCGCCCGCGCGGCCGGCGCGCCCGCGTACCGCGTCCATGCCCCGCGGTCGATGGCCTGCTACTCCTATTTCGAGGGCGTGCCGCTCGCGGGCGGCGAGATCTGCGCGCGCGAGCGCCGCGGCGCCGGCGCGTGGCCGACCAACGACGGGCTGGTGATGACCTACGTCGCCTGGCCGGCCGAGGAGTTCGCCGCCTTCCGCGCCGACCCGGAGGGCAACCTGCTGGCCACGCTGGACCTCGCGGGCGACCTCGGCCAGCGCGTCCGGGCCGGCCGGCGGGCCGAGCGGATCCGCACCACCCCCGACCTGCCGAGCCACCTCCGCCGGCCGTTCGGACCCGGGTGGGCGCTGGTCGGCGACGCCGGCCTGGTCATGGACCCGATCACCGGCCAGGGGATCGCGGACGCGTTCCGTGACGCCGAGCTGCTCGCGGCCGCGGCCGGCGACGGCCTCGGCGGGCGCCGGCCGCTGGCGGCGGCACTGCGCGCCTACCAGCGGCGGCGCGACCGCGCGGTGCTGCCGATGTACCGGTTCACCCTGCAGCTCGCCGCCCTGCGGCCGCCGCAGCCGGCCGAGCAGACGCTGTTCGCCGCGATCGGGGACGACCAGGCCCGGACCGACCGCCTGCTGGGCGTCCTCACCGGCGCGGTGCCGGTGCGCGAGTTCTTCAGCCCGGCGAACCTGGTCAGGATCGCCGGCGTCCGCGGCATGGCCGGGCTGCTGGCCTCCAGGCTGCGCGCCGCCGCGCCAGGCCTGCGCCCGCCGCCGCCGCGCCTGCGGGGTTCGTTACCCATCCGTGACTAGGCAGCCGGCGATCGTGGCGGTAACCTTCTCCGTCGTTTTGCTGACCATCGGGTCGGTTGAACCGCCGCCGTCACGAGCGGCCTCCTGGACCGCCCGGACCTCCCCGGGTCCGGCGGTCCCCGGTCCTCTTCCGCCGGGTGAAAGGAGCCGTGGTGCAGGAACCGACGGGCGGCAGCGGGACCCGCCGTCCCGGCCGGGCAGCCGGCCGCCCGCGCAGGAGCGCGGCGCGGGCGGTGGTGGCGCTGCTGCTGCTCGGCAGCGTTCCGCTGCTGATCGCGCTGGTCGAGGTGGCCGCCAGCGCCGGCCCCGCGGGCGCCGGGCCCGGCGGGGACGCCGCGCGGCCGGCCGCGGCGCGGCAGCCGCCGCTGGCCGCCCCCGCCACGGACGCCGACCGGGTGCTCGCCGACCAGTTCGCCGCCTGGGAGGTGCTGCGCACGACCGGCGCCCCGGCGGGCCAGGATCCGGCGCCGGGCGCGTCCGCGGCCACGGGAGCGGCGGGCGCACTCCTGGGACTGCGGATCGCGGCCCTGGAGCCCACCGCCCCGCCGGGCCAGGACGGCGGCGCCAAGCTGCCGCCGCCGCTGGGGCTCGGCCTGGGATGGTCCCAGGCGTCGCCGGGTCAGCGCCGGCAGGGAGCCGGCCTGCCCGGCGACGGCCGGCTCCCCCCCGACCCGCTCGCTGGCGCGCGCGTGTTGCTCGCCTCACCCTCCGGGACGCACGCCGGGGCGGTCACGACCGGACCGGACGACCTGACGCCCGCCCAGGGGATGGTCTGGGTCTCCCTGACGAGCGCCATCCCGGGACCGACCCAGCCCCCCCTGTTCGCGCTCGTGTACCGGGGAAGCCAGCTCGGCCTGGGCCTCATCCCGCCCAACCACCTGCCTCTCGCGGTCGTGAACGACACGCTCCTGCAGGCGATGCTCCGCCAGCCGACGCTCGACAACCCCTTCGGGAACCTCGCCGTGCAGTGGCTGATGACCGGGGGGGCGCTGTTCGGGGAGCACTACCTCTCCCGCTGGTTCGGGGGCTGGTGGGTCACGAGGGTCGGCAGGCAGAACGTCGGTCCCTGGTTCCACACGGGGACCGTGGGGGGCCACTACTTCGACGTGACCATGGCGAAGCCGGGACTCCAGTGGCTGCTGACCGGCGGGCTGCTGGGCGTGGAGGGCCTGGGCAAGCTGGGGCTGCAGCAGATCGGCGTCCTGTCGCCCCCCCTCGTCACCGCCGAGGGGCAGCGGCTGTGGGCCAGGGCCGCCGACTACTGGTGGAACCTGGTCTACGACGTGGGCTTCCAGACCGCCTTCTACGGGCTCGTCGCCGGGCTGACCACGGAGACGCCGTTCGACTACGACCGCCTGTACCGGAGCCTGGGCAAGGCCGGGGCGCCGATTCCGCCGCTGCGGTCGATCCTCGACGCGGAGCGGCGGGCGCTGCTGACGTACCTCGAGGCGGTGGGGCGGGACCTGCACCGCGGTTTCCGCCTCGGCTTCCTGCGCTTCAGGCTCGACCTGACCCGCTGGCAGAGGGCGCTCGACAGCGCGGCCCTGGCCGCGGTGGAGGGCGACCTGCACAGGAAGTACCGCCTCGGCTTCCCGCGCTTCGGGCTCGGCCTGACCCGCTGGCGGACGGCGCTCGCCAGCGCGGCCCTGGCGGGGGTGAGCCGGCTGCTGTCGGAGGCCGAGCTGGCACCGCCGGGCATCGAGCCCCCGCACGAGAACCCCGGGGCGCCCGGGCAGGCGCTGCGGGAGCCGTCGCCCGACAGCGTGGTCGAGCAGGCGCTGAGCTGGGCGGCCAACAGCGCCCGCGCCGGCTTGACCGCCGGGCTGGACCTCACCCTGCGCAACGCGCCCTGGTGGGGGAGCGTCCCGCTCTACGGCGAGCGGCTGGTGCTGGCGGTGCGGTCCGAGTGGGCGGAGGTGGTGGAGGGCCGCATCGACGAGGCCCGGCGGCTGGGGAACCTGCCGGCGATGCACGCCTTCAGCCCGGGCGTGCACGCGAGGGTCAGCGCCGACCTCGACCGCGCCAGCCAGGCCATGTGGCGCGCGGTCCACGCGCCGACCCCCGGCGGGACCTTCGCCCGGGCGCTCCACGTCGCGCTCAACGCCCTCGACCTGGCCGACAACCTGGCCGACGCCGTCGCCGCCCGCTTCGGCGCCACCCCCACCGACCCGCAGGCCCCCTCCCGCCAGGAGCGCCTCGCCCTCGCCCTGGAGCGCGCCGACGGCGACCTCGCGCGCATCGGCGGCACCGCGGCCGCCGCCGGCAAGGACCTGGCCACCGGCGTCGCCGCCCTCGGCGGCGCGGTGACCACCCGGGTCGCCGCGGCGGCCTCGGTCCTCACCACCAGCGTCGCCGCCGCCGTCCGGCCCCCGGCCGCCGCCCCGCCGCTGGCCGTCCCCCTGCCCGCGGTCGCGCCGCCGTTGGAGTCCGAGGGGGGTGCGCCGCAGGTCGAGGCCGTTCCGGCCGGCCCGGGGCTGCGCCTGGGCGCGCTGATCCTGGATGCATCGTTCACCGACGCCAGGGGCGCCACCCACCGGCTGCTGTTCCTGCCCGGCGGGCAGGTCGCGGAGGTGCTGCAGGACGGCACCCAGGTCCCCGTCGACCCCGGCGCCTTCGAGGCGGACGCCGGCGGCACGGACGTCAGCCGGTCCGGGACGGCCGGCCCTGACCACGCCGGGCGCCCGTCCGGCGCCGGGGAGGTGGCGGCAGGCTCCGATCAGGCCGCGGTGCAGGTGCCGCAGCAGGCGGTGGTCCCCTCGCCGCCGCCGGCCGGCGGCGGCGACGTCACCGCCGACAGCCCGGCTCCCGAGCGGCCCGGGAGCCTCGACCCGGCACCGCCGGCCGCCGCGGTGGACGACCAGCCGGACGGCGGGGACCGGCTCACGCTGGACGCCTCCGTGGACGCCGTCGGGGGCTGAACCGCCGACGTCGCGGCCGCGCCGGCCGCGCCGCGCCGGCCGCGCCGGGCGGGTCCGGTCAGGGGGCGCCGCCCGGAGGATCTGTGCAGGCGCGCTGGTAGGGGGGGATGAGGCCGGCCCAGCCGCGGCGGTTGCGGCGGCGCAGATCGGGGCCGGCGGGCCCCAGGCGGTCCCAGCCGCTGTGGACGATCGTGATGGTGGTCCGGCCGGCGTCGCCGTCACCCTCGGCGTCGCCGCGGAAGGTGACCTCGACCTCGGTGGCGTCGGCGCGGTCCAGCGCCAGGTGCCAGCGGTAGGCGAGGCGGTGCGGCGGCTCCCAGGCGAGCAGCTCGCCCCAGTCGTGCTCCACGCCGGCGCGGGTGCGCTCGTAGATGCGGCCCCCGGGGCGGGGCTCGAAGACGACGGTCAGGCCGGGCTGGCCCGAGACCGTGTGGTCGCGGGGCCACCACAGCGAGGCCTTGCTGGTCCACAGGTCGAAGGCGCGCTCGGGCGCGCAGGCGACGGTGAACTCGATCTCGATGGGCTCGGTCAACGGGGGTCCTCGGTCGGTGCTGTCGTGGTCGGTGTGATTCTCCGCCAGCAGGCGGAAGCGGGCCGTGGCCTCGCCCCAGACCTGCTCCAGGTACTCGCGGACCACGGCGATGCCCTCGTCGTGCAGCCGGTACAGCCGGCGGGTGCCCTCCGCGCGGTCGGTCACCAGCCCGGCCCGTCTGAGCAGGCGCAGGTGCCGGGACACCGCCGGACGGCTGATCGGCAGCTCGTCGGCGAGCTGGCCGACCGAGCGGTCGCCGCTGCGGAGCAGCTCCACGATGGCCCGGCGGTTCGGGTCGCCGAGCGCATCGAACGGGTCGCCCGGCAGCGGACCGAGTGCCATGGTCTTCAAGGTAACAGATCTGTTACGGTGGCGCAGCGGTGGCCGCCCCGGAGCACCGCAACCAGACCCCGCCCGGGGCGCCGCGGACGCGGCGCGTGGCCGGCCGGCGGGCCGGCGAGGAGGAGACGGAGATGAAGGCCTACGAGGCGAGCTCGACGATCGCGGCCAGCCCGGAGGACATCTGGGCGATCCTGGTCGACGGGCCCGGCTACACCCGGTGGGACAACGGGGTGGTCCGGGTCGAGGGCCGCATCGCGCCGGGCGAGAAGCTCAAGGTCGTCTCCGAGGCGAACCCCGGACGGACCTTCCCGGTCAAGGTGACCGAGTTCACCCCGGGCAGGAGGCTGGCCTGGTCGGGCGGGATGCCGCTGGGCCTGTTCAAGGGCGTCCGCACGTTCACGCTGACGCCCCAGGGCGGCGTCACGGCCTTCCAGGTCCGCGAGGTGTACACCGGCCCGCTCCTGCCGATGATCTGGCGCACGATCCCCGACCTCGGGCCCTCGTTCAACAAGTTCGCGACCGGGCTCAAGGACCGGGCCGAGCACGGCCCCGGCGCTTGACCTGCGCGGGCCCTCGCCGTCGGCGGCGGTCGGGGACGTTGCCGTGCGGGTGGTCCCGCGGGTCCGTCCCCGGCCCCCGGCGCGCGCCGGGTGGTGCAGCCCGCGCGCCGGGCGCGATCGGCCGTGCCTCGGCCGTCTCCCGGAGACCCGCCTTGAAGGCATCAGGACCCGACCTGCGAGAATCGGTGTGAGGCGTCCCCCAATCCACATGGTGGCGCGGTTTCGAATACCTTTCGGGACCTGCCAACACCTGGAGGCCCGTCACGTGCCAGACAGTCACGTCCGGTCCCACCGGTCCATGAGCCGGCCGGCGCCGCCCGCGCCACGGCCGCGCTCTCCCCGCGCCCGCGGCCCCGCAGGCTCGCGCGGCGCCCGAGTCGAGGCACGGCGAGCGTGCCGCTGAGGTCGATCGGCGGGCGGTCCGAACCCGACCCGGTGGAGCGCCCGCCGTCCCTGGAGCAGCTGCTGACCAAGGTCGCCCGTGGCGACCAGAAGGCGTTCGCCGCCCTGTACCATCGGGTGGCTGGTTCGGTCTTCGGGCTGGTCAAACGGGTCGTGCGCGACCCCGCCCAGTCGGAGGAGGTGACCCAGGAGGTGTTCGTCGAGCTGTGGCGCACGGCTGCCCGCTTCGATCCCGATCGCGGCAGCGCGCTCTCCTGGGTGATGACGACCGCCCACCGCCGCGCCGTCGACCGCGTGCGCTCCGCGCAGCGCGCCGTCGAGCGCGAGGACATGGCGGGGCGGCGCGGCCAGGAGCGTCCCTACGACGAGGTGGCCGAGCAGGTGGAGTCCCGCCTGGAGCGCGAGCAGGTCCGCCACGCGCTGGACTCGCTCACCGACCTCCAGCGCGAGGCGGTGACGCTCGCCTACTACGGTGGCTACACCTACCGTGAGGTCGCCGAGCTGCTCGACGTCCCGCTCGGCACGATCAAGACGCGCCTGCGTGACGGGCTGATCCGGATGCGGGACCACCTGGGGGTGCAGACATGACCCCCGACCCGCACATGCTCACCGGCGCCTACGCCGCCGACGCGCTCCCCGACACCGAGCGCGCGGCGTTCGAGCGGCACCTGGCCAACTGCCCGGACTGCGAGCAGGAGGTCCGCGAGCTGCAGGCGACCACCGCCCAGCTCGGCCTGGCCGCGGCGGAGCCGGTGCCCGACAGGGTCTGGCAGCAGATCAGCGAGCGCATCGAGCGCACCCGCCAGCTCCCTCCGCTGCCCGCCGACGGGGGCTCCCGCCGGCTGCTGCGCCGCTGGTCGGGGCGGCTGCTGGCGGCGGCGGCGGCGCTGCTGCTCGTCGCGGTGGTGGCGCTGGGCAAGGTGACCATCGACCTGCGCAACCAGGTGGACCAGGCCGAGCAGGCGGCTGACCAGGCCGCGGCGGTCCTGGCGGCCCCCGACGCGACCGTCAGCGGCGCCGAGCCGGGCAGCGCCGTGCCGGCGCGGGTGGTCGTGTCCCGCAGTCACGACGCCGCGGTCTTCGCCGCCAGCGGCCTGCCGCCCCCGCCGAGCGCGCGCACCTACCAGCTGTGGTTCCTGGACGCGGGCCACGCCCGCTCGGCGGGCCTGCTGCCCGAGCGTGACAGCGGCGCCGCCAAGCTCGTGACCGGTCTCGGCGAAGCGGACACGATCGCGATGACCGTGGAGCCCGAGGGCGGCTCGCCCCAGCCGACCACCGATCCGACGCTGGTCTTCGACCTGACCGCCTGACCCTGCCGGTCGCCCGCCGGCCTCAGGCGGCAGGCTCCCCGTCCGACCGCTTCTCCTGGTCGTCGAGGAAGCGCGCGACCAGCCCGCGGACGACGACCGCCATGGTGAAGCCGTGGACCTGGCACCACTGCTTGAGGCGCTCGTACTGCGCCGCGGGAAGGCGTACCGGGACGGTCTGGAGGCGCCCGCCGACCTCGCGCTCCATGCGCACGTCGGCGAGCGTGCCGCTCTCGATCAGCTCACCCAGCCGCAGCCCCGGACGGGCCACGTCCGGGAGCCCGGCCGCAAGCGGCATCTGCACGCCGCCCTGGAGGCGGCCGCCGAGCAGCTCGCGGAGGAGGGCGTCCCGTTCCTGCTCGGGCAGCGAGTTCACCGCCTTGACCATCAGCGAGAGCACATCAGCCATCGGGATGCCTCCTCGTGATACCGCCTGATACCGTAAGGATGCGGGAGTTCCGTGCCCGATGTCCAGAGCGATCCCGTCCGTGGTCGCGAGGCCGCGACGGCCGGGTCGTCGTGCCCGAGATCGGCGTCCGCGGATGCCGGCGCGGGTGCTCGGAGAGGTCTGCCGACGGCTACACTTCGATACCGCATGGCGGGTCGAGGACGAGGAGGAGCCATGGGGCGCAAGAAGAAGACCGAGGACGTCGAGGCCGCGGTGCCCGAGCACACCCACGAGTTCGACCACCAGCACAAGAAGCGCCGTGGCCGCAAGCTCGCGTTCCTGATCGCCGTGGTCGGCGGGGTGATGTACGCGATGCGACGCAAGCAGCGCAGCGAGGACGCCGACGAGGGCGTCTGGCACGAGGCGCCGAACGCATAGCATGGCCCGACCCGCCCGAACGGCCCCGGGCGGTCGTCGGCCTTCCTCGTCCCGGTCCCTGCCCGGCCCCCGCCGGCAGGGTCCTCGGGAATCGGGTGAGCCCCGCCGGCAGGGCTGACCCGTTCCTGCCGGTAGGTGACGGCCGGCGCGCACCGCGTACTTGGACGGATCAGGGATCCGGCCTTGGAACCGGTTGCGGTTCCGCGGCCTGGTGCCGCTGTCCAGCGCCGGTGGCGGCCACGGCGTCGGCGGCGCGGGTGGCGCTGCCCGTCGCCCGCCAGGCGATCTCGCGCATCTTGCTGGCCTGGTCCCGAGCCGCGGCGGCGTCCGCCTGGGCCTGTGAGGCGGCGGTATGGCGGCGCACGGAGAGCGTGTTGGCGTAGGCGGTCGCGAACTCGGCGAGCTGCCTGGCGCCCTCGGCCTCACGCTCCAGGTGCTCGGCGATCCTTCCGGCGATGTCGGCGAAGTCCGTGGCCTGCTCGAGGCTGCCCAGGCGGGCCAGCATCTCCGCCGCTGCCGCCCAGCGCTCGACATGTCCGCCGTTCGGCACGCTGGCGTCGAAGGCCCTGGAGACCGCGTCGCGCGCCGTGACGAAGTTCTCCCCCGGGTCGAGGCCCGGGTCGAGGAGGTCGAGGCCGGCGCCGGTCCCGGTGGCGGGCGCCGGGACCAGCTGTGCGCTCTGGAGCGTGAGCGAAGCCGGCGCCGGACCTGCCACCACCAGCAGCAGCGGCAGCCGGGCGAACCGCGGCGCGGTCGGGATGGCGGGCGGGTCGGGGTCGGTGCCCGGGTCCGGGTCGATGCCCGGGTCCGCCGGGAGGCCGGGGTTGGTCCAGGCCGCGTCCGCGGCCGTGCGGTCGGGGTCGCCTCGTCCGCGCCGCTCGGGCACCGGCTCCGCCGCACGGGCCGGGGAGTCGAGCTGGACGTCGGGCGCCCTCGCGTCGTGGACGTCGCGCCGACCGGCAGCGGGGTCGCCGTCGGCGGCCACGGCGGTGACCTGGCTGCCGCCTGCGGGCGCGGTGCTCCCGCCCGCGGCGGGCTGGCCGGGGGTGACCGCATCGCCGCCCCAGCTGTCGGGGATGGCGGCCGGCGGTCCCTCGGGCCCGTCGCCGGTGTCCGCGTCGGGGTCGGTCCTGGTGACCTCGGCGTGGGCGTCGAGGACTCGGACCTCCGGAACCGGTGCGACGGTGCCGGCCTGCTCGGCGGTTGCGTGCGGTTCGGGGCTGACGTCGGGCACGTCCTCGAAGGTGTCGAGCGCGAACGGGTCGGAGGCCAAGGCGTCGGGGGCGAGGGTGTCCTCGCCGTGGGCGGCTGGCAGGTGGCCGATCGTGGCGCTGGCGGCGAGGACGGCCGCCAGGTGGAGCGTCAGGATGCGCAGCCGCCTGCCGTGGCGGGCGGCCGGCTGGCGGTGGCCGGAGGAGGCGGAGGGCTGCTGCATCGCCCGGCGTCTACTCGTTCCCGCCGCCGTCGGAGACGGTGGACGTTTCGAGGACCGTCACCTCTGGGGGGTCCGGCTGGGCTTCGTGCGGCGCCTGCTCCGCGGCGGCGGGAGGCAGG
>Ga0126377_10000956_pt1 | contig 18528 bp, 11 predicted proteins | sample PanSoiMetPlot_22_FD_92647 | JGI IMG/M metagenome (GOLD analysis project Ga0126377, IMG submission 92647) | Tropical forest soil microbial communities from Panama - MetaG Plot_22 | ecosystem: Environmental > Terrestrial > Soil > Tropical forest > Bulk soil | place: Panama | collected 2016-02-17 | reverse complement strand
TCGAGAATGATCTCGGCGAGCGGAAACTCCCAGTCGAACTCCACGCGCGACGTATCGAGGTACGTCATGTTCTTGTAGATCCCGCGGCGCTCGGTGCCGAGTGTCATGATCGGTCCGATGTATTCGGCCGGTGCCATGATGCGCGCCTTGACGTACGGCTCCTCGATGCGGTCGATGACGCCAGGGTCGGGAAGTTTCGCCGGGCTCTCGAGCAGCTCCATCGTGCCGTCGGTGTGATAGACGTGGTATTCCACGTTCGGCACCGTCGTGACGAGATCGAGATCGAACTCGCGCTCGAGACGCTCCTGCACGATTTCCATGTGCAGCAGTCCGAGAAACCCGCAGCGGAATCCGAAGCCCAACGCGGTGGACGTCTCAGGCTCGTAATGCAGCGATGCATCGTTGAGCTGCAGCTTCTCAAGTGCGTCGCGGAGCGTCTCGTACTGCTGCGTGTCCGTCGGATAGAGACCGGCGAACACCATCGAGTGGACGTCCTTGTAGCCTGGCAGCGGCTCCACATCGGGACGCGCCGCGTCGACGATCGTGTCGCCCGCGCGCGTCTCTTTCACCGTGCGCACATTGGCAACGACGTAGCCGACTTCCCCCGGCCCGAGTGCCTCCGCCTGAACCTGCCGAAGCTGGTTGTAGCCGACTTCAGCAACCTCATACGCCTGGCCGGTGCCTGCCGCGAACTTGACCAGCATCTTCGGGCTGACCGTGCCGTCGACGACACGTACGCTCGCGATCGCGCCGCGGTAGCGGTCGTAGTAGGAGTCGAAGATCAGTGCGCGGAGCGGAGCATCGGGATCGCCCTTCGGGGACGGCACGCGCTTCACAATCGCCTCGAGCAGCTCGGGAATGCCGATGCCTTCCTTTGCGCTCACGAGCAGGATCTCGTCCGGATCAGTCCCAATCAGGTCATGCACTTCGCGCTTCCGCCGCTCAGGCTCGGCGCCGGGGAGATCGATCTTGTTGAGGATCGGGATGATCTCGAGGCCGGCGTCCAGCGCGAGGAACAGGTTCGACAGCGTCTGCGCTTGGATGCCCTGCGAGGCGTCCACGACGAGAATCGCGCCTTCGCAGGCGGCGAGCGAGCGCGACACTTCGTAGGTGAAGTCCACGTGCCCCGGCGTGTCGATCAGGTTGAACTCGTACGACTCGCCGCTTTGCGCCGTGTAGGACATCCGTACGGCGTTGAGCTTGATCGTGATGCCGCGCTCACGCTCGAGGTCGAGCGTGTCGAGCACCTGATCCTTCATCTCACGCTTCTGGAGCGTCCCGGTCGCTTCGATCAGACGGTCGGCCAGGGTGGACTTCCCGTGGTCGATATGCGCGACGATACAGAAGTTCCGAATGTGATCGAGGTTCAAGACTGACTCAGCGGCGCGGCCGGCGGGGGCGTTGGAACGAAGGGAACCAATTGCGACTTCGGAATATAGCGAGCGCCCCATTTTGTCATCCCGAACGAAGCGAGGGATCCCGGCTCAGTGCCGAGATCCCTCGCTGCGCTCGGGATGACAAAGACGATTCTTCGCGATGACTTTACGGGCGCCGCCTGCCGTTAGAACTCGCAGGGGGCTCCGGACGCGAAGCCGGCGGCGGCGAGGGCGGTGGCGAGGGCGGCGGCGACATCCGCGGTGAGCTCGACCCGCTCGAGCCGCGCGAATCACTTCCGCGCGACTCGCTGCCACCACGAGTTTCGTTTCGGCTCCGTGACTCGCTGCTGCCGCGTGAGTCGTTGTTGCCGCGAGTTTCGGGGCGGCTGCGCGCTTCGCTGCTGCCGCGTGAATCGCTGCCGCTCCGCGCAGGCGCTTCATACGTCGGGCGGCTGCGAGGCGCCGGCTGAGGCTCGCTCCGGCTTTCAGGCTGCATCCGAGGCTGTGCGGCCGGTGAGCGGTCCACCGGCATAGCAACTCGGCCGTGTTCCGTGGGCGTCGTCGGCTGACGCGTCACCATCTCCTGAATGCTCGGACGATTACGTCCAGCGATCGGAGCAGGGGCTTCACTGCGCGGCTCGCGACGGCCGCCACGCGGCCCAGGGTCGTCAGTCGTGATCAAGCCGCGTTGGCGATAGTTCGCGGTGACCGGGTTCGCGTTGTTGCCCTTGCCCTGCGCGTCGGACACGGGCGTAGGCATGGAATGCGTGGTGAACCCGCGCGGGTTGAACGGCCGTTGTCTTGCCGTGGGATCGAACGGACGTTTGGGCAAATTCTGCGGCGGCGCGGCGCTCGCGATCCGATACGGGATTGTGTAGAAACCGAGCCCGCCCAGCGGCGAGGGACGATAGCAATCGCGGAACGAATCATAGGTGTACCGGCTGCCGCGATATATGAAGCTGTAGCCGACAAAACCCGGGGCGAAACCGTACCCCGGTCCGTAGTCAAGGAACGACGAGGAGAGGAAGAGCGACGGGAATGCATCGAAGCCCAACGCCCCGTACCCAGAGCAGAGGCCGAAGGAATTCCCGCCCGCGTAATACACATCGTCGCCGTAGAGCGACTGGGAGTTAGTGTACCGCGCGAACTTCACCGTGTAGGCTTCACGATTCGCGCCGACCAAGAGTGACGCGAGCTCGTAGATGGCTGGACGCGGATCGTCCAGGTACTGGTCATCGGTCAGCTCGAAGCTATCCCACTCGCCCTTGGTCTGGAATTGATCGAAGCGCATGGGCCGCCACGACGCGATCACGAACAGATAACCGATTCCGCCGTCGTACGAATCGAGGCTCCGACCGAGGGCCGAGCGATACCTGTTGGTTTGCGCGCGATACTGATACTGGCCGACGAAGCCCGCGTAGAACTCGTTCGTTTGATACGACCGGTCTCCCTTCACGAAGCCTTCGTCGTTCGGCTCCATTGGGAAGACGACCCGCAACACGCCGTCGGCGTCGATGTGGCCGATCAACACGTATGCGTCGTCGTCGAGATGGAACCGGCCGCGGACCCGACGACTCCCCGACACGTTCGAGAACTCGGCGCGGATCGATACGCCTGGTCCTGCTGCATCAGCAGCTGCTTGCGCGGAGACTGAATCAAGCCACTCGGCTCGCTGCGCGCGTGACATTCGCGTCACTTGCAACGACGATGTGCCGGCACTGGTGCCGGTGGACGTTGCGCAGCCGCCTACGAGAGCTAGACAACCGACAGCCAGACCGACAACCCGGATTCGCCGCATGGCGTGTCTCCGAAAGTGTTGTGTATACAATTAAGCATACACCAAGACGGACGCAATAGCCCTAATCAAAATGAAGGAACCGACCCACCCCCGCCACCGTCCAGTATCGACGCCTCCAGGTGCGGGCGTTTCCGCAACTATCTAAGTTTACCCCCTCGATGGAATCCGTTCGTTCAGGGGGACAACGCGCCGACCTGTTCGACCCAGCCAGCCTCGCGGCGCTGGGCCGCATCGAGATTATTGCCCGGTGGATCGTCGATGGCTTCATGTCGGGCCTCCATCGGTCGCCGAAAAAGGGCTTCTCTGTCGAGTTTGCCGAGTATCGCCCGTATCAGTCCGGCGACGACCTACGGTACATCGACTGGAAGATCGCCGCCCGCTCCGACCGCTGGGTCATTCGCCAGTACGAGGAGGAAACCAACCTCCGGGCAAGCATCGTCCTCGACGTCAGCCGATCGATGGCCTGGAGCGGCGCCAATCTGGGCATCGGCCGCGAAGGCGCTTCGTCGGACCGCCTCACCAAGCTCGCATACGCTGAGCGAGTCACCGCCGCACTCGCGCTCCTCTTACTTCGCCAGCGCGACGCCGTCGGTCTTGTGCGTTTCGACGATCGCATCCGCAGCGCCGTTCCGCCGCGTGCCAGGACGGGGCAGTGGCGTCGCGTGATCGCAGCACTCGAGGAGCCCGGAACCGGCAAAGCGTCCAGCGCGCCAGAAGCGCTCCATCAGGCGGCGCGCCTCATCAATCGGCGCGGACTGATCGTCCTCATTTCTGATTTGCTCATGGACCTTCCGGACGTCGAGCGAGCGATGCGTGGGTTGCGCGCCGCCGGGCACGACGTCACGGTGCTCCACATCATGGATCCCGCCGAGCGTGAGCTGCCGGCGAGTGGAGAGGCGTTGTTCGTCGATCCCGAGAGTGATCTCGCCGTTCCCGCGACCATCGCCGACGTTCGCGCCGCGTACCGAAAGACGGTAGAGGAAGTGATCGGCGAGTGGCGCTCCATGTTCGGTGCGCTCGGCATCGGATACGAGGTCATCTCCACCGATGCGCCATTTGGGGTGCCGCTCCGCCGCGCTTTCGCTGAGCGCCAGCAACTCCCGTGAGCTTTCTCGCACCGCTGTATCTCTTCCTCGGCGGAGCCATCGCGGTTCCGCTGCTCCTGCATTTGATGCGGCGGCGGATCGGGCGGCGCGTCGAATTCCCCGCGGCGCGGTACCTCGCGCGAGCCGAGAAGGAGCACAGCCGAACGCTCAGGCTTCGAAATCTCTTATTGATGTTGTTGCGGATCCTCGCGCTGCTCGCCGTCGCGGTCGCCGCGGGGCGGCCGGTGGCTCGCTGGCTAGGATCGGGGCACGCGCCGACGGCGCTGGCGATCGTCATCGACAATTCTCTCAGCACGTCGGTGGTGATCGACGGACGGCCTCTGCTCGATCAGTTCAAGGCGACGGCACGCGACGCATTGTCGTCCGCGACGTCGTCGGATCGGCTGTGGCTCGTCACGATCGATGGCAGCGTGCACGGCGGATCGGTCGGATTGCTTCGCAACGAGCTCAATCGCCTCGAGCCAATCGCCGGCGCCGGCGATCCGGCCGCGGCGCTGACGCGCGCGGCGGCAGTGGTTCGCGCATCCGGTCTCGACGCGCGGCAGATCGCGCTGCTAACGGACGGGCAGCGGACCGAATGGCAAAACGCTCCCGCGATTCCGGACGTGCAGCTCGTCGTGCATGTGCCATCTATAGCACCACCACCCAACCGCGCGGTCGTGTTGGCCGATCCGCGGCCGGTGCGGTGGACGCCGCACGGATCGATCGCGACGCGGTTTCTCTCGCGCGATTCCACGACGTACCGAATCACGCTGAACGGAAGAACTTTCGCACGCGGCACCGCAGCGCCGAACGAAGAAGTCACCGTGCGTGCGTCGCCGCCGGAGCGCGGATGGGTTTCCGGCACCGTCGAGCTCGAGCCGGACGAGCTGCCCGGCGACAACGTGCGCCATTTCGCCGTGTGGATTGGTGCGGCGCCCGGCGTGGCGGTTTCGCCGGCGGCTGGCCCGTTCGTCAAAAACGCCTTCGACGTGCTGAAGTCGAGTGAGCGCATCGCCGACGGACGCGACATCGCTGTCGTGACTGCGGACGAGCTCACGCAACTTCCAGCACTAATCACCGCACCGACCGACCCGGTCCGACTCGGCGCTGCCAACCGTGCACTCGAACGCGCTGGAGTTCCGTGGCGCTTCGGCGCGCGACGGACAGGCGAGGCGTCCGTGCGCGGGCGTGGCTTCGATGGTGTGACCGCGTCGGCACGTTATGATCTCGCCGCACAATCGGGCGCTGCGGCCGAGACGTTGGCGGTTGTCGGGCGTGATGCGTGGATCGTTGCTGGTCCGCGCTACGTGCTCGTGGCGTCGCCGCTCATCCCCGACGCAACGAATCTTCCGGTGCGCGCGACGTTCGTCCCGTGGCTTGGGAATATGTTGACCGAGCGGCTCGTCGGAGAGCCGGGGCAGGTGATCGACACGACGCCGCGCGCTCAGCTTGCCCGCCCTCGATGGGCCGACGGTCTCGAGGCGGCGAACGGCCAGCGGACGACGCTCACCGATATCGTCGACGCGCCCGATGACGCGGGCACCTATTTCCTGCTGAAATCGGGACGGCGCGTCGGCGCGCTCGTCATCAACCCGCAGCCCGATGAATCGAAGCTCGAGCGCTACACGACGGACGAGCTGCGCACGCGTCTGCGCTCGGAGCGCACCATCGCCGCCGCCAACGCTGGTTCGTGGGCCAGCTTGGCCTTTCGCGCTGCGGCGCGGCGCTCGCTCATCGAGCCGGCGCTGTTTGCCGCGCTGATCATGCTGATTGTCGAGGCGGTCGCGATCGGAGCCAGAACCCGTCGGACCAGGTAATGGCGCTCGACGCGTTGCTGGACGCGATGGAGCGTCTGCCTGCTTTTACGAGAATTCTCAACACGCTCCCTCCGCCCGGCGCCAAGCTCGAAGCGGGTGGGCTGCCCGGCTCGGCGGACGCGACGCTCGTCGCTGCCCTCGTTCGCCGGTTGCCGACGCGCTTCTTCGTCGTTGCCGCCGACGGCGTTGCCGAAGCGGAGCGCTGGCTGGCCGATCTCGAGACCCTGATCTCCGAGACGGCGATCGCGCTGTACCCTCCGCGCGAAGGCTTCGGCGAAGCCGAGCCGCACATGGAAGTCGCCGGCGAGCGGGTCGAGACGCTCGAGCGCCTGTCGCGCGGCGAGCTGCGCCTCCTCCTCACGACGGCGCGGGCGCTTCTCGAGAAAACTCGAATGCCGCGCGCCTTGCAGGATCTCCGCGTCGAGCTGCGGAAGGGCGCGACCCATCGGCTGGGCGAGCTGTCGTCGCATCTCGAGCAGATCGGCTTCGAGCGTGTACCGATGGTCGAGGACGTCGCGCAGTTCAGCATTCGCGGTGGCATCTTCGACGTGTACTCGTTCGGCATGGCCGAACCCGTGCGTGCCGAGTTTTGGGGCGACGAGATCGTCGATCTCCGGCACTTCGATTTGGCGACGCAGCGCTCGAGTCGCGTCGTGGACTTCGCGCTCGTGTTGCCTGTCGATGGGCACGTGAGTGAAGACGCGGGCGGCGGCGACCGCGGATCGATTCTCTCGCTCTTCCCACCCGACACGCTGCTGGTGATGCCGCGCGGCTCGCACATCGAGCCCGAGCTACGTCGCACCTGGGGCGACGCGCAGCATCACATCGATCTCGCTCGACGCCGCGGCGAAGACGCGCCGCCCCGCGACGATTTGTTCGAGTCTCCTGATGTGACGTTGAAAGCGCTGCGCGCGTTCGGCACGATCAGCGCGATCGATCCCGGCGAAGGTTCGGCGGAAGTGACGTTCCCGCTGCGTCCGCCCGAAGCAATCGACCGCGATATCAAGCACCTGCGTCGCCTCGTTCGGGACGGGATGCCGACGATCATTCTCTGCGACAACGAAGGGCAAGCCGAGCGACTCGATGAGTTGCTCGCAGATGAAGATCGCGGCCCGAGTCCCGCGGCGCTGTCCATCGGGGTTCTCAGCGGGGGCTTCATCATCCCCGCGGGTGGCGGGCCTCCGCCCGGCGTCCGCGGACTGCGAGTCCTCACCGATCACGAGATCTTCCGCCGCGAGCGCCGCATCCGACGCGCGCGCCGGTACATCACGTCGACCGCACTCGATACGGTTTCTCTTAAACCGGGCGATTTCGTCGTCCACCTCGAGCACGGCGTCGGGATCTATCGCGGCATCGAGACGATTTTCGTCGGGCAGAGCACCATCGAGGTCGCCGTCGTCGAATACGAGGGCGGTGATCGTCTCAACGTCCCGCTGTATCGCATCGATCAACTCGAGCGGTATCGGTCGTCCGACGACGTCTCCGAAGACTCACCGCCGCCTCGGCTGCACCACCTCGGCGGCAAACGCTGGGCACAGCAGCGCGAGCGGACGCGCATGGCCATCGAGGAGATGACCGTCGAGCTGCTCGACCTGTACGCGCGACGAAAAATCGCGACGCGTCCGGCGCACATTCCGGACACACCGTGGCAGCGACAGCTCGAGTCGGCCTTCCTGTTCGAGGACACGCCCGATCAGCGCACCGCCACGACGCAAGTGAAAGCGGACATGGAGAGCACTCGACCCATGGATCGACTGCTCGTCGGCGACGTGGGATATGGAAAGACTGAAATCGCTGTACGCGCGGCGTTCAAGGCCATTCAGTCCGACCGACAAGTCGCCGTGTTGGTGCCCACGACCATTCTCGCGGACCAGCATCAGCGCACATTCACCGAGCGCCTCGCCGATTTTCCGATTCGCGTCGCGGCGCTGAGCCGATTTCAAACGGCGAAAGAACAGGCGGCGATTCTCGTCGAGCTGAAAGAGAAAAAAGTCGATCTCGTGATCGGCACACACCGGCTGCTCAGTCCCGATGTGGAGTTCGCCGACCTCGGGCTCATCGTCATCGACGAAGAGCACCGCTTCGGCGTGAAACACAAGGAGCGTCTCAAGCAACTGAAGCTTCAGACCGACGTCCTCACGCTCACCGCGACGCCGATTCCGCGCACGTTGCATCTATCGCTCGCCGGCCTGCGCGACATGACGCTCATGCAGACGCCGCCGCGCGATCGCTCTCCCGTGCTCACCTACGTCGAGCCGTTGGACGATGGCTTGATCGACGAAGGGATCGCGCGCGAGCTCGATCGCGGCGGACAGGTTTTCTTCGTTCACAACCGCATCGAGACGATTCAAGCGCACGCCGACCACATCGCGCGCATCGTGCCTCGCGCCCGTATTGCGGTCGCGCACGGGCAGATGCGCGAGAAAGAGCTCGAGGACGTGATGCACCGCTTCGTGAGCGGCGACGTCGACGTGCTCGTTTCCACGATGATCGTCGAGTCGGGCCTCGACGTCCCGAACGCGAACACGATGTTCGTGAACCGGGCCGACAATTTCGGTCTCGCGCAGCTCTATCAACTCCGCGGCAGAGTCGGCCGTTCACACCGTCGAGCCTACTGTTACCTGCTCGTCCCTGATGCGGTGGATCCAGACGCCGAGCGACGGCTTCAAGTGTTGGAGCACCACACCGAGCTCGGCGCTGGTTATCGAATCGCGCTCAAGGATCTCGAGATGCGCGGCGCCGGAAATCTCCTCGGTGCGGAGCAGTCCGGTTTCGTGCACGCGGTTGGGTTCGACATGTATCTCCGCATGCTCGAGGAAACGGTGCAGCGTCTGATGTCGGGCGACGCGACGCCCAAGCTCGTGCCCGCTGACGTCACCATCGATACGCCGAATTATTTGCCGGACGATTACGTCGTGTCGCAGGACGCGAAAATCGATGTCTACAAACGACTCGCGCGGATGACCACGCCACAAGAGATAGAGGCGATGCGCGTCGAATTGCGTGATCGATTCGGCCCTCTGCCTGCAGCTGCGGAAGCCATGCTTGCGCTCGCCCAATTACGGATCATTGGAGGCTCGTTGGGGATAGAAGGAATCCTGGTGCGTGGTGAGGAGGCTCGTGTTACGTTTAGAGGTTCTGCGGCACCCAGGGTCAAGGGGCTGTCTGCCGCCTTCCACGATGTCCAGTTCCAAGCGGAGGTCCGCCGAGCGGTTCCGCTGTCCCTCAAGTTGACGCGCCTCGGTGGCGCTCCAATGCTCGACGGTCTGGTCCGTGCTCTTCGCGGATTGGTCGTCTAACCTCAGCAATTCAGTCTCTAGCCCTGGTTCATTCATGCGCTCTCGTTTTCTCATTGGTATCGCGGCCGCTGGTCTGACGCTGACGGCGTGCAAAGGCCTCAAGGAGGCCCTGACCGCCCACGTCGACGTCGTCGCTCGTGCCGGCTCTCAGGAGCTGTCGGTCGAGCGCCTCGGCAATTTGCTCGGCAATGCCAAGATCCCCGTGCCGGTGACGCGTGAGACCGCCACGATCCTCGCTGACATCTGGTCGGGCTATCAGCAGCTGGCGTTCGCCGCCGCGCACAACGACACGCTGATGGACAAGAAGGCGATCGACAAAGCGCTCGCGCCCATGATGAACATGCAGAAACTGCAGCGCTTCATGGATTCCGTGCACAAGACGTTCTCGGCCGATTCGGGCGGTGAAGCGGCGTACAATCAGGCAGCCGCCGGATTGCTCGCGGCTCGTCACATCCTCATCGGCTTCAAGAATCCGGCAGTCCCGGCCACACAGGTCGAAAAAGACTCCCTGAAGAAAAGGGCCACTGCCCTTCGCGCGCAGGTGACGCCCGCGAACTTCGCCGACATGGCGAAGAAGCACAGCACCGAGCCGCAGGCCGCACAGAGCGGTGGAAGCCTCGGCGTGTTTCCGAGACAGGCGATGATCCCCGCATTCTCCGAAGCGGTCTCCGCGCTCAAACCCGGCGAAATCTCGCAGCCCGTCGAGACGCAGTATGGCTACCACATCATCTATCGTCTGCCGTATTCGGAAGTGAAGAACGAGTTCGCTGCGGCTTACACGCAGGTCTCCGGTCGTGGTGCCGACAGCGTGTACATGGCGCAGCTCTCGAACGAAGCGAACGTCCAGGTGAAGGACAACGCGGTCTCCACGATCAAGAATGTGGCGAAGGACCCGGCCAAGCACCGCGACGACAAGGGCACGCTCGCGACGTACAAGGGCGGTGAAATGACCGTCGCCGACTTCCTCGGCTGGCTCGAGACGTTCCCGCCGCAGCAGCGCATCCTCGATAAGATTCCGCAGGCGCCGGACTCGGTGCTCAAGCCGTTCGTCAAGCAACTCACGCAGCAACAGGTGCTCTTGCGCCGGGCCGAAACGGCGAAGATCCAGATCCCCGAGCAGGATCGCGCCGCGATGTACAACGAAGTCGGCTCGCTCGTGACGCAGGTATGGAGCGCACTCGGCGTCGATCCGAAGACGCTCGCCGACAGCGCGAAGAGCACGTCGGAGAAGGAGCGTCTCGCCGCGTCGCGCGTCGATGGGTACCTCGACCGCATGATGGCTGGTCAGGCTCAAGCGGTGTCGGCGCCGCCGGCGTTGAAGAAGATCCTCGACGAGAAGTACGAGGCGTCGGTCAACCAGGCGGGCATCGATCGTGCGCTCGAGCGTGCGACACGGGTTCGTGCCTCGGCTGATTCCGCCAAGGCGGCCAGCCAGCCGAAGTCTGCGATTCCGCTGCCGGGCGCTGGCGGTGCGCCTCCAACGCAGCCGCCGGCTGGTGCGAAGAAGCCGTAAGCAAAGATCAATTCCTGCGAGGGCCAGGGGACCCCTGGCCCTCGTTCGTGGGTAGATGAGGGTATATGAAAATTCGCGTTTCTCTCGCGTCTGCGGGTCTCGCGCTGTGTGCGAGCCAAGTGTTCGCGCAACAGCCGGCCGCTCAATCGAACTCCCCAATCCGCCTCGACGGCGTCGCGGCGATCGTCAGTGATCAGGTCATCACGCTGAACGATTTGCGCGACGCCATCGTTTCCAAGATCCAGCGCAAAGAGATCGCGGAGCCGAAGGACAGCGCCACTGCTCGCGAGATCGAGCGCGAGACGCTCAACGACATGATCCAGGACGAGCTGATCATTCAAAAGGCGAAGGATCTCAAGATCACGATCGCAGATGCCGACATCGCGCCGCAGGTCGATCGCCAGTTGAGAGAAACGCGCGCGATGTTCCAGAACAACGAACAGCAGTTTCGCGCGGAGCTGCAGAAGGCCGCGCTCGGTACGCCCGATGACTTCCGGCGCTACCTCATGGAGCAGTACCGTCGCCAGGCCACGCGCGACCGCGTGTTGGCCAAGCTCCAGCAGGATGGCAAGATCATCCCGATCAACGTCACCGACGCCGAAATTTCCGCTGAGTTCGACAAGGCAAAGCAGTTTCTTCCGCCGAAGCCAGCGTCCGTCACGTTCAAACAAATCGTGATCGCGCCACAGCCCATCGCGAGCGCAAAGGAAGCCGCTCGCGTGAAGGCCGAGTCCGTGCTCGTGCAGATCAAGCGTGGTGCGGACTTCGAGAAGATCGCCAAGCGCGAATCCATGGACCTGGAGACGAAGGAGACCGGCGGCGATCTCGGATGGGTCCGTCGCGGCTCACAAATCTCCGAGTTCGAGCGATGGTTATTCGGTATTCCCGGATATCAGCAGGCGCTGCAGCCGGGCCAGCTCAGCCCTGTGTTCGAGACGCCCTACGGCTTCCACATCGTTCGCGTCGACCGCGTGCAGACCGGCGAAGTGAAAGCGCGACACATTCTCATCGCGGCAAAAATCGACTCCGCCGATATCGAGCGCACACGGAAGTTGGCGGACAGCGTCGCCAAGGTGTGGCGTACCGGCTCGGCATTCGACTCGTTGGCGAAGAAGTATCACGACTACGCGGGACGTGAAGAGACGAGCATTCTGACGCCGTATTGGCGCGACAGCTTGCCGGCCACATACCAGCATGGTTTCGAAGACAAGAAACCGGGCGACATCGTCGCGTTCCAGATCGCCGGCTCGGCGAAGCGGCCCGACATTCCCAAGTTCGTCGTCGCACAGCTCCTAACCGTCGACGAGGGCGGTGAACGTACGCTGAGCGAGATGCGCGAAGCGGTGCGAAGCTCGCTTGCTCAACGCGGAGGCGTCCGTCGCTACATCGACGGATTGAGGAAGCAAACCTTCGTGATGGTGAGGCTCGACTCGCTCGACGCAAAGGAAGCGGCCGCGTTGAAGCCAGACGAGCCACCAAAACAACCGTGAGTGGCGGCACGCTTCGGCGTCCGCGTCTGGCGGTAACGCTGGGCGACGTTCGCGGAATCGGCCCTGAGATCGTCACGAAGGCGGCGGCGGCGCGCGAAGTGCGCGCCGCCGCCGATCTCGTTGTAGTCGGGCCAACCGGCGCCGGCGTGAGCGTCGACGAACGCACGGGCACATGGGCCGACGACCGAAGCGCGGTGAATGCCGGTCGGTTCGCGGGACGTGCGGTCGAACGTGCGGTGGCGCTCGCGCTCGAGGGAGCCGTCGACGGCATTGTCACCGCACCGCTCGACAAAGCCGCACTGCTTGCCGGCGGGTACGACTTTCCCGGCCACACCGAGATGCTCGCTCGACTCACCGGTCGTCGCGTGGCCATGATGCTTGCCGCGACGCGTCCGGGTGCGGGCGCGACCAATCCGCTGCGTGTCGTGTTGGCGACGACGCACATCCCGCTGCGCGATGTACCGACGGCGTTGTCGCATCGCGCGATCGTCGATGCCGCGGACGTGGCGCGCACTGGCTTGCGCGAATGGTTTGGAATCGCCGAGCCGCGCATCGCGCTGTGTGCCTTGAATCCGCACGCGGGCGACGGTGGACGCTTCGGCCGCGAAGACGACGAGTTGCTGCGGCCGGCGGCGGAGGCTGCGGGCATCGCAGGCCCATTTCCGGCTGACACCGTCTTCGTGCGCGCCATGCGCGGAGCATTCGACGCCGTGATCGCGCCGTATCACGACGTGGGAATGACCGCCATCAAAGTCGCAGCGTTCGGCAGCGCGGTGAACGTGACACTCGGCCTGCCGTTTCCGCGTTGCTCACCCGATCATGGAACGGCGCTCGACATCGCGGGCAAGGGAATCGCCGACCCGAGCAGCATGATCGAATCGATTCTGCTTTGCGCGCAGATCGCGACGCGCGTCAGCGCTCCGACGCCCGCCGGTCGCCCGCCGAGTGAAGATCGACAGCCAATGAGTCGATCCGCCGCGCCTCCATCTCGCGCACGGTAAAAACCGCGCCGCCGGCGGTCACACGATCGCCGACCACCGGCAACCGGCCGAGCGCCCCGAAGACGAAGCCGCCGATCGTCGTGTAGTTCTCGTCGGGAACCGCGAGACCGAACCGCTCGTTCAACTCGCCGATGTTCGTCCCGCCCGGGAGAATCACGAGATCCGCGCCTTCGCGCTCGGGGTGCTCGGGCGGCTCGTCGTATTCGTCGAGAATCTCGCCGACGATCTCCTCGAGTAAGTCCTCCATCGTCACGATGCCGGCGGTGCCGCCGTATTCGTCGAGCACCACCGCCATGTGTTCTTTGAGCCGCTTGAAGTCGGCCAGAACTTCTTCGACTTCGCGCGTCCCGGGCACCACGTGAACCGGCCGAACGATGGCCGCCAGGGAGAAGTTGCCGGGCGGGTGGTGGAGAACGGGAATCAGGTCTTTCGCGAGCACGATCCCGACGACGTTGTCGATCGTGTCCTCGTAGACCGGGTATCGCGAGCGCCCGCTCTCCTCGACCATCGAGAGCGTGTCGTCGAGCGTTGCGTCGATCGGAAGCGCGTCGATGTCGGTGCGCGGCGTCATGACTTCGCGCGCGTTTTTCTCTGAGAACTCGAATACGCCCTCGAGCAGGGTCGCGTCTGTCGTCTCGAGGACGCCGCTTTCCTCGCTCTGCTCGACGAGGATGCGCAGCTCGTCCGGCGAGTGGAGCGCTTCCTCGAGCGGCTGCGGCCGCTGCCCAAACGCGCGCAGCACCAGCTCCGACGATTTGGTCAGGATGCTGACGAACGGCCGCATGAGCCACTCGAACACGAACAGCGGCGGCACGAGAAGACGCGCCACGCGCTCCGGATGTGTGAGTGCGACCGAACGTGGCGCCAGCTCGCCGAACACGACGTGGAAATACGTCACGAACGCGATGGCGAGGAATGATCCGAGAGCCAGCCTCAATGGCACCTCGAGGGCGAGCGGCAGTCGCTCGATCCAGCCGGCGAAGTAGTGCGACAGCGTCTCTTCGGTCAGCGCGCCGAGTCCGAGCGAGGCGAGGGTGATTCCGAGTTGGCTGGCGGACAACAGCCGGGGCAGCATGCCCGTCGCTTTGAGAACGAGTCTCGCGATTCTGTCGCCTGAGCGGATCATCGACTCCAGGCGGGTGCGTCGAGACCGAACCAGGGCGAACTCCACCGCAACGAAGTAGCCGTTGAGCAGGAGGAGCACCACGATGATGATGATTCGTCCGAGCACGAACGAAACTTAGAGATACGTGGCTGTCAGTCTAGATGACGGTTATCCGCCAAGGGTATAGCTTCCAACGAAGATGGCTCACGATCATTGCCACCATGGCCACCGCGGACACGGGGAGAACGCGCGATCGACTCGCGCCTTGGCGTGGGCGCTCGGGCTCACGGTATTCATCCTCATCGCTGAAGGCGTGGGCGGCTGGCTCTCGAACTCGCTGGCACTGCTCGCCGATGCCGGACACGTCCTCACGGACGCTGGCGCGCTCGGCTTGTCGTTGTTCGTGGCGTGGCTAGCGCAGCAGCCCGGCTCGAGCGCCAAAACGTTCGGCTATCTCCGATGGGAGATCCTGGCTGCGCTGATCAACGGCGCCACGCTGCTCGGGATCTCTGCGTGGATCGTCTACGAGGCGATTATGCGCTTTCGCCATCCCGAGGCCGTCGTCGGCGGATTGATGTTCGTGATCGCGCTCGTCGGCCTGGTGGTGAACGCGGCCACGGTGGCGCTCTTGCACGGCGTGCGCGCTGGCAGCCTCAATGTCCGGGGCGCGTATCTCCATGTGTTGGGTGACTTGTTGGCGTCGGTCGGAACGGTGATCGCGGCAATCATCATTCGCCTGACGGGGTGGCTGCATGCCGACCCCATCGCGTCGCTCGTGACGACAGTCTTGATCGTGTTCGGCGCATGGCGTCTCGTGCGGGAGTCGGTGGACGTCCTGCTCGAGGCAGCGCCGGCGCACATCGCGCTGGATACCGTGCGCACTCGGCTCGAGTCCATCCCGGGGGTCGAGTCCACGCACGATTTGCATGTGTGGACGGTGACTTCGGGGATGGTGGCGATGAGCGTCCACGCGATCGTGCGTGATTCGGGGAATCATCAGATGGTGCTGGAGGCCGCGCACGATCTGTTGTCGGAGATGGGGATCCACCACTCGACGGTGCAGTTGGAGTGTGAGGAGATGTTTGAGCGCGAGCTCCATCTGCATCCCTAGAGGGGTGATGGTTGAGCGGTCGCTGGCGCTCCCTTGTTGAGCGCTTCGCTGTTCAGCGGTCGCTTGCGCTCCCTGTTGAGCGCTTCGCTGTTCAGCGGTCGCTTGCGCTCCCTGTTGAGCGCTTCGCTGTCGAGCGTTTGGTGTTCTGAGGGTTGTGCGTCAGGCTGGTTCGACGCGCATTGCTTTGGTGACGCACTTCCGACGACGAGCGCCTACCGTGTGCTCATGCAAAACCCCGACAACCTTCGAGTCGCGCAGGCAGCTGAGGACCTGGCTGTGCTCGTCTATCAGTACACGGCGGCATTCCCGGCTTCAGAGCGATTCGGGCTAGCCTTTCAACTGCGTCGCACTGCGGTCTCGATCGGCTCAAACATCTACGAGGGCGCAGGCCGGCGAACCAAGAAGCAGTTTGCCTCTTCGCTGGACGTCTCTCATGGAGAAGCGAGCGAGCTCCGGTTCCAGGCTCGACTCGCGAAACGGCTTGCCTTTGGCGACCCCAAACTCGGCTCGACAGTGCTGAGTAGCACCGACGACGTGCGCCGCATGCTGTTCAACCTGATAGACAGTGTTGAAGGCGGCGGAGGAGGAAGAGGAAAGGCTTGATGTCCTGCGACAGACCGCGACGCGAGCGCCCCGTCGCGAGCCCAGCGACGCTTTTTTTACAGCGAGCGAAGCGAGCGCTCCACAGGGAGCGCAGCGACCGTTTTACAGGGAGCGCTAGCGACCGCTCAACAACCGCCAGCCCTGCTAGGTGCCTGTATCCGACTGGCTCTGCTCCGTCGCCGGCTGGCTCTCGCTCTCGCCGGCCAGTTCCCCGCGGGCCTTGGAGTATTCGTCCCGCTCAGCGTACCCATAGCCGCCGAGCACCTCTCCACCGCGCATGTAGTCGTGCCCGTAGCCACGTCCGTGCGGATAATTCACGAGCGCAGCTTCGTCGGCTTGATTCATGGAGCCACCTCCTGCGTTTGGCCTGTGTTGGGATCACGACCAACGAACCACGAACCGTCCAGTGCTGGGCATTGTGCGTGCCTTTGAACTGTGACGCAAGGGTTACTTCGTTGCGGCGCCACTTGCGCATCCGACGGCATCGAGTTCGAGGCACGGCTGGTACCGCTTGCTTGTCCGGATTTCGCGCACCTGGCTATACTACAAGGCTATGCAAATCCGTAACATCGCCATCATCGCGCACGTCGATCACGGCAAGACCACACTGGTCGACAAGATGCTCCGGCAGGCGGGCGCGTTTCGAGATAATCAGGTCGTGCAAGAGCGGGTCATGGACTCCAACCCCCTCGAGCGCGAGCGCGGGATCACCATCCTCGCCAAGAACACAGCGGTCCAGTGGCGCGGGACGAAGATCAACATCGTCGACACCCCGGGACACGCGGACTTCGGCGGCGAGGTCGAGCGCATCCTGCGCATGGTCGACGGCGTGCTCCTCGTGGTCGATGCGTTCGACGGGCCCATGCCACAGACGCGTTTCGTGCTGCGGAAGGCGCTCGCGCTCGGCCGGACGCCGATCGTCGTCATCAACAAGATCGACCGCCCTGGCGCCGATCCACTTCGTGTTCACGACGAGGTCCTGAACCTGTTCATCGAGCTCGAGGCCGACGAGGCGCAGCTCGATGCGCCGGTGGTGTACGTCTCGGCGCGTGATGGGGTGTCGACGCTCGACATGGATCAGCCGCTGCAGGATCTGACGCCGCTGTTCGAGACCATCGTCGCGCGTGTTCCCGCACCGCCGCATGATGCGGCGAGTCCGTTTCAGATGTTGGTGTCGACGATCGACCACTCGCCGTACCTGGGCCGTCTCGGGATTGGAAGGATCGAGCGTGGGACCGCGCACGTGGGCGACGTCGTGTCGCTGTTGCCGCTCGACCCGAATCAGAAAGCGGAGCAGTCGCGCATCACGAAGCTGTTTTCGTTCGATGGACTGGAGCGCGTCGAGGTCGAGCAGGCGAGCGCCGGGGAGATCGTTGCGCTGGCGGGTCTCGAGGGTGTGGAGATCGGTTTGACGCTGGCGGATGTCGAACATCCGGACAGGCTCGAGGGCATTGCCGTGGAGGAGCCTACGATCTCCGTCGACTTCATGGTCAACAACTCGCCCTTCGCTGGGAAGGAAGGGAAGTTCGTGACGTCGCGGCAGGTGCGTGAGCGGCTGTACCGTGAGCTGGAGCGAAACGTCGCGTTGCGAGTCGAAGATACGGATTCGACGGATACGTGGACGGTGTCGGGCCGCGGTGAGTTGCACCTGACGATCCTCATGGAAACCATGCGTCGTGAGGGATACGAGTTTCAGGTTTCGCGTCCGCGGGTGATCACGCGCGAGGGGTTGAATGGCGAGCGTCTCGAGCCGTACGAGGAGCTCGCGATCGACGTGCCCGAGGAGTTTCTGGGCAAGGTGATCGAGGAGCTTGGGCCGCGTCGCGGTGAGATGATCGAGATGAAGAACCCCGGTCAAGGGTTGGTGCGACTCTTGTACCGCATTCCTGCGCGCGGGTTGTTCGGCTATCGGTCGGAGTTCCTCACGGATACGCGCGGAACGGGGATTATGCATCACCGGTTTCTCGACTATGGCCCGTGGGCGGGTCCGCTGGCGGGACGTACGCGCGGATCGTTGGTGTCGATGGAAGCCGGGACGATCGTCGCGTTCGCGCTCTTCAACTTGCAGGATCGTTCGACGCTGTTTGTGCAGCCGGGCGAGAGTGTGTACGAGGGAATGATCGTCGGCGAGAATGCGCGGCCGGGTGACATGGACGTCAATCCGACCAAGGAAAAGAAGCTCACGAACATGCGCAGCAAGGGGAGCGACGAGAACATTCAGCTCGAGCCGCCGCGGGAGTTGACTCTGGAAGCCGCCCTTGAGTATATCGAGGACGACGAACTGATCGAAGTCACGCCGCAGACGATCCGGTTGCGCAAGCGGTTTT
>Ga0126377_10000955_pt1 | contig 18532 bp, 15 predicted proteins | sample PanSoiMetPlot_22_FD_92647 | JGI IMG/M metagenome (GOLD analysis project Ga0126377, IMG submission 92647) | Tropical forest soil microbial communities from Panama - MetaG Plot_22 | ecosystem: Environmental > Terrestrial > Soil > Tropical forest > Bulk soil | place: Panama | collected 2016-02-17 | reverse complement strand
TGTGGAAGGCCTCGAGGAACTTCGAGCGCCGGTCGATGGTGCGCAGCTCGGCCAGCGCGCGGCCGTGGAGCGTGAAGCCGTACTGGTGGTCGTACTCGTGCGCGCGGCGCAGCACGCTCAGCTGCGACAGCTCGTCCTGCACCCATCCCCACAGGAGGTTGTTGAGCGGGCGGAGCGGGTCGATCTCCAGCTGGGCGAACGGGTCGCGCTCGCCGTTCGCGCTCGCGCGCACGTTCTGGAAGCGGCGGGTGATGCTGTTGAAGGTCTGCACCAGCATCCCCTCCTCCATCCAGTACGACCAGATGAGCTCGAGGAGGCAGGGGTGGACCAGCTTCTCCTGCAGGAGCCCGGTCTGGAGGTCCACGATGCTGGCGGCGCTGGTGTGGACGGTGCCGATGTCGCCCAGCTTGCGGCGGATGAGATCGACGTACGGCAGGATGAGGGCGCGCGGCGCGCTCGGCGGGCCCACCTTGGCCAGGTACTCGGCCCACAGCTCGCTGAACTTGCCCGGCAGCTCGTGGCCGAAGCGGGCCTCGTCCTCCGGCGGATCGGTGTGCAGCTTGGCCCGCGGGACCACGCCGCAGTGGGTCATCACGAAGATCTCGGTGGCCACCTTGAGCACGCGGTAGGCGTCGACGCTGGAGTAGGCGAACGGCCCGTTCGCCAGATCGAAGACGTCGTCGAACGACTCGGCGATGTGCTTCTTGTCGGCGGTGGCCGCGTGGGCGAAGCGGCGGTGGCAGAACAGCCGGTCCATGAAGTCCTGGTAGGACTGGAAGCTGAGCGAGTTGGTGCTGCCCCGGATCACCACCCACAGGATCTCGTCGGGCGTGTTGGGCACGCGGCTGCGGCTGAGCGACACCTCGACCCGGCGGGCGTGCGGCAGATGATCGGCGCCGTTGCCGTCGAGCACGAACGGAACGTCCGGCTTGCCCGGCGACACGACCACCGGGCAGAGCTTGCCGCCGTGCTGCGGTTCGACCTCCTCACCGTCGGAGACGCCGATCTCGACCTCGTGCACCGAAGGCTCCAGGCCCAGCCAGTCGGGGTAGACGCGCACGAAGGCGCACTTCTCGTCGAACGGATCCATCGCCGAGCGGGGGACCTTGCTCCACCCGTGGCCGGCGACCTTGTACCACCAGCAGCACTGCCCCGAGAGCGTGGTCGGGCCGTGGCCCTCCACCGGCTCGGCCAGCAGCACCGTACGCCCCGACTTGTCGATGAGCGCTGCCGGGCGCAGCGCCACCTTGAGCTTGTTGGTTTCGTGTTCGGTCGACATGGACGTGTGTCCTCCTACTCAGGTGCCGTGATTTGCAGCCAGCCGGGGTACGACGGTGAGCCGTGGCAGCCGTGGCAGCCGTGGCGGCGAGGCGGCGGCCGCCGGCCGGCGCATGGCGGCGCACACCTCGCTGACGTCGACGGTGGCGCGCCACGCCCAGTGGCGCAGAAGCGACGCCACCAGGTCGCCCTCGTCCTCGGGCTCGAGGAGCCCGTCGAGCCGCGCCTGCCCGAGGCCGGCGAAGGCCAGCGTCGGCGCCGCGCGCCGGAGCAGCGCCGGGCGCTCCTGCCAGCTGGCGAACGCCTCGGCCAGGCGCGCCGGGTGCCGCTCGCGGCCGGGCAGCGCCTCGCCGAGCGAGGGCCCGCCCAGCCGCGGCGGCCGGTGCCCGACCAGAAACGCCACGAAGGCGGGCAGGGACGCCTCCAGCTCGGCGTAGACGGCGCGCTGATGCGGCGGGAGCCGCGCGACGTCGTAGAAGCTCTCCCACATCGCGACCAGACGCCGCCACTGCGGATGCGGATAAAGCGCCTCGCCGACCGCCGCGCTGAGCTTCACGCGCAGATAGGGCGGCGGGTGCGGATCGTCCGGCGTGATGCGGAAGACGAACGGCGACGGCAGGCTGACGACGCCGATGAGGCCCACCGTCGAGGCCGCGCCCAGGCGGGCGACCGACCACAGGTCGGCGACGATCTCCGAGATCCACAGGCGCCACCAGCTCCACGCACCGGCCGGCGCCGGCATCGCCGCGCGCAGCGACGCCACCAGGTCGAGGAGCGCCGCGCCCTGGTGCCCGACCTCGTGGACCAGCGACGAGGCGATGCCGCTGCCGACCATGCGCTCGCGCGGCATGCGGATGATGGCGACCGGGTTCTGCGCGCCGCCCGGCAGCCGCGTGCGCGCGCGGCGGATGGCCGCGCCCGGACCGCGCGCCAGGTAGCACACCACCGGCGGCGCTTCCATGACGCCCGGCAGCTCGAGGGCGTCGCGGGCGGCCACGTCGAGCCCCGCCAGCCACACGCCGTTCTCGGCCTCGCTGCGCTGGCTCAGCGCCTCGCTGAAGATGTCGAAGTGGGAGAGGACCACGTTGAAGCGGAGGCGCAGGAGCGTGAAGCGGCGCTGGGCCTCCGCCGGGGCGGCGGCGCGCGCCTCCGGCGTGGCGATCCACGCCAGGAAGCGGCGCACCTGCCTGCGCAGCGCGCGCCGGCCGCCGGTGAGGAAGCGCTCGATCGCCGACTGCGCCTCCACCGTGAGGCTCGCCGCCGGGACCATCGTCTCCTGCAGGGCGAACGAGCGCACCCGCCCCAGGCGCGACAGCAGGCCGCGGGCCTCGTGCTCGAGGTGCCACAGCGCGAAGCGCGACGCCGTCAACGCCGTCATCTCAGACTCCGGACAGGACGATCGTCTGGCCGCGGCGGACCCAGGTGCCGGAGCTCGCGCCCGACGGGACGGGGCGGCCGGCGAGCAGCCCGGGCGCGAAGCGCTGGGCGGCGTCGTGCAGCGCCGCGCGCGCGGCGGCGGCGGCGCTCTGGCCGGGCGGCGCCTGGGTGGCGGCCTGCGCGGCGTCGGCGGCCAGGCGGACGAACTGCTTGGCGGTCTCGAAGTCACGGTCCTCGTGGCTGAGCCCCTCGAGCTCGAGGCCGAAAATCTGGCCCGCGCCGGTGGCGATCGTCCGGCCGATGGCGCCGCCGACGCCTGGCGCGATGCGGTCGCCGATCGCCTGTCCGACGACCGGCAGCGCCTGGCGGGCGACGTTCTTCAGCATGCCGCCGAGCTGCTGCCCGACCGGCGAGCGCACGAACTGGCCCACCTTGCTGCCCACGGACTTGACGAGGCCGCCCAGGAACTGCTCGAGCTCGGCCTCGCTGTTCACCGACAGGAGCTCGCTGGTGAGCTCGTCGAGCTCCTCCTCGCCGACCAGCTCGCCCTCCTCGCCTTCGCCCATCTCGCCGGCGCCGTATTCGTACTCGTACTCGCCCTCGAGCTCGCCCTCGAACTCGCCGCCGTATCCGTTCTCGGCCTCGCCGTCACCCTCTGCCTCGGCCTGAAACTCGCCCTGCTCGTAGGCCTCCAGGTTGGTGCGACCCATCGTCCTGTCGATGTCGTGCATCGCGGTTGCTCCTTGATCGGTGTCCTCGACGCTCGCCGCTCATTGCAGCGGAGGTGCCAGGGCGCGGGGACCCGATCGCCGGGGCTTGGCGCGGCGGAGGCGTCCGCGCGACGAAGCGATCTTCGTGGCGCGCTGCGGGCGCGGCGGCGGGGCGAAGCGGTCTTCGCCGCCGGTTCGCCGCCACCTCGATGGCGCGGCGCGCCCGGGTGGCACGCGGGCTGCTTTGCGCCTGCTCGTCCCACGCAAAGGAGAACCCATGAAGCCCATCGCCAACCGCACGAGCGCCTCCGGCGACATCACGCCCGAGCAGGAGCTGGCGCTCGCCCAGGAGATGTTGAGAATCCAGAGCGAGGAGGAGCTCGATCATTTCCTCCCGCTGCTCTTGCCGGCGATCAAGCTGGCCGCGCCCCTCCTCATGAAGGCGGCAGGGCCTCTGCTCAAGACCGTCGCCGGCTCGCTGCTCGGCGGCGGGGGCGGCCGGCGGCGCCGCCCGCCGCGCGGCGAGGAGGAGCAGTTCCTCGGCAAGATCGCGCGCGGCCTGTTCGGCGAGGTCGAGGCGGAGAGCGAGGAGGAGGAGCAGTTCCTGGGCGGAATCCTGAAGGGCATCCTGGGCGGCGAGATGGAGGCCGAGCTCGAAGCGGAGGAGGAGCAGTTCCTGGGCGGCATCATCGGCAAGCTTTTCGGCGGCGAGCTGGAGGCCGAGAACCACGTGCAGGAGCAGTTCATCGGCGGGCTGTTCGGCAAGCTTTTCGGCGGCGAGCTGGAGGCGGAATACCAGGCCGAGGCCGACGGCGAGGACGAGGTCGGCGAGCGCGTCCGCCTGGGCCGGGCGCGCCGCGTCGTGCGCCTCGCGGCCAGGGCGTCGCGGCGAGCGGCCCGCCAGCTGGTGGCGCTCATCCAGGCCGGGCAGCGGCCGACGCTGCGCGAGGCGCGGCGCATCATCTTCTCGTCGATCGTCGCCACCGCGCGGCAGATGCGGTCCGGCCATCACGGTCACCACGGGCGCAGGCCGCGGCTCATCCCCGCCAGCGCGGGTCCGGGAGCGGGTGGGGCCGGGCCGGGCGGCTTCGCCACGGGGCCCGGGCCCACGGCGCAGGTCGGGCCGCCGATGTCCGCCGCGGGCGCGCCGCCCCAGGGCGAGACCATCCTCGACCGGATGATCTCCGGGGCGCGGCCGTTCGCCGGCTACTGATCCGCGCGCCCGGGAGTCGCGTCCTTCATCGGCGCGACGCGGGCGCCGGCCCGGTGCCGGCGAAGGCCGCGCGGTGGGCCTCGCACCAGGCCGCGAAGCGCTGCGGGGCGTGACCGGTCAGCGCGGCGAACGTGTCGGTGCGCCGGCCGGCGCGCCCGGCGCGCACTTCCTTCCACATGGAGGCGTGGCTCTCGATGATCCAGTCCGGCCGGCCGGCGCGGCGCAGCGCCTCGGCGGCCGCCTCCATCGACATCTCCACGACCTCGATCGGCCTGCCCAGGGCGCGCGCGAGCACCTCGACCTGGTCGCGCGTGCTGAGCAGCTCGTCACCGGTCAGGGTGCGGACCGCGCCCTCGTGGCCCGGCCGGGTCAGCGCGAGCGCGGCGACCTCCGCGATGTCGCGCGGCGCGATCGGCGCGGTCGGCCCGTCGGGCATGGGCGTCATCACGCGACCCGCCGAGGCGATGGTGCCCGCCCACTGGAGCGCATTGGACATGAAGTAGCCCGGCCGCAGCATCGTCCACGCCAGGCCCGACTGCTCGAGCCACTCCTCTCGCTCGCGGTGGTGGCGGCCGATCGGCACCGGCATGGTCGCCCCGATCGACGAGAGCAGGACGACGTGGCGCACTCCCGCCCGCTGCGCCGCCCGCACGATGGCGCGGTCGTCGATCGCGTCATCGAGCAGGAGTAGCGTCCAGAACAGGCGATCGGCCCCGTCCAGCGCGCGAGCGACCGTGGCCGGGTCGCCCAGGTCGCCGACCACCCGCTCGACCCCGTCTCCCCACCCCGGACCGCGCTCCTGCCGGGTGACGACGCGAACCGGATGTCCGCCGGCGCGCAGCATGGCGACCAGCTCGCGCCCCACATTGCCGCTGGCTCCGAAGACAGTGATCATGGTTCCTCTCTCCTCGCGATGTCCGCCGCCTGATATGCGGGCGGGGGGACCCGCGGAGCTTGGAGAAAACGGCCAGTTCAGCGCCGCCGCGCGCCGCCCGGTTGAACCCACGCCGAGCAGAGGTCACATTCGGGCATGGCCGTCGTCGCCGTCGCGCCAGCGCCCGCGCGGGCACCGTGGCAGAGCCTCCTGGCCGGCTTCAGCATCGCCACACCGCCCGTCCACCGCATCGCTCGCCTGCCCGACGGCACCGCCGGGCTGCTGTTTCGCATGGATCGAGACGGCACCGGCTGCTTGATGGTGCTTGGACCGCGGACGCGTCCCCTGTACAAGCAGCCCGCACCGTTCGAGCTGGCCGTCCACGCCATCTTTCGCCCGGGCGGCGCCTACCCGTTCCTCGGCGTCCCCGTCGACGAGCTCACCGATCGCGTCGTCCCGGCCCGCGACCTCTGGGGCGCCCGCGCGGATCGCCTGCTCGACGACCTCCTCGCCCCCGGCCCCGACCGCGGCCCGGCCGCGATGGCGTCCCGCCGCGCCACAATGTCCGCCGCCCTGGCCGAGCGCTGCCGCGCGCCCCGCCTCTACGAGCCCGCCTCCGCCGCGATCGCCCGCGCCGCCGTCCGCCGCCTCGACCTGGCCGACACCCCCATCCGCGACCTCGCCGCCGACCTCCGCATCAGCGCCCGCAACCTCCGCCGCGCCTTCTCCGCCGCCGTCGGCGTCACCCCCAAGCTCTACGCCCGCATCGCCCGCTTCCAGCGCGCCCTCGCCATCGCCGCCAGCACCCCCAGCCCCTGGGCCGAAGTCGCCCGCGCCACCGGCTTCGCCGACCAGTCCCACCTCGCCGGCGAATTCCGCGCCCTGGCCGGCCTCTCCCCCTCCGCCTTCACCCGCGACCAGGTCGCCGACCACCTGGTCATCCCCTGCCACCTCCGAGCCTGAAGCTCGACGAGTAGCGACCCGCCGCGGCCACTATCCGTCCGCGCGAGAAGGCCCAGCATGTCCCGGCCGTTGCCATGCGGGACGGGCAGTCCGAGCGGGGCGGCTCCGGGAGCAAGACGAGGCGATGTCAGCCGAATCGACCCAGGCGCCGCGAGCCGCCGATTCGACGACCCCGATGTCCGCCGTTCGACGACGCGGGAGCGGCGGACAACGCGATCGACCGTCGGGCGCGGCGAGCCGTCGGCGGTAGCAGGGCCGCGGTGAGCAGCCGAGTCGGCGGCGCGCCGATGTTCGCCGAATTGACCACCTCCGACGGGCTCGATTCAGTCGGGTCTTGAAGTGGCGGACATCTCGATCCAGAGAGGCGCTGAGAAGCCGGGCGCTGCCTGGTGAGGCGGCACTGGCGTGCGCGGCCACCCGGTGGGGTCCGGCTACGCGACCGTGTCTGTCGGAGGCGCGGTCATCGAGTCCGGCATGGCCGCAGCTCGGAGTCGGGGCCGGGGACCCGCAAGCGAGAACGGCGGCGAATCAGCGCGTCGGACCTCGGTGACGACTCGGAGCTTCGTGATGACCGGAGCTGGCCCTCTGGAGCGGTGGAGCGCTGGGTAGGTACGGAGCCACGGACCTCGGCATCGACTCGAAAACGAGAGGTCGGCCCGGATCGGGCCCACCTTCCGTCACGGGTCGAGCGCTGGAAGCTCGCGGACGTCGATCGGGCCGCCTGCTTTCAACCAGCCTTTTTGCAGGAGCCAGGTGGATGGTGGCGCCACCGGCGTGGCGGGTGGCCCCCATCGGTGGAGCGGGTGCGCGGGCGCGTCCACGCGTGGAATCCAGCGCTGACAGCGAGGATGCCAGCCGTCGAAGAACGCCGCGGAGGAGTGGGGATCGATCCACACACTTGCGCCGCGCGCCCTGCCGCCCTCGTCGCGGGCGTGCTTGACCCCGTTCTGGAGCACGTAGATGAGGCCGCGCCTCACTTCGGTGGGCGTGCGCAGGTAGCGCGCGTGATAGCGGTCGGCGATCACGCGTCCTTTCCGCCCGGCCACCCGATTGAGCCGACGGGCCACACGCACGCCGAAGCCCTTCATCGCGCGCCCCAGCGCGATCTGGTCGCTGGCCTCGACGAGGAGGTGGATGTGATTGGACTGGATCGAGAAGTGGATGATGCGTGCCCCCAGGCGGTCGCGCGCGGCACACAGCGCGTTGCGCACCGCCGGGTAGACGCGTGACCCGCGCAGGTAACCGGCGCCTTTCACGACCCGCGTCGTCACGTGGACCGGAAACCGCGACTCGAGCGGCGGGCGACTGGCGTGACGCACCTCCGGGCGTTTCTGCTTCGGCTTGCGCCCGGCACCGCGGCGCGCGCCGCCCCAGGTGGCGGGCAATTCCAGCGAGAGCTGACGAGCTGCCTTCCGGTCGGAGCTCGAACGAGCCTGGGTCTTCCTGTCCATGCTCCCATGTCGGCCCCAGCGGGGCACCTGTTGCGCACCAGGTGAGCGCGCGCCCTCCGGTCATGATGTATGTGGCCCCAGAGCGCACGGAGCCTGCCCACACTCCGATGTTCGCCGTCTCGAGCCCGGCTCGGCGGACCCGCCGCACGACGGGCGATGCAATCTCGAATTGGCGAACAAGGTGTGGCTCGACGCCGCGCCCGGCCTCGCCGAGCGTCTCGAGTCCCGGCCCGCCGAGCACCGCGCAGCCGGGCTGTCGACGCCACCAAGAATTTGACCCCGAAACGCCACCAAATCTGATCCCACCCATCCGTTCAGTGGTTGGTCTTCGACGGCGGCCGCGCAGGCGGGCTCGTCGAGCCCATGTTGTTCGCCATTTCGAGCGACACGTGGCCCCGAGCGCGCGCGACGCAATCTCGAATTGGCGAACAGTCGTGGCGCGGCGGAGCGCCGCGCAGCCGGGTCTCGCGGAGGCGCGCAGCCGGGCCTCGTGGAGCCGAGCAGTCGGGTCTCGCGGAGCGCCGCGCAGCCGGGTCTCGCGGGGCGCCGCGGAGCTGGCCTCGCCGCCGCCGGCGCGTCGAGAAGCTCGCGGACTGCCGGTGGCGGACAAGTCCCGGCTGGCACCGAGGACCGGGCCGGCGGGCGCTGGTGTCGCGCCGTGGCTGGCGGCGATTCGGTGGGGTGGTCGTGAGGCGCGGCGACGCGACGACGACCGCGTCACTCGGTGCCCGTTTCACGGCGGGCATCGCACCGAGGGGGCGGGCAGTCGCCAGGGGAGCCGCGCTCGGGGTCGGCGGACATTTCGCGCCTCGGGGCTTCGTTCATGGCGATCCGGCCCGGAGGCGAGGCCCAGGTGACCGTGCCCCGACGAGTCGCTGATGCGCGCGGCACAGCAGGAGTGGTGGGCGGGCGAAGGCCCGGGCGGGCGGGGGATCGCGACGGCCGTGCGCTACCGAGGGATCGGGGGGCGGTGGCCGTGGGGATGCTCGAGCCAGCTGATGGATTGCCACAGGGTGGGTTCGTCGCTGCAGATGGGGGCCAGGGCCTTGCAGCAGTCGCGGCAGGGGCACCAGGGCCAGCCCGAGAGGACGAGCTCGCGGTTGATTGCGCGGTAGGTGGGGTCGCCGCACGGGGTCATGGGCGCGTGCTCGGCGAGCATGTCGACGCGGTAGGCGGGGGCCCAGACCGCGAGGGCCAGGTTCTGGCCGGCGACGTCTCCGGCGGAGAGTGGAAACTGGATGGCGCGCATGCCGCGATGGCCGCCGAGCAGCACGGAGGCGAGGCGGCGACCGTCGCGGGCGCGAAACATGACGCGATCCCAGAGGTGGAGGCGGCCCTCGTCGAGGGTGCCGAGGGCGACGGACCAGTGGCGATAGTGTCCGCCCGGGTCGCGATGGATCTCCATCCAGCTCTTGACCGTGAACTGCACGGTCATCTTACGCGCGCGAGGCGCGCGTTGTTTCAGCCGACGTGCTCGCGGAAGAACGAGACAGTGCGATCGCGCGCCAGGTCCGCGCTCGGCTTGTGATGGGAGCCGCGCTGGTCGCAGTTGAAACCGTGATCGGCTTCATACACGTGGACCGCGGCCGCCGGCTGGGCGGCGCGAAAGGCGCGGATCCCCTCCGGGGGCGAGATGCTGTCGCGCTCGCCGAAGTGCAGCATGACCGGGCAGCGCGGCTGTTCGCTTGCGCTCTCGATCACGCCGCCGCCGTAGTAAGAGACGACTGCCGCCAGCCCGCCGACGCGGGCGGCGGCCATCCAGGCCACATACCCGCCCCAGCAGTAGCCGACCAGGCCGACCTTGCCTTTCCCGGAGGCGGCCTCGACGGCGGCCGCGACGTCGCGCATCGCGTCGTCGAGCGCCACCCCGGCGCGCAGCTCTCTCCCCTTGGCGATGGTGTCGGCGGTGTATCCGATGTCGATGCCCCGCTCCACGCGGTCGAACATGGCGGGGGCCACCGCCACGTAGCCGTCCGCGGCGAAGCCATCGGTCACCGCTCTGATGTGGCTGTTGACGCCGAAGATCTCCTGGATGACGACCACGCCGCCGCGCGCAGCGCCCTGCTGCGGGTCGGCGCGGTAGGCGGCGAGATGGTGGCCATCGGACGCGGTCAGCTGGATCATGGTTCCCATGGTCGGCTCCTCTCGAGAGCGCGAGGATCCCGCTCTCGGCCGCGGCATGCCAGACCGGGAGCGGGAAAGCGAACCGGGAGGAGACGGAGCGCGCGTCGGGGCGCTGCTCGACGCCGATCCGCACGGCGAGCGCGCCGGCGACGCCGCCCTGCGCCGGCGGCGCACCTCGCTGTTGCGCAGCCTGGCCGCCACGCCGCCGGATGGCCCGCCGCTCGCGCTCGCCCTCCATCGATGGGGCCTGAGCACCGCGCCGGCGCTGGCCGCGGCCGTCGGGCACCGCCTCGGCGAGCGCGGCGACCTGGGGGGCGGTGGCGCGCGCCATGCCGGGCGGCCCGGGGCCGCTCGCCCACCTCGCCGGCCCGCTCGCCCTGCACGAACTCGGCGCCGATCCGGCCGCGACCGCGCCGAGGCTGGCCGCCAGAAGATCGGCGCGCCGCTCCAGGCCCGCTGAAGCTCGTCGCTCTCGCGCCCGGCTGGAGCGAACTGGCCGCGGGCGATGATGTCCGCCGCAGCATCGATGCCGTCGCGCGCGCGTGGCAGGAGCCGCTGGCCGCGTGGCTGGCCGCCGACCTGCGCCTGCGCGCCCTGCGCCTCGACGTCGCGCACCTGCTGGGCGCCGGCGCGGCGGACGCGCAGCGCGTGCTGGCTCGCGCGCTCGAGGTGGCCGAGCGCAGCAACGCCATCATCGTCGACGAATCGCGCGCACGGCGGCCCGCGCGCCGGCGCACATCTCGATCCGGTGCTGGCCCAGCTGTCCCGCGCGCTCGGCCTCAACGCCGTCCTCTGCGCCAGCGGGCCTCACGACCACCTGCGCCGCGCGGCGGACATCATCGTCAAGGCGCCGCCGGCCGGCCCGCCGCGCAGCAGCATGTGGGGCTCGTGAGGCGCGGCGAGAAGCCGCGCGGCCACCAGCCGCGCGCGGAAGCGGCCGCGCCCACGAGAAGCCGCGCGGCCACCAGCCGCGCGCGGGAAGCTTCGCGGCCACCAGCCGCGCGCGCGATCGCATCGGGCCCGTCGAGATACGACAGCGACCCCCAGAAGCAGGCGATGAGATCGAAGCCGCCGCCGCCGAGATCTCTCGCCTCGATCGCGAGCACGTCGCCCTCGATGAAGCGCGTCCGGGTTGGCGCGCCGCGCGACGCGCAGCTGCGCCGCGCTCACGTCGACACCGATCTGTATATCGACCTCGCCGACCTGCGATGGGTGCCAGGCCTGGCCGCAGAAGGTGTCCAGTCACGAGCTCCGGCGCGAGATCGGAGGACGAACGATGGCGACGTTGCATGCGTGCTTGTCTCGCGACTGCGGATGATCGATGTACAGCGCGCGATACATCGCCGCGTAGCTGTCGCCGTGGAGGTCGCGCGCATGCATCCGTGTGCGCCGATCATGTCCGATGTGCGATTGCTGATCCTTGGCGGGTTTCCGGGGCCGTCCCCCTCATCGGGGAGGGGGCTCCCCCCCATTCCGGAGCAACTGAAGGATCTTCCGAATTGGCATCGAGCCTATTCTCAGGCCCTCGCGCACCACCGGGGCGGTGGATCGGGCCTTGCTCGAAGTCTGCGCACGTTCGGTAAGACCAAATCCTCAGGCCTCCCCCAGCCAACCGTGGCGTGCTGTCCAGTCAGGAGCTGACGGCCATAACCGCGGCAACGACCGTCGTACCGGCGAACGCGCCGCAACACGCCTTCACGGCTATGACCGCGAGGAGGTGACCATGCGGTATCAACGACCAGACTTCGTACCGGCCGACTTCGTCCCGCTCCTGGGCATCGCGCTCGCGGTGCTCGGGTCGGCGTGCTCCGATCCTTTCGGCTTCAGCGCCGAGCCAGTGGAAGGGGAGGAGGTGTGTGCGGCGAGCAGTGAGTGGTTGCCGAACACGCCGGCCCTCGATCAGTTCAAGCCGCTTCCGCATCCGGCCACCGAATGTCCGTTCTACCGCGGCGGCTGGCAGAACTTCCTCGTCGCGATGCAGCCCGACGCGGATGGGCGGCCGGCCATGCTCTCGTACCCGACCATCGACACCATGTTCGAGCCCGCGCTGCCGCGCGCGGAGACGCGGTCGGAGCTGGGCGACATCCGACAGGCCGGCGGGCGCCAGGTCCTGATCGATCAGAACGGCAACTCGCTCTACTACGGCATCCACGTCAACCAGGCGTACGCCGACTTCCTCGACGCTCACGGCCTCCACACGCGCGAGGATGTGGAGAACGCCAGCCCGCGGCTCTTCTTCCCGCCCGGCGTGGTCGAGTTCAAGTCGGCCTGGCAGATCGTCGAGGACGGCGACTCGTCGGACGATTACATCACGATCACGACCACGGTGCCGACCCTGTCGCAGGACGGCGACCGCATCATCGAGGACCGTGACACGCCGCGCGAGGTGCGTGCCCGCCTGCTCGCCCTGCACGTTGTGTTCACGCTGCCGGGCCACCCGGAGTTCATCTGGGCCACCTTCGAGCACTCGACCGGCACGCCAGACACGAAGGCTGCCGACGGCAAGCGCAACGTCGCGCCCGCTTCGGTGGGCAACCCCAACCTCGAGGATCCCAACAACCTGCAGGACGACTCGGTCATCAGCCCCGACGATCACCTGCTGTATCACGGCGGCACCGCGGCCAACTCCGGCAACCAGGCGATCGCCGAGACCGACCTCGTGCTCGACGAGGCGACCCAGAAGTTCGCGAACCAGCAGACGTCGATCTACCGCATGTTCCCGGCGTCCAAGTCGAACACGATCGACCCCGACGACGCCATCTCGTCTCTCAACCACAACGTCGAGGCGCTGTTCGCACAGGCGGCCGGCTCGCTCGATCCGGCCGACCGGCGCTCGCACTACCGGATGGTCGGCGCCGTGTGGATGGACAAACCGGCCTACTACGACGAGAACTCTGCCCTGCAGAACGACGAGACCAGCCCGTTCTTCGACGAGGACGGCTTCGTCGATGACATCAAGGAGAACGGCTCGGACAGCGACTTCTCGATCCTGGCGGGCGAGGATCGCCTGTCCAGCACGGCGATGGAGTCGTTCACGCAGGCGCCGGACTCGTTCCCGAACTGCTTCACCTGCCACAACACGCAGGCGGTCACCGCCAAGGGCGTGCCGATCGACCGCGACAGCAGCGGGGTGCAGCTGCTCGAGCCGAAGCTCCTCAACGTCAGCCACGTGCTGAGCCAGTTCATCCTCGAGGAAACCCAGGCGGAAGCGGCAGCCGGGGAGGCGACGCCATGAGACGGATCCTCGCCATCGCCCTGTGCGCGGCATGCGCGGGGCTGGGCGCCCGGCCGGCGATGGGGCAGAAGCGCGCCCCCCACGGCGCCCCCCACGGCGGCTCGGTCAAGGCGGCGTGCCACCTGTCCTACAAGAACGCGCGCAAGCTCGAGCAGAGCGGGCAGCTGGTCAAGGCCGAGAAGTTCCTGCGCGTGTGCGCCAAGCCCAAGTGCGGCGTCTTCCTCGAGCACCAGTGCACGTTCGCATATGCGCGCATCGAGGCCGACATGCCGTCGGTGGTGCCGACCGCCACCGGCCCGGACGGCAAGCCGGTCATGGCGCTCACGTTCAAGGTCGACGGCACGGTGCTGGCCTCGCGTCTGGACGGGCACGCGGTGACGATCGATCCCGGCCTGCACGAGTTCTCGTTCGTGGCCGAGAACCGGGTCGTCTCCCGCCAGAAGGTCATGGTCCTGCAAGGCCAGCGCAACCGCCACATCACGGTCTCGGTGCCGGAAGAGGTGGCCGTGGCCGCGGCGGCGACAGGGCAGCCGGCCGCGCCCGAGGCCGCACCGCCGGGCACACCGGCGCCGATGGCGACCGACGCGCCGAAGGCCGCCGGGGCGCCGCCGAAGCAGATCGAGACGAGGCCGCCCAGGCAGGCCGAGGCGGAGCCGGTGCCCGAGAAGGAGCCCGACATCTCACTGACCGCAGCCCCGCCGCCGGAGCCGCCCAGCCGCGGGAGCCGCTGGTTCACGACCCCATCGCTGGTGCTCATGGGCGTCGGCGTGGCGGGAGTCGGCGGCTACGGCGTGCTCACTTACTGGGGTCGCAAGGACAACGACGATCTCGCACAGTGCGCGCCCGACTGCCCGCAGTCGAGCGTGGACCACATCGACAACCTGTATCTCGCCGCCGACATCTCGCTCGGCGTGGGTGTCGCGGCGCTGCTCGGCGGGGCCTATCTGGTCTGGCGCCACCATGCCCACTACGCGGTGGAGGTGCAGCCCACCGCGGGCGGCGCCGTCGCCGGCGTCTCGGGCGCGTTTTGATGGGAGGCAGACGATGATGCGCACCGCAACCTGGATTTGCCTGCTCTGTGTTCCCCTCCTGGCGGCCTGTCAGGAGCTCGACTCCGAGGCCGCCAGCGGCTCGAGCGAGACCGAGGTCGACGCCGGCGTCGCCCTCGACACGCCGCCCATCGAGCTGCCCGACGGCGAGACGACCACCGACTCCTGCGTTGCGACCATGCAGCAGGCGACCGACATCCTCACCACCAACTGCTCGGGCTGCCACGGCGGCGGCAGCGCGGGCGCGCGGCAGGGCCAGCCTCCGTTCGACTACGTGCTCGACTTCGACAAGCTCAAGACCGCGCGCTCGGCGACGGTGCCCGATCCGATCGACGCCGACATGGGGATGAGGTTCGTCCGCCCCGGCGATCCGGAGAACTCGAGGATCTGGGTCCGCATCACCGTCGGTGAGATGCCGCCCGAGCTGCCGATCGGCGTGGACCCGATCCCGCGGCCGACCATCAGCGATGCGTCCCTGCTGTACAGCTGGATCAGCGAGTGCCTGACGGAGTAGGGGCGCTCGCGGGGTCGGAAAGGTTCGCCGGCGCAGCCGTCACTGCTCGAGCCGCTCGAGGGTGACGAGCTGCGCGCGCCCGGTGCCGCGGATGTCGCCGGCCAGGACCGCGTCGGACGGCTCCATCCGCTGCAGCAGGCCCGACGGGGTCACCTGGTCCTGCACGAACGCGATCCCGATGGAGCTGCCCGAGAAGTCGGCCACCAGCACGCGGGGCAGCCCCGCCGGCGTGCGGTTGAGGAACGCCACCTGGTCGCGGCTGGCGATCCGGAAGTTTCCGGCCAGCGCCACGTCCACGAAGTCCAGGTAGTCGTTGAGCAGCGTGGCCTGAAGAGCCGTGTTGTAGAACAGCCACTCGGCCGGGAACGCGCCGTCGCTGAAGTCGGTGACGAGCACGCGGCCGCCGGCCTGTCCGCGGTTGATGAACATGGCCTGGTCGTGGCCCAGCCCGCGGAAGTCGCCGGCCAGGAGCAGGTCGTCCCCGTCGTGCCAGCCGTTCAGGTAGCCGCCCCAGGAATAGGCCTCGTAGTAGCGCCAGGCGACCGGCGGCGCGCCGTCGCGGAAGTCGGCGATGAGGACGCGGCCGGCGCCGAGCCCGCGGTTGACGAACAGCACCTGGTCGAAGCCGTTGCCGAAGAAGTCGCCGACCAGGAAGCCGTCCTCGGCGTCGGTCCAGCCGTTCAGCGACGGGTCCTGGCCGTAGCTCTCGGCGTAGCGGATGACCGGCGCGCCGGTCTCGAAGCTGACGATCATGATGTGGCCGGCCACGCCGCTCCGGTTGATGAGCAGCAGCTGATCGTGGCCCAGGCCGACGAAGTCGCCGACCAGCTGCACGTCGTCGACGTCGAACCAGCCGGCGAACAGCGGGCTCTGGCCGTAGTCCTCCCAGTAGAGCGACTCGGTCGGCGACGCGCCGTCGGCGTAGTCGGCGATGCGCAGGAGCCCGCCGACGCCGCCGCGATTCACGTAGAGGATCTGGTCGTGGCCGCGTCCGAAGAAGTCGCCGGTCAGGCGCAGGTCGGCGCCGTCGATCCAGCCCAGCAAGCCGTCCGGGTCGGGCTTCATCTCGGTGTAGGCCGCCGGCGCAGGCGCCGCGCCCGACAGGTTCCAGGCCGCGACCCGGCCGCCTGGCGACTGCCCTTGCATGCGGATCCACTCGAGGTGGGCGAAGACCGCCTTGTAGCCCGAGTTGGTGTCGAGGTTGCCGTTCGAGGCCACGCCGGCCACGCGCCCCAGTCCGTCGAGCGCCGGGCCGCCCGAGTCGCCGGGACAGCTGTGGAGCAGGCTGTCGTTCATGACCAGCGTCAGGTCGCCGATCCCGCTCGCCACGATCTGGTCGACGGGCGTCGTGGCCTGCCGCTTCACGCCGCCGCCGACGCTGCAGTCGCCGCCCCTGCCGTTGGTGGGGCCGAAGCCGACCATGGTCAGGGCGCTGCCGACCGCGGGCATGCTGTCGGAGATGGGGATGGGCGAGACCAGCGCGCGCGTCGACACCGGCTGGGTGAGGCGCAGCACCGCCACGTCGTTGGCCAGCCAGGCGCCGATGCCGTAGTCCGGGTGGACGAAGAAGGTGCCGCTGAAGGACAGGTTGGTGCGCGTGAGCGACTCGTCGATCGGCGTGGCCGGGTTGTCGATCGGGCGGACATTGACCAGCGTGAACGAGCCGGTCGCCGCGCAGTCGATCAGGGTGACGTCGGAGCACACGCAGTGACCGGCGGTGAGCACGACGGAGTCGGAGATGAGCGTTCCGGTGCAGCCGCCGCGCCCGAAGACCTGACCCACCGCCTCGAGCTGCCCGGTCGGCACGGTCGAGCCGCCGGAGATCTCCGCGACGTCGCTGCTGACCCCGATGTCGTCCGGGTCGGGATCGAGGGGGCACGCGGTGCCGATGAGAGAGAACAGCGAGAGCGAGAGTGGAGCCAGCAGCCGGGCGGCTTTCATCGAGGCGGCGTACTTCAAGGGCCGTGCCGCGGGTCGGCTCGCGTGGTTGCCGGCACTCGCGCGGCGCGCGCCGCATTGCGCGCACAGTCAGCGCGCGCGTGGCGGCCGCGCCAGGCCGCGCCGTCAGCGGCGGGGCGCGGGCGGCGCCGGGATCGGCGTCCGGCAGCGCTCGCACGGAACGGCGTCGCGCGCGCGGGCGGCGCTCGGGATCTGCGTGTGGCCGCAGCGCGGGCAGCGGCGGGCCCGCTTCCTCGCCACGGTGTGAGCCACGACCCAGCTCACGATCGGATTCATGGGCGGAGGATAGCAAGCGGGCCCGGAGGGCGCCCGCGGGGTCACACGAGGTCGAACTTCAGCTCGCCCAGCTTCTGCACGCTGCACGCGATCTTGTCGCCCGGTTTCAGCCAGACGCGCTTCTCGGGCGGCTTGCCCTGGATGACCCCCTCGGGTGTGCCGGTGAAGATGATGTCTCCCGGCCGGAGGGTGATGGTGCGCGAGATGTAGCTGATGACCTGACGCGTGTTGAAGATGAAGTCGCGCGTGCTCGACGACTGGCGCGTCTCCCCGTTCACCCGGCACTCGATGTCGAGGCGGTCGGGATCGACCTGATCCGCGGTGACGAGATGGGGGCCGAGGGGCGCGAACTGGTCCGGCGTCTTGCCGATCATCCACTGCCCGCCGGTCTCGAGCTGGAGGTCCCGCGCGGTGAAGTCGTTGCCGGTCGCGTAGCCGGCGACGTACGAGTGGGCGTCGGCCTCGCTCACGTTCCTGGCCTCGCGCCCCATGACGATGACGAGCTCGACCTCGTGGTCGAACTTGTTCGCCATGGCGACCGGCAACTTGATGGACCCGTTGTGCCGGTTGAGCGCGTTGTTGTACTTGTTGAACAGGACCGGCTGCTTCGGGATCGGCATGTGGACCTCGAGCGCGTGGCGCCGGTAGTTGAGGCCGACGCAGACGATCTTCTCCGGCCGCGCGACCAGCGGCCCGTACTCGATCGCGCGCTCGGCCAGGAAGGCGCGCTGGACCGCGCCGCCCGACCTGAGCGCCGCGTCGACCAGCGCGTTGAGCGCGGCGCCCTGCTCGCGGTGCAGGAGCTCGTCCATGGTCGTGGGGGCGGTCATCCGCAGGAGCGGCGCCGCCGCCGCGACGTCGAGAACGCCGCGCCTGGTCACGACGCCGAGTCGGTCCTCGCCTCCTTGCCGCATGGTGAGCAGCGTGAGGCCGCGCGCCAGCCCGCGAGGCGCCGTGCGCGCGGCCCCCGATCCGGGCGCGGCCATCGCGCTCGGCGTCGACAGCCCGACTCGCGCGGCGGCCGCGGCTCCGATCGCGCCCACCACCTTGAGGAAGCTCCTTCGATGACGCTCCATCTCGTCCTCCTCTCGCCGGCCATGGCCGGCTCACGATCGAGGACATGATGGCCGACGCGGGCGCGCCCGGCATCGCATTCCTGCCGGCGGCGATCGCGAGGGCGCCGGAGGTCGAGCCTCGATACATTCGTCGACGCGATGGAGCGCCATCCGGAGTCGGATCACGGCTCGCGGATGGCCGGCGGCCCCGCCTCGAGGAGGAGCGACGCGGCGGCCCCCACCGCCTCGCTGGTGCCGGTCAGGGTCAGGACGTCGCCGGCGGCGAGCACCTCGCGGCCGGTGGGCGCGGCGACGTCGCCGCGGGCGCTGCCGATCGCGATCACGCTGGCGCCGGTGAGGCCGCGGAGATCGAGATCGATGAGCGTCTTGCCCACCGCCGGGCTGTCGGGCTCGAGCGAGATCGCGGTGAGCTGCCCGAGCCCGGGCAGGGCCG
>Ga0126377_10000954_pt1 | contig 18534 bp, 13 predicted proteins | sample PanSoiMetPlot_22_FD_92647 | JGI IMG/M metagenome (GOLD analysis project Ga0126377, IMG submission 92647) | Tropical forest soil microbial communities from Panama - MetaG Plot_22 | ecosystem: Environmental > Terrestrial > Soil > Tropical forest > Bulk soil | place: Panama | collected 2016-02-17 | reverse complement strand
CTCGAGATAGCCGCCGAAGTTGTAGCCGCCCTTCGCGTCGCTGTTGCTGGTGCCGACGAGCGCGATCTCGGGCTGCGCCGATTCGCCGAGCAGGCCGCCCGAATCGCCGCCGCCGGCGCCTTCCGTCGCGAACATCGGCACGTACTGCAGCGAGTAGCCGCCGCCGCAGAGCTGCGCGGCGATCTTCTGCAGCGTGCCCGGCTTGGCGAGCACGCCGACCTGCTGCGTCGAGAACGCCTTGTGCGGAATCGACGCGAACGCCGGCAGCTTCTTCACGGTCTCGGCAACGACCTTCGCGCTGTGCTCGGCGCCGGTCGGCGTCCAGTGATGGTCGCGGCGGAAGAAGTACTCGTAGCCCTTCTTCTCGTCGACGAGCGTGTCGAGCGGCGCGACGACGACGTGCCCGCCGCTGCGGATGCGCTCGAGCGCGGCCGTGTAGTTGCGGTGCGCGGCCGCGAAGTCGTAGCTCTTGCGTTGCTCGGGCTTGAGCTTGTCGGAATCCATGAGCCCGCGCGGCGGCTGGTAGACGATGACGAGCTCGGTGCCGCGCTGGCGCAGCGCGTCGCTCAGGCGCTTCAGTCCCTGCAGGCTGTCGTCGGTGATGTCGAACGTGGTCGTGAGATCCATCTCCGAGCGGAACAGCCAGCCGTCGCGGCCGTCGACGAGCACCTTGAAGTCGCTGAGATATTGCGAGCCCGCGTAGGCCGCCGGATCGGCCGCGCGCGGGCAGAGCGCGCAGCAGCGCTCGGCGCCGTACTGCGGACCGGTCGTCGTGTCGCCGACCGTTGCAGCCTTCGCGGGCGCCTTCTTCGGCGGCGGCGTCTCGGCGGAGGCGACCGAGACGACGAGCAGCAGCGCGAGCATCGCGAACCGCATCGGCCGGCGCCTCAGTTCACCGACCAGATCAGCGCGGGCTGCGCCGCACTGCCCGTGACGAAGAGGCTGTAGGTCTTGCCGCGTTCGAGCGTCACGGGTTTCGCGTCGGCGAGCTTCGTCGCGCCGTTGTAGAGCGCGAGGCTCGCCTTGACCGGATTCACCTCGCGGTGGCCGCTCGCGTTGGCGGCGACGTTCTCGACGACGCCCTGGCTCCCGTCGGCGGTCTTGAGGCTCACGTTCGCGCCGTCGACGAGATTGAACACCGACACGAGCGCCTTGAGCTGGCTGTTGAAGCAGTCCTGTTCGAAGAGGTGCACGCCGGACTGCTCGAGCGCGGCCGTGTAGCATTTCGAGCCCTGCAGCGGCACGCTCGAGGACGCGCTGCCGATCTTCGCCGTGTACGTGCCGGGCGCGAGGAAGATGTACGGGCTCGCTTCGAGCGCGGCCGTGTCGCCGACGCTCTTGTCGCCGATCTGCGCCGAGATCTTCGGCTGCGTCGTGCCGTTGAAGACGCGCACGAAGGCCGAGCCCGGCGGCGCGGCCGGCGGATAGAGGCCGGCCGAAGCGGTCGTCGCGACGGCGACGAGGGAGATCGCCGCGAAAGCGCGGCGTGTGCGAAGTGCGAAAGTCGTCCCGTTCATGGCGTAGTCTCCTAGTTGGTCGAGCGGCTGTGCGCCGCCTTGTCGCCCGCGTCGGCGACGAACACCTCGGCAGGCAGATGGAACGCGTCGAGCGGCTGGTGCGCGAGCAGGTAGCGCTCGGGCATTTCCCAGACGACGAGCCGCGGCGGCGAGGCGGCGAGATCGTCGCTTTCGAGATAACGCAGCATCGGCGCGATCGGGCCTTCGCCGTCCCTGGCGTAGTTCATGACGTCGGCGTGCAGCGCCTGCTTCAGCGCGCCGGCGAAGTTCCACTCGGCTTCGGCGCTGTAGCTCGTGCCGACGAGCGCGACCGGCGCGTTCTTCATATCGCCGAGCAGGCCGCCGCCGGCGTCCCCGGCCGTTTCGGTCTTGACCTTCTCGACGCGATCGGGCGGCGGCAGCAGGAACGCGAAATACGGATCGAGCGGCAGGAAATTGAGGAGATCGCCGCGGTGCGTCGTCTCGCCTTCGGACACCGTGCGGAACTCGCCGCTCGCGTCGAGGCCGAGCGGTTCGGCGGACTCTGCGACGGCCTGCGCGGCGAGATCGGCGCCGAACGGCGTCCAGTGCGTGTCGGTGCGAAGGAAGGTCGGCTCGCGCGACTTGCCGGCTTCGAGCGGCGTCAGCAGATCGGCGCTCGCGATGCCGTCGGCCTTCAGGGCCGCCTGCACCTGTGCGTAGAGAGCGCGGTGCAGCGCCGGCGGCCGGCGGCGATCGAGGAATTCGGGATAGACGCGCGCCTTCGCCGGCACGACGGCGACGAGCACCGCGATGCCGCGCCGCGCGAGCTCCTTGTGCGCCCACTCGATCAGCGCGAGGTTCTTCTCGAGCTCGCGGCGCGCGTCGTTGTCGACTTTGAACTCCTCGTCGGTGTAGAGCCAGTGCTGGCGGCCGACGACGACGCCAGGTCGTCCCTCGGCGAACAGCGCGTAGTCGAGCGCAGCCCACAGGCTGACGCCGAGGCCGCGTGCCGGGAACACGGCGTCGTAGTGCGACTCGAACGCGTGCGCGAGCTTGCCGCCCAACACGCCCTGGTCGGCGCGCCTGAAGTCGCGCGCGCGCACGAGCGCGACGACGCTGACGATCACGACGAGCGCGGCGAAGAGGAAAGCGTTGAGCGTGACGATGCGTCGCACGGCGGTCCTAGAACTGGAAATAGAGGAACGGCGAGTAGCTTTCGGCCGAGAGCTTGAGGATCGCGAGCACGAACAGCGGCCAGATGACGAACTGCGCCGCGACGTGGCCGTGCGCGAACACCGGCGGGCGCGGGGCAGGGCGAAGGCTCGTCGCGCCGGTGAGCGCGGCGACGGCGATCGCGAGCGCGAGCGTCGCGAGCTCGATCGACGTGATCGCGCTCGCGTAGACGTCGGAGAGACCGACGCCGTCGAAGCGGAACATCGCGCCGTACATGCGCAGCGCCGCGCCGACGTTCTCGGACCGGAACATGACCCAGCCGAGCACGACGACGAGGAACGTCAGCGCCCAGCGATGCGGACGGAAGCGCGACGCGTCGGGCTTGACGCCCAGTGCGCGCTCGATGCTCAGCACCAGGCCGTGCCACGCGCCCCACAGCGCGAACGTCCAGTTCGCGCCGTGCCAGAGGCCGCCGAGCAGCATCGTCAGGAACAGGTTGCGATAGGTCTTCAGCGTGCCGTGGCGGTTGCCGCCGAGCGAGATGTAGAGGTAGTCGCGCAGCCAGCTCGACAGGCTCATGTGCCAGCGCCGCCAGAACTCGGTGATGCTCTGGCTGACGTACGGCTGGTTGAAGTTCTCGACGAAGCGGAAGCCCATCATGAGCCCGAGCCCGATCGCCATGTCGCTGTAGCCCGAGAAGTCGAAATAGAGCTGCGCGGTGTAGGCGATCGCGCCGAACCAGGCGTCGGCGGTCGTCGGGTGCGTCAGGCCGAACGCGCTCGACACGAGCGGCGCGATCGTGTCCGCGATGAAGACCTTCTTGATGAAGCCCTGCATGAAGCGCAGCGAGCCTTCGCCGAACTTCTCGAGCGTGTGGTCGCGGTGCTCGAACTGGTCCGCGAGATCCTTGTAGCGGAACACCGGGCCCGCGATGAGGTGCGGGAACAGCGCGATGAACGTCGCGAAGTCGACCGGATGCCGCGTCGCCTCGGTGTCGCCGCGGTAGACGTCGGCGATGTAGCTGATCGACTCGAAGATGTAGAACGAGATGCCGATCGGCAGGATCACGTGCGTCCACGCCATCGGCTCGTGACCCATCGTGCCGAGGATCGCGTTGAGGCTGTCGACGCCGAAGTTCGCGTACTTGAAGTAGCCGAGCGTCAGGAGGTTCATCGTGACGCCGAGCGCGAGCCAGCGCCGCGCCGTCGGCGTGCGCACGCCGTTCCGCGCGATCGCCATGCCGATCAGGTAGTTCCAGACCGTCACCGCGGCGAACAGGAACAGGAAATCGACGCGCCACCACGCGTAGAAGACGTAGCTTCCGATCAGCACGACCCAGTTGCGCATCCGCGCGCGGTTCGGCGTGAGGTAGTACGCCGCGAGGAACAGCGGCAGGAACAGGAACAGGAAGACGTTCGACGAGAAGACCATGCGCTAGCCTCGCGTCGCCGTCTCGGTCGCGCTGCCGCCGGCCGGCCGGATCACGACCGGCAGCTTGCGGCGCACGAGGATGTCGAGCACCTGCTCCTGGTACTGGCCGAGCACGCCGGTGAAGCGGATGCCGAGATCGCGCGCCGGACGGCGCAGGTCGACGTCGTAGAGCTCGAGGCTCAGCGGCTGGTCGATCGTCACCGGGCCCGAGCCGTTCGAGACGAGCTGCCCGCCGACGACCGTCATCGAGATCGTCTGGCTGAACGGATCGAGGCGCAGGTTGCGGCCCGTCTCGTTGAGGTTCTTGATGTGGCCGTAGATGCCGGAGAGGCCGTTGCCGATCGCCGCGTTGCCGCGCAGCTCCGCGTCGATGCTGTTGCGCACGCGAATCCCGTGGCGGTAGTTGCCGGTGACGAGGTTCTGCCAGATCTGCGTGTTCGGGCTCTCGTAGATCGTGATGCCGTCGGCGTGGTTCCTGTAGACCTGGTTGTGCGCGACGACGTTGTTGACGCTCGAACGGTCGACGACGATGCCGGAGAGGCCGTTCTCGAACGACTCGTTGTCGAAGATCCAGCTGTCGTTGACCTCGCGAGAGACGATGATCCCGTGCTTCTCCCGGGTGCCCGACGCCTTGTTCTTGGCGATGACGAGCCGCAGCGAGCGGTCGTGCGGATCGATGCCGTACTTGATGTTGTCGTGGTAGTTGTTGCCGACGATGACGACGTCGTCGGCCTCGTAGCAGTAGAAGCCGTACCAGTTGTCGTAGAACTCGGAGTTGAGGAGCCAGCCGGTCGGCCGTGCGCGCTTGAAGACCGGCTCGAGCTTCGGGCTGAACTGCGAGATCGACACGCCGTACGCCTTGGTCGCCGCGAAACCGAGATGGGCGACGATGCTGTCGACGATGTACGTCTGCGACGCGGCCCACGAGATCAGGAACGGGCGGAACTTGTGCTCGTCCTCGAACACGGCCGGCGCACGCTTGGCTTCGTTCCATGCTTCGAGGCGGCTGTTCGTCAGGAACAGCATGCCTTCGTTGACGAGGAACGCGCCGCGGTCGAGCGACAGGCGGAAGTCCTTGACGTCCTCGCCGATGTGCAGCGTCGCGCCGGGCCGGATGTCGATCGGCAGGCGCGCGACGAAGATGCCTTTTTCGGTTTCCTCGAAATACTGCTTCGGCAGCGAGCGCGCGAGATCGCGCGGCGTGACGTAGCCGCCGGCGATGAAGATGACCTTCGGCATCGAGCTCTGCCGCATGGCCCATTCGCGCAGCTGCTCGTTGCGGCCCTTGAAGCTGTTGAAGCTCGTCTCGGTCAGCATGCTGCCGACGCTGACCTGGCCCGCCGGCGTGCGCTTGATCTTCCGCTTCGCGGCGTCGGCCGTGTACGGCGAGAGATCGGGGAGCTTCGGCTCGGCGCCCTCGAGGCGCGTGAGGTCCTTGTCGGAGCCGGCGAGCACTACGTAGTTCTGGCTCGCGACCTCGGGCGTCAGCTCGTCGGGCGGCGGCTCGTTCGGGTCTTCCTCGTCGGAGCCGTCGTTCTGATCGACGGCATCGGTGTCGCCGGCGTCGTACGCGTTCGTCGAGTCGTCGGCGGGGGTGCTCGCCGGTACGGGCTTCGCATGCGGTGCACCTCTCGCCGGCGCCGCCGTCGCGGCGACGACGGGCAGCAGCGCGAGCACGACGACGAGCGCGAGAATCCTCAGTACCACAGCGTGAGCTCCAGCGTGACGCGGTACTCGCTGTCCGCGTGCGCGTACGCGGCGCCGGGATCGAAGATCGAGCCGCGCAGGCGCAGCGAGCTTTGATGCTCGTCGGCGAGCAGATAGCTGCGCTGCTCGGTCTTGCCGCCGAGATAGCGCGTGAGCACGAGGTCGTAGCCGCTGCCGAGATCGCGGCTGATCGTGTCGGGATCGACGAGCAGGTTGTCGACCGTGACCGGCGCGTCGCCGTGAATGCGGTGGTACTGGTTGTAGATGAGGCTCGTGTCCCAGTCGCCGAGATTGAGCGACGCGTACGCGGTGCCGACGCGCAGGTTGCCGAGCTCCGCACGATAGGCGTCGGTGAAGCGGGTGATCAGCGCGCGCGTGCCGGTGAACGTCGAGTAGTTGCTTTCGAGGCCGGTCTGCGCGAACTGGTCGCCGACGTCGCCCGCGTGGCCGCCGCTCGAATACGTGTAGCTCGCGCCGAGCTGCAGCGGGAATTTCGGCGTCGGCAGCCGGTAGCGAAGCCCGACGTCGGCGGCCCAGGCATGGAGATTTCCCGAGTCCTCGCCGACGACCACCGGGTGCTCGGGATCGACGAAGGCCGTGCGCTGGCTGCCGGCGAGCCAGGTCATCGACGCGTTGTACGCGAGCGGTGGCGAATCGAGACCGTCGTAGTAATGGTTGTCCGCGAAGAAGCCGGCCCAGGTCATGTGGCCGTTCTGGAGCTTGGTCTCCGCATCGACGAATTCGCCGGGCATCGGCTGGTCGCCGTGATCGTCGGCATGCACGAAGCGCACGCCGATGCGTTGCTGCGGATGCCACTCGCCGGACAGGGTGCCGAACGTGTAGACGCGCTTCTTCTGGTCGGGTGGCAGCTCGACGTCGTCGCTGCGATAAGTCGAGAACTGATGGCCGACGCCGAGCTCGGCCTGCAGCAGCGTCGTGTTGAAGATCCAGCGCAGCGCGTCGATGTCGTCGTCCCACAGCAGCGCGTCGTCTTCGCGGATGCGCTGACGGCCGAGCCGGATCGATTCGTCGGGATAGCTCGTGAGGCCGCCGTAGTCGATCCACGCCTCCTTGAGACCGACGAAGGCCTGGTCGGTCGCGCCGACGTTGTTGTTGTCGTTGCCGTTCGGCAGCACCTCGCCGGTCGGCGCGAACAGCCGCGCGCGCACGAACGCCGACCACTGCGGCGAAAACTGGAAATGGGCCCACGGCGTCGTATCGAGGTACGCCTCCTGATTGTTGCTGTTGTCGAGGAGCCCGAGATCGCGGCCGCCGTCGGCCTCGCCGGTGACGTTGATCTTCCACGCATAGTCGGTGTCGACCGCCGACGCGGTCGTCGCGCCGGCGATGAGCGCGCCGGCGCCGAGCATAAAGTGCATGCAGGTTTTCTTGTTCATGGCGTACCTCCGCTGATGTCTGCCTGCGCGAGGCCGGAGCTCCGTTCCGAAGGCCCGCGCGCGGCTTGTTCTTTTTTCAGCATCTCCGCGGCCGCGCTGCGATCCTGCGAGCTCAGCGCGTTCCTGAGCTGATCGCGCAGCGTCCGCATGGCGTCGGTGCCGCCGCGCGCGCCGAGCTCGGCGAAGACGTAGGCGACGACGCGGTTCGCGCAGGTGCCTTTCGCCGATGCATAGAGGCGCGCAAGCGCGCCGTCGGCCGGGATGTAGCCTTGGCGCGCCGCCAGCAGGAGTTGCGCTTCGGCCTTGGCGGGATCGACTTCGTCGAGATAGCCGTACTGGTAGAGTCGGCCGAGGAAGTAGTGCGCTTCGACGGCCGTCTCCGGCACGTTCGAGGCTTCCTCGAGATACCGCAGCGCCGTCTTCGGATCGCGCATGCCGCGCTGGCCGTAGAGATGGAGCTGGCCGAGGAACAGCGTAGCGTCGGCGACGTGTTGCTTGCGCCCATCCTCGAGCGCGGGCTCGACGTCGAAATCCGGCGCGAGATACGGATAGCGCACGACGACGCCGGCCGCTTCGACTTTCGCTTCGGCCGAGCCCGACGCGAGCTTCGCGATGATCTGATTGGCGAGATCAGGTTCCGCATTCGCGGCAGGCGGAGGCGCCGCGGGTGTCGGAGGTTTCGCCGCGCCTGCTGGCGTCGTCGTCTCGGCGGCCGTCGCGGCGACAACCGGCGTCGTCGCCGCAGACACGACGCCGACCGGCTCCTGCGCGCAGCTCCTGAGCGTGCTCGCCGCGCCGGATACGCCGCCGACAGGCGCGGCGGTCGGCGCGAGCTCGCTCGCGTCGATCTCGGGCACGTCGGACACGGTGACCGGCGCCGCTTCGGGCTCGTCGTCGTTCGGCGTCGCGACGAGCGCGCGCGCCATGCCGGCCGCGACGTTGAACGGCACGCGATCCTGGCCGAACTGCGACATCGCGGCGAGCACGAGCTTCGTCATCGCCTCCTTGTCGCCCTTCGTGCGCGCGTCGCGCACCAGATCGACGTAGCACTCGGGCACGAGGTCGAGCGACTTTCGGCAGAGTACGAGCATCTTGTCGGCGTGACCCGCCATGTCCTGCGTCGCGCGGTACCAGCGGATCACGGCAGCCGTCGACTGCGGCTGCTCGAGCTTCTCGGCGGCCGCGACGAGCGTCGGCCCACGCTTCTGCTTGTCGGCATCGGGGAAGGCAGCGTAGAGCTCGATCAGACCGGCCAACGCGTCGACGTCCTGGCGCTCCTCCCAGCCGTGCGAGAAGAGCTGCTCGGCTTCGGCGACGTCCTTCGCGTCGCCCTTGCGCACGAGCGCGCGCGCGAGAGGCACTTCGGCGAGCGGCGATGCGGGCAGCGCGACGCGCAGCCAGCGGATCGCCTTCTCGTTCGCATCGCTCGTGTCCTGATGCGCGTAGAGGCGCCCGAGCGCGAGCTCGGCGTCGACGTAGCCGCGCTCGGCGAGCGGCGCGAGATCGCGCTCGGCATCCTCGGTGCGGCCGGCGGCCGCGGCGGCCTTGCCGCGGGCGAGATCGGGCAAGCCTTCGGCGCCGTGCACGATCGCACCGGAGCCTTCCTTGTCGACGCGATGTTGCGCGCGCGCCGGCGTCGCGAAGACGCCGACCGCCAGCATGGCCAGCACGGCGAAGGGCAGTCCCGGGAGCGCCGGCGCGCGCATCAGGTCCCCGCGACGAGCGCGCGCACGCGATCGACGCCTTGCTGGAAGAGGTTCGCGATGCCGCTGCGCGGATCGCCGACGCTGACGTCGACCGGCCGCTCGATCAGCGTCGAGTTGATCGGCGTGTTCGGCTCGATCTCGGCGACGACGTCGCTGACGGGTCCCGGCGTGTTGAGGCCGCGCAGGTCCGTCGCGGCGCCGAGATCGGTCGTGCTGGCGGGACCGGGCAGCATGCGCAGGAGACGCACCTTGCCGTAGCGGTCCGCGGCCTCGCCGCTGATGTGGAAGCTGACGCTGCTGCCGACACCGAGATCCTTCATGCTGTCGAAGTGGAAGCGCGCGAGCACGTAAGGCTTGGCGTTGTCGGGCAACAGCTCCATCAGCGGCTGATTGCGATTGACGAACTGCGAATCGAGCGCGTACTGATCGTGCACGGTGCAGTCGCACGGGCTCGACAGCGTGCCTTTCAGGGTCTCGCCCATCAGGCTCGAGATCTGCTGCGGAGTCAGGTGCAGTACGCCGGGATCGTTTTGCACGACGTCGAGCATCGCCGCCTGGAACGTCCCGAGCGGCTGGCCCTTCTTCACCTTGCCGTCGGGCGGGATCAGGCTGAAGTAGGTGCCGTCGCGCGGCATCGTGATCGCGAAGCTCGGCGCGGCGACCTTGGCCGCCGTCGCATGCGTGACGAAGACGACGCCGTAGAGTTTGGAGGCTGCGTAGAGGAACGCCGCGACGCCGATCGTGAAGATGATGCCCGTCAGCGTGACCGCGCGCGTGCGCTCGGCGACCTTCGGCTTCGCCATTTCCTGCTTGTTGCGCGGCTTGGTGTAGTTGTCGCGCGAGAGCGTCGTCAGCACGTCGCCGACGCTGATCAGCTCGCCGGCGAGATGCGCGCCGATCAGGTGCCGCAGCATCGCGGCCTTGCGCCGGTCGATGTCGGTGAACTCGCAGCCGACGCGGCGGCCCGAGTGATCGAGATTGCGCACCTGGAACGTGACCGGCAGCGAGAGGCCGATCGGCTCGATCGCGAAGTCGAGCGTGCCCTTGTGCGACGAGCTGAAGACGTACTCGTCGTTCTGCGCATCGAACGAGAAGCCGCCGAGCGAGACGTCGAGCACCTTGTAGGCGCGCCCGCGCCCGTCCGCGCCGATGTGCAGCGTGGCGGGAATGCGCACGCGCGGATGTTGCCGCTGCGCTTCGGCTTCGTGCACCACGCTCGCCTGGATTCCATTGGACATGCGAAGACTCCTTCAGAAACTCATGACGCAGAGGACGACTGCGGCGAACACACTCGCCGCGGAAAAGATCATGGCTGCCGACGACCAGCGGTTGAATCCGCGCTGGAACGTGTCGAGGTCGCGGTCGAGCACGGTCTTCTGGCGCGTCCACGATTGCCGGTCGAGATTGAAGAACACGCTGATCTTGGTCAGCGAGCCGACGACCTGGTTGTAGTAGAGAAGCACCGGAAACATCGGTCCGACGCGGTGGCCCGACGCCATCAGCACGAGCGACATCAGAAGCCGCGTGATGCCGACCCAAAGAATGAACGTCAGCAGGTAGAGGATGCTGAACTGGACGCTCGCGGCGATCGCGAAGGCGAGGCCGAGTAGGCCGGTCCACATCAGGATGCGCTGGTCGAACAGCACGTAGTACGTGAACCAGCCGAGCCGACGCGGCCCGAGGCCGAGCGCGCGGCTGTTCTGCCTGAGCGAGTTGCCGTACCAGCGGAACATCAGCTGGCGGCTCGCCACGAAGAAGCGCGGGTCCGGCGGATGCTCGACCGTCGAGACCGCGGCGTCGGGCACGTAGTACGTGTCCCAGCCGAGGCGCATCAGGCTGTACCACGTGCTCTTGTCGTCGCCGGTCAGGAACTTGAAGCGGCCGAGGCGCCAGTGATCGAGCGCGTCGTGCTGCACGTCGTAGATGAAGCGCGCGTCGGTGACGATGTCGGCGCGGAACAGCGACATGCGCCCGGTCAGCGTCAGCACGCGCCGGGTCAGCGCCATCGAGCACATGTTGAGATGCCGCTGCGCGAAGCGCATCTTGTGCCACTCGCTCATCGCGTAGCTGCCCTGCACCTTGCAGAACTCGTTCGTCGTGAGTCCGCCGACGGTCGGCAGGAGCTTCAGGAACGGCACCGTGCGCGCGATGACGCCGGGCTCGAGCAGCGTGTCGCCGTCGATGACCGCGACGACCGCGTCGGCGGCCGGCATGTCGCGCGAGATCGAGCGGAAGCCGAGCGCGAGACCGTCGCGCTTGCCGGTGCCGGCGATGCGCACGAGCTTCAGCCTCACGCGATCGGGCGGCTGCGCGCGCTCCCAGATCTCGAGGATCAGGCGCTGGTCGCCCATCTCGACGATCGAGGCGACGATCGTCGCCGCGAAGCCGCACGCGATCGCCTCGTCGATGACCGCGCGGTAGACCATCGCGGTCGTGCCGGTCTCGATGCGAAAGCTCGTCACGAGGAAATACACGTGCGAGGGTGCCGACGTCGCCGCGATCTTATCCGCCTTGCGCCGCATGCGCGGATAGGTGACGTGCAGGAACAGCATGCTGCGCACGAAGTGCACGCCGCGCAGACCATAGCGCCAGAGACCGAGGATGCCGATCGCGAACACGTAGATGCGCGAGCCCGGCACGAACGCCTCGCGCGGCAGCACGAGCACGAGCGCGACGAGGCTGCCGACGTAGACGATCCAGCCGCCGAGATCGGCGATCGCGCTGCGCAGGCGGGACGTGGGCGGCACGTCCCGCAGGCGGGGCAGGGTCGAGAGGAGTCCGAACATCGCTCGCTCCGTCCGCCGTTACCAGCAGATGCCCTGCATCTCTTCGGTCGAGGTGTGCGGCATGTAGCCGACGAGATCGACGATCTTGCGGCCCTCGCGCCCGCCGTTCAGCACGTGCTCGAATTTCCTGTCGCGAAGGCCGACGACGACGATGTCGGAGCGCTCGATGACCTCGTCGACGCTCGGCTTCAGGAGCGAGGAGATGTGCGGGATCTTGCTGTTGATGTACTCGCGGTTGGCGCCGTGCACGCGCGCGTACTCGACGTTCTCGTCGAAGATCGAGAGCTCGTAGCCCTTGCCGATCAGCATCTCGGCGAGCTCGACGAGCGGGCTCTCGCGAAGATCGTCCGTCTTGGCCTTGAACGAGAGCCCGAGCATGCCGACGCGCCGCTCGCCGAACGAGGCGACCAGCTCGAACGCGCGCTTGACGTGCACCTCGTTGCTGCGCATCAGCGAGCTGATCATCGGATGCTCCGCGTGGACCTGGTTCGCGCGGAAGTCGAGCGCGCGCACGTCCTTGGGCAGGCACGAGCCGCCGAACGCGTAGCCGGGGCGCAGGTAATAGCTCGACAGGTTGAGCTTGTGGTCCTGGCAGATCACGTCCATGACCTGGCGCCCGTCGACGCCGAGGCCCTTGGCGATGTTGCCGATCTCGTTCGCGAAGGTGACCTTCGTCGCGTGCCAGACGTTGCAGGTGTACTTGACCATCTCGGCGACCTCGACCGGCCGGCGCAGGATCGGCGCGGGGAGCTCGCCGTAGATCTCGGCGAGCTCGTCGCCCGAGCGGCTGTCCCATTCGCCGATCACGGTCATCGGCGGCGAGTCGTAGTCGGCGATCGCGGTGCCTTCGCGCAGGAATTCCGGGTTGACCGCGAGGCCGAAGTCGCGGCCGGCGCGCTTGCCCGAGGTTTCCTCGAGCAGCGGCACGATCAGCTCCTTGACGGTGCCGGGCAGCACCGTGCTGCGCACGACGACGGTGTGGCGCTCCGCCTTGCCGGCGAGCACCGCGCCGATCTCGCGCACGACGTTCTCGACGAAGTGCAGGTCGAGATCGCCGTTCTTCTTGCTCGGCGTGCCGACGCAGATCATCGAGAGATCCGAATCGCGGATCGCCTCGGCCGTGTTCGTCGTCGCGCGGATGCGGCCGGACTCGACGCCGGCGCGCAGCAGGTTTTCGAGGCCGGGCTCGACGATCGGCGATCGCCCGGCGTTGATGAGGTCGACCTTGACGTCGGAGATGTCGACGCCGACGACGCTGTGCCCGCGGTTGGCGAGACAGCCCGCACATACGGCGCCCACGTAGCCCATTCCAAAGATGCTGATACGCATGATCCAAACTTCCTCGTAAAGGTTCGATGTCCTGTTTCGATTTCGACACGCACCCCTACGCGCACCGATACCGCCCATTCGGTGATCCGGCTCAGCTCTCGGCGCGATGCTCCTCGGCGGCCATCCGGGCCGCATGACGGTGGAAAAAGGCGTGATCGCTATGCATCGTCCGCTCCGACGAGCCGAAGCACCTCGCGGGTCTTCCGCTCCATGAGCGCGCGATCGCCGCGCGACTCGACGTTGAGCCGCATGACGGGCTCGGTGTTCGAGCCGCGCAGGTTGAAACGCCAGTCGGCGAACTCGACGGAGAGGCCGTCGACCTTGTTCATCGTCGCAGCGTCGTGCGCGTAGCGGCGCTCGACACGCGCGAGCGTCGACGGAATGTCGCCGACCGTGCGGTTGATCTCGCCGCTCGCCGGAAACGCGCGCATGCGGTCGCCGACGAGCCGCGAGAGCGGCGCGCCGCGCGAGGAGATCAGCGCCGCGATCATCAGCCACGGGATCGTGCCGTTGTCGCAGTAGGCGAAGTCGCGGAAGTAGTGGTGCGCGCTCATCTCGCCGCCGTAGACGGCGTTCTCGGCGCGCATGCGCTCCTTGACGAACGCGTGGCCGGTCTTCGATTCGACCGGCACCCCGCCGGCCGAGCAGACGATGTCGATCGTGTTCCAGACGAGCCGCGGGTCGTGGATGATGCGGCTCCCCGGATGTGCCTTCAGCATCGCCTCGGCGAGGAGGCCGACGATGTAATAGCCTTCGACGAACTCGCCGCGCTCGTCGAAGACGAAGCAGCGGTCGAAGTCGCCGTCCCAGGCGACGCCGAAATCGGCGCCGTGCTCGATCACGGCTTCGGAGGTCGATGCGCGGTTCCCGGGCAGCAGCGGATTCGGAATGCCGTTCGGGAAGCGGCCGTCGGGCTCGTGATGCACGCGCGCGAACTCGAACGGCAGGTGCGGCGCCAGCGCGTCGACGACGAGGCCGGCGCTGCCGTTGCCGGCGTTGACGACGATTTTCAGCGGACGAAGCGCGCCGACGTCGACGTAGCCGAGCAGGTGACGCACGTAGTCTTCGCGGAACGAGAGCGGCGTAAGCCGCGGCGCATCGCCGTTCGAACGCAGCGTCGATGTCGCGACGTCTTCCTCGAGATCGCGCAGGCCCGAGTCGCCGGAAATCGGCAACGCGCCGCCGCGCACGAGCTTCATCCCGTTGTAGTCGGCGGGGTTGTGGCTCGCGGTGACCATGATGCCGCCGTCGACGCCGGGCTGGAACGCGGCGAAGTAGACCTCTTCGGTGCCGCACAGGCCGAGGTCGAGCGTTTCGACGCCGGCGGCTCCGAGCCCTTGCGCGAGCGCGTCCAGCAGCGCTTCGCTGGTCAGGCGCACGTCGCGCCCGAGCGCGACGCGCGTCGGCGCGAAGCGCTCGGCGTAGGCGACGCCGATGCGATACGCGAGATCCGCGTCGAGCTCGTCCGGCACGCGACCGCGCAGGTCGTACGCCTTGAAGCAGGCGAGGCGCCGCGAGGGCGCGAGCTTGGCGAAACCGTCCATGGGCTATCCCGCCGAAGCTGCCGTCGCGATCCCCTCGTCGTGTGGTCGTGATGGAGGCTCGGCCGTCTCGGTGCGGCCGTAGGCGTCGCTGAAGCGCACGATGTCGTCTTCGCCGAGATAGCCGCCCGACTGCACCTCGATCAGTTCGAGCGGCAGTTTCCCGGCGTTCTCCAGACGATGCGTGTTGCCGACCGGAATGTAGGTCGACTGGTTTTCGGTGAGGATGAAGGTCCGGTCGGCGCAGCTCACGCGCGCCGTGCCCTTGACGACGACCCAGTGCTCGGCGCGGTGATAGTGCATCTGCAGGCTGAGCTTGTGGCCCGGCTTCACCGAGATGCGCTTGACCTGGAAGCGTTCGCCGAGCGCGATGATTTCGTAGAAGCCCCACGGCCGGTAGACGCGGCGGTGGCTCTCGGCTTCGGTGCGCTTGTCGCGCTTGAGCATCTGCACGGCGCGGCCGACGTCCTGCGCGCGATGCTTCGGGGCGACCAGCACCGCGTCATCGGTCTCGATGACGATGTGGTCGGTCACGCCGAGCAGCGCGACGAGACGTCCGCTCGAATGCGCGAGATTGCCCGCCGCGTCGATCGCCATGACGTCGCCGCGCGTGCGGTTGCCCAGCTCGTCGCTCGCCGGCATGCGCTCGAGGTAGCTCCACGAGCCGACGTCGTCCCAGCCGCAATCGAGCGGAACCAGCGCGGCGCGCGAGGTCTTCTCCATGATCGCGTAGTCGATCGACTGGTTGCGGCATTGCGAGAATGCGGCCTCGTCGAGGTCGACGAAGCCGTTCTCGCGATGCGCGTCGGCGAGCGCGCGCGCGGCGTGCTCGTGCGTTTCGGGTGCGAGGCGCGCGACCTCGTCGAGGAAGTGCCCGACGCGGAACAGGAACATGCCGCCGTTCCAGTAGCGGTCGCCGGCTTCGAAGAGCTTGCGCGCCGTATCGGGATCGGGTTTCTCGATGAACGCGTCGACGCGGCTCGCCCTGCCGACGCCGAGCGAAGCGCCGGCCTTGAGATAGCCGTAGCCGGTTTCGGCGCGCGTCGGCTTGATGCCGAACGTCACGATGTAGTCCTCGCTCGCCGCTTGCGCGGCGGCGCCGACCGCGAGCGCGAACGCACGCTCGTCGAGGATCGCGTGATCGGCGGCAGCGAGGAAGATCAGCGCGTCGCGCCCGAACTCGGCGGCGACGAAGTGCGCGGCGACCGCAGCGGCGGTGACGGTGTTGCGGCCGTGCGGCTCGAGAATGATCGACGTCGAAGGAACGTGCGCTTCGCGAAGCTGCTCGGCGATGACGAAGCGGTGCGCGCGCGATCCGACGACGATCGGCGGCATCGCGTCTTCGATCGTGCCGACGCGCAGGGCGGTGTTCTGGAACAGGCTTCGCTGTCCGAGGAAGGACAGGAACTGCTTCGGATATTGTTCACGGGACAGCGGCCACAGCCGCGTTCCCGAGCCACCGGCAAGCAAAACCGGTATCACCGCGAGCGAATTCGCTTGCGGACGGGGCGTGAAGTCCATTAGCACTACCTCTTGCGGCGTGCAGCTGCCGCGTGTATCCCCTGTCCAGCGATGATCCCTCCCGGGCGGTCTGCGAGTGGCGGCTTCCTCCGATGTGTCGTGCGAGCGAGCAGTCTGGTGCGATGCAGCAACGAGGTCAAGTGCGAAGAATCGAAACCGAGACAGCCGTCAATTTGTTTCAATTCGTTCTCACTTCGTTTGCATTCTGTACCTCGTTGCGACAAAGCGGCAAGCTCGGCGGAAGTGCGATGCCAGGTTCCGTTGCGGAGTGCCGGGCGCCTTCGGATCGAGTTGCGCGTGCGATGAGGCGATCGCGGGGAACAACGTGTCGTAAGCGACCGAGACTGAAGTGCGCGAACTGAATTTGCGGTTAATCGTTCGAAAGATTTGCGTGCGGCTTGACGATTCATCAAACTGAAGTCGACTCGCCGAAAGATGCGCGAAAGAGAAGAACGAAGAACATGGAACAGCGCGATCTCATCGTGATCGGTGCGGGCTCGGGCGGCATCGCGACGGCGATTCGTGCCGCGCGTTACGGCGCGCGCGTCGCGCTGTTCGAGCCGAACGCGATCGGCGGCACGTGCGTCAACGTCGGCTGCGTGCCGAAGAAGATCATGTGGCTCGCCGCGGAGCTCGCCGAAGCGCAGGTCTTCGCGCGCGAGGTCGGCTTTGCGCTCGTGCCGGGCGCGCTCGATTGGGTCGAATACGTACGCCGACGCCAGGCGTACATCGACGACATCCACGCGAGCTATCGCCGCCGCTTCGACGAGTTCGGCATCGAGCTCGTCACCGAATACGCGCGCTTCAGCGGGCCCGATCGCATCACGACGGGCTCGCGCGAATTCACGGCCAGACACATCGTGATCGCGACCGGCGGCCGCTCGCGGCGTCCTTCGATGCCCGGCAGCGAGCTCGGCATCGACTCCGACGGCTTCTTCGCGCTGCGCGCATCGCCGCGTCGCGTCGCGATCGTCGGCGGCGGCTACATCGCGGCGGAGCTCTCGGGCGTGCTGCACGCGCTCGGTGCGCACGTGAGCGTGTTCGTGCGCGGCGAGCATCTGCTCGGCGGATTCGATCGCGAAGTGACGGCGGAGCTCTCTGCCGCTATGACGGCGCGCGGCGTCAACATCGTCATGGGCCGCCAGCCGGCCGCAGTGACACGCGACGGCGACGCGCACGTGTTGCATTTCAACGACGGCGAGCCGCTCGGCGGTTTCGATACGCTGATCTGGGCCGTCGGCCGCGATGCGAACACGCAGCGTCTCGATCTCGCGGCGGCGGGCGTGCGCGTCGATCGCAACGGTCACGTCGAAGCGGACCAGTGGCAGAACACGAACGTCGACGGCGTGCATGCGCTCGGCGACGTCACCGGCAAGCTCGCGCTGACGCCTGTCGCGGTCGCCGCGGGCCGGCGTCTCGCCGATCGTCTGTTCGGCGGAAAGGCGGATGCCCGGCTCGACTACGCGAACGTGCCCACGGTCGTGTTCGCGCATCCGCCGGTCGGCTCGGTCGGGCTCACCGAGGAAGCCGCGCGCGCCGTGCACGGCGACGACATCGCGGTCTATCGCGTGCGATTTCGCCCGATGCTGTGCGCGATCGTCGGCGGCAGCGAGAAGACGTTCATGAAGCTCGTTTGCGCCGGCAAGGACGAGCGCGTGGTCGGCATCCACATCGTCGGACGCAACGCCGACGAGATGCTGCAGGGTTTCGCCGTCGCGCTGAAGGCAGGCGCACGCAAGGCCGATTTCGACGCGACCGTGGCCATCCATCCGACCTCGTCCGAGGAGATGGTGCTGATGGGCGAGATGAATCGCACGCCGGTCATCTGACCGGCGCGCGGTTCAATGCTTGCGCGAGCTCGATGCGTTGCCGACGCCGTCGCCGGTCACTTCGACGGACAGCGAAAACGTGCGTCCCTCGCCGGGACGCATCGCACCGACGCCGACGATCTTGCGGTCGATCTCCTCGCCGCGGTCGTTCTTGATCGTCAGCACCATCGAGTATTCCCACGCCTCGCCGTCCGACGGATGGCGGATCGTGCCTTCGACGCGCAACGCCGATGTCGCGAGCGCAGCGCGCTTGACCACCTCGGGATCGAACCGGAGGTGGTGCTTGCACGCGGGACAGACGCTCGAGCTTTCGAGGATCGTCGTCTTGCAGTGCGGACAGACCCGGGTCGCGCCGGCCGTTCCGGGACGCTGCGGTCCCGGCCGCGTAGCACTCATGAGCCGGATCCGTTCTCCGCGCCGTTCCGATGCGATTTGGAGCTGGGCTTCTCTTCCCAGCCGAACTCGACCTGGCCGCGCATGCGCGAGCCCGCGGCCACCGTGAGCGAACCGGCCTTGAGATCGCCGATCAGCACGCCCGACTGCTGCAGCTCGACCTGCGATGCGGCGTCGATGTTGCCTTCGAGCTCGCCGGCGACCGTGATCTTCTTTGCGCGCACGCTGCCGTTGAGCTTGGCG
>Ga0126377_10000953_pt1 | contig 18537 bp, 14 predicted proteins | sample PanSoiMetPlot_22_FD_92647 | JGI IMG/M metagenome (GOLD analysis project Ga0126377, IMG submission 92647) | Tropical forest soil microbial communities from Panama - MetaG Plot_22 | ecosystem: Environmental > Terrestrial > Soil > Tropical forest > Bulk soil | place: Panama | collected 2016-02-17 | reverse complement strand
CGGCACGCCGCTGGTGATGTCCATCGCGGTCATCCTGCTGGCCGCACTGCGCCTGCTCGACGTGCAGTACGTCTCGACGGTGCTGGATGCCACGCCGGTGGGCGTGCTCTTCATCTTCATCGTGATGATGTACGTGGCGTTCTGGTTCTTCGAGTACTGGATCAACCGCTGGGTGGGCGAAGAGCTGCTCGAGATGCTGGGTGCCGACCACCAGGCTTGCCCGGGCTTCGTGCACTACGGCTACCAGTCCGGAGAGCCGGCGCCGTGGGCCAGCCCCGCGGGGCGGATCATTGCGCTGCACGGGCTCGGGCGCTTCGTGGCGCAGGGCTGGTTCGAGCGGCGCGCGCCGGGGCCGGGCGAACGTGCCAGGGAACACGCGTTCACGACCTACGGGCTGGTGGAGCTGTTCAACGTGCTGGGCGCGAAGCAGGACGGCGGCATGGAATTCGCGCACGACGTGCGTCGTCGCGTGCATCTCTATTTCACGCTGATCAACGGCCTGCTGATCGCGGCGGCGGTCGGACTGTTCCTCTGGCACCTGAACTGGTCGCGGCCGCTGGCCGTCGAGCCGATGGTGCGTGCCAGCGCCATCAAGCCCGAACAAACTACCCGCGCGGAATTGCAGGCGCAGGCGCGTGCCAGCGGCGACGAGCTGGCGCGCCGGCTGCTGGCGCAGGCCGCCGCCCAGCGGCCTTCGATCATCGTCGCGGCTTCGGGCGGCGGGACGCGTGCCGCCGTCTATACCGCGGTGGCGCTCGAGGGCATGGGCCAGATCGACCGCGCACGCGACGTGGTGCTGTTGAGCGGCGTGTCGGGCGGCGGAGTTTCGGCCGCCGTGTTCGCCAGCCGCTTCGAGGCGTTGCGCGCCGCGAATCCGCGTGATGAATCACCCGCGCACCCGGGACCGTGGATGAAGTACGTGGCCACGGTGTCGCAGCCCTTCATCCAGGACGTGCTCGAGGGCGCCGGCGAACTGCGCATCGCCGGCAGCGCATCACTGGGCGTGCTGTTGCAGGAGAGTCTCGAACGGCGTGCGTTCGCGCCCGAGTTCACCGGCATCGACACTTTCGCCAGGCTCAAGGATCCGGCGCTGATCCTCAATTCGGCCATCAGCGGGCATCCGTACAGTGACTCCGAGCTGTTGCAGGGACGCGTGGCGGCGCCGGGACAATCCTGCGTGAGCCAGTCGCGGCCCTACGCGAACCTCTCCGGCGGCAGGCTGATCTTCACCAACCTGGACAATCTCAGCGGCTTTCCCGAGCCCAGTCCCGACGTGCCCGACATGTGGCTGCCGTACCGCATCGTGAACGATGGGGCGGTCGAGCTGGCCGCTGCGTCGGCGCTCACCGCCAATTTCCCGCCGGTGTTCTCCAACGCGCGTGTGCGCCTGCTCACGCGCCAGGGCAGCGGGTGCCCGGCGCAGTCGTACTTCGTGACCGACGGCGGCGCCACGGAGAATCTCGGGCTGGTGTCCGCGCTGTTCGCGCTTCGCGGCACGCTCGGCCAGCTGCCCGAGGAGGCGCGGCTCAACGACCTGCACGTGCTGGCGCTCGAGGCCTCGGCCATCGATTACGACTACCGCGATGACCGCGGCATCGGCGCGGCCACCGGCGGCGCCAAGGAGCGCATCAACGCCGGCCTCACGCAGGTGCTCATCAAGGAGGTGGGGGCGCTGGTCGCGAAGCACGGCGCCGCGCTGCGCGTCCACTATCTACCGCTGCCCGTGGCCTTCCGCTCACGCGGCGGCTTCGGCACGCACTGGATGTTCGCGCGCAACGTGCGCGTGACCAACCCGCTGCTGGCGGTGGCGCCCACCTGGAAAGAGGCACTGATGAGCCACGAGCAGGCCAAGGATCACGTGGACCTGGACCGCCGGGACGTCATGGTCACCTGGCGCGCGCTGTTCGATCCTCGACAGCCGATCTGCAAGACGGCGGAAGACTACATCCGGAATCCGGTCGCGGCGCCGCCGGGCTGGAACGGGGACGTGCAGCTGGTGACGCGCTGGATCTGCGGCCACGACGACAGCCGGAACACCGCTCCCCTGCAGCCCGACTACCAGGTCGAAGCCTGGCAGACCGTGGTCCGGGAGCTGGGTCGGCTTCCGTAGTCGGCCGGCGCTGACAAGCCGCCATTTCTGCGCGATTCGCAAACCTGCGAATCAGGTCACGTGCGGGCCGACTTTCGAGGCCGCCCGGGGAACAACTGGCGACCCGAATTGCCTGAGGCGGATGCATTCATCGAGCGTGGCCGTGATCGGCAGCGTGGAACTGGAAGACGTCGTGGCGGGCTGGAAGCTGGTCACCGACCTCCTGCGTCCCGTGGGCCTCTCCATTTGCGAGCACATCGGACCCGATGTCGGTGGTTTCACGTACATCGTCTACCAGCCCCAGGCGCACCGCGCGGGCCACGGGAAGTATCTCTACGCCGGCGGCTCCATGCGCCACCCGCTGAGCTCGGACGGCGGTCAGCACTTCGGTTCCGACGGCGATGCCGGTTATGGGACGATCACGGCCGAAGGAGCCGTGCGCTTCGTCATCAGCACCACCGGCAACGACCTCGAGGGCCTGAACTCCGCCGAGCGCCAGTTGCGTACCAGCCTGAACGTCGCCGCGGACCCGCGCTTCTGGAACCAGCACAACGATTCCGGCACGGCCTGGGTCCGCGACGTGGCGCTGGCCGACTGGCGCGAAACTCCGTTCAGCGCCAACGCCTGACGATTCGTAGACGCAGGTTCAACGCGCGCTGGCGGTCGCCGTCTCGGGCGGCATCACTCCGTCGAGCGTCGGCATCAGCACTTCGCTGAAGAACAAACGCGTCGGATCCTTCTCGCAGCGGTCGACCACCTTGCGCAGGGCGTCCGGCCACTGATCCCAGAACTTCTCCTCGGACTGGTCCGGCACGTGCCGCTGCTGCATGTACAGGCGCGCGGAGGTGTACGGCATGGTTTCGAGGCTGGCGTCACGGATGCCGGCTTCTTCGCGCATGCGGTCCACTTCCCACAGGAAGTCCGCGCACATCAAGGTCTTCACGCGCAGGGTTTCCTGTTGCATCGGCGGCGGCTTCACGGTGAGGCGCACGACTTTCTTGTTGCCGCGCTTGTACATGTTCACCGTGGCCTTGACCGAGCTCTTGACGGCCTGGCCACGGTCATTGAGACCGGGCAGGAATTTCATGCCGCGCATGAACTGCACGGCGAGCGCGTCGGCCTGCACATTGCCGCTGGTCTCGGTGACCAGTACGTTGGAGATCGCGCCGCCGGCGTCGACCTGTACCTCGACGGGTACCGAGTAATCATTGTCGAGATCAGGACGATCGTGGGAATACTCGACCTTTCCGTTCGTCACGAGCACGGGCTGGATCGGTCCCATCTGGGCGAACGCGGGAGCGGCTGCTAGGCATGAAACATAACCAAGCAGCACAATCAGGCGTTGAAGCGTGTTGGTTTTCATGGCTCGAAACTGCGCTCACGCGTTCGCCGTCGCAATTGTTAGGCGGAAATTACGTGCACTCCCTACGGTTCGGGCTTAGGGAGTGTGATGCAGGGATCACGAGGGTGGTGATCTGGTAAATGGCAGGCGAAGCCTGTAGCGTCCGCCGCATTCATGAGTCGAACGATCGCGAGCGCCTTTTCAGGTTTGATCTGCGTTGCCAGCGGCTGTCTGGCCGCCACGGCTCCACCGCCTCCGGACATACGGCGCCTCGACGGCTCCATGGAAACCCTCCAGTTCATGGACGCCATCGTCAACGAGGCCATGAATACGCGTGAAGTCCCCGGCCTCGGTATCGCGCTCATCAGGGACGGCCGCGTCAGCTTCCTGAAGTCATACGGGCTGCGCAGCGTCGAGCCCAGGCGCCCGCTCGACAACAACACGGTGATGTACGGCGCGTCGCTGACCAAGGCGACTTTTGCCTGGTTCGTCATGCAGCTGGTGGATGAAAAGAAGCTCGCGCTGGACCAGCCGATCGCGGCCTACCTGCCGAAGCCGCTGCCGGAGTATCCGCGCTACCGCGACCTGGCGAACGACGCGCGCTGGAAGAAGCTCACCTTCCGGATCCTGCTGAATCACACCACGGGTTTCGCGAATTTCCGTGGCCTGGAGCCCGACAAGAAGCTGCGGTTCCACCGCGATCCCGGCACGCGCTACGGCTACTCCGGCGAAGGACTGATGCTCGCGCAGTTCGTGATCGAGGAGGGTCTGAAGCTCGACGTGGGCCGCGAGATGCAGCAGCGGATCTTCGACCGCTTCGGCATGACGCGTACCTCGATGACCTGGCGCGACGACTTCCAGGACAACTTCGCCGAGGGCTACACCATGGAAGGCTCGAAGTATCCGCATCGCCGCTGGGACAAGGCCGGCGCCGCGGGATCGCTCGACACGTCGCTGTACGACTGGTCGCGATTCCTGGCCGCGGTGGCGCGCGGCGAAGGGCTCACGCGCCAGTCGAAGGCCGAGATGCTCCGCCGCACCATCACCATCGACAGCGAGCGTCAGTTCCCGACGCTTGCCGAGGCGCGCACCGACCGCTGGAAACCGATCGGGCTGGGATACGCCGTGGGTTGGGGCGTGTTCGACACGCCATACGGCCAGGCCTGGTTCAAGGAAGGCCACGACGAGGGCACGGCTAACTACGCGCTGTGCGTCACGGACGACTGCATCCTGTTGCTCTCGAACAGCGTGCGCGCGGAAGCCATCTTCGTCGTGCTGGTACAGCAGTTGTTCGGCGACGTGCCGATTCCCGCGGAATGGGAAGGCTACGTGGCGGAGTGACGGCCGGGCGCGGCGGCATGGCGCCGCGGACTGTGAGTCGGCTCACAACTTGCGCGCCCATCGCATTTAACACGGCGATTATTGTCGACCGGCACTAGGTGTTTCTCTGAGCGTACATACGATGCGCTCGTGGCCGCTCTCACTATAAAAGAGTCGCGAAAACTCGTACTGCCGCTCGACACCGTGCTCGAGGCGCTGGTGCATTTCGACGGCAAGTCGCACGGGCCGCTGTCGCGCGGCGACGTGCTGCAGGCCGAGATGGTGCGCGACCATGTCAACGGCGACGGCGTCGACGTGGCGGTGCGTTCCACGGGCGCGCACATCGTCGACTGGCATCACTTCAATTTCTCCAGCATTGCTGCGGCCATCATCAGCTATTGCCGTACGAAACGCATACCGCTGCCGTACTCGGGCGTGAAGTCGCTGGAGCTCACGCGCGAGGGTATCGAGTTCCACATCGAGAACACGGTGAGCATCCTGCGCAAGCCGGCGCTGCGCGAGGACATCACGGGCCAGACGCTGCGCTACGCCAAGGGCTACGAGCCGCACGCCATCCGGCCCAGCGGCGAGAACGACCTGTATATCTAGGCGGCGCGCGCGCCGTCTTCGAACACCGGCCGGCGTGGATCGATGAACAGCCAACAGGCGGAACCCACGAGGAACAGGCCGCCCAACAACCAGAACGGCATGTTCCAGTCGCCGAACCACTTCACCGAGTAGCCGACCACCGGGGCGCTCGCCATCGCGGCGATCTGCCCGGAGGTGTTCATGGTGGCGCTGACGGTGGCGGAGTGCTCGCGGCCGATGTCCACGCAGGTGCTCCAGGAAGTCGCGGTGGTCAGCATGCAGGTGGCCGCGGCGAAGGCAATGAGCACGGCAGCGGTCACCGGCTCGTCGGCGACCGCGGCCGAGCAGATGCAGATCGCGGCGAGGCCGTAGCCTGCAACGCCTGGCGTGCGTCGTCCGGCGGTGACTCCGAAGCGCTGGGCGATGAGGTCGGAGAAGAAGCCGCCGAGGAACTGCGTGAGGATGCTGAGTGCCAGCGGCAGCGCGGCGACGATGCCCAGCTCGGCCTTCTCGAACCCGTGGCGCTTCATCAGGTAGGTAGGCAGCCAGGTGATGCAGAAATAGAACGTGGCGCAGTTCGGCATGTAGGCCACGCACAGCAGCAGCACGTTGCGCTGCCGGAGCAATCGCGCCCAGAACGGCCAGCCGCGCGGCTGCGGCGCCTCGGGCGGGCGGTCCGCGAGGATCAGCGCGCGCTCGGCCTCGTTCACCGCCGGGTGGTCCGTGGGTTCGTTGCGGAACCAGCGTTGCCAGGCGATGACCCACACGAATCCCACGCAGCCGAAGGCAACGAGAATGGTGCGCCAGCTCACGTGCGTGAGCAGCGGCGTCACGATGGCGGTGGTGAGGGCGGCCGAGGCATAGGCGCCCGCGAAGAAAATGCCCTTGGCGGTGCCGCGGGTCTTCTTCGGCACCCAGCGCGACATGACGCGCGCCACACAGGGCCACGCGCCCGCCTCGCCGGCGCCGAACAGGAAGCGCATCGCGAGCAGCGAGTAGTAGTTGAATGCGCCGGCGGTGGCGATGGTGAACACCGACCACCAGCTCACGATGCGCGTGAGTACGGACTTGGCGCCGCGCCCGTCGGCCCAGCGCGCCGTGGGAATTTCGAAGATGGCGTACGCGAGGATGAACGCGAAGAACACCCAGCTCATCTGCGCCTCGTCGAGCGCGAACTCCTCGGCGATCTTCGGCGCCATGGCGCCGATGCAGGCGCGGTCCAGGTAGGTGACCATGGCGAGCGTCACCATGAAGACGATCACCACGTAACGCGCGTGCGTCGCGGCGCTGTAAGAAGTGGAAATGGGGACATTCCCCATTTCCGGTGCATCGGCCATCTTGACACTCGCTCCAGCGTGCAAAAGGGGACGGACCTCGGAGAGGTCCGTCCCCTTTTGCTCGGAAATGGGGAATGTCCCCATTTCCACTTCTTACAGCGCGCGCAGGAAGATGTCGAGCACCGCGGCGAACTCGGCCGGCTTGTCGAGGTGGATCCAGTGGCCGGTGCCCTTGATCGCGGTGTGCTGGATTCCGGGCACGACGTTGTGCAGGCTGGACGGCGCATCGTTGAGCGGTGTATGGATCGCGAACTTCGTGCCGCGATAGCCGCGCAGCGGCGGCAGCGGGTCGTATTCCAGGCTCGACGACGTCAGCTCGATGACGGTATTGCGGCCAAGCCGGTGCAGGGCCGCGAGTAGTTTGTCGCGGGTTTCCGGCCGCGAATCCCTGAGCGTCGACTGCTCCCAGAACTTCTCGACCGTACCGTACGGATCGCCGTGCAGCGCGGCGCGGATTTCCCGCACCCGTGCCGCCGGGAGTGCGCCCGGTGCCGGCGGCGCATCGACGAGCCCCAGCGCCCTGATCCGCCGAGGATGCAGCGACGCGTAGTGCGCGGCGATCAGCGCGCCCGCGCTGTGGCCGACCAGCACGAAGTCGTCGAGGCCCTGCTCGTCGGCCACGGCCGCCACGTCCTTGGCGAGTTCTTCGACGGTGTAGCGGGCCAACGCCGCCGGCGACCTGCCATGGCCGCTGAGGTCGAACGCGATGGCGCGTCGCGTCGCCTTCAGGTGCTCGAGCTGCGGCTGCCAGTGCGTGAGATCGCCGGCGAACGAGTGCACGAACAGTATCGGGGTGCCGCCGCTGCCGCGGCTCTCGACATTCAGGGGCAGGCTCATGGCCGCGCAACATGCCGGAGAGGGCGGGTGGCCGCCTGTCAGCGTATGACCATTCTTGTCCGCGGACAGGCGGTCGGTTGGCGCCTACTCTCGTGGGGCCGCTGCCGAACGCCCGGCGCGAGCCCCACCCGGTGATCATCGATACCTTGCCCGCGTTCATCACGCGCGTCGCCATGGCGCTGCGCGGAATGCACGAACTCGACTCTGCCACCATGAGCTCGAACATCGCCCTGCAACACGGCAACGAGCGCGCGCGATTCACGCGCTACTCGCTGGGCGAGCTGCTCAAGGAATACCAGTTCATCCGCGAGATCCTCGCCGATACGCTGCGCGCCGAGTCCCAACCGAACGATTCGGAGTGGACCATCCTGCACCGCTCCGTCGACGAAGCCATCATCGAGGCGGCCACGTCGTTCGTCGAAGTGCACGAAAGCTTTCGTGACGCTTTCACGGCGTCGTTGACCCACGATTTCCGCGGGCCGCTCTCCGCGGCGACAAACTACCTGGAGCTGCTGCGGCACGAGCAGGACGAGGCGCTGCGCCACGCCATCGTGCAGCGGATCAGCGGAAACCTGCAGCGCATCGGCCGCATGATCGGCGGACTGCTCGACGCCAGCCGCGGCAACGCCGGTGAGCGCCTCGCGCTCGACGCGACGGAGTTCGCCGCGCGCGAGCTCTTCGAGGAGATCATCGCCGACCTCGAGCCACGTCGACGCCAGCACCTGCAGTTCGACATGCCCGGGAACTTCGAGGTCTACTGGGACCGCGACAAGATCCACCGCGCGATCGACAACCTGATTTGTGCAGGTCCAGGCCATCGCCGAGGCCCATTGCGGCGGCGTGGGACTGGAGAGCGAGGCCGCGGACGGAACCACGTTCACGCTGGATCTGATCCGCGACATCCGTGACCTGCGCACGCATCGGGTGTAGTTTGTTTGCATGCCTTCGCCACGGCTGAATGCGCTGGACTTGCCCGGCCCGGAGTTCGCAGTCGCCCGGCTGCTCGACACGGACCTGGTCTCGGTGCGCCGCGTGATTTGCCGCGGCACCTGCCGTCACCGCAGCGCCGAGGAATGCGCGTCGCAGACCAACATCGTGTTTCCGTTCCGCGGCGTATACCTGCGCCACCTCGGCAGCGAACAGGCGGTGGCCGACGCGAACCACGTGATGTTCTTCAACAAGGACCAGGGTTACCAGGTGAGTCACCCGGTGACCGGCGGCGACACCAGCCTGGTCGTGACCATCGGCGAGTCCACACTGGCCGAGCTCGTCCCGGCCAGTCTTGCCGACGTTGGAGAATCCGTGAGCTTCCGCCAGCAGCACCTGCGCATCGATGCGCGCGCGCAGGCACTGGTGATGCTGCTCAATCACTCGCTGCGGGCCGGCAGCATCGAATCACTCGAGGCCGAAGGCCTGTCGCTCACGCTGGTGTCGCGCGCCATCGGACCGCGCACAACGCGGGAGCCGCGCGCCAGCTATTCGCGGCGGCGACTCGTGGATCGCGTGAAAGTGCTGCTGGCCGGCGACCTTTCGCGGCGCTGGACGCTCGCGGAAATCGCCGCGGAGATCCACGGCTCGCCCGTGTATCTCACGCAGGCGTTCCAGCAGGTGGAAGGTCTGCCTCTGTATCGCTATCACCTGCGACTGCGCCTGGCGCGCGCCCTCGACCTGCTGGCGGAACGCGAAGATCTCTCCGGGCTGGCGCAGGATCTCGGCTTCTCGAGCCACAGCCATTTCACCGCGGCGTTCCGGCAGGCCTACGGCCGTACGCCCTCGGAATTCGCTAAAGATTTCGACAGCCGCCGCTAGTCCCCGATGGTCTCCTGTGTACGCCCGGAGTGCGGGCGACTCGAGGAGACTCACATGACGAAGAAAACCTGCGCGGCCTGCGATTACCCGCTGGACCCGAAATCCACCATCACCGTGAAAATCGGCGGCAAGCCGGTCGAAGTGTGCTGCGAGGAGTGCGCCACCAAGCTGCGCGAGGCCAGCGCCAAGCCGAAAAGGAAGTGACCAGGCGAACCCGTACGAGGGCGGGGTTTCCGTCGCACCTGCTGCGGCGCGGCGGCGACCCTGGCGTCACGACGAATCAATGACTTGGGAACTTGCGGGCAAAAGTCTCGCTTTGATGGCGCTTACGGGTCGACCCGGTTGTCGTGGCGGCGCGCAGCCGCCAGACTCTCGCCCGAATCGCGCGAAGACGCGAACTGTTTCCACCAGCCACCGGGGTCGTTGTAGTGAGTTCGATTTCGTTTCTGCCTGCGACATTCACAACCTTGTTCTTCCTCGCCGCCAGCCTGCTGCTCGGCCTGATTCGCTGACGGGAAGCGACCGCTGACTGCACTCTGACCGCGCCCACGCGCTACCGCAGAAGTAGGACGCTGCCGTACTTCTGTCGTCATGCGCGGGCAATTGGCGCGCACCGCAAGGTTGTTAGGCTGTGTCCACCCTGATGGCCGGCCGGGCGTGTTCCCACGACACTCCTCCCACGCTACCGCCACCGAGTTGCCCGGAACGTCCCGGTCGGCTGTTGGGGACCAGCGGGCTCAGCGCCGGAACAGCCAGAGGATCAGCGACACCACCACGCTGATCACGATCATGCTGGTGAGCGGGAAGAAGAACCTGAACCCGGGCCGGTCGAAGATGAAATCACCGGGCAACCTGAACAACGGCAGCCGCGACAGCGGCCTCCAGAGAAGCCCCACCAGGACGAGCAGGACGCCAACCAGGACCAGGCTGCGATTCATGTCGCGAGCTTAGTGGCCTGGCGACACCACTGCATTTCCCGTAATTGCGATACCGCTAACACGGAGCGTATGTTCGCCCGCGTCTCAGTTTTCACACGGACGAACGAGGGGGACTCATGGACACGCGCACGGCCGCTCGCGGCCGACTGACTGCTATTGCCTTCGCACTCGTGGCCGCGGCACTGCTCGCGGCGCCCGCCGGCGCGCAGATTGCCGCCGGCAAATCGAAATTTCTCGGCAACGTCACCGGCAACAGTGTGCCGGCGAACTTCGGCACCTACTGGAACCAGGTGACGCCCGAGAACGCCACCAAGTGGGGCTCGGTCGAGGCCACCCGCAACCAGATGAACTGGTCTGGAGCGGATGCGGCATACAACTGGGCCCAGCAGAACGGCTATCCGTTCAAGTTCCACAACTTCGTCTGGGGCTCGCAGTTCCCGAGCTGGCTGACGAACTCGGGCCTGACTACTGCCCAGCAGCGCGCCGAGATCGAGGAGTGGATCACGCTGGCCTGCGCGCGCTATCCGAACACGTGGGCCATCGACGTGGTCAACGAGCCCATCAAGACGGCGTTGCCGTTCTCCGCAGCCCTGGGCGGTGCCGGCACCACCGGCTGGGACTGGGTCATCACCTCGTTCCAGATGGCGCGCTCGCACTGTCCCAACGCCAAACTACTCATCAATGAGTACGGCACGGAAAACGATCCGTCGGCGCGCAACACGTACAAGACCATCATCAACCTGCTGAAGACGCGCGGCCTCATCGACGGCATCGGCATCCAGGCGCATTACTTCAACATCGACAGCATGAATCGCGCCGCGGTGACTTCGATGCTGAACGACTACGCCACGCTGGGGCTGGACGTGTACGTCTCCGAGCTCGACATCATCGGCGACAATACCGAGGCGGGTCAGGCCGCGAAGTACATGGACGTGTTCCCGGGATTCTGGGAGCACAGTTCGGTCAAGGGCGTCACGTTGTGGGGTTACATCGTCGGCCAGACCTGGCGCGACGGCACCGGCATCGTGAACAGCAACGGCACCGACCGGCAGGCCATGACGTGGCTCAAGAGCTACATAGCCGGCAGCGGCGGTGCGGATACGCAGGCGCCGAGCGCGCCGGCAAACCTGGCGGCGCCTTCGACCACCAGTAGTTCGATCTCGCTCTCGTGGACCGCGTCCACCGACAACGTGGGCGTGACGGGCTACCAGATCCTGCGCGCGCCGGGCACGAGCGGCGGCACGTTTGCGCAGGTGGGGACCTCGACGACGAACTCCTTCACCAACACCGGCCTCGCGGCCAGCACCACGTTCCGCTACCAGGTGCGCGCCGTCGATGCGGCGGGAAACCTGTCCGCGGTGTCGAACACGGTGACTGCCGCCACGCAGGCCGGCGGCGGAGACACGCAGGCGCCGACCGCGCCCGCGAACCTGGCGGCGCCGACCACCACGAGTAGCTCGATCTCGCTGTCGTGGTCCGCGTCTACGGACAACGTGGGCGTGACCGGGTACCAGATCCTGCGCGCGCCGGGCACCAGCGGCGGCACGTTCGCGCAGGTCGGAACGTCGACGACGACCTCGTTCACCAACACCGGGCTCACGGCCAGCACCACGTTCCGCTACCAGGTGCGCGCCGTCGACGCGGCGGGCAATGTGTCCGCGGTGTCGAACACGGTGACCGCGTCCACCCAGGCCGGCGGCGGCACGGGTGGCGCCTGTTCGATCACGCCGACGGTGCAGACCCAGTGGCAGACGGGGTACGTCATCGAGCCGGCGCGCGTGGCCAATACGGGCACCGCCACGATCAACAGCTGGACCGTCACGTTCACGCTGCCGGCCGGGCAAGCCATCACGGGCTCGTGGAACGCGGTGCTCACCGTCAACGGGCAGACCGTGACGGCGCGCAATGCCTCGTACAACGGCACGCTGGCGCCCGGGGCCAGCACCACGTTCGGCTTCCAGGTGAGCCGCCCGAATGGCAACACGCAGGTGGCCGGTGGCTACACCTGCGCGTCACCTTGAGGAGGTTGTCTGACAACCAGTGGCAATGACGCTGGTTAAACTCGCGGGCAGTGCAGGGAAGCCTGCCCGCGTGTTCTCCATGAAGCCCGCAACCATATCGCTGGTCGCTGGAACGGTGCTGACGCTGGCCGTGGCCATCGGCGCTGCGTACCGGCTCGACGCGCGCGAGCCGCGCAAGCCGTATCCCAAGGCCACTGCGCCGCCGCCGCCTTCGGCCGTGTTCTCGCCTGCGAAGGAGCCCGCGCCTTCGGGCGAGGACATCGAGCGCCAGGCGCTGCGGCACAACGCTGCGCTGGCGCTCGACATCGAGCGCGGGCTCTACGCGCGCGATCCGCACCAGCGCGAGATGGTGTTCACCTTCCTTCTGCCGGAGCTGCTGCAGCTCGAGCCACAGCGCGCCGTGGACATGGTGGAGCGCCAGGAACCGGGCGAGGCGCGCGATGCGCTGCGCGACGAAGTCGCCCGGCAATGGATCACCCGTGACCGCGACCCGGCCATCCGCTGGATGATGTCATTCGAGAACGAAGCGGAGCGCCGCGCGAGCGCCCAGGTCGCCGTGCAGGCGCTGGCGTCGGTGGCGCCGGAACAGGCTATCTACGTGGCCGACCAGCTGGGCGTGGGCCGCGACGACGGCTACCTCGAGCACATGGTGCAGATGTGGGCCGAGGGCGATCTCAACGAGGCGGAGCGCTGGCTCGCGGGCCAGCCCGACGACGCACGCACAGCGCCATTGCGCGCACGCATCGAGCAGGTCCGCGAGCGTAAAAAGGCCCGCGAAGAGTCCTAACCTGCGCCGGCGCGCTTCAGCCTCACCCAGACGTTGGCCTTGCGGTGATGCAGGCTGAGCACGTCACCCTTGATCTGGTAGTAGAACACCAGGTCGGAGTCCTGCAGGTAGATCTGCTTCTCGTTGGATTCGTAGCTCTCTTCATCGCGCGGATCGCCGCTGCCCTTTGCGTCCCAGGTCAGCATGCTGCTGTCGGGTGTGAACTCGAGCGTGTCGCCACGCTTGAGATCGATGCCTCCGGTGGCGCGGGTCACGGTCCAGCGGCCCCAGAGCTTCACGAACGGCGGCGTTTCGCCCTCCGGTACCTCGCTCCCGTGCCCTGACAGGAAGGCCATGCGCGCATGCAGTGAACCGACGAGCTTCTTCTCGTCGTCCAAGCCATCCAGCGTGGTCACCGCCAGCCGGTCGCTCAAGGCGGACAACAGCTGGTAGGCCGCTTCCTGGTCGTTGCGCAGGTAGTGGGCGCTCGTCGCCTCGTGCAGCACCGTGAATTCGTCGATCAGTGTGTGGCCCAGCAACATCCCCTGGCTGGGGCCGCGGTCGGAGAGCGCGATGGACACCTCATGGCTCTCGGGGACCGCCGCGCGTCCCAGCGGCAGGTAGCTGACCGCCACGTCGGCCAGCGCGGCGTTGTCGTGCCGCTCGGGCAGGAAGGACGACGCGGATTCCGGCATCAGCGTGAAGAAGATGCCGCCGCCGTGGTTGTCCAGGAAGACCGTGGGGATGGTCAGGCGCACGGTGGTGTCGTTCTGCCAGCCTAACAACTCACCGGGCACGCCGTAGACACCGCCGATCTTGAGCCCGGCGCGCGGCGTGATGCTCAGCGTGAGGTCGTGGGCCAGTTCGCTCACCATGTAGTCGAGCTGGCCGGCGAACAGCGTGTCCACGTCCCTGGTGTCGCGGATGAAGTAGAGATTGCCGCCGCGCACGCTGCTGATCTTCGTGGCCAGTTCGGCGCCGAACTGCACGCCGACGCCGACGGTAGTGAGGCCGATGCCCTCGCGCGAGGCATTGGTCGCCATGCCCATGAAGCTCGCGGCATCGGTGGCGTCGGTGTTGGGCCGCTCGTCGGTGAACAGCATCAGGCGCGTGCGGCCCTTGAAGGCCGGCGCCGTACGGTTCGCGACGCTGTAGCCCAGCGTGAGCCCGGCTTCCATGGACGTGGAACCTGCGCTTTCGATGGCGCCGATCGAGCCGAGGATGCGCGCCATGCCGGCGCGGTCCGCACGCGTGGTGTCGAGGTGCACGTGTGCGCGGTCGCCGTACAGCACGATGGTCATCTGGTCGCCGTCGTTGAGTTGCCTGGCGACCTCGCCGAGGCTGCGCCTCACCAGCGCGAGCGGTTCACCATCCATGGAACCAGACTTGTCGACCACGGCGATCAGGTTCACCGGGTCGCGATGCCACTTCTTCTCGTCGATGTTGGTCGCGAAGCCCACGCCGACCAGGTAGCGCGCCTGCGGCACGGCGATGAGGTCCGCCTGCGCGGCGTCGCCCGTGAGACAGAAGAGCTGGCGGCATTTCTCGGCCGAGGGCAGCACGATGTCGTGCTCGCTCATCAAGCCTTCCGCCGTGAAGTCATTCGGATGCGGAATCCGTTCGAACGCGACTTCGCCGCGAAAGTAGTTGATGTCCTGCGCGCCGCCCTGGCCGACGCGCATGCCGGTGGTGACGATTTCCTCGAGCTCTTCGTCGTCGCGCTCGGGTGGAATCGAAGAGTTGACGATCAGCGGAAATGCGCACGCTGCAGTGCAGAATATCAGCGTGGCATGAAGGAGACGATTCGGACGTTTCATCTGGAATCCTCCTGTTTTCGTTGTTGGCTTGAGACTACGCCCGAAATCACCAAACTTCATCATCGTTTTTCGAGTGACGCGAGTTGTCGTAGAGTTCGCGCGCCATGAAAAACTCCAACTGTTTCGCAAGTTTGGCGCTGACATGTCTGGCGCTGGTCATTTCACCGCTTTCATTCGCCGCGGATGCCGCGCGTCCCGCGGTCGGGACGCCTAACAAGATTACCGAACAATCCGGATTCGTCTCGGTCAAAGGCCGCCACTTCCAGCTCGACGGCAAGCCTTACTACTACGCGGGTGCCAACCTCTGGTACGGCATGTATCTCGGCTCGCCGGGCAAGACCGGCGATCGCGCGCGGCTCGCGAAGGAGCTCGACCAGCTGGCCGCGCAGGGCGTCATGAACCTGCGCGTGCTCGCGATCTCGGAGGCCAGCACGCTGCAGCGCGCGGTGACGCCGGCGGTGGTGCAGGCGCCGATGCAGATCGACGACACGCTGTGGCAGGGCCTCGACTATCTACTCGACCAGATGGCGCGGCGGGACATGAAGGCCGTGCTGTACGTGAACAACTTCTGGCAGTGGTCGGGCGGCATGTCGGCGTACCTGGCATGGACCACCGGCAGGCCGGCATTCGACCCGGACGCCACCGGCGACTGGAACGGCTTCATGGAGAACTCCGCTTCGTTCTACCGCGATGCCAAGGCGCAGGAAGCCTTCCTGTTTGCCGTGAAGAAACTGGTGACGCGCAAGAACAGCCTGAACGGCCGGGCCTATCGCGACGATCCGACCATCATGTCGTGGCAGCTGGCGAACGAGCCACGGCCGGGCAAGGACGGCAACAGCACCTACTACGCCGCCTTCACGAAGTGGATAGACGCCACCGCGGGCTACATCAAGACGCTGGCGCCGAAGCAGCTGGTGAGCACCGGCAACGAAGGCTGGATGGGCACGGCGGGCTCGAAAGAACTCTACGAGAAGGCGCACGCGACGAAGAACGTCGACTACCTGACGTTCCACATGTGGGCCCCAAACTGGTCCTGGTACGACCCGAAGAAAGCGGCCGCCACCTATGACGCCGCGTGGCAGAAGATGCAGGACTACCTCAACTGGCACATCGACGCGGCGAACCGGATGAACAAGCCCATCGTGCTCGAGGAGTTCGGCATCAACCGCGACGAGGGCTCGTACAGCCCGTCCGCGACCACGGTGTACCGCGACAGGTTCTACCGCGTGATCTACGGCCTGATCGCGCGCCGTGCGGCCGCGGGAGACGCCATCGGTGGATCCAACTTCTGGGCCTGGAACGGCGCGGGCCGCACGAAGAATCCGGATTTCATGTGGAAGGCGGGCGACAGCTTCGTCGGCGATCCGCCGCAGGAAGCGCAAGGTCTCTACGGCGTGTTCGATTCGGACAAGTCGACCATTGGCATCATCGCTGCCCACGCCGGGCAGATGAACCAGGTGAAGTAGCCGGGGTCCAGCGATCGAGCGTGGTACGCAGCGCGCTCAAGGAGAACGGCTTGGCCAGGTAGTCGTCCATGCCGGCGGCCACGCAGGCTTCGCGGTCGCCGGGCATGGCATTGCCCGTCAGCGCCACGATGGGCACGCGCTGCCCGGCCGGTTCGGCGGCGCGGATCGCGCGGGCCGCCGCCAGGCCGTCGAGTACCGGCATCTGGCAATCCATGAGGATGAGGGCCAGGTCCGGGTTCTCGGCGGCAGCGATCACGCCTTCCTGGCCATTGGCGGCCGTGATGACGTCGAAGCCCTGCATCTCGAGCATGGCGCGCGCCATTTCCTGGTTGACGGCGTTGTCCTCGACGACCAGCGCGCGTCCGCGCGAGCCCGAGGCGGGCAGCGCGCGCATGGCCATGGTCTTCACGGTGTCCGCGCTGCTCGCATGCCCCATCGCCATCAGGTCGGCGGTCAGCAGTGGCTTGATCAGGCACCGGCCGACGCCCGGCGGTGTGGCGGCATCGGCGTCCGGCGGCATCAGCGCGACGACGTCGAGCTGGCGCGTGCCGGCCGCGGCCCGCAGACCGCTCACGGCCTGCTCGATCTTCGCGGCGGCGTTCGAGTCGATGATCACGCGCAGTCGCGTGACGCCCGGCCCGAAATCCTGCAGCGCCTCGATGGCCGCGAGCGGCGAATCGACGCTGATGACGTGCGCGCTGTCGGCCGAAATGATGTCGCAGACCGCGCTGCGAATGATGGGATGCATGCCGATGACCAGCGCGCCGGCGTCCTGTGCCGCCGCGGGTGGCGGCGACTCGACATGGGGCACGCCGGCGGGAATCTCGAACGAGAACCGGCTGCCACGGCCGGGTTCGCTGGCGAGATGCATGTGGCCGTGCATGAGCTCGACGAGCTGCCGGCTGATCGCGAGTCCCAGGCCGGTGCCGCCGTACTTGCGCGTCACGCTGCCGTCGGCCTGTTCGAAGGCCTCGAAGATGCGCTGCTGTACGTCGGCGGCGATGCCCATTCCGGTGTCGGTCACCGAAAATTCCAGCTTGAGCGGTTCGCCGGGCTCCCCGGCGGCCGTGACGGCCAGCAGCACGGCGCCGCTCTCGGTGAACTTCACGGCGTTGTTGACCAGGTTGCCGAGCACCTGCCGCAGCCGGATGGCGTCGCCATGGATGAACGCCGGCACGTTGCGGCCGATGTGCGCCGCGATCTCGATGCCCTTGTCGCAGGCGCGGCCGCTGAACAATCCAACTACCTGCTCCAGCTCGCGCCGCAGGTCGAAGGACCTGGAGTCCAGTTCCAGTTTGCCGGCCTCGGCCTTGGAAAGATCGAGTACGTCGTTGATGAGCGTGATCAGCGCTTCGGCGGAATTGCGCAGCGTGCGCACGAATCGGCGCTGCTTCGAGTCCAGCGCGGTGTTTTCGAGCAACGAGGCCATGCCGACCACGCCGTTGAGCGGCGTGCGCAGCTCGTGGCTCATGTTGGCCAGGAATCGCGACTTGGCCTGTACCGCGGCTTCGGCCGAGAGCCGCGCGCGCTCCAGGACTTCGGCCATGCGCCTCTGCTCCGAGATGTCCGTGACCACGGCGGCGATGCCCGTGACGGTGCCGTCCTCGGCCAGCAGCGGCGTCTTGGCAATGATGACGTCGTACTGGGTGCCGTGCCGGGAATGTACGGTGGTTTCGTAGCGCAGCGGCTGGCGCGTACGGAACACCTGTTCGTCGGTTTCGCGCTGCCCTTCGGTGGCTGGACGATTGGTGATCGCGGAAAAAGGCTTGCCGGTGATCTCTTCGCGCGAGATGCCGATCATCTGCTCCCACGCGGCATTCACCAGCGTCACGCGCGCCTGGGCGTCGCGGATCACCACCGGCAACGGCAGCGTCTCGAGCAGGGTGTGCATCACGCGCAGCGTGTTGGACAGCGCCCGCTCCATCTGCTTGCGCTCGGTGATGTTGGCGTGCGTGCCCGTCATGCGCGTCGCGCGGCCGTTGGCGTCGCGCGCGGTCACGCTGCCGTAGGTGGCGATCCACACCCAGCGGCCGTCGGTGTGCTTGAGGCGGTAGCTGACCTGCGAAAGCGGCTCGCCGCTCTTCAGCGCATTGCGCGCGGCGAGACCGAAGGCCGGGCGATCATCCGGGTGGACCAGCTGCTCGAGATCGTTGAAGGTCCAGATCTCGGCGTCGTCGCCCAGGCCGAGGAAACCGCGGAAGGCGCGG
>Ga0126377_10000952_pt1 | contig 18537 bp, 18 predicted proteins | sample PanSoiMetPlot_22_FD_92647 | JGI IMG/M metagenome (GOLD analysis project Ga0126377, IMG submission 92647) | Tropical forest soil microbial communities from Panama - MetaG Plot_22 | ecosystem: Environmental > Terrestrial > Soil > Tropical forest > Bulk soil | place: Panama | collected 2016-02-17 | reverse complement strand
CGCGACCATCGGTTGCCGTGCTTGACCTCACCACGCCACAGGCTGGCCTGCTGGCGAGCGGCGACCTGGTCAGGACGGGCCGCGCGGGGCGGGATCACCACCGGAAGGGCCGGATCGAAGGCCGGGCCGCCGTCGCCGCGGACGGCTGCTACCATTGCCTCGAGGTCCCGGCGCAGCGGCCCGATTCTCCGGCCGGCCGCCCTCAGCCGGGACGTATCCATGACCACCCCATCGTCGCCAGCACCGGGCGCTCTGGGCTCGATCCGGGCGGCCGAGCCGCACATGTCGCGGATCTCCGCCGCGAGGGCGGGCAGCGATACCGGCTCGCCGCCCACGTTGTAGACACCGGGGAGGAGCCCGGACGCGGCGATTCCGGCGAGCTCACCGACCGGCACGAAGCTGCGCTCGGCGCGCGGTACCCGCAGCGGATGCCCGGCAAGCGCCTGCCTGACAAGGCGGGTGATGGCGCAGTCCTGCCCGGTTCCGCAGATGGTCGCGAGCCGCAGGATGGTCAGCCGGTCCGCATCGGCTTCCCGCGTTACCAGGCGCTCCTGTGCCAGCTTGGAGAGCGCGTACGCCCAGCGGCCGGGGGTGCCGGCATCCACCAGGCGCCGCCCGAGGGCAGCGGACCGCCATGGCGGGCACGGCTCGCAGGCGATTCTCATCGCGTCGTCGCACCACTCGTCGATCTGGTCGATGGCCAGCGGCAGCACCGGCGGGGTGTCTTCTTTCGCTGGCGCGCAAGCGCTGCCATAGATCTCCGCGGAGGACATCAGCAGGACCGCCCGTCCCGCCAGCGCCGGCAGGATCCGCGCCGCGGAGATCGCATTTCGCACGGGCAGGAGCCATGGCCAGCGCGGACGCGACGCGACCAGGCCGAGCAGGAGCACAACCTCCCCCTCAGGCAGCGCTGGCACGTCGCCGGTGAGCAGGTCGGTTTCGAGCCACTGAGTCCCGGCCGCCATCAGCCTGGCCGGCGGTGGCCGCTCATCGAGCACGGTGACCTTCCGGCCGGCATCAAGCAGCGCCTGGGTGATCGCCTGGCCGACGGCTCCCGACCCGCCGACCAGGATGCAGTCCTCCATCTACTCTCCCGCTTCCAGTCCGCGGGGATCAGGGTCGCCGGGGCCTGCGGCGGCGCGGCGGCCGGTGGCCAGCAGCTGCTTTCCGATATCGGCGAGCACGGGATGCGCCTGAAGTTCACGCTCGACAGCCAGGTGAGCATCCCACGCATGCTCCAGGCGATCCGCGAGCCGGGCAGGCCCCAGCGGAGCCGCGGTGGCGAGCAGCCCGGTCACCTGAACGTCCACCAGGCCTGCGGCCTGAAATGCGCGCCGCAGCCGCTCCTGGTCCATGAGGTGCATTTCGGCGGACTGCTCCGCAACGGCCCACACGCCGGTCCGGGTCCTCAGCCGTTGCATCGCCTCCTCGTACTTCTCGTCCCGCAGCAACTCGATCACCAGGGCAACCAGCGAGTCCACGAGCACTACGACCGAACCGCCCGGGCGCACCCAGCCGGCGAACCGCCGCACCATCGCTTCTGGATCCGCGCTGTATTGCAGCGATCCAAGGGCGAGGACCATCCCCGCCGACCCCCCGGGCAACCCCACGGCCTCCATTGGCTCGGTGATGAGCTTGAAGGCCTGGCCGTGATCCGCGCGCCGCAGCTCGGCGATCATCCCGGGTGCCGGCTCGATTCCGATGACTTCATAGCCGAGCGCGAGCAGCCGCTCCACCCAGCGGCCCACCCCGCATCCGGCATCTACGATGGGCCCGCGACCGGGCAGCAAGTGCCGCACCTGATCCCAGGCCATAGCGTCGTAGGCGCGCCGGTGCGGGCTCTCGAAGTGCTCGCGGTAGCGAGGGGCAAGCGCCGTATAGAGCCGCTGGCTCGATTGCATGTCCTCACGTCTCCGTGCCGAGATGACGGCGTCCGATCCGCCACAGCATGTCGTCCGCGTACGTGGTGGGCTGCCACCGCAGGTTCAGGCTGTAGTTGCTGCCACAGCCCACGCAGTCCTTCCGGAACAGCCGGGCGTGCTCTTCGCGATAGTGGGCAGAGTCGATCACCTCCGCGATCTGGCGGGACCGGACGTTGAAAGCTGGATCATGCGCCCAGCATCCGCCGATCTCGCCCCTGGAATGGATCATCAGCTTGAGCTGAGATTCCGCGCACGGCACGTCGCGCTGCACGATATCGGAGAAGTGCCGGGGTATGTAGTTGAGGTCGCTATACCGCGGGAGCCAGCGCGGGTCCGCCCGCTTCAAGTCCTCAAGGCGGCGCAGCGCGGATTCGATCTCGTCGGCACTGACCCGCTTCTGTATGGACACTTCCCCGGCACGGAACAGAAATGTCTGATCGGTAGCGAGATTCAGGTAAAGCCGGACTTGAAGCTGCTGCGCCAGCCGTGCGATATCGGGCAGGTACTGGACATTGTCCCGCATGATGGTGAAGTTCATGCGGATCTTCAGCCCAAAACGCTGACGCTGGCTGATCAGGTGCCTGAGGTGGCCGATCGTCGTATCAAAAGCGCCGGCCCGGCCGCGGACATGATCGTGGACGCGCTGGTCTGGGCCGTCCACCGATATGTTGAAGCTCTTGACCCCGGCGGCGAGCACCTCTTCAAGAGCGGCAGGGGTGAGGCGGATTCCATTCGTGTTCAGGTGCATATGCCGGATGCCAGCGGCATGCGCGTAGGTCATGATCTCTAGAGCGTCCGGGCGGATCAACGGCTCACCGCCCGTGAAGTTTGCCTTGAGTATGCGCAGCCGCACGAGCTGATCTATGACGTCCTTCCATTCCCGGGTCGTCAGCTCTCCCTTCGTATTCTCCAGCCAGCAGGCGCAGCTGATGCATCGCAGGTTGCAATTCTCGGTCAGGAATAGCTCGGCGACGAGCGGCCGGACATGAATCTTAGGCGAGATCCATCGCTTGACTCCGAGCTGGATGAAAAACCTGGCGAGACGAGCCTTCTCCGTGGTTCTCATGGCACTTTCCTCGCGGCTACGAATAGATTCGCCGAAGTAAAGATCTCGCCATCCAGGTAGATGGCCCGCTCGAGCAGCTCCCGCAGCCGCCCGCCGGTCAGCAAGGCCGGTATCTGCAACCACCGCCAGAACAAGTTGGCCCCGGTAACGATTACCGGGTCGAAGCCATGCTCCCGGAGCAGCGCGAGCAGGTCACGGCGCCGGTAGTTAGTGTGCTCCTCCTTACCCACCGACATGTCTCCGCGCAGCCCGTTGGCCAGGTTCTCGAATCTGTCCGTATAGACCTCACGGCCGAATCGGGCCCGATATACCAGCCGGTGCAGCCGCGGGAACCTGAATTTTGCGTTGTCCGGGTCGAGAAAGGAGAAGATATGACGCCCGGGCACGGTCACGATCAGCAGGCCGCCGGGGACGAGAACACGCCGGATCTCAGCGAGAATGCGAGCTTCATCGCGGACGTGCTCGAGGACGTCGAGGAGCGAGACAGAGGTGAATTCACAGGTGCGAAAGCATAGCTCGCCATCCACCGGTATGTGGTGAACGGGAATGTCCGGGCGGGCCTTCCTGACCTGAGCGAGGTACCCGGCGTGCGGGTCGGCGCCCGTGCACTGAAGCGGGGTCGTCGCGTGCAGCGCCGTGAGGAATTCGCCCGCACCGCACCCGAGGTCCAGATGGTGACCGTGCTGCCCGGCGAGCTGCTCCCAGCAGAAGGCGTACCGGCGCAGATGATGGCGCGCGAACGGGTTCGGCTCACCGGTCATGGCGCCCGCCGCGGCAAAAGTCGCGCGCAGAGTGAGTCGAGGGTGTGGATGACCTGAGCGGGGGTGACCGCCTGAGCCAGCGGCCTTTCGGCAAGCAGCTGGGCCTGCCGGGCGGCGTGCGCCGCGACGGCGGGCTGGAGGTCATCCGGCTCCCATACGGCCACCACCCGGCCGGTACGCTCTTCCAGCCGCAGGTAGGCGACCTGGTGGTCGTTGCCCATCTCGCCGAGCGAGGCACGCCTGGCTACCGCGATCGGAACCTTGCCTGCCCGCTGCACCAGGCGGACCGTGTTCCCGGCGTGCGTGATGATCACATCAGCGGCCGCGATTCGTTCCTGCAAGTCGCTGAACGGGACGAACTGCCGGTGCGCGCACGATGGCGTCACCGTTGAGGTGCCGGTCTGCGCGAAGACCTCGTGCTCGGCACACAGCGGGCTGAGGGCCCGGATCAGGCGGTCGAAGGGCCAGGGGCCCATGCCCACCGTGACCAGGATGCGCGCCATCAGTACAGCTCGCCGATGAGGACGGCACGCGGCCGCAATCCGACCAGGGCCGGCCGCTGCACCAGCACTGCGGCGGCGAGCCTGCCGCATATCTTGCTCGCCATCCCGGCCGCGTCCACCAGGTTGAAGGTCTCGAGCCACAGGGCCGGAATCCGCAGCACCCGGGCGGCGAGGAATACCCCGACGGCGACGCCCGTGCCCGAGGAGATGATCACGTCGGGCCGTTCCCGGCGCAGCACCCGCACGCTGCGCACTGCCGCGGCCAGCACACCGAGCGGGCGGCGCGCCGATTGCTCCCGCTCCCAGTGCACGCGCTGGCCCGTCAGCAGCGCGGCGGTATCCTCGGCGCGCACCGCGACCCAGGACACATCATGCCGGGACCACCAGGGTTTCAACGCGAGCAGGTCGAGCAGCACGCCGCCGCTGCTTGACACCAGCAAGACCCGGTACCGCGGGACGCTCGCGCCTGGCTTGCTGTCCATCAGATGAGCCTGTCTACCCACGTCTGCGGGGTTCGGGCCGAAGGAATCTCGATCTCCGCGTCATAGCTGAATTCCATCGGCTCCTGAACCGCCATCCATCCGATCATGCGGGTGAGGGCATCGCGCAGCGAGGTTGATGTCTGGTAGCCGAGCAGCTTTCGCGCCTTGTCCGCGCTGCAGGTGGCATGCTTGACTTCCAGCGGACGGGCAGGAACGAATATCGGATCGAGCTGGAATGACATGATGCCAGCGATTTCTTCGGCGAGCTGCAGGACCGATGTCGTTTCCTCGTCCGGCCCGATGTTTATTACTTCACCTTCGGCCGCCGGCTCTGTGCCCACGCGCTCCAGGCACGCCAGCACGTCGCCGACGAAACTGAAACCGCGCAACTGGCCGCCATCACCATAAATGATCGGCTGCTTGCCCCTGAGCATGCGGTTGATCATGATGGCCGCGACGTTACGGTACGGATCACTGTAGCGCTGGCGAGGGCCGATAATGCTGTGCGGCACCGCGATCGCATACTCGCCGCCATGCGTCCTGAACAGATTCTTGATCATGAGCTCGGACGTATGCTTGGCCAAGCCATATGGCGTGACGGGTTCCGGTTGCATGTCCTCGGTGAAGGGCGGCGTCAGGGCGCCGTACCGGGCCATGGACGAGCAATGGACGAACCGGCCGGCGCCAGCCGAGATAGTGGCTGTGGCCAGGTCCACGGTAGCCTGCGCGGTGTTCTTGAACACGAACGACGGGGCGAAGATGCTCAGGCCGTCATAGGCAGCGCAAGCACAGTGATAGACCAGGTCAGCACCCGATAGCAGATGCGCGTACGAGCCACGGTCGCAGCAGTCGGCAACCAGGAAATCGGCCCCGGCGGGTACGTTTCGCGCACTGCCGCCAGCCAGGTTGTCGATACCGCAGACGCGCCAGCCGCGATCGGAGAAACGGTCGGCCAGATGGCTGCCGAGAAAGCCAGCGATCCCCGAGATAAAGACCTTCTGCGTCATCGTCTTTCCCTCGTCCCACGACCCTTGGTTGTCGTACGGCTTACCACTAGCCGCCGATGCCGGCGCACCACACACTGGCGTCAGCGGCCCGGGGAAGCCCGTGTACCAGACCCTTGCGCGCTGAGCCATAATGGCTGCGGTTAGCCACTCCCGGCCGCGTGCCTCTGCTGGGTTAGCTTGTCGCGCTGCAATCGAAACCGCAAGACCTGGCCGGGCGATCGGACCCGCCCCCGGCGGGACCGGCAACAGCATGCTTCCCGCTGGTCAGAGCCACGCCCGGCAACCCCTCCTGAGTATGAGCGCAGGGTCGGATCCTGTCGGCGCCACTATTCAGGGGCATGAATTCGAACACTCTGGCAATCTTGGGCCCGGTTGAATTCCAGGCCTGTGACCTGGGGAAACGCGGACGCGTTTCGTCATCTTCCGCCCGGTCCGGGTGAAGGTGGCCGGCAAGCCGGCCCACCGGTGCCGCGCCCAGCCGCCCGGGCTGGCCTGTTTTACGAGCTGTGCGGCGCCGGTTGACCGGTGATCTGCGGCTAGCTCTCCTGAGCCCCCTAGCGTGCTGGAATCGCGGTGAGCGAATTCATGATCCCGACTTCGTCGCCAACTTCGAGAGGTGGGGCTGACGCCGGCTGGGCCCCGGGCCGGGCGTCAGGCCGGGTACTGGTCGTGGCGAGCCCACAGCGCGATCCAGTCCGCATCGGTCAAGGTGCGCCCGGACGAGCGGATCGCGGCAAGCTCCTGAAAGTACTCCTCACGGGGCGGGCCGGGCGCGAACAGGATGAGCATCCTGGCTGGCGCACCGCTCTCGTTGGAGAAGGCGTGAATCCCGCCCTGCGGAACGTAGAGAAAATCACCCTTCGCCGCGTCGATCCAGGTCTCCCCGTTGAAGAGCCTGACGGTGCCCTCCATGACATAGAAGGACTCGGAGAAGGTCTTGTGAAAGTGCGGATCGGCGCCACCAGGCGTCCCGGTCATGTTCCACTCGAACAGGCCATACTGGCCGCTGGTCGCAGAGCCCGGGGCGGTGAACCGGACGTGAGTGCCCGACGGGTATGTCACCGACGGCATCTCGCCGGCTGACCGATAGCGGGCGCTGACCTCTCCGGCGTCTTTGCTATAGGACACTGCCAGATCCTCCCGTGGGCGCGCGCGTTCGATGGACAGCGGGCAAAGCCTACTTGGTCGCCGATGTGAGAATGCTGCGCCACAAGTGCGGCCCCACGCTGTTCCTTTACTGCGGTGGCCGGGGGTGTCAGCCTGGACCGGTGAGGCCGAGGATCAGGTACTGCACCACGCCCGCGGGCCGGGTCGCCTACTCCACCTGGGGCGCTGGCCCGGCGCTGTTGTGCGACTCGGGATGGGTCACCCACCTGCGAGGGCAGCTGGAGTTGTTTTCCTTCGGCAGCTTTATCGAGGCGCTGGCTGAGCGGTTCACCGTGATCCGCTATGACAAGCCCGGGTGCGGCCTGTCCGACCGGGACGGGATAGACCTGTCGTTCGACGGGCAGGTGGCCGCGGCGCTGGCGGTGGCCGACGCGGTGGGCGCCGGCCGCTTCCGCGTGTTCGGGGCCTCGCAGGGAGGCCAACTGGCCGCCGCGATCGCGGCGCGGTACCCGGAGCGGGTTGCGGCGCTGGCGCTGTACGGGATGTGCGCCAGCGGCAGGGACTTGGCGCCTGCCGAGGTCCGCGAGTCGCTCGTGGCGCTGGTGCGGGCCCACTGGGGCCTGGGGCTGAAGGCACTGGCCGGGGCCTTCGTCACCGGCCCCACCGCTGAGGATGTGGCGGCGTTCACCCGGCTCCAGCGGGCCAGCGCTTCGCCCGCGGTGGCCGCCCGACTGCTGGAGGTCTACTACGACACCGACATCAGGGCCCTGCTCCCGGCGATCCGGGCGCGCACGGCGGTGCTGCACCGCGAAGGGGACAAGGGCACCAGGTTCGAGCTGGGGCGGGAGGTCGCCGCGCTGATCCCGGGGGCGACGCTGATCCCGCTGCCGGGGTCGAGCCACCTGTTCTACCACGGCGACTGGCCAGCGGTCCTAGAGGCGCTGCTCGGCTTCTTGCGCGAGCCTGCGAGCCCGGGGCCGCGGCTGACCGGCCGTGAGCTGGAGGTGGCCGAACTGGTCGCCGCGGGCCTGACCAATCAGGCCATCGCCAGGCGGCTGTCTGTCGCGCCGCGGACGGCGGAGGCGCACGTGGAGAACATCCGGCGCAAGCTGCAGGTGCGCTCACGGGCCCAGATCGCGGCGTGGGTGACCGAGCACCGGCTGCGCGCCTGAGCTGCTCGGTAGTTCGCCCGACGTACTCACCGGGGGACGGCCGCCCCGGCCCGGGGAACGGGGAAATTGCCGGTAGTTCACCCGATAGCCACCCGGCGCGGGCCGCTCTTAGCGTCAAGGCATGTCACCCGCCACGAAGCCGGAACCTGCCAGAACCGACGGCGAAGAGCCTGGTGACACGGCAATGACAGAGTCCCTGGTCATCTCGTCCGCTGGGGGACAGCCGGCTTGCCGGGCGTTAGGTGGTTATCCTCGCCAGGTGTCAATGCTTGCCGTTGTGGGCGCCGGTCCGAAGGGTATCGCGATCGCCGCCAAGGCCCGCGCGCTGGCCGCTGCCGGCCTGCCGGCGCCGCGGGTTGTGCTGGTCGACCGCGGCGCGGTCGCTGGGAATTGGAGTGGGCGCCAGGGATATACCAGCGGCCTGCTGCCGCTGGGGACGCCGCCGGAGAAGGATGTCGGCTACCCGTACCCTGCGAGCTGGGGTGTCGCATCCGCCGATGTTGCTGCGGCGATGGCGGAATACAGCTGGCAGCGCCACCTGATTAGGCACGGCGTTTATGGCGACTGGGTCGACCGCGGCCGGATGCGGCCGACGCACCGCCAGTGGAGCGCCTATCTGCGCGAAGTCGCCGGGGCGGCGGAGGCGGAGATTGTCTGCGGCATGGTGACCCGCCTGGAGGTTGCCGGCGGTGATCGCTGGGAGATCACGCTGGGGGCAGACGATACGATTGCCGCCGACGGCGTGGTCATGACCGGCGCGGGCCCGGCCATCACGGTGCCCGGCCAGCCGCGCGATCACCGCCGTGTCCTGGACGGGCGGACCTACTGGCTGGCGGCGCATGAGCTGCACCGCGAACGCGCGCTGAGCGCCTGCGTCGTCGGCAGTGGCGAGACTGCCGCCTCGGTGGTCATCGATCTGTTGAAGCGGTTCCACAAGCACTCGACGATCGACGTCCTGACCACCCGGGGCGTCCTGTACTCGCGCGGCGAGAGCTACGACGAGAACCGGTTCTACTCCGACCCCGGAGACTGGCCGCGCCTGGCCGAGGCGCACCGGCGTGAGTTCCTCGATCGCACCGATCGCGGGGTCTTTTCGCTGCAAGCCGAGGCCACGCTCAACCAGGCGCGCGGCTTCCGCACGCTTGCCGGGCGGGCAGCCGCGATCGAGGCGCGCGAGCAAGACGTGATCGTGACCATCGCCTATGGCGAGGAACGCGAGCGCGTCGCGTATGACGTCGTTGTCGTTGCCATCGGCTTCGACGGGCGGTGGTTCGAGGCAATCCTGGGCGACAACGCGAGCGCCCGGTACCGGGCAGCGCTCGGCGGCGAGCTCGAGCGCCACATCGATGTCGACCTGTCCGTGGCAGGCCTGGCGCCGCCGCTGCACCTGCCGGTCATGGCGGGGCTTGCGCAGGGGCCGGGGTTTCCGAACCTCAGCTGCCTCGGCCTGTTGAGCGACCGCATCCTGCGCCGCTACGTCGCGATCAAAGACCGTGGGACCCTGGCGTCGGAGAGGAGGGAGCGTGCCTGAAGTCAGTGACGAGGGCTGGGAGCGGGACGATAGCGTGCGCCGCACGATCGTCCTTCCGGGTGATCTTGCCGAGCGGCTCGCGGCCGAGGCCGGACGCCGGGGTATCTCGCTGAGCGATCTCATCGCCGAATACGCCGAACAAGGGCTGCGCCAGGCCCGCTAGCGCGAGCGGCACCGCGCGGCTTTGATACGACCGCCGGCGAGGTGCAATGGGCGGTTTGCCGGTACGGGCGAGCAGGAGAGCGGGGCGAAAGTGGGAAGGGCCAGGGCATGACCTCAACGCTGGCCGCACCGCTGGCCCCGTTCGCCGACGCCCTCCCGGTGCCGCAGCGGCTGGTCGCGGCCCGGCAGAACGGCCGGCTGAGCGTGCGCGGGCGCCGCCCTAAAGGAAGAATGGCTCATAGCCGGGAGCCGCGCGAGGCCAAGGCTTCACTGCTTGCCAGGCCTCCGCGATACCAAGCAGGATCTCATCTCGAAATCTGGGTCCGGTGAACTGAATACCGAATGGGATTCCGTTCGTAGACAGGCCAGCTGGAAGCGAGATCCCTGGCAGCCCAGCCATGTTTAGGACCACGACGTTGAACCCGTCCGACGCCGATATCCGGCCGATGCGGGGCGTTACTCCGTCGGCGAGCCATCCTTCCTCGCAGACCGTGGGAGAGGCGATCACCGTGTCCTCCCCAAGGAGCTCGTCCAATGCCCGCGCATACTGGAACCGCCGGCGGCGCGCCGCCAGGTACTCGTCGAGCGAGACCGTGAGCGCGTATTCCATCGTGCTTCGGAATCCGTGGTGGAACCGGTCGATGTTGGCCTGAACCCATTCACGACCGAGCAACGTCAACTGCTCGACGCCACAGAGCCGCAACCAATCTCGGTCAACAGTCGGTTCTTCCCCGGAAAAGGGAGCGTCGATAACGTCGACTGGCAGGCGTAGGTCCCTCTCAATCGATCGAAGAGCCCGTCTGAACATCGCGTCCAGGGACTTTGGCAACGGGCCGTACCCGACGAAGCGGTCCAGGGCCAGGACACGCGCCGGCCGCCGGCCTGGATGGGACGGGGGGGTGGGGAGAGCAGTTGGGTCGCCAGCCACCGGGCCTGCCTCAAGGGAGAGAAGCAACCTCAAGTCCGGAACGGAGGACGCGAGCGGCCCGGGGGTGGACAGGTCGATCCACGCGGGGATCGGATCTCGCCCAATGACGCCATTGCTGGGCTTGATGCCCGCAAGCCCGCAGAAGGCCGCGGGGATCCGGATCGAGCCTCCGCCATCGGTTGCCGTCGCGATCGGGGACATGCCCGCCGCCAGGGCCGCTGCGGAGCCGCCGCTTGAGCCTCCGGGAGACCAATCGGTGCCCCAGGGGTTGCGCGTGGGCCCGAACAGGCGATTGTCCGTGTATCCCTCGAACGCGAACTCGGGCGTGTTTGTCTTCCCGACGACGATCGCGCCGGCGGCCTTGAGTCGTCTGGGGATGAGGTCGTCGCTTGTTGCGGGCTGAGCGTCGGCGAATAGCAGCGAGCCGTGCCTGGTGGGCATCCCTACGGTGTCCTCCGTATCCTTGACAAGGAACGGGATGCCCGCGAGCGGTCCCAGGTCTTCCCCCGCGCTGAGACGTCGATCCACGTCTTGTGCCTCGGCCAGCGCTTCGTCGGTGCGCACTGATACCACGGCGTTCAGCGAGGGGTTCATCCTTTCGATCCGGCCGAGCGACGCTCTGACGAGTTCCGCCGCCGAAACGCGCCGTTCACGAACCGCGATGGTCAGATCAGCCAGCATGTCTAGTACTTGAGAAAGTGGCCCCGGAACTGAAACCCCTCATCGGCCTGTGAGTACGCCTCCCACTCCGAGCGCCGCACCGCGAGGTAGGAGCGGACCATGAGGTCACCGAGCGCATCGCAAAGGACCGAGTCGGTTGCCAGTTCATTGAGTGCTGCCTCAAGTGTCGAGGGATAGCGCTGGACTCGATTCAGCCGCCGCTCCTCGTCCGACAAGGCGGCCGGGTCCACCGCGACCGGAGCCGGCGGCTCCAGCCCCCGTTCGATCCCGTCGATCCCGGCGGCGATGAGCCCGCCAAGCGCGAGATACGGGTTGCAGGATGCGTCGGCGGGCTTGTACTCGAGGTTTGTCGAGGCTTCCGCTCGGTGACGGTGAGTCGACGGCACACGGATTGCGGCCTCGCGATTGTCCGGTCCCCAGCAGGCGAACGCCGAACTCCAGTGCTGTGGCTCAAGTCGTTGGTAGGAGTTGAAGGAGGGCGCGGTGAGGCCCAGAAGACCGGGGAGGTGATCGAGGATGCCGGCGATGAACCGTTCGGCCGTCGACGAGAGACCGAACCGCCCGGAGGGGTCGTGGAAGAGGTTGCGCTCAACCGCCGAGTCCCAGAGGCTGAGGTGGATGTGGGCACCGTTCCCCGCCTGGTCCGGCCAGGGCTTGGGCGCGAGCGAAGCCGCCAGCCCAAAGCGCGTCGCCACCCCCCTGATCGTGTCCCGAACCATCACCTGCGTGTCGGCGGCCGGAACGGCCGGGCGAGGCGTTACCGAGAGCTCCTGCTGGCCGTGGCCCAGCTCCGGCAGATATTCCTCGACCTGGATGCCCTGCTTCTCCAGGGCCTCAACGATCCCGTCGATGACGTCCTGGGCGTTCGTCATGCGAACAGTCGAGTTGGCCACCCCTTCGTCTATGGGCATGAATCCCCCCTCTGCCCGGCGTGCCAAGCTGAACTCGTTCTCAACGGCGCACGAGAGCACCATCCCGTGATCCGCCAGGCGTTCGCTCATCCGCTTCAGGAAGTTCCGTGGCCCAGCCTCATACGGAGCGCCATCCAGGCGGACGTGATCGACTAGCATCGCCGCGGTGTTCGGCGCGTATGGCAGGACGGTGAACGTGGTCGGGTCCGGGACGAGCCGCAGTTCGCCGACACACCCCATCCCCTCCACCGCCTGGAGCTGGTCGAGCGAGTTCATAGCCTGGAGGGCGAGGTTGAGGGCCATCCCCTCCCTGATGCGGCGCGCAAGACCCTCGACGTGGGTGGCCTTCCCACGAATGACCCCACCGTTGTCGCAGTACAGGAACCGCACGAGCCGAACGGCAGCTTCCCGGCAGGCAGCAACGACCTCCTCCGGGGTCATCTCGGATGAGCCGATGGGAATGTCCACCCCCTGGACGCCTCCCATCTCAGTCACCGGGATGGGAGGGCTGGCGCGCGGTTGCTCGTGCGACTTCCAGCGTGTCGCGCTCCGGAGATCAAAGACGGCGTCCTCGTCGTCCCTCGCGGGACGGCCTGTGGCGGGCGGAGGTCCATAAGCCTCAGCCTTCGACTCGGAACGTCCGCTCGACGCCGCTCGAGCCAATATCGATCACGTGGCCGCGGAGGATCCCGAACGCCGCCTCGCTGCCCGGGTTCAGGCAGAGTGTGCTTCCTAGCTTGGTCTCGCCGGCCGATTCGTGGATGTGCCCGTGGAGCCCGAGCAGCGGCCGGAACTCCTCAATGGCCCGCCGCACACCGGTCGAGCCGACGGGGCCGCGGAGCAAATCGCCAGCGGAGACCGTCGGCCGCAGGTCAGCATCGAGGAGCGGGGCGGTGTCCAAACCGGAGTTATGCGGCGGGCAATGGATGAGGAAGATCGTCCGCCGCGGGTCCCGGGCCTCCTCGGCCAGCCTCGTGAGCTCCTCGGCGAAGTTGTCGTCAGGCACCTCTCTCGGCGTGCGCCAGGGCGTCGGGTTGGACTTCCCGGAGCCGACGACCTGCAAGTTCCCCGGTATGTCCAGGACGCGCCCGTCGGCATTCACGCAGTACTCGCTCGCCGCAAGGACCGGGTCGATGTCGTAGGGATCGTCGTTGCCGGGGATGAGGTAGATCGGGACCCCCGAACCCTCCATGCGCTCTGCTGCGATCCTCATCCACTCTCCGACACGGGCGCGGATGTGGGCGACGAACAATTCGTGAAGTGCGGTGCGGTCGCCGTGGAGCCGGTCGATCTCGTCGTGCGTTGTGTGAAGCACGTAGTAGCCGAGGTTCGCGATATCCTGCTCAAGCTTGGCGAGCTCGCCTTCGGATCGCGCAACCCGCTGCTGACCACCAAGCTCCGCCTCGTATCCGCGGTCGGTCTGTACGACCGGCACCATGGCCTTCCCCGTAAGGTCGCCCGCGTAGAGCACGACGTCGGCTTCGTACAGGCGCATCCGCGCGGCGTTCAGCATCTTCCGCCACGCCTTCTCTGACGCGTGGATATCGGAGACGACGTATAGGCGTACGCCCCGTTTGCCCATCCGCGACGCTACTCTGGCGGAATCTCTTGGTACATCATGGCCAAGTTCACCCCTGCCCTTCGGTTCCGGACCGTCTGCACAACGTAGATCAGGATTGCGACCACGAACGCGCCAATGGTGAACGAGAGCCCCGTTCGGTTGTAGTAGGCGAGCCCACTCTCGCCGGTTGCCCGACCGACGAAATCGGTGACCGGCTTGATCCCGGCGAACCAGTACGTGATCGCCATGATCGCTAGCCAGATCAGGCCGAAGAGGGGCAGCCACAGCCGCCAGGGCGCGCCCCTCATGAGATCTTTCCTCGTGAAGGGCGCGACGATCGCGTTGACGGCCGGCATGATCCACGTGAGCGCCGCCATGAAGATGCTGAACCAGAGGGTCGCCACGAGGTTCAGCTTCCCCTCAGGTGGGGCGAGGCTGTCCGGGAGTAGCGGGAAGTTCATGAGGATCATTAGCACGCCCACAATGCCGAGGCAGGTGAGGATGGCGTTGATCGGCGCTCCCAGGCGCTCGTTCACCTTCCCGAACCACTCGGGCACCTGACGGTCAAGGCTCCACGCTAGCGAGACCCGGCTCATGAAGGCGATGTAGGCCGGGCAGAGTACGAACGGTGAGATCACGCCGCCGAGGCTCACAAGCAGCCAGACCGGCCACAGGCCCGGATGGGCGATCGTCGCCCCCAGGGGAAGCGTATTCGGCTGTCCAAAGGGCGTGTGGGGGTCCCCGCTCCAGAACATCACGCCCCACCCGAGCTGACCCGGCACGCCCAGCTTCCTCGAGAGCACATCGACGAACACTGAGTTCGTGAGGACGGCGACCCCGAGTGCGCCCAACACCGCGATCAAGACTCCTCGCCGGATGTTCCCCCGGACTTCGCCGGCAATGTAGGCGCTGTACTGGAAGCCGATGTAATTCAGCAGGACGACGCCCATCACGAAGGGGAACAGGGAGTTGAAGATCTGCACGCCGTGACCGAGGACGCCGCCGCTCTCCGCCCCCTGGACGAGCTGGCTGTAGGTAATGCCATTCGCGTACTTCGGAAGGTTGGCAGCGAAGTCCGCTTGGTGGATCGACAGAGCGCCGAACACGAACAACAGCACGGCCGAGCCGATAGCGACGACCGCCAGGGCTGTCACGATCTTGTGCAGCCGCCGGGTCGGCTGGATCACCACCCAGAAGATGAGAGCGAGGACCACCATCGAGGCGACGAATCCCGGCCAGCCGGTGATCACCCCGTTCTGCGCGTACCAGTTGTTCACCTTCTCGAAGAAGTACTTTCCCGTCCCGACGCCGATAATCAGGCCGCTGATCTGGACCGTCCGCAGGATCACAGGGATCTCGAAGGCCACGATGGCGAGCGAGGCGAGCACGAGCGTGAACGACTCGACCCAGCCGAGAAAAGGTCCGGCCTTCGGGATGAACCGGCTTGTGAACACGTAGTCTCCGCCTGACCTCGGCATCACGCTGGTAAAGGAGGCGAAGATGAGGCCGAGGAAGATCGCGGCAACTCCCACGATGATGGCCGCCCAGCCGTAGGTGGTGAATCCGGCCACACCGATGGGCACGAACGCCAGGGTGTAGAACGTCGCGTACCACGCAACGCCGGTTCCCATGAACGCCGCGGCGTTGAAGAACAGGGCGTTCGTCACGCTCACCTCACGGACGAGGCCGGAGGACTGCCGGACGAACAGCTTCCTTCCTGCGGGCGGGACGCTGACCTCGCTCATGTGCTTTCCCTTTCGCCCAGGCTCACGGTCTGCGGAGCCGTCAACGGACCTAAAGGACCGCCTTCTTCAGGACTCACCATGCACTCATGGTCAATGCGTCGGGCGGTGGCATCTGGGAGACCGAGGACGCCATCGCGAACCCGCCGGGCACATCTTGGGAACGGGGCTACCGGGCCAAGTATGGCCCACCCGCAGGCTCAGAGCTAGCGCTTGGGTGATCGTGGTGTCCTGGTCTGCCGACGGCGGACGGCCACCTGGATGATCATGGGCTGTGACATCACAAGATCAGCAGGTAGGCGCCGCGGCTACCGTAGGCGATGGCCGCTGGCTGGGAAGATTCCAGAACGAACTGCGGGCGCTGCTGGAAGCGCCCAGTCGCCTTTAGTCGTGCCCCTCTTCCTCCGGCTGCTGGTACCAGCGCTTGCGCTCCCCGATCCGGGCGCGAACCTTCCAGCGCAGCGTCTTCTGGACCGTGTCGGCCGCTCCCCGTATCCGCCGAAGGCCACTGAGCACATCGTGGCGCGCACCGGCGGGCACGAGCTCGGGGTGCTCGCCGCCGGCGAGCTCGTGGGCGTGGTCCACCGTGCCGGTGAGCGTCCGCCACCACCCCCAGTCGTCCGCAACGATGGCGCGGATCCGGTCGAGCCCGATGGTGCCGGGCACGTCGCCCTCAGCCACCGGGTAGGCGGCGAGCAGGTACAGGACGTCTTGCACATCCTTCTCGTTGATCTCCACAATCTGGAGCTTCGACAGCAGCAGGTCGGTCACATCGAGCGTGAAAGGCATCCGCTCGATCCGATCGCGGAATTCGAGGACATGGCACATCTGGAGCGTGTCCACAAGCACATCGACCGCTCGACCGCTCGGCGAAGCGAAGTACAGCTGCTTGTGGCCATAGAGCGCGTTGAAACGCCGATCCGGCTGGTATCCGAGACGGACGAGCAACTCAGTCAGCCGGGAGCGTGCCCGCGACGTCGACGCTAGGTCGAGGTCCTGCCGGTTACGCAAACGCGGCGGGAAGTCCGGGCAGAGCAGGCGGACCGCCAGCCCGCCGAGAAGCCGGAGCGGGACGCCCTCGCCCTTAGCCCGCTCGACCAGCGCCATGGCCTCCTCGAGGGGGTCCGCTTCGGGAGCGCCGGGGGAGCGCTGCACGCTGGACATCTTCTACCCCTCCGTGCGGAAGTGCCGCTCGACGTTCCGGGCCTCACGTCGACGATGTACCGCAAAGAATCCCAAATCCGCTTGAGTTCGCCAAGCCGATCTCGATCCTGGCGCCTGCCCTGGCCAGCCCTCAGGTACATGGCCGGCAAACCCTGGCCGTGCCGGACTTGCGGTGCCCGGGACGCTCCTGGAGATCAGCGCAATCGCGGCAGTCGCGACGGATTGACTTGGCGCTAGGTGCCCCTTCGCGCATGACGACGGCGAGAGGGCCAGGCCGCACGAACATCGTGCCGGAGTGTGGCGCAGGCTGGTTCCACAGCGATGCGCCGGGCTGGCTTCGGGGCATGGGTCAGTTGGCCGGGACGATTATCAGGCGCACGGCCTTGTCCTGGGGAGCTTTCGCGGACACCGTCAGCACGACCCACCCGCCCCGGGGGTGGACGTCGTCAGTGCCGGGCGCGACCGGGGCGTAGATGGCGCGTACCCCGTTTTTGAGCGTGCGGTAGAGGCCGGGGTAGCCGTTGAGGTGGACCGGGGCTGCGCTGGCGGGCTTGGTGTCCGCCCAGCCGATGCGGACGAAGACGCAGGTTCTCTTGTTCGTCCAGAACCAGGCGCCTGCCGGATTCGCCGACTTGCCGACCGGGGCGGTCGCGTTCGCCGGGCAGTTCGGTGGGGCGCTGTGGTGGTGGAGCGCCACCACCTTGTAGCTGGCGGGCCTCACCGGCGCCGGCGTGGTCGGCGCCGTTTTAGGTACGGCCACGGCAGTGCGGCTCGGAGTGTGGTTCGGATTGTCCCGTCCGGCCAAGGCGAGGCCGGAGCCGACCGCGAGTGCGGCGGCAGGCACCGCCACTCCGACGGCAAGGTGGCGCCGGCGGGCGCGGACATACCGGCGGCGGACGACGCGGGCGAGGTCCGGCTGGGGGTCGAGGTCGGCCGTGGCCTGCGTGAAACCGCGGCGCAGCACCGTGGTGAGGTCGTCGTCAGTTGGCATGATCGTTCTCCTTCACGTCAGCGGGGTCGCCGAGCGCCTCGCGCAGCTTGGTCAAGGCGTGATGGGTCTGGCTCTTGACGGTTCCTGGACTGCAGCCCAGGGCGTCGGCGGTCTGCTCGACCGAGAGGTCCTGGAAGTAGCGCAGCACGAGCACGGCGCGCTGGCGTACTGGCAGGTCCATCACCGCGGGCAGCAACACCTGCTGTAGCAGCACGTCCGTTTCGGGGGAGGCATAGACCGGCTCGACGGCCGCGGTGCTCTCGTGCGGCCGCCGGAACCGGTCGCGCCAGTGGTTCTTGGCGAGGTTGACTACAGCCCGGCGGGCATACGGTGCAGGCTCGCCGCGGATCCGCCGCCACCTCCGGGCTACCCGCAGCAGCGCCGCCTGCACGACGTCCTCGGCGTGGCCGCGATCGCCGGTGAGCAGGTAGGCGGTGCGCAGCAGCCCAGGCGAACAATCGCGTACGAACTCGTCGAAGTCGCTACCCGGCATGTCCATCAGCACGCCCGTAACGACACCGTCTGGGGTGAAAAGGTTGCATCGGCATCGTGGGCTGACCGCATGCTGAAGCCTCGGGCGAACCGAGCACTCATGGGCGCCTGCCCTGGCCAGCATGCCCTGCGCAGGCCGCGGGCGGCCGGATTGGCATCCGGCGTAGGGTCTTGGGCGTGGGGCCAAACGAGCTGAAGAGGACCTGGTTCCATCGGGCGCTGCTGCGTGCGGGCATCGAGCACGAGAGCTGGCGCCCGGGCCGGGGCGTGGATGAGAACAGGCGGGTCGTGGAGGCTGTCTACAGCTACTATGGCGAGCTGTTCCTGGCGCACCCGTACCTGCTGTGGGCCGGT
>Ga0126377_10000950_pt1 | contig 18546 bp, 16 predicted proteins | sample PanSoiMetPlot_22_FD_92647 | JGI IMG/M metagenome (GOLD analysis project Ga0126377, IMG submission 92647) | Tropical forest soil microbial communities from Panama - MetaG Plot_22 | ecosystem: Environmental > Terrestrial > Soil > Tropical forest > Bulk soil | place: Panama | collected 2016-02-17 | reverse complement strand
TTCCGCAAGTCCGACGTGCTCGTGGCCGGCGACATCTACCGGACGACAACGTTCCCGGTGCTCGATTCGACAGGCGGCCTCAACGCGTTGATCGGCGGGCTGAATCAGATCATCGACATCACCATCCCCAAGGACAAACAGGAAGGCGGCACCTACGTGATCCCGGGACACGGCCGTCTCACCGACGAAGCCGACGTCGTCGAGTATCGCGACATGATGACGATCATCCGCGACCGCATCGACGATGCGATTCACAAGGGCATGACGCTGGAACAGGTGAAAGCGGCGCGACTGGTTCGCGACTACGAAGGGCGCTACGGCGCGACGCAGGGTCCGTGGACGACGGACCAGTTCATCGAGGCGGCATACAAGAGCCTCAAGCAGCAGGCCCCGACAACGAGCCGGAGGGAACAGTGAGGAGCCAGGTAACCGGGGCGGGAATCGCCCTGATCATTGCGATTGCGCTCGCGGCTGGTGCGTTGGTGTCGGCGCAGGGGGCACCGCAAGGAGCGCCTGCTGCCGGGCGGGGACAGGGGGCACCTCAGGGTGCGCCGGGCGTCGGGCGCGGCGCTGCGGCCGCTGCGCAAGCAGCGGCGCCCATCGATCTCACCGGCTACTGGGTGTCGATCGTCAACGAGGATTGGCGCTGGCGCATGGTGACGCCGGCCAAGGGCGACACGGCGAGCGTGCCGCTCAATCCTGAAGGAACCAAAGTGGCCAACTCGTGGGACCCCGCGACGGACGGGTCATGTCTTGCGTACGGCGCCGCGGGATTGATGCGCATTCCGACCCGTCTGCACATCACCTGGGAAAACGATCAGACGCTGAAGATCGAGACCGATGCCGGGCAGCAGACACGTCGCCTGCTCTTCGACAAGAGTCAGTCGGCACCCGCGCAGCGATCGCTGCAGGGTTTCTCTGTTGCTGAGTGGGAGGTTGCTGGCGGTGGACGTGGCGGCGGGCGAGGCGGTGGAGGAGGCGGCGGTGGTGGAGGAGGCGGTGGCGGCGGAGCCGCTGCGCCGGCAGGGCCGCGCTACGGGAATCTGAAGGTCAATACGTCGATGCTCAGCGCCGCATGGCTTCGTAAGAACGGCGTGCCCTACAGCGAGAACACGGCGCTGCTCGAGTACTTCGATCGCTTCCCGGCCCCCAACGGCGACGAGTGGCTCGTCGTTACCACCATCGTGTCGGACCCGAAGTATCTGACGCAGGACTTCGTGACCAGCACGCACTACAAGAAGGAGCCGAACGCTTCCAAGTGGAGTCCTTCACCGTGTAAGTCGTAATCCAAAATTCAAAATGCAAAATGCAAAATGCAAAAGGGCTGAGTCGAATCGCCAGTTCCTTTTTGCATTTTGAATTTTGCATTTTGCATTGAATTTGCATTTCAGCGCGGCACCGGCGGTGCAGGTGGTGCCGGCGGAGCCGGCGGTGCTGGTGGCGCCGGTGGTGCTGGCGGGGCGGGCGGCGCCGGTGGTGCTGGTGGCGCTGGCGGTGCCGGCAGACCGAACCCACTACGCGGCGGGCGCGGTGGCTTTGGCGGGCGCGGTCCTCGGGAGGACGCCGGCAGCTGCAGGTTGACATCAGGTCCCGGCCCCGACTGAATCCCGATGTTCCCGTTTTGTCCGGCGAGCTGCATGGTGCAGCCGCCCTTTCCGCCGATCGTGCCGGTCAGCGACGCGCCCCCGATCGTTCCAGTGGTCTGAATCGGAATCGCGCTGCGGATGCTCCCGAACGTGGTGCGCGCATTCACCGCGTACGCGCCTCCACTCGCGAGGTAGACGTCGATCGCGCCGAACGTGGTCGACAGCGAGACGTCTCTGCACGCGCCGGGTTTTCCGGACGCCCCGACAGCGATCGCCCCATTCTGATTCCGCACGTCGATCCTTCCAGACACGTCTCTGAGCGCAACCACCCCGAATGTGCTCGTCACCGTCACGTCGCCGGTCAACGCCGCGCCGCGCACATCACCATTCGCGCCCTGCACTGTGAGCGCCCCGCGCACGCGATCGACGATGATGGAGCCGAACGTCGATTTGAGGAAGGTGGTGCCGTCGATGTCGCTCGCGCGGATCGATCCGTTTGCGCTCGTCACCTGAAGACCGGCTCTGACCGCTTGTGCCTGCACCATGCCGAACTGCGTGCTGAGCCGCGCACTGCCGCGGACGTTCTCGACGACGATCGATCCGTTCGCGTTGTCGACGACGAGATCTTTCTGGAGGGCTTTGAGATTGATGTCACCAAACCGGTTGGTGGCCGAGACGGCGCCGCTGATCGTCTCGCCCGCGATCGAGCCGTTGGCGCTGACGAGCGTGACGTCGCCGTCGAGCCTGAAGGCGTCGATGTCACCAAACCGGTTCTCCAGCCGATAGCGTCCCTTGCCGTCGGTGGCGGTCAGGAGCCCGTGGCCGTTGTCGATGGTGGCACCCGCCATGAGGCCGGTCACCGACGTGTCCCCGAATCGATTCCTCGCTTCGAGGGGCAGGTTTGCCGGCATCAACACGTCGAAATCGATCACGAAGCTGACATTTCGGAGCCGGCGAGTCGAGTCGGGATAGATCGAGCGCACGCTGATCCGCGACGCGGATTCGACGATATCGAGCTGCATGCCCGCGATGAACTCATTGGCCACGTCGCGGGATGCGGCGGACACGCGGAACGTCGCGTCGATGAGCACTTCGGGCTTCGAATGGGTTTTAATGCGAAGCGTGCCGATCTGATGATCGATCGCCAGGACCGGCGAGCCCTTGACGGAAATCGTCCGAGTCGCCGTGCGCACGACTTCGTCGCGCGCGAATTCCGCGGCCGCCGCGTCGTGGCCAATCGGCAAGAGGATCGCGAGCGCGGTTGCCGCCGCACACATCGTCTTACAACGCATGTCCATCCGACTCCTGCACCTGTTGGAGGGTGCGGCGTTTCTCCTGATAAATCCACAACAGCTGCTGTCTCAGGAGCGCATTGAAACGGTTCCTGTCGATTTCCTTCCGGCATTCGGCGATCGCGGCGTCGATGGCCGTGAGGCGATCGCGCAGGCTCACGATCAGCGGCGAGTCGGGCATGTCGAGCTTCGGCTTGGTCAGCCGTGTCAGCTCGTCGATCGCTTTGACGTACTGCTCTTCGGATCGATCGATCGCAGCCACGGCCTCGTCGGTCAGCAGACGCTCATCCGACGCCTGGACTTCGCGGGTGGATCGGGTGGGCGCCCCGCTGCGCAAGAGCACCCAGGTCGTGGACGACACGGCGAGCAGGAGCACGGCCGCCGCAGCCAGCCGCCACGTCATGCTCGCGGGCATCCCCCACCGGCGCGACGACGCGAGATCTTCCTGACGAAGACGGGTCGCGATCGCCGGCCACAACGCCGGGGTCTCCCATTCTTCGTGCAGGGATCGCGCGGCCGCTGACAACGCTTCGTCGTCGGTGCGATCGAAATTCTGTGGTGTCATATGTGCACGTTCTCTGTGGCTGTTGTGCCTTGCAGTCGCGCCTTCAGCCGCTGGCGCGCCTCGAACAGGCGTCCCTTGGACGTCCCTTCGGGAATCTCCAGAATCTCCGCGACCTCGCGATGCGTGTGCCCTTCGACCTCGCACAGCACGAACACCTCGCGGTAGATCGGCGCGAGCTCGGTCAGCGCGCGCTTCAACGCCAGACGCAACGGATGATCGACGCTCCGCGTCGTCGGCTCGGCGAAGGTTTCTGGCTCGAGCGGCGACTCTCCATGGGTATTCCGGCGGCGTCCCATGTCACGGCACGTGTTGAGCAGAATCCGGTACATCCATGTCCAGAGCGAGGCGTCGTGTCTGAACGAGTGACGGCTGCGATACGCGCGCAGAAACGCCTCCTGGACCGCGTCCTCCGCGTCCGAGCGGTTCCCCAGCATGTTGAGCGCGAGGCTCTTCATCCGGGGGCCATGCGAGGCAAACAGCGCCTCGAACGCGGCGAAATCAGCGCGATGTTCGGTCAACTACCACTTCGACGTGGCGCACCTGGAAACCGTTCGGTGCAGCCGCGTGAACCTGAACCCCTTGAACCCATTGAACCTGCGCAACTTCTGCGCTGCCCGATTGACACGGGGCAGGCTTTGACTGATGCTTGGCCGTCCGTCTTCCTCATCCTCCCCATGTGTTGGAGCGGCATATGAGTTCTTCAGATACGACCAGCGTTGATGCTCCGCTGACATCCCTCTACGAACGGTACGCGGCAGGCGAGCTCGGTCGTCGCGAGTTCATGCGCACGGCGGCACGTCTCGGCGTGGCGGGTGCAGCCGCTGCCGCTCTCGGCCCTCTCTCGGCCGGCGCTGCCGACGCCTCTGCGCTGGCTCAGCAAAGTGCTGTTGTCTCCACCAAGATTTCGCTCGACGTTGCCGAGTGGAGCTACATGTGGGTCAACGTCAAGCGTGCCGAGACCGCGCGCAGCGCGTTTGTCGGCGGGCAGCAGATGTACGTCGAGTACATGATCCCGTCACAAGTCCGCCATCCGTTTCCCATCGTGCTCGTGCACGGCGGGGGCGGACAAGGCACCGACTGGATGGGCACGCCTGATGGCCGTCCAGGATGGTTTCAGTATCTCGTCGCGGAAGGCTTCAAGGTGTACGTCGTCGATCGACCGGGACACGGACGCTCGCCGCTGCACCCCGAACTTCACGGCGGCTTCCCGCCCACGGCCGCAGTGCTCGAGAACATCGCCGGACGTTTTACGCCGCCGAGCGCGAACCCTGCGGCGATGCCCAACGAGTATCAGAAGCACGCGTCGCAGTGGCCTGGCCCTGGAAACGTCGGCTCACCTGATCTCGATCAACTCGTGGCCGGACAAGGCGGCAGCTACGTCGTGCAGACGCAGGCAGCGGGCGCAGGGCGACAGGGTGGTCCGCCGCCTGCGGCACCTGCTGGCGCCGGGCGCGGCAATGTGCCGACCGCAGCGAACACACTCCCTGCGAGCCCGCCGAACCTGCAGCACATGGTGTGGCGACAGGCGGGCGCGGATCTGCTCGACAAGATCGGTCCTGCGATCATCGTCACGCATTCAGCGGGCGGTCCATTCGGACTGCTCGTCGCTGAAGCGCGACCCGCGCTGGTCAAGGCGACCGTCATCATCGAAGGGGCCGGCTCCGGATTTGCCGGTGGCAATCGTTGGGGCATGTCGAGCATTCCCGTCACCTACGATCCGCCCGTTCACGATCCCTCGGAGATCAAGACGCAATGGGTCGCAAGCCCCGAGGCCGGCATCAGCGGGTACTTCCTCCAGATGGAACCGGCGCACAAGCTTCCAAACCTGAGGAACACCCGAGTCGTGTTCGTGACGGCGGACTCATCGTTCGCCTCGCCCGGCAATCCCGGTGGGGCCGCGTTCTTGAAGCAGGCCGGCGTGCAGGCCGGGGAGCTTCGTCTTGGTTCGCTCGGCATCAAGGGCAACGGCCACATGATGATGGTCGAGAAGAACAACCGGGAGGTGCTGCAGCCGATCATCGACTGGATGGCGAAGAACGTGGTCGGCAGCAACAGTCAGTCGCCGGTACCGCGTCGCGTGGCTGGCGACACGCTCGCATTGAAGCTTGCCGACATGGGGATGTTCTGGGTCGGCACCGGCGACAGGAAGAAGATGCCCTACGGCACGATTCACGTCGGCCAGATGTTCGTGCAGTATTTCGAGCCCGCTGAACTCCGGCATCCCGTGCCCGTCCTCCTCGTGCACGGCGGCGGCGGACAGATGGTGCATTACATGGGGCTCGGCGGCGCGTCGGGATGGGCGCATCACTTCATGCAGGCCGGCTACAAGGTGTACATGGTCGATCGACCGGGACACGGACGATCGCCGTACCATCCGGATGCGCTCGGAGAGATCGGGCCTCTCGTCACGTACGACCTGCTCACGCGTGACACAGTGACATCTGCGCGCGCACCCAACAAGCAGTGGCCAGGCACCACCGGCGACGTCGGCGACCCGCTCGTCGATCAGCTGATGGCGGCTGCCAATTCCGCGCCTCGCGACAGCCAGCTCGCGCAGATGCTCTGGCGTACGCATGGCGCCGAGCTGATCGATCGCATCGGTCCCACGATCCTCGTGACGCACTCGGCCGGCGGCCCGTTTGGCTGGCTCGTCGCCAACGAGCGGCCGAGCCTCGTGAAGGCGGTGGTCTCGTTTGAAGGAGCGACCGCGCCGCTCGTCGGCCAGGGCGGGGAAGCGGGCACGCCGCTTCCGAATCTCAAAGGCATGCCGATCATGTATCTGCTGTCGGAGCGCGGCGGGCGCAACGGCGGACCGATCCTCGATGCTCTGACGCATGCAGGCGCGCGCGCCGAAGTGATCAACTTGAAAGATCGCGGCATCCTCGGCAACAGCCACTTCGCGATGTTCGAGAACAATCGACGGCAGGTGTTCGAGGTCATCAAAGGCTGGATCGAGCAGCGCGTGCCTGCAGAGACGTCGACTGCACGCCTGGAGTAAACGCAGGAAACGGAGGGATACGGAGGAAACGGATTAACAGGAGAAACGAAGCAACGGAGAAATCAATTTCAAGGAAATCACTCTTGAAGTATTTTTCTCCGTTTCTCCGTTGCTCCTGTTAATCCGTTTCCTCCGTCCCCTCCGTTCTCTACAGGCCGGGAACCGGCCCAACGTAAGCGATCAAGCGCCCGGCGACGATCGCGCAGAACCAGGCGCCGAGCGAGACCCACGCCAGTATTTTCGCGCGCGATGATATGGGCTTGCGATCGAGCTCGGGATCGCCGAACACCTGTTTGCGAATCACCGCCATCAGCCAGAGGCCGATCACTACGAATATGAGCTTGATGTAGAGGTCGAGGTTGTGTCCGTAGGCGTTGGCGTCCTTCATGAAGATCGAGACGCCGGTGAAGAGGTTGATCCAGAACCCGAACCACAGGACAGGGAACAGGCGCTCGAGCGGACGCAGCGGCGATTTGGGCCACATGCCGAGGATCGCAAACGAGATGACGGCGGAACCGCCTGCGACGAGGGCCATGCCGAGCGTGTGCACGAACAGAAACAGCGGAAAGGCCAGCAGGCTTGGCGATTCACGTACCCAGGTGCTGTAGGGCAGCTGCTCAACCCAAAGGAGAAACCCGGTCATCGCTGTCGGCCCTCACCACGCCCGCGACCGAAGGCGCTCCGGTCGATGAGAAACCCGATGAGCGCTATGACCAGAGTCACCCCGATCACGACTGCGGAGACTTTTGCCGCCAGCTCCATCCAACACCTCGAGAAGGTTACCCATGCTTAGAACGCCTGTCCGATGAACGGGAGCATGCTGCCCCAGTACATGACGCCGACCCACAGAAACATCGCGCAGACCGCAGCGAACTTCGACAGCCCTGGCGCATCGCGCCCGGGCTCCTGCGCCCAGGTCCGGTCGAAGGTGAAATAGAGCACGTTGACACCTCCGAGTACGACGAAGACCAGCTTCCAGTAGAACGCCGGGTTGCCGACGTACGAGTTCGAGGACGCCGCGAAGAAGAGCATCCCGGTCATCGTGTTGACCGCGAAGCCGAGCATCGCCCACGGCAGCAGCCGATCGAGCGCTTCGAACGGAATCTGCTTCATGAACCCGAGCATGCGCATGTTGATCAGCAGGAGGACGCCGACGAGGAGCGACAGCCCGATGAAGTGAATCGTTTCCGACGAACTCCATGCCCAGGGCGTGTCGCGCACGAAATTGCCGACGACGCGGCCCATGTGGCCGGCAAAGGTCGTGACCTCCTCGGCCCCGCGTATCTCCGGATGACTGATGTGGCCGCCGACGTTGGCGGCGAGCGCGGTGAACGCCAGCGTTGCGAGGCAGAGTACGAGCAGTCCACCGGCCATGCCGTTGCCGAGGATTGACGTGCGGCGGAATTGCCAGAGCGCGAGCCACGCGAACGCGCCGGTTACCTCCATGAAGACGAGCGCCAGGAACGCGATGCCTTCGTGCGTCTGCACGAGCGACGCCGTCACGCGTGTCCCCTCACCGGTGCCAATCGCGCCTTGATCCTGCAGATGGATCTGTGCGGCATTGCCGGTGACGTAGGTCGGGATCGTCACCAGGGCCACCACGACGAACACGACCAGGCTGGCCTGTTTGAGATCGTTGCTCCGCGCTACGAGCGACGCGATGAACAGCGCGATGCCGATGCCGAAGCCGACAGTCGGCACGTGATTGAGCAGCAGATGAAGATGTGTCGGATCCATAAATTTCTCGAGGGCTGCCGCCGGGTACGCGCTCGGCGATGTGGGGAAGGGGTCCGGGGCACTGTCTGGTACAAAGCGCCGCCAAGTCTGTCACACTCGGCGCTCTTCGGCCACCCCTCCGCGGCGAGATTAAGGGCGTCTTAAGAAGTCCTGAAGGAGTTGTCAGCGAACTTCGATCTCCACGATGCGCGCATCGGCCGTGCCGAGACGAACCAGGTGATGCGTGTCGCCGGCGGGAATCAGCAACCACTGACCGGGCTGATCGAGCTGCTTGAGACCGACCGCGGCGGGCGCGTTTGCCTTCGCCTGCTTGTCGGGTCCGTCCGACATCACCTTGCCGTTCACGAGCACCGCAATCGTCGGCACGAGGTGCGTGTGCGACGTCTGCGGCGAGGCGAGCGGGAGGCGCACATCGTAGACGCGGAAGGCGCGTCCATCCTTGCTCATCGTCGTCGACTGACCAGTAGCGGGCGCGCCATTGGACCACCCGCTGGTTTTGAGGTTCTCGACCGCGAAGAGTTGGAACGGATTGCGTCCGGTGTTCTCGATGCGATGGTTGAGTGGCTTGCCGCTGTACTCGGTGACGTTGGCCTCGCCCAGCGTCCGCTTGCGAGGTGCGCCCCAGGGCTGGCCCGTCACCTGAATGCGCGAGTCGGAGTCGCTCATCGACACCGTCGCGATGTCGAGCTCGTGCCGATGCTCGAGCGACGTCTGACCGGCAGCGATGTTGACGTCGAAGATGCGGAACTGCGCGTTCTCGAAGGTCACCTTGTGACTGGGATCCTTCGTCAGCGGAACCTGCGCGGCGACGACGACAGACGTGAATGCGAGAAGGCAGACGCCAACAAAGCGGTGAAATCGCATGGTGGACATTCTAATGGCTCTGGGCCTCGGGCTCTAGGCTCTGGGCCCAAAGCCCAAAGCCGAAAGGGCCGCCTGAAGGCGGCCCCTACGTTGGCCCGAAGGGCCGCCTACCAGCCTCCGCGAAAGCTACGGCTGGTCCGCCGTAGCGCCGCGAAGGCGGAAGGCCACCCCTACATCAGAACGCCATTCTCACGCCGATCTGAACGGTGGTTGGTACTGCGCCGGAGCGGAGCGCGACCAGATTCAGGAAGTCGGTCGAGCGCCGATCGCCGCTCGGGTTTGCGAAGTTGGCGCGGTTGGTGACGTTGATGATGTCGGTAAACAGATCGAGGGTGCGCCCCGATCCTGGACGAACGCGGTAGCCGAGTCGCAAATCGATTTGAAACAGACCAGGCCCGATTGCCCCATTGCGCTGGCCGTCGAAACCGACGTTCCACGGGTTCTTGGCGGTGGTGCTCGCGTAGTCGGCTGCAGTCAGCGGCTCCTGGAACTGTCCGTTCCGATCCGGATCGGTCGTCGAATCGATCACCGTGAAGCCCGATCCGCTCAACGCACGTGCGATCCAGGCCACCGTCAGTCCGCTCGTTCGTGGCACGAGCGCCTGCCCGCTGATCACCAGGTTGTGGCGGCGATCGACGTCGACGGGCCCGTTCGCCAGATCCAGGTTCAGGTTGTTGAGCACCTGGAAGGTGTCCAGCGGCGCGCCGTTGCCGCTCGTGTTTCCACGTGAATAGCCCAATGTGTACGACACGCGGAACGAATAGTCGGACGCGAACCGCTTCACGAGCGCCATTTCGAGCGCGTCGTAGTCGATCTGGCCCTCGTTGATCGGCTGACGTACTTCGCCGGAAAAGGCAGGATTGACCCGAACGAGTGGCGAGGTCCGAGCGGTGGTGGTGCGAAGCCCGGGGTTGAGGTCCTGCACGAGCAACTGATCGCGCCCGCGTGCGTGCACGTAGTCCGCGCTCACCGACAGCGTCGTGAACAACTGTCGTTCATAGCCGGCGGTGAACTGGTCGGTATACGGGATGACGCGATCGGGGTTGTCCATGAATACCGTACCGGTGTTCTTCACGCGGCTGCCCGGTGGATACAGCGTCTCGAGCAGCGCGCGGTTGACGGTCGGGCCGCCAACGAGCATGGGATCGGTCGGCAGCGTGCCAGTCGATGGGCCCGGATCGGCGTTGTTGGTCGGGAACAGCACGACGAACGAGTCTGAGAACGGTCCGGCAGTCAGGATCGCCGAGATCAGCTCGAAATGTGTCTTGTCGTAGAAACGCCCGTAGCCTCCTCGCACGATGCTCTTGCCATCCGCGCCGAGGTCGTAGGTCAGCCCGATGCGGGGCCCGATGTTGTTACGGTCGACCGGGTACTTCGACGGGTCTGAGAACTGCGGGTTGTCGACTTCCTCGATCGGCTGAACCTCCAGGTCGTATCGCAATCCGAGGCTGAACGTCGCACGGTTCGAGAAACGCCACTTGTCCTGGACAAAACCCGCAACGTAGTGCGCGTACTGGTAGCGATTCAAGCCGCCCGGCACTCGAATCTGCAGGCGTTCAGGATAGGTTGTGGGATCGACGGCGTTGAAGGGCAGGTCGGTCCGGAAGTAGAACGTGCCGTTCGCGTTGTCCTGCGCCGTCGATCGCGCGCCGACGTATTCGTACTGACCGCCGAATTTCAGATCGTGGGTTCCGCCGTGTCCGGTGATGAACCACGACATCGTATCGTCGATCTGATACGCGTTGTTCACGCGCGCCTGCGCGACGTTGCTCTGCTGGTCGACGAACGTGAGGTAGTTGAGCGTCGGCTTGAGCGCGGCCTGATCCTGCCCGTTCGTGTTGAATCCCGGATTTGCGAACGACACGTTCTCCTGCGTGAAGTTCACGCGCACGGTGTTCAGTCGGTTGCCGCCTAGGACGGAGTTGAGCGTGCCCACGATCGTCTGGTCGACATCGTGCTCCTCGCGCGACGCGTTTTCCGTCACCGGGAACGTGCCGGCCACGGGAGTCGTAAGGACGACGGGAACAATCTGATTGAGCTGTGGCGACGACTCGCGCAGCCACCGTACCGCCCACGTGTTGTTCACATTCAGCTGGTGGTCGAAGCGCCCGAGCGTGTTCCAGACCCGATCTTGTGTGATCGGCGAGCCGTTGAACTCCGGATGCGACGGGATGGTGATCGTGTTCGCGCGATCGACCATCACGCGCTCGACGTTGAAGAAGAAATGGGCCTTGTCGCGCACGACCGGGCCGCCCAGGTTCGCGCGATAGGTTTGGAGCTGCGTCTCCGGCTTCTTGATGTCGTTGAGAGGGTTCGAATCGGCAAGCGACTGCTTCACGAAGAAGTCCTTCTGCGTGAGGCTCGCGTCCTGCCACAGCCCGGCGGCGACGCCGTGAAACGCGTTGGTGCCCTGCTTGCTGATCGCGTTGATGACCGCGCCGGTCGTGCGGCCGAACTCCGCGTCGTACTGATTGGTGATGACCTGGACTTCGGCGACCGCCTCGAGCGGCGTGCGCGCCTGCGATCCCGCACGCTGTCCGATCACGTCGTCGTTGTTGTTGGCGCCGTCGAGCATGAAGTTGTTGTTGCGCGAATCCAGACCGTTGGCGCTCACCGCATCGGAGCCGAACGATTCGGTGCTGATGTTGGAGATGACGCCGGGCAGGAGGGCCACCATGCCGACGAAGTTGCCGTTCACCGACGGCAGCATCGCCATCTCACGATTGGTGACGTTGCCGCCGATCTCCTTCGACGTGACGTCGACGAGCGGCGTCTCCGCGGTGATGGTCACGGTTTCGGCGAGGCCGCCGACACTGAGCTGCACGTCGAGGGTCGTGGTTCGACCCAGGTCGAGTCGCACATCCTTGCGGTTGTATTTCGAGAAGCCCGAGAGCTCCGCCTGCAGCGAATACATCCCCGGCGAGACCGCGGTGATGAAGTAGGTGCCGTCGGCGTTGCTGACCGTCTGACGAACGACGCCGGTGTTCTGATTGGTGATGGTGATGGTGGCGCCGGGGACCGCCGCGTTCTGAGCGTCCGCGACGCGTCCGCGAAGCTCGGCGGTGCTTTCCTGACCGAAGACCTGGGTTCCGAGAATGCCCCAGCAAGCGATGGCGAACAGCCCAAGGAGTCGTGGCATCGAAACCTCCTCCCCCGCGTGTCAATCGCCGTGTGTAGCTGCGCTCGAAAGCCGCATTCTAATATGTCAGTTCGCTTTTGTCGTTGCAGCTCGTCCCACGGTTTGCACAGTCATAGTGTCCGGCATTAGCCGGACCGTATTTGCATGACATCGCGATAAAGTCACAGCATGCTGCTGAGACACGACGGATTCCGCCGGCTGTGCCTTGCACGCGATCTGCTGCTCGAGGGGCGCGAGCGACCACTCTCCATCACGGACGTGTCACACGAGGTGGGGATCTCACCCTTTCACTTCATCCGCCAGTTCGAAGCGCTCTTTGGCGTCACGCCGCATCAGTTCCGCATCGACTCGCGAATCGAGCTGGCCAAGCATCTCCTCGCGAGCGGGCAGCATTCGGTCACCGACGTCTGCATGGAGGTCGGGTGTTCGAGTCTAGGTAGTTTCAGCGCTCTTTTCACGTCCCGTGTGGGTGAGTCGCCATCCACGTACCGGAAGCGGGTTCGGACGATGATCCAGGTGCCCCATGGGTACGCACGCGAGCTGACGCCGGGATGTCTCAGCCTGATGGGACGTCTGCCGGCCTCCGCGTTCCGCCGGTCGCAGTTTTCGAGAAGCATCACACCACTCTGATCCGCGACACTAGGGTCCCGCGACCGGGACACTACCTTCGGAGGCGTTGATGCGCATCAGGCTGACGAGCATCATGGTGGACGATCAAGAGCGGGCGTTGCGGTTCTACACCGAGACGCTCGGGTTCAAGAAGAAGCACGACATTCCGGTGGGCGAGTACCGGTGGATCACCGTCACGTCTCCCGACGGCCCCAATGATCTCGAGCTGGCGCTGGAGCCGAATGCGAACCCGGCCGGGAAGGCGTTCCAGAGTGCGATGTTCGCCCAAGGCATTCCGCTCGCGGCGTTCGAGGTCACCGATATCGCCGCGGAGTTCTCTCGATTGAGCGCGGCGGGTGTGGCGTTCACGAAAGCGCCGACGGCCGCAGGCCCGGTGACGCTGGCCGTGTTCGCCGACACATGCGGCAATCTGATTCAGTTGTATCAGCCGAAGGCGTAGACTTGGCAGACGTAGTGTCCGGCTTTCTTGGCCACCGTAGCGCAACGCGCGAAGGTGGCATCCGGATCTGTAGTGTCCGTCGGACTCTCAGCGCGCTTCTTCCGCGCGTGCTCCCGACAGGATGCCTCGCATGCCGTAATTGCCCTCGTGGCACGCGACCTCGTAGAGCATCACGGCTTCACGTCGCAGGCCGTTCTCGAGTGTCCATGGTTGTGAGAAGGTGGCGGGATCGGTGATGGTGAGTCGGTACTCGATTGTGTCTGCGTCAAGGCGTGTGAAGCGTTCCACCGCGCGCATCTGTTCGGTTGCGCCGCGAAAGAGTTTCTGGGCGTTGAAGTTGGTCGTCTCGACGACCAGCGTCTGCCCCTCCCAGTGGCCGCGCGAGTCGCCGAGCCACATGCGCACACCGGGGCCGGCATGCGGACGTCCATCGAGCGGGATCACGCGCGCCTCGTGCATCATCTCTGTGACGATGACGATGTAGCCGGGCGCCTGCACGATCTGGTGATAGTTGTTGTAGAAGGGATTCGGCGCGAACAGGCCGTCGGTCGTGGTGCAGCGCTCCGATGGTGCACGATCCTCGGGTCGATTCGCGAGCATCGGCGGACCTTGGAGTCTTGGCGTGGCATTCCACCGCGCGCGACCCTCCGCGGTGTAGGGCACCTTGCCGTCGGGTGGATCGATGACCAGCGCTGTGCTGCGCCCGGGTGCGATTCGGCCTTTCGCAGTCTCGAGCCAGATGTCGTTCAGCTCCCCGCTGAGAGGCACGTCGTTCTTCAAGCCTGCAAGCAGCCGCTCGAGCGATCGCTTCTCGACCTCCGCTGCCTCTTCCTTCGTGAGCGTCGCCTTGCCCTTGAGTGCGTCAGGCCGTTCGAACGGCGTCGGGTTCTGGTTGCTCCAGACACCTTGCAGATCGGGGTCACCCCAGGGCGTCTTGCTCTGAGCCGCCAGAAGAGCCGGTGAGCTGAGGAGCATCACCAGCGCGAGCGAACTGATTCTGCGCATTCTCTGATCCCGGACTATATCCATGTCTTACAACGACGCAGCAGCCTCTGTCGAACGGAGTCAGCGGTACGCCCTGAGCAGACAGGCAACCTCGTCGTGACCCTTGTAGGCTGCGAGCGCGATCGGCGTGGCCCAGTCCAGGTCGTCCGGTAAGACGGGGCGGGCACCGCGCGTCAGCAGGAACTCGACCATCTGCAGCCGTCCGGCGAACGCTGCGTAGCCGAGTGGCGTGGTGCAGAACTCTTCGTCACGCGCATGCAGATCTGCCCCGTGGTCGAGAAACACCGCGGCCTTGCCGATCTCGCCCTGTCGTGCGAAGCGATGCAGCGGCGTCACCCCCAGCCACCCCGCCAGGTTCGGGTTCATGCCGCTCCGGAAGAGGAACTCCGTGAGCTCGCGTGTGCGTGCGGCCACCGCAACGCGGTGGACGACCTGCGGTCGATGCTGGAGCATGAGACGAACGATCGCGTCGTGCCCATGTTCCGCCGCCGCCGCGAGCGCTTCGGGATCGTCGGCGAGGGCGGGATTGGCGGAGAGCATGACCGTGGCCGCTTCGAGATCGCCGTAAGTGGCGTTCACGGTCAACGATCTCATGATGCCCGTTGCCGCGACCTGCCGATACGTGAGCCTCGATCGCCAGCCCATCGCTAGGAGTCCGCGAGTTGCACCGGAATCGTCCAGATCGCCCCGTACGACGCGAGCAGCTCGATCATCCTCGAATCCGAATTCATGATCGCAATGCTCGGAGCGTCCGCGGAGCTCTCGACTTCCTGATTCGGGTTTGCGCCGTGTTCGAGCAGCAGCTTCGCGACCTCGAAGTGCTTGTTGTAGACCGCGGAGTAGAGCGCACGACCATGCGGCGCGTTGCGTTCCTCGGGTTCGTTCGGGTCGGCACCCTGTACCAGCAGCGATCGCACGGCGTCGAGGTCGCCCCGATTGGCCGCTGCGACGAGCGGCGGATCGGTTCGCCTGTTGCGACGCGGAAATCGCGCGCGCTGGCCTTCGATCAGCGCTTCCATCTCGCGATGACCACGAATTCTGGCGATCTCGACGAGATCGTCACCGTTCCAGAACGGCTCTGCGCCGCGCTCGATCAGCAGCGTGGCGACGGCCATCCGGTTGTCACGAACGGCGAAGTAGAGCGGCGTGCGGTATTCGTAGTGGGCTCTGACCAGCGATGGATTCCCGTCGAGCAGGTCGCGCACGCGGTCGAGCTCTCCAGCGGCACACGCGCAGAACAGATTCCACACCTCTGATCCGGTCCCCGCGGACCAGAGGAGTGGTTCGTTCCACTTCAGATCGTCGGGTTGGACCATCGTCCGATCCTAGCCGTCTTTACCGCCTGGATTGCTGACAAACGCGTCAACCGACAGGACTCCCAGGTAACGGAGCTTTTCGGAGGAGCGGTTAACAGGAGAAACGGAGGAACGGAGACTCAACGGAGGCCGTCTGTGTCACACAGCTCTGAGGCAAGTGGGGCCACGCGCGATGCGCGCGGATGGGAGCGTCAGCAGGCAGCTCCGTTCGTGCTCCGTGTCTCCGTTTCTCCTGTTAATCCGTGTCTCCCTAATCTCAGTTTCGTCTCAGGCGGAGCCTCGCTAGTTTTCCGATGGCTTGTCGATGCGATCGATGACGATGACTTCCACCGGCGCCTTCGACGACTCGAGCTTCAGACCCAACTGCTCCTGAAACGCCGTGAACAGTCCCGGAGCCGCGGCGTCCGGAGACGGCGGCGGCACTCGCACGCCCATCGAGGCGAACTGCGTTTCATCCGGCGTCCACGTCAGCATGAAGTCGTAGCGGCCCTGCAGTCCGGTCTTGTCGACGACCGGCCGATCGAGCACCGCGCCCTGCATCACGCCGGCAAGATCGGCCATCGTCGCATTCGTGCCTGGCAGCACGCCGAGGCCTCGAAAGAGTAGACCCGGCAGACCGTTCGGATTGGTGTCGTTCTTCGTCATCTTCGGTCCGCCGTTGGCGACCGTGATGACGTAGACGGGTAGCTCCTTTTTCTCGCGATGAAATGTCAGCTTGAAACGATCGGTCAGGAGCTGCTGGATCATCTCGCGCATCTGGGCCAGCGAGGGGAGACCCTGTCCGGCCGGCTGGCCGGTCACGTCGTACTTCTCGGACTCGATCCAGTTCGGGCCCCCGGTAATCTGCCGCGCGTGCAGCCCGTACGCGAAGGTGATCAGATCGTTGACCGTGGTGTTGATCGTGAGCACCTGCCGGCCCTTGACGGTGAACAGCCTGCCGGGGCGATCGGGGGGGCTTGGTTTGATGGTCGCGACCTCGAAGACCGCCGGAACGTTGGTGGCCATCGGCTTCGGAGGTTCGGGGATCGCCCACGCCGTCTCAGGCGTCGCCCGTACCAGTGTGAGCGGCACAACAGGGCCGCCGCCCTGCGACCAGTTGCCGGCAACGGTGTTTCGATCGGCGCTCAGCGTTCCTTCGAAGTTGCCGTTGAGCCCGGCCATCGACATCTTGAGCGTCGAGCCCTGCAGCGTGACGGCTGTCACCGGCAGGCCCTGGGACCCTTGATCGATGCTGTACATCGTCGCTTTGAGGTTGCCACCGTCGCCCGCGATCACGAAGACGATCCGCAGCTCCCGACCCGCGTTCAACGTGCCTTGCCAATTGCCCGTGAGGTTCTGCGCGTACGCCGCGCTTCCCGACAGCATCACGAGGACGAGGGCCCACCGCAGCATCGCATTCATGAGTGATCTCCTGCGTCGTAATTACCGGTTTCGTGGCGTCCGGGTTCCACTGATGACGACGCCGTCTGCCAGCGGAATGGTGAGCGCGATGCGATCCTCGGGTCCGAAATTCCTCGTGCTGTGACCTTTGCCGGTCGTGTCTTCGATCAGGTTGATGTGCCCGGGCCCTGCCATCACATGAACGCCACCGGAGACCTCGACTTCCGAGCTTCCTGACAGCGTGATCACGAACTGCCGCGCCGGTCCAGTATGCCATTCCGGCGCGTTCGGACTCGAGGCGCCGGTGTTTCCACGAGTCGCGCCCGGAGTGGGCTGCCGGACGCTGAACTCGGCTCCCGTGGCTTTGAACATTTCTGATATGCCACGTGCGTTGAGTGCGAGTTCGATGTCTTCCGCATGGGCGAGACCGTCAGGCCCGGTGTAGATGCGCGTGACGACGACACCCTTGCGACCTTGCGCGCCAGCGACATCGCGGTCGGTTGTTTCCTGCCAGACTGCCACGACACACACGACGACGGTGACCAGCGCGAGGGAGTTCGCCTTGAGCCTCATGGGCATCCTCTCTTCTTCTTCGTGATCGCTAATTAATCGTGTTGTGCACGACCTTGCCGTCGACGACCGTCATCACTGACTTCAGTTTTCGAATCGCGTCGTCGGGAACGACCTTCGGATCGAAGTAGTCGTCGCTCAGCACGACGAGATCGGCGAGCCTGCCGGCTTCGATGGTGCCGATCGTGTTCTCTTCCTTCAGGAACCAGCCGTTCTCCGCGGTGTACAGGCGCAGGGCTTCCATACGTGTGAGCTGCTGCCCGGCGTTGATGAGCGAGCCGTCCAGCGCCTTGCCGGTCACCATGTACGAGATCACGAGCCACGGATTGAGCGTCGAGATCTGTGCCGAGTCCGAGCCCGCGCCGAGCTTGATGCCGCTGTCGACGAGCGTCCGCAGGGGCGGCCCGCCGCGACCGCCGGCCAGGAACTGAAATGGGTGCACAGCGATCGCCGCGCCCATCGCTTTCAGTCGCGCGATCGTCTTGTCGTCGACCGTGCCGACGTGTGCGAGCGACCAGCGCAGGTTTGCAATCGGCGTGGTCTTGTTCACCGCTTCGAAGGTGCTCACGGTCAGCTCGTTCTCGGCCGGCGACAGGCTGTGCTGCTGAAACGCCCAGCCTTCCTTGGCGATGCGGGAAAGTGCGGCCTGGTAGTTGTCGGGCGGCTTCTGCCCGAAGAGCGGCCAGCTCGAGGCGAACTCGCCGATGCCGGAGATGCGCAGCATGTCGTCGCCGAAGTCCTTGAAATCGTTTCGCAGACGCTCGGAGAGCATCGGTACGTCTGGCCGCGTATCCATCGTGAGGAAGAAGACACGCAGGCGCGTCAGCATCTTGCCTTCACGGTGAAGCGCGACGACCGGGTCGTACATCGTGAAGGGGCTTGCGCTGGCAAGCGTGTCGGCCTCGAACGATCCCTGCAGGTCGGGCGTGCCCGGCAGATTGAACGCGCCCATGTCGGCGCTCGTGGTGACGCCGACGCTCGCCGAGTACGCCATCGCGTCCTGGGTGCCGCGCTTCTTGTCGTCG
>Ga0126377_10000949_pt1 | contig 18553 bp, 16 predicted proteins | sample PanSoiMetPlot_22_FD_92647 | JGI IMG/M metagenome (GOLD analysis project Ga0126377, IMG submission 92647) | Tropical forest soil microbial communities from Panama - MetaG Plot_22 | ecosystem: Environmental > Terrestrial > Soil > Tropical forest > Bulk soil | place: Panama | collected 2016-02-17 | reverse complement strand
GATTTTGCGACCTCGCACTATGCGGGCGGCTTCAACTGGCCGGACGGCAGGTTCCGCTTCAAGCCGGATTGGCCGAACGTTCCGTTCCGCAGTCCCGTCCGCGCCGGCCCGATCGCGCGGATGCCGGTGCTGCCGGACCATTGGACGGTGATCGAGGAAGCGGACGCGGCCTGCCCGTTCCGCCTCGCGACGTCGCCGTCGCGCAATTTCCTCAACTCGACCTTCAACGAGACCGCGACCTCGCGCAGCAAGGAAGGGGGGCGGCCCGAGGTGATGATCCATCCCGACGATGCGGCCGCGCTTGCGATCGCGAACGGCGATGCGGTCGTGCTCGGCAATCCGCGCGGCGAGGTTCAGATCCACGCGCGGCTGTTCGCGGGCGTACGGCGCGGCGTGCTGATCGCCGAATCGATCTGGCCGAACGACGCCTACCCGGACGGGCGCGGCATCAACACGCTCACCGGCGCCGATGCGGTCGCGCCCTATGGCGGTGCCGCATTCCACGACAACAGGGTCTGGATCCGTCGCGCGTCTGGGGAGCACCAGAATCTGATGGATTCAAGTTGAATCGATTAGATTCTAACGGCGTGTACCCATTAACGCGCAAATGGAGGTCGGAGGCGAACCGGAACCGTGGGCTTGCGTGCCCAGACTGGTCACATTCGGTCGCGCAGGCCCCGCACACCTTCGCCTTCGGCGCAATGCTCACAGCAGTAGAAGGTGCCGGCCTTCTCAAGCCCGTGACCGACGATACGAATGCCGCAATGCGCGCACGTGGGCGCCAGCGCATGGATTGCGCATTCGAAGCTGTCAAAGCTGTGCGCCTTGCCGTTCTGAACCACCTGAAACGCCTTGTCGTAGTCGTTCCCGCAGGTTTCGCAGATTGCCATGGCACGACCTCTCTTAGCTGTTCTGCCTGGAGTTCAAGCCGTAGCTCCTCAATCAGTTCCGATCCTTGAGCCGATCGCAATCCGGCACGCCTACGATCCTGTCGATCGATCTTTCCGGCGCATATTCTTATCGCTGAACCGGGGCCCACTGCGCTGGAATTGGCCAGCTACCAGCGCAACTCCACCCCGAGCGTTCCGCCATTGGAGTGGAAACCGTCGCGGAAGCGCCCGTCGTAGAGCACATAAAGCCGCGCGAGCGGCGAGAGCCGCAGCGACGCCGCAACGCCCGTCTCGACGCCGAATCGCGCCTCGCTCACCCCGAACACGGTCACCGGGGTCGCCGGGCCGCTGACCGCGCTTACGGTCAAGTCGGGCACGCGTTGCTGCACGATGTCGACCGCGCGCGCATAGGCCGAAAGGTCGAACACCGTATTGGTCAACACCCAGGTGTTGCCGATCTCGGTTCCGGCGAACACGCGCGTGCGCTCGGCGATCGCGGCCGGCACCATGACGGCATCGATGCCGCCGATTTCCGCGTAGGCATCTGCGTGCGTCCGCGTCCAGTCGGCGCCGAATTTCGGCACGATGCGCGAAGAACCGAGCGGGATGTAGTAGCTCGCCTCGCCGATCACGCCCCACACCTGTGCATGATAGGAGGCGATCGCCGGTCCGGACGGCATGTCACGGTCCGAACCGATTCCGGCAAAGCCGGTGACGCCGGCAGCCGAGAACGTCCAAGCGCCCCATTCATAGGCGCCGTTGATGCCGACCTGGGTGAGATCGAGCGTCGCGTTCTGCGGCAGCCCGGTGATGTCGATCTTGGTGCGGCTCTGGTCGACCGAGAGGCCGATCATGGCGCCGGGAGCGACATTCAGCGCAAGACCCGCAACGCCACCGTAGCTGCGCCGCGAATCGCCCGGGAAGTCACCTTGCGCGCCGGTTTTCGACGCGAGCCCGTAGAGCTCGGTCCAGGCGCGCCAGCGCGGGGCGGCTGGCGCCGCTGGTGCGCCGCCACCCCCGGGATTGGGGCCGGTGCCGAACAGGCTGCTGAGCGAACTCGGTCCCATTCCGCCGAGCATTTGCAGATATCGCGAGGTGAGATCGAAGGTCGCCGAGATTGCCGCAGCGTCGGTGCTGGCGGCGGTTCCCGGGACAGGTTGATCGTTCGGGCAGCGGACGGTGCAGATCTGGGCGACACTTGGCGGCGCAGCCACGACGATGATCCCGACCGCAAGCACAACCACGCGCAACGCGATGGCGATCCAGCCGACACGGCTGAATCGCGCTTGCGCCGCCGTTGCGGCGCCTGACACGCGTTCACTCAACACGGTTAAGGCCCCGTCACATCCCCCACGGCCGAGCATCGAATCGGATCGGCCGGGACGCCTTGCAAAGGTCAATGCGTCCAGCCGGGATTCTTACGTTTTTCGCGATCCGGTCAACGCTTGCGGCGTTAAGAAATTGCTGCATCCGAACCGCTGTGGTGAACGCGCAACAGCGCGCACGCGGGCGCCCGTGCGGCGCCGGGCCTTGCTTCGGCCGTATTTCTCGTATTTGTTGTATGTACAATCGGATTTTGGCCATTCCGGCCCGCTGTGCGTCCATGTTGATTTCCAAAGCTGGCGCTCTCGAATCGGACTTCTTCCAAAACCCGGGTTGTCGCGCGAAGTGCAGCGAGTGCTCTTGCGCGTTCACAACACGTCGTGACTGACTAACTGACTAGGAGACAGACGATGCAAAAGGGCACCGTCAAATGGTTCAACCCGACGAAGGGCTATGGGTTCATCCGGCCCTCGACCGGAGATAAGGACGTGTTCGTCCATATCTCGGCCGTCGAGCGGGCCGGCCTCAGCACCTTGAATGAGGGCCAGGTGGTCGAGTACGAACTCGTCACCAACCGCGGCAAGACTTCCGCGGAAAACCTCAAGGTCGCGTAAGCGCGATCCGGCCGGTCATCCGGCCCGCGGGTGATCCCGTAGCCCCCGGTTCGCCCCGGGGGTTTTTCGTTGGCGCCGGCCGCCTCACGCCGCGCTGCAGGCAGCGAAGATGAGGCGAATGCCCGCGCGATGCGCGGCACACATCTCCGCCGCACCAAGTGCAATCGTGACTCATTAAGTGCAATCGTGACTCATTCCCTTGCAACTCACGCCCTTGCAACTCACGCCTCGTCCGCGGGCACCAGCAGGACGTGGTCGCTGACGGGGGCACCGTCAATCACGCACCGGCCGTCGACGACGCGCACGCGCTCCTCCGCCACGAGGCGCAGCGCGGCGGGATAGATCCGGTGCTCCAGGGCGAGCACGCGGGCCGCGAGCGTGTCCGGAGTGTCGTCGTCACGGACGGCGAGCGCCCCCTGTGCAATCACCGGTCCGGAGTCCATCTCCGGGATGACGAAATGCACAGTCGCGCCGTGAATCTTCACGCCGGCCGCGAGAGCACGCGCGTGGGTATCGAGGCCCTTGAAGGCCGGCAGCAGCGCCGGATGGATGTTGAGCATCCGCCCATGCCAGCGCGATACCAGCCACGGAGTGAGCAGGCGCATGAAGCCGGCCAGGCAGAGGATGTCGATCTGTTGCTTCTCTAACTCGGCCTGCAGCGCGCGCTCGAACGCCTCGCGGTCCTGGCCGAAGCGTGTGTGGTCCACGATCGCGGTCGCAAGCCCGGCCTCGCGCGCCGCCGCGAGCCCCTTGGCGGCGGGCCGGTTGGACAGGACGAGCGCGATCTCGGCAGGAAAGTCCTCCGACCGCGCGGCCGCCAGCAGCGCCGCCATGTTGGAGCCGCGTCCGGAAATCAGAATCGCCACGCGGCGCTTGGCCATTTGCTCACCCGAGGTCGAGGCTGCCCGCATAGGCGACCGCCGATCCGGCGACCACTTCGCCCAGCCGCACCACGGTCTCGCCGGCGCGGGCGAACTCGGCCGCCACCGCCTCGGCCTTGGCGGGTTCGACGACGGCGATCATGCCGATGCCGCAGTTGAAGGTCCGCAGCATCTCGGACTGGGCGATGGCGCCGGTGGCGGCCAGCCATTTGAACACCGGGAGCACGGGCACGCGCGTGAGGTCGAGCCGGACGCTGAGCCCTTTCGGCAGAACGCGCGGAATGTTGTCCGGGAAGCCGCCGCCCGTGATGTGGGCGAATCCTTTGACGGCGCCGGTCTTGCGAATGGCCGCAAGGCAGGACGCGACGTAGATGCGGGTCGGCGTGAGCAGCGCCTCGCCGAGCGAGCGGGCGCGGTCGAACGGCGCGGGCGCGTCCCAGGCGAGGCCGCTGCGCTCGACCACCTTGCGCACGAGCGAATAGCCGTTCGAATGGATGCCGGAGGATGCGAGGCCGAGCACCGCGTCGCCGACCGTCACGTCGGTGCGCGGAAGCAGGGTGCCGCGCTCGGCCGCGCCCACCGCAAAGCCCGCAAGGTCGTAGTCGTCCCCCTGATAGAGGCCCGGCATCTCGGCGGTCTCGCCGCCGATCAGCGCGCAATTGGCTTCGCGGCAACCTGCCGCGATCCCTTCGACGACGGCTGCGCCGTGCTCCGGGGCGAGGCGGCCGCAAGCGAAATAGTCGAGAAAGAACAGCGGCTCGGCGCCTTGCACCACAAGGTCATTGACCGACATGGCGACGAGATCGATGCCGATGGTCCGGTGGTGACCGGTATCGATGGCGATCTTGACCTTGGTTCCGACCCCGTCGGTGGCGGCGACCAGGACCGGGTCCTTGAACCCGGCCCGTTTGAGATCGAACAGCCCGCCGAAGCCGCCGATCTCGGCATCGGCGCCCGGCCGCGCGGTTGCGCGCACCAGCGGCTTGATGAGATCGACCATGCGGTTGCCGGCGTCGATGTCGACGCCGGCCTTCGCATAGGTGAGGCCGTCGCCGGGGCTTTGGCGGCCATTGTGGCTCATGTCGCAGGCTCTCGCGGGCGGCGTCGCTGTCTGGCGGCGTGGTACGGCGGAATCGCCCGCGGCGCAATGCCTACAGCACCGCGACACCGCCCACCTTGGCAAGCGCTGGGGGAAAGCTACATTTTGCGAGCCGGGCCGCCAAATGCTCCTTGCGGCCGAACCGGGGCGTATCCTTGAATCTTCCTAACCTGATCACGATCGCCCGCATTCTGATGGTGCCGGTCGTCGTTTGGGCGATCGCATCGCGGCAGATGCAGATCGCTTTCCTGCTGTTCCTCGCGGCGGGCGTCAGTGATGCCGTCGACGGCTTCCTGGCCAAGCGCATGGGCATGGCGAGCGAGCTCGGCGCGCATCTCGATCCGCTCGCCGACAAGACCCTGATCGTCTCGATCTACGTGGCGCTCGGGGTGACCGACGCGATCCCACGCTGGATCGTCATCCTGGTGGTGTCCCGCGACATCCTGATCATCGGCGGCCTCATGCTGGCCTGGTTCCTGGACCGGCCGATGACCGTGAAGCCGCTGCTCGTCTCCAAGCTCAATACCGCGGCACAGATCGTGTTCGCCTGTCTGGTGCTGGCCGCGCTCGCGTTCGGCTTCAATGCCGAGCTCGCGGAAATCGCGCTGATGTGGCTGGTCGCCAGCTTGACCTTGATCTCGGTCGGCTTCTACGTGCGGGAGTGGTGGCGGCACATGAATGCGGGCGAGACCAGCGCCTGACGCCGGCAAGCTCCGGGAGGGACATGACTCCGCGCCAACTCCCCCTCGCGCTCGGCTTCCACGAACGCTTCGGCCGCGAGGATTTTCTCGCCGGTCCCTCGAATGCGGGCGCGCTCGCGCTGATCGACCGCTGGCCGGACTGGCCGGCGCCGGCAGTCGCGCTGGTCGGCCCCGAAGGCTCGGGCAAGAGCCATCTCGCCGCGGTCTGGGCCGAGATCGCGGGCGCCCGGTCGATCGCGAGCCATGCCGTCGCGCCGGCAGCCCTTCCGACGGCGCTCGCCACCGGCGCGCTCGTGGTCGAGGACCTGCGGCCCGGGGCCTGCGAGGAGGCTGCGCTCTTTCATCTGCTAAATCTTGCGCGCGAGGCGGGGGCCTATCTCCTGATCACCGCACGCGCGTCGCCGGCCGGATGGCCGGTCGCGCTGCGCGACCTCGGCTCGCGTCTGCGCGCGCTGCCGGTCGTCACGCTGGCCCCGCCCGACGACGTCCTGCTGCGTGCCGTGCTGGTCAAGCTCTTTGCCGACCGCCAGCTCGCCGTCGACGAGAGCCTGATCGGATATGTCGCGACCCGGATCGAGCGTTCCTTCGCGGCCGCCCGCACGGTGGTCGACGAGCTCGACCGGGAGGCGCTGCGCCAGAAGCGCGAGGTCAACCGGGCCCTTGCGGTGCAGCTTTTGCGCGATCGCTGAAGCCGGTTAAGGTTCCTATGTTAATAATGGTCACAGGGCCGTCACCATGCCCCTCGACAATGCCTCAAAGACGGATATTTCCATGGCAGACCGAGCGCAAGCAGTTGTTCTTCCGGTGGAATCTCGTTCGGACCAGCGTTCCGAGCCGGGGCGGGCAAATACCACCCCGGGGGCTCAGCATGGGCCGCTCGCCGACATTGCGGACCGCTTCATCAACCGCGAACTCTCCTGGCTTCACTTCAACCGGCGCGTGCTGGAGGAGGCCGAGAATCCGTCGCATCCGCTGCTCGAGCGGGTGCGCTTCCTGTCGATCTCGGCCAACAACCTCGACGAATTCTTCATGGTGCGCGTTGCCGGCCTCAAGGGCCAGGTGCGCGCCGGCATCACCACCAAGAGCCCCGAGGGCCTGAGCCCGACCGAGCAGCTGGCGCGGATCAGCGAGGGCGTGTCGAGTCTCGCGAGCGACCAGCAGGCGCGCTGGCGCGAGCTGCGCGCCGAGCTCGCCGAGCACCGCATCGTGCTGGTCGACGGTGACGGGTTGCGCAAGGCCGATCGCAACTGGCTCGAGGACCATTTCCTGCGCCACATCTTCCCGGCGCTGACGCCGCTCGCGATCGATCCTGCCCACCCGTTCCCGTTCATCCCCAACCTCGGCTTTTCGATCGCGCTGCACCTGTCGCGCCAGAGCGATGGCAAGGCGATGAACGCGCTGATCCGCGTGCCGCAGAAGGTCGAACGCTTCATCCGCCTGCCGGCGTCGTCCGACGAAGGCGTCATCCGCCTGATCACGCTCGAGCAGCTTACCGGCCTGTTCATCCCGCGGCTGTTTCCCGGTTACACCGTCAAGGGGCAGGGCGCCTTCCGGATCATCCGCGACTCCGAAATCGAGATCGAGGAAGAGGCCGAGGATCTGGTCCGCCAGTTCGAGCGCGTGCTCAAGCGGCGGCGCCGCGGCTCGGTCATCCGCCTCGAGATGGAGGCCGCCATGCCGGCGGAGCTGCGCCAGTCGGTGCAGCGCGCGCTCGCGGTCGCCGACGACGAGGTCTTCCTGGTCGACGGCATGATGGCGCTGAGCGAGCTCAGCCAGCTCATGGCGGTCGACCGCCCCGATCTCGAATTCGTACCCTATAATCCGCGCTTTCCCGAGCGCATCCGCGACCATGCGGGAGACTGCTTCGCGGCGATCCGCCAGAAGGATCTGATCGTCCATCACCCTTATGAGTCGTTCGACGTCGTCGTGCAGTTCCTCCAGCAGGCGGCGCGCGACCCCGATGTCATCGCGATCAAGCAGACGCTCTATCGGACCTCCAATGACAGCCCGATCGTGCGGGCGCTGGTGGAGGCGGCCGAGGTCGGCAAATCGGTGACCGCGGTGGTCGAGCTCAAGGCGCGCTTCGACGAGGAGGCGAACATCCGCTGGGCGCGCGATCTCGAGCGCGCCGGCGCCCAGGTGGTGTACGGCTTCATCGAGCTCAAGACCCACGCCAAGCTCTCGCTCGTGGTGCGTCGCGAGGGCGCCTCGCCGCTCTCCTATGTCCATGTCGGAACCGGCAACTATCATCCGGTGACTGCGCGCATCTATACGGATCTGTCGTTCTTCACCGCCGACCCGGTGATCGCGCGCGACGTCGCCCGCGTGTTCAACTTCATCACCGGCTATGCCGAGCCGGACCAGCTCGACCAGCTTGCGGTGTCGCCGCTCAATCTCAAGAAGAAGATCCTGCATCACATCGCGCAGGAGATCGTCCATGCCGAGGCCGGGCGGCCCGCGGTCATCTGGATGAAGATGAACTCGCTGGTCGACCCGGAGATCATCGACGCGCTCTACGAGGCCTCGCGCGCCGGCGTGAAAGTCGACCTCGTCGTGCGCGGCATCTGCTGCCTGCGCCCGGGCCTGCCGGGCCTGTCGGATGGCATCCGCGTCAAGTCGATCATCGGACGCTTTCTCGAACACGGCCGCATTTACTGCTTCGGCGGCGGCCACGGGCTGCCGCACCCCAAGGCGGCGGTCTACATCTCGTCGGCCGACATGATGCCGCGCAATCTCGACCGCCGCGTCGAGGCGCTATGCCCGATCAACAATCCGACCGTGCACCAGCAGGTGCTCGATCAGATCATGATCGCCAACTTCAAGGATAACGAGCAAAGCTGGACGCTCTTGCCCGACGGGACGTCCACGCGTATCAAGGCGGCCGACGGCGAGGAGCCGTTCAACGCACACAAGTACTTCATGACCAACCCAAGTCTGTCGGGCCGCGGAAAGTCACTCAAGGAGTCGTCGCCCCGCAGCTTGTCGCGGCGGGCGGATCGTGCCTAGACGCGGCGGCAAGCGCAAATCCGCACAAGGTCGTCTCGATCACGGACCGCCAATTGCGGTGTTCGACATCGGCTCGAACTCCGTGCGTCTGGTCGTCTACGAGGGCCTCACCCGCAGCCCGACGCCGATCTTCAACGAAAAGGTCCTGGCCGGCCTCGGGCGCGAGGTGCAGACCACCGGCCTGCTCGCGCCCGACGCGGTCGAGAAGGCGCTCGGCGCTCTCATGCGCTTTCGCGCGCTGTGCGCCAGCATGGGCGTCAAGCGCATGTGGGCGATCGCAACCGCCGCCTGCCGCGACGCCCACAACGGCCATGCCTTCATCGCACAGGCAGAGAAGATCTGCGGCACCCGCGTCGACGTGCTGTCGGGCCGCCGCGAGGCCGAGCTGTCCGCGCTCGGCGTGATCTCCGGCACGTACAAGCCGGACGGCGTCGTCGGCGATCTCGGCGGCGGCTCGCTCGAGCTCGTCGATGTGCATGGCCGCCGCATCGGGCCCGGGGTGACGCTGCCGCTCGGCGGCCTGGCGCTGCAGGACAGCTCGGCGCGGTCGCTCAAGAACGCCGAGCGGATCGTCCATCAATCGCTCGCCGATGCGGGTCCGCTGCGCCACGGCCGCGAACGTAATTTCTACGCGGTCGGCGGCACCTGGCGCGCGCTCAGCCGCCTCCACATGTGGCAGACCGGTTATCCGCTCCATGTGATGCACGGCTATGTGATTCCCGCGAGGGAGGCCTCCGAGTTCTCCCGCCTGGTCCAGCGGGTCGATCCCAACACGCTCTCGCAGATCGAGATCGTCGCCGATGCGCGCCGCCCGCTGCTCGCCTACGCGGCGCTGGTGCTGGAAAACATCGTGCGCATCGCCAAGCCGAGGCAGGTCGTGATGTCCGCCCTGGGTGTGCGCGAGGGGCTGCTCTATTCGCTGCTCGGCGAGGCGGAGAGATCACACGACCCCCTCATCGTGGCGGCTCAGGAACTCAACGTGCTGCGCTCGCGTTCACCGCGCCACGGCGAGGAACTCGCCGAATGGGCCCGCCAATTCATGGCGTCGACCGGCATCGACGAGACCGCGGAGGAACGGCGGTTGTGCCACGCCGCCTGCCTGCTCGCCGACATCGGCTGGCGGGCGCATCCCGACTATCGCGGCGAGCAGTCCCTCAACATCATCGCGCATGCGGCCTTCGTCGGGGTCGATCATCCGGGCCGCACGTTCCTTGCGCTCGCGGTGTTCTTCCGCCACGTCGGGCTCAACGACGACGAGTTGGCGCCGCATATGCGCGAACTCGCCACCGCCCGCATGATCGACCGGGCGCGCATCCTCGGCGCCGTCATGCGTGTGGCCTATCTGGTCTCCGCCGCCATGCCGGGCGTGCTCCCGCACACGCCCCTCAGGGTGGAGCGGGGCAAGCTCAAGCTCGCGCTCAAGGGCCGCTATGCGGCGCTCGCCGGCGAGCGGCTCTTTTCGCGCGTGCGCCAGCTCGCTCGCCTGATCGGACGCGAGCCGGCCATGGTAACACAGTAGTAACAGTCGGCCGCTGGGCGGCTGTGGCCCGCAGCTTCCGGTCGAGCCTCAGATCGGCAGCAGCTTGGCGTTGACCGGGATGTTCGGCGCACCTTTGTTGGTCACGATCCGCAGTTCCAGATCCTTGCCGCCCGCCTCCTGCCATTGCCCGCCCACCAGCGGCGTCGTGCAGACACCCGGAACCGGTCCCTGCTTCCACTGGATCGGTCCGACGATCGATTCATAGGAGGTCGCCGCGATCGCCTCGCGGATCGCCTGCGGCTCGAGCGCCTTGCTGCGCTTCAGCACGTCGGTCGCGACCTCGAACAGCGCGTGCTTGAAGCCGAGCGGCATGGTCCAGCTCTGCTGGGTCGCCTTGGTGTAGCCGGCCGCGAGCTCGGCCGAGGACTGGCCGGTCAGGTGCGAGCGGAACGGATGATAGGGCGACCACCAGACCTCGATCGCAATGTTCTTGCCCAGCCCACCGAGCGCCCGCACAGCGGCGGGGAATTCCGCCGATTTTCCTGGCGTGACGACCTTCGGCTTGAACCCCTGTTGGGCGGCCTGGGTCCAGAAATTAATGAACGTCGGAGGAGGCAGCACCGAGGTCACGATCTCGCACTCGGCCGCCTTGAATGCCGTGATCTGCGTGGTGAAGTTCTCGACCGTCGGGTCGAACCGGCCGGTGTCGACGAGTTTGTAGCCAGCCTTGGCGACGACCGGCGGCATGCCGTGGTCCTTGTCCGCGAACGCATTGCCATCGGAATCGTTCGGCCACAGCGCACCGGCCACCTTGTTGGTGGGAACCAGCTCCCACACATCGATGAAGGTCGCGATCAGCTGCTCGGCGCCCCAGAAGAAATGATAGGTCCACCTGAAGCCCTTGGCGGGATCGCCCCGCCGGCCGAAGAAGTAGGGCTGCCACGGCGCGTCGGTCGAAATGCACGGGACCTCATTGACCTCGCATTGGTCGGCGACCGGGTTGACGGTGTCGGGCGTGTGCGCCACCACCATCAGATCGATCTTGTTGCGCAGGATCAGTTCGCTCGCGACCTCCGCGGCGCGGTTGGAGCTGGACTGGCTGTCCTTGACGATCACCTCGACCGGGTGCGTCTGGGTTCCGATCTTGACGCCGTCTGCGATCGTCTTCTTGAACTGCGCGAGCACGAAGGCGTCGGATTCGGCGAACACCGCGAGCGGCCCCGTGGTCGGCGTCACCAGCCCGATCTTGATGGCACGCGCCTGAGCGCGCACGACCGCGGGTGCCATCGCGAGGGCGGCGCCCGACAGCGCCGCCGATGCATGTTTGAGAACCTGTCGGCGTGTCTGCCCGCGCCGCAGATTCCGCCCGTCTTGAACCGACATTGTCGCCCCTCCCGCTTGCGTATTCTCGATGTCGCGGAGAGTAACATGTCAGCCCCGGCGCGGTGAACACGTCCGCGGCGCAGGCGAAACGGGCAAATCCGAAGGGCCTAAGCCTGCCCGCGCTCGATCGCAACGACGCGGCCGTCCTCGACCGCGAGCGAGAGCTTGCCGTGCTTGAGCGCCAGCGCCTTCTCGCCGAAGAGCTCGCGCCGCCAGCCGTGCAGCGCCGGCACGTCTGCCGCGTCGTCGGCGGCGATGCGCTCGAGCTCGTCGATGGTCGCGATCACCTTGGCGGCGACCGCGTGGCGCTCCGACGTCATGCGCAGCAGGACCTTGAGCAGCTCGACGGTCGCGGCGCCGTTGCCGCCGCCGCCTCGCTGGCGGTCGATCCGCGGGATTGTCTTCGGATCGCGCTCGAGCCCGCGCGCGACCGCCTGCAGGATGTCCTGGCCCCATTTCGAGCGCTCGAAGCCGCGCGGCAGCGAGCGCAGCCCGGCGAGCCGCTCGACCGTGGTGGGCGCCTGCATCGCGATCTCGCCCAGCACCTCGTCCTTGAGCACGCGGCCGCGCGGCACGTCGCGGGTCTGCGCCTCACGCTCGCGCCAGGCCGCGACCTCCATCAGCACGGCGAGCTCCTTCGGCTTGCGCACGCGGGTCCTGAGCCGCTCCCAGGCGGTCTCCGGGTCGGCCCGGTAGGTGTCCGGCGAGGTCAGGACCTCCATTTCCTCGCCGACCCAGTCGGAGCGGCCGCGCCGCGCCAGGTCCTGCGACAGCGCCGCAAAGACGTCGCGCAGATGGGTGACGTCGGAGATCGCATACTTGATCTGCGCCGGGCTCAGCGGCCGGCGCGACCAGTCGGTGAACCGGTGCGACTTGTCGAGGGTGTCGCCGGTGATGCGGTGGACCAGTTGGTCGTAGGAGATCGAGTCGCCATAGCCGAGAACCATGGCGGCGACCTGGGTGTCGAAGATCGGGTGCGGGATGAGATTGGCCTGGTGCCAGACGATTTCGATGTCCTGGCGGGCCGCGTGAAAAATCTTCAGCACGCGCTCGTCGGCCATCAGCTGGTAGAACGGTTTGAGGTCGAGTCCTTCGGCGAGCGTGTCGATGACGACCGATTCCTCGGCGCTCGCCATCTGCACGACGCACAGCAGCGGATAGTAGGTGGTCTCGCGCAGAAACTCGGTGTCGACGGTCACGAACGGATGGCGTCCCAGGCGTTCGCAGGCTTCGGCCAGATCGCGCGTGTTGGTGATCAGGTCCATGACGGTTTTTTACCGGAGTCGCACGGTCATGTCGCGTGCGGAAAACCGGGGTATCATCAACGATAACGGGCCGCCGGGGCGGCGGGTGCGGGCGATCGAAGGTTAAAATGCACAGACAATTGTTGCGATGCAGCATCGCCCTGGCCGTTGTGGGCCTTTTGTCGAGCGGGTTGGCGGCGCGCGAGATCGCCGACGCGACCGGCCGGCGCGTCACGGTTCCAGACAGCGTCGCCCGCGGGATGGCGGCCGGGCCGACCGCCGCGGTCGTGCTCTACGTCCTCGCGCCCGAGAAGATGGTCGGCTGGCCGAGCGCGCCGCGTCCGAACGAGCGCGAGTTCCTCCTGCCGGCGGCGCGCGATCTGCCCGAGTTCGGACGGCTGACCGGGCGCGGCGACACCGCCAATGTGGAGGTGGTGCTCAAGGCGCACCCCGACCTGATCTTCGATTTCGGGTCGGTCTCGCCGACCTTTGCGTCGCTGGCGTCGCGGGTGCAGGAGCAGACCGGCATTCCGTATCTGCTGATCGACGGCCGGCTCGACCGCACGCCCGGCTCGATCCGCCAGCTCGGCGAGGCGCTCGGCGTGTCGAGCCGCGCCGAGGCGATCGCGCGCTACGTCGAGGACACCGAGCAGCTGATCGATGCCCGGCTCAAGGATGTGCCGGCCGCGGCGCGCCGACGGGTCTATCTGGCGCGCGAGCCGAACGGCCTCGAGACCGGGCTGACGGGATCGATCAACACCGAGATCATCGAGCGGGCGGGCGGCGTCAACGTGGCGGAGCGCGGATCGGCGCGCGGCGGCATCGCCAATGTCTCGATCGAGCAGGTGCTCGCCTGGGCGCCCGATACGATCATCACCTGGGATCCGCATTTCTTCGAAAGCTATGCGTCCGATCCGGTGTGGGCCGCGGTGCCGGCTGTGCGGGCGAAGCGGGTGTTTCTCGCGCCGCGGCTGCCATTCGGCTGGATCGATGCGCCGCCCTCGATCAATCGCGTCATCGGGCTGCGCTGGATCGCCGGGCTGCTGTATCCGGACAAGTTTCCCGAGGATATCCGCGCCGCCGCGCGCGACTTCATCAAGCTGTTCTATCAGGCTGACGTCACCGACCAGCAACTCGACCGCATCCTCGCCGGCGCCCAGCCGGGCGGACGCGGGCGGTGAGCCGATGCGTCGCTCGGCATTTCTTCTGCTGCTGGCCGCGCTGGCAGTGGGGCTCGTGCTTGCGCTCGCGGTCGGGCCCTATCCGTTGACGCTTGCCGACGTGTGGCACGCCGCCGCGCGCGCCCTCGGCGCCGAGGCCGGCGCGCCTACCTCGGGCGAGATCGTGTTCGGCCGGGTGCGCCTGCCGCGGGTTTGCGCCGGCATGCTGGTCGGCGCCGCGCTCGCCGGCGCGGGCGCCACATATCAAACGCTGTTTCGCAATCCGCTGGTCTCGCCCGACATTCTCGGGGTCGCTGCCGGCGCTGGCCTCGGCGCGGTCGCCGGCATCCTCATGTCGCTGCCGGTCGCCGGCATCCAGGCGCTCGCCTTCGCGGGCGGGCTCGTCACGGTCGCGCTGGTCTATTTGATCGCGGCTGCCTTGCGCGGGCACGACCACACGCTGGTGCTGGTGCTCGGCGGCGTCGTGGTCGGCGCGCTCGCCGGCGCCTGCATCTCGCTGGTGAAGATCCTCGCCGATCCTTACGACCAGCTTCCCGCCATCACGTTCTGGCTGCTCGGCAGCCTCGCAGGCGTGAAGCTCGCCGACCTTGCGGTCGCCGCGCCGCTGGTGGTCGCCGGGCTCGTTCCGCTGGTGCTCTACCGCTGGCGCATCGGCGTGCTCTCGCTCGGCGACGACGAGGCGCGCGCGCTCGGGGTCGACGTCGTGCGTCTGCGCGGCGGCGTGATCGCGGCCGCCACGCTGATGACCGCGAGCGTGGTGGCGATCTCCGGCGTGATCGGCTGGGTCGGCCTGATGATCCCGCACATCGCGCGCATGCTGGTCGGGCCGAATTTCGCCCGCCTGCTGCCGGCCGCAATGCTGCTCGGCGCCTCCTTCATGCTGATCGTCGATACCGTGGCGCGCAGCATCGCGCGGGTCGAGACGCCGCTCGGGATCCTCACGGCGGTGCTCGGCGCGCCGTTCTTCCTGTGGCTGCTGGCGCGCGGCCGCAAGACGTGGGGGTAGCGCATGTCCAGGCGAAAGCCTGCCCGGGACTTGATCCGGGGTGGATATCGGTTCGCCGACAAGGACCTGCGCCAACACTGAAGGATTTGTCATGCGGCTCGAGGCGCACGATCTGGCGATCGGCTACCGCGGCCACCTGGTCGGGCGCGACATCGCGCTGTCGCTCGATCCCGGCGAGGTGCTGTGCCTGCTGGGACCCAACGGCGCCGGCAAGACAACGCTGTTCCGCACGCTGCTCGGTCTCCAGCCGCCGCTCGGCGGCGCGGTGACGATCGACGGCGAGCCGCTGGCCTCGATGGCCCCGGCCGAGATCGCCCGCCGTCTCGCCTATGTGCCGCAGGCGCACGTGACCGAGTTCTCCTATTCGGTGCTCGACGTGGTGCTGATGGGCCGCACGGCGCGGCTCAAGGCGTTCGCGAGTCCGGGTGCCGCGGATGAGCGTATTGCGCTCGACAAGCTCGACGGTCTCGGTATTCGCGATCTCGCTTCGCACGACTACACCCGCATTTCCGGCGGCCAGCGCCAGCTCGCCCTGATCGCCCGTGCGCTCGCCCAGGAGGCGCCGATCCTGGTGCTGGACGAGCCGACCGCGAGCCTCGATTTCGGCAATCAGGCGCTGGTGCTCGCGCGCGTCCGCGATCTGGCGCGCGAGGGTTTCGGCATCGTGCTGTCGACCCACGATCCCGATCACGCGCTTCTGGTCGCGACGCGCGTCGCCGTCATCGCCGACGGCGCCCTGCGTGCGGTCGGCGCGCCCGCCGAGGTCGTCACCGCCGCGACGCTCTCGGCGATCTACCGCACCGACGTGCTGGTCGAGGAGACGCCGTCCGGACGTCGGGTCTGCGTCCCGGCGTGGGGACGAACGGCCGGCCCACGAGATCCATGACCCAAACCGCACTGGAGCCAGAATGACGCGATTTTTTTTGCTGTTGCACGCGACGATGACGGCAGCGCTGCTGCTCGGCGGAGCGCTTCACGCGGCCGCCGCTGAGACCCGCGTCCGCGTGAACGTTTTCGTCGGGCCGCAGAACCTCGCCTTGTATGTGGCGCAGGAAAAAGGCCTGTTTGCGAAGCACGGGCTCGCGGTCGAAATCCAGATCACGCCGAACTCGCGCGCTCAGCGCGATGGCTTGAAGGACGGAAGCTTCGACATCGCTCAGTCCGCCGTCGACAATGCGGTCGCGCTGGTCGAGGTCGAGAAGGCTGACGTGATCGTCGTGGCCGGGGGCAGCGACGGAATGAACGAGCTCATCGTGCGGCAAGAGATCAATTCCTACGGCGACATCCGCGGCCGCGCCGTCGTGGTGGACCGGCCCGACACCGCCTACGCGCTGATCCTCTACAAGATGCTCGCGCTGCAAGGCCTGCACAAAGGCGACTATTCGGTGATCACCGCCGGGGCGTGCCCGCAACGGCGCGCGGCGTTGCAGCCGGACCGCGGCGGCGTCGCCAACCTGATGAATCCACCCTGCAGCCTGATGGTCAGGAACGAGGGGTTCCGCAGCTTCGCTCGGGCAACCGACGTGATCGGGCCATACCAGGCGGACGGCCTTTGGGTCATGCGCGCCTGGGCGCAGGCCAATGCCGACACGCTCATCCGCTATCTGCGCGCCTCCATCGAGGCCTATCGGTGGGGATCGGATCCGGCGAACCGGGCCGAGGCGGCCGATATCGTGGCCAAATACCTCAAGGTCGATAGGGACATCGCGGCGCGATCGGTCGAGGCCGCAGTCGGCCCTCGCGGCGGAGTTGCCAAGGACGCACGCATCGACATGGAGGGGTTCCGAAACACATTGAGGCTGCGCGCCGAGATGGCCGGCGGAGATCGCAACGCAAGCCCCGACAAGTACATCGATCTCTCGTATTACGAACGTGCCCTGGCGGGATTTTGACCGGCTGTGCCGGTTCCGCGCGCCGACTTGAGGTGGCGAGGCACCGATCGGCATTCGCCTTGCGATCAGGCACCAAACCAGTAAGTTCGGCCGGGGGGCAAACGCCACCAGTGAGGACCGCCATGCGAACCATCCTGTACGCGACCCTGGTCGTATGCCTGACGGCGCCTGCCTATGCGCAGGAGATGAACCTCCTGGGCGGACCCGGCAAGATGAGGACGCAGGACGAGGTCGATCGGGAGACCAAGACCAACACCGAATACCGGGACACGATGAAGAAGCTGCCCGATCAGAACGCGAAGAAGGATCCGTGGGGCAACGTCCGCAACGGCAGCGCGCCGCAGGCCGATCAGAAGCAGAAGAAGACCGGCGCGAAGCAATAGGCTGTGCGCCGCGCCGATCTCGCTGGCGCCGACCTGGCGGCCATGGTCGTCAGGTCCCGCGAACCTTCGGCAGAAAGATGAACGGCCACGGACTTGGCATCGGGCCGACCGGCACCTCGATCAGGGTCGGCGTCTCGCGCCGCGCAAATGCGCGCCGCAGCGCGGGGCGCAGCGCCGCAGCGTCCGTGACGCGCTCGGCAGCGGCGCCGAAGCTCTCGGCGAAGCGGACGAAATCGGGATCGGCAAGGTCGCAGGCGATAAGTCGCTTGCCGTAGGCCTCTTCCTGGATGCGCCGCACATTGCCGAAGGCGCCGTCGTTGAAGACGATCGCGGTGAGCGGAATGCGGTGGCGCACCGCGGTGGCAAGCTCGTTCGCGGTGAACAGGAAGCCGCCGTCGCCGTTGATCGAGAGCACCGGCACGTCGGGCCGCGCGTGCTGGGCGCCGAGGGCGCTCGCAAAGCCCCAGCCGAGATTGTCCTGATAGCCGGGTGAGAGAAACGTGCGCGGCTTGTGCACCGGCAGGGCGAGTCGGGCCGCAAAGCCGATCTGCGTGACCTCGTCGACATAGATCCCGTCCTCCGGCAGCTCGGCCCGGATCGCGTCGAGGAACGCGACCTGGGGCGAAAGCGCGGCGGCGAGTTTTTGCCGCCACGCCGCCTGCCGCCGGGCCATCTCCTCGGCGCGCGCGGGCCGCTTCGCGTTGTGGGCCGGCAGGGCGTCGATCAGCCGTCGCAGTATCGGGCCGGCGTCGCCGATGAGCGCGACGGCGGGCGCCCGCAGACGCGCAGGTTCGGCCGGATCGGAATCGACGCGGATCACCGCCAGATCGTCGTCCATGCCCCACTGCCGATGCTGCATCATGAGGCGCGTTCCGACCGCGAGCACCACGTCGGTTTTTGCCCAGAGCTCGTGCGCGAGCGGCAGCGTGACGCTGAGCGGATCGCGGCTGTCGAGCAGGCCGCGGCCGCGCCGATAGCCGAGCACCGGCGCCTGCAGCATGGCGGCGAGCTCGCTCACCTCGGGTGCCGCGTCCTGTGCGCCGCCGCCGCAGACGATCATCGGATTTCTTGCCGACCCCAGGCGCTTCGCGGCAGCGCGGATCGCGTCCTCGTCGATGGCCGGCTCGCTTGGTGTGAGCGGCGCCTGCAGCTCGACTTCACCTGTCCTGCCCCATACGTCGATCGCGCATTCGAGCGCGGCGGGGCCGCGCCGACCGCGCCGCATCGCGGCCATCGCGTCGGCGACCAGGCCGGGCGCCGCTTCGGCGCTGCCGATGCGCGCCGAATGATCGACCAGCCGGGCGATGACGCCAGCCTGGTCGCGCAGCTCGTGCAGGTGGCCGAGACGGCGACCGATGTCCTGCGCGGGAATCTCGCCGACCAGCGCCAGCACGGGTGCGTTCATCGCATAGGCGGTGAGGAGCGCGGCCGCGCTGTTGAGCAGGCCCGGGCCGGGCACCACCGCATAGG
>Ga0126377_10000948_pt1 | contig 18560 bp, 18 predicted proteins | sample PanSoiMetPlot_22_FD_92647 | JGI IMG/M metagenome (GOLD analysis project Ga0126377, IMG submission 92647) | Tropical forest soil microbial communities from Panama - MetaG Plot_22 | ecosystem: Environmental > Terrestrial > Soil > Tropical forest > Bulk soil | place: Panama | collected 2016-02-17 | reverse complement strand
CTTGGATTCAATGGCAGCGCCGCATCCTCGTCCGTTGGGAATACTACGCCCACAACTTCCTCGGCTTCGTACAGCTCGCTTGCCTCGTTGTCCTCTTCAGGCGATTTTGAGATAGGTTCTAGACACCAAGGTGCCGGAATTATTCCGGTAACGCCTGGACACACGAATGTCAGCGATGCCCATCACCGGGGATCTACACCGGAAAAATTCTGAAAGGCGCAATGCCCCCCGATCTTCCGTCGAGCAGTCGACGAGGTTCGAGTTCGTGCTCGCTTCGCGCCTCGTCAGGATGAGGTCGGAATGGAGACCACAGCGAACCCGCGATTCAGAGCAATTCAGGACTGACCCAAGGACTTAAGGCTACCATTAAGGCAAGCTGACCCTGGCGAACCAGGAGCCGCTGGCGGGGTCAAGGCGGCGCGACGGCTTAGGGAGAAAGCCATGGTGGACATGAAACGGCGCGATTTCATCAGGGTCGCTGGCGGCGTGGTGGTGGCATGGCCGCTCGCGGCGGGCGCGCAGCAGGCAAAGCACATCCCGCGCATCGGCATCCTGCTGTTTGCCAAGGCCGATCTTGCGGTTATCGACCCGTTCATTCGCGGTCTCGAAGCGCTCGGTTACATCGATGGCAAGACCGTTAGCCTCGAGTACCGCGACGCGGCGGGAGATTACGCGCGCGTTGCGGAACTCGCGGATGAATTGGTACGCCTCGAGCCCGACGTGATCTTTTCGTTCGGCGGCGATCTGGCCCCGGTCATCAAGAAAGCGACCGCGAGCGCAAAGCGTCCGCGATTGCTCGATATTCCGATGGTCGTGGTCGTGAGCAACGATCCGGTCGAGGCCGGCCTCGTTGCGAGCCTGGGACGGCCGGGGGGCAACATCACCGGTCTTACTTACGTGCACGACATGCTCGCCGGAAAATCGGTCGAGCTGCTCAAGGACACGGTGCCTTCCGTCTCCCGGGTCGCCATTTTGTGGAATCCGAATCACGCCGATCCCGAGTTTCGCGAGACGCAGCCCGCCTCGCGCACGCTGGGGGTACAACTGCAATCGCTCGAGGTCCGCGAGCCGGGTGATTTCGAGGGTGCATTCCAAGCCCTAGCATGGGAGCGGGCCGAGGCCCTCATCGTCATCGGCTCGCGGCTCATTGCGCTGCAGCGGCGGCGAATCGGGGAGGTCTGTGCGAAGAATGGGCTCATTCTCGTCGGCGTGCCGAGCTGGCTGATGGAGATCGGAGCGCTTTTGACTTACGGGCCCAATGTGGCCGACGTCCAGCGCCGGGCCGCGACCTACGTGGATAAAATCCTCAAAGGTGCGAGGCCGAGCGATCTGCCGATGCAGCAACCGACCGCCTTCGAGTTGATCATCAACGTGGATGTTGCCAAGAAGCTCGGCATTACCGTGCCGCCGACCGTCATCGCGCGCGCGGATAAGGTGATCGAATAGGACGACGTGCCACAGCGTCATTGCCGGGCCCCAAGTCGCCAACCGCTATTTCGTCACATGCGGTGCACGATCGTGCGAGTCTTGGGCCCTCTTCTGCGCTTCGCGAGGCGAGGGCACGAGGTCAGCAACAAGGTCCGTATGCTTTTGCGCTACGGAAACGCCGGGAGCGGCACTTGAGCGCCACGCGGCATCGCTTCGATTGGTTCCGGCCGCGGCGCGTCGCCCGCGCGCGCTCCGCGATTGCCCGCGATGTTCCTGCGCCAGGGGTCGCCCCTTCCGGCGAGAGCCGCATCGGAATGCGCTGCGTTGCTCGATTTGTACCAGGTTAAGAGGCCCGCCAAGGCCGCCATCAGCGCCATTCCTGCGAGATCGACCGCAAGCTGCATCGGGATATCGCCGCGCCAAGACGTCAGCACGATCTGCCCGAGCACCGAGAGCAGAATACTGAGGCAAAACACCTGCAGCGAGTGCTGGCCGCAGCGGATGAACAATTGCGCAATGGGGCGGCGCAGGAGTTGCGCGTTGCGCCCCACGAGATGCGAGACGGTTACCGAAAGCGCCAGGAAGCTGACCAGGCGCAGGGGCGCCAGATTGCTCTTGTCCTCGACATATGGCGAGAGCTCCTGGAACAACAAGGCGGGAAATGACTCGTTCACGCCGTGGATGATCCAGGACAGGTTGACGACGGCGACGACGGCTACGATCGCGATGGCAAGCTTTGCGAGCCACGGTCTGTCCAGCGGCAACATCTGACGGCTATAGGACGCGTATCCGGCGGTCGCGCCAATGACGAACAGGAATTGCCAGGCGAGAGGGTTGAAGAACCAGGTCTCCTCGTCGGGATAACTATGCAGCTGCCAGCCGAACCGCCAAGTCAGGAGATAAATCGCCGCGGAGATGATGAGCGGCAGCGGCAGAGAGCGCTGCATCAACAGCAGCACGAGGGGGAAGACGCCCAGGAAGATCATGTAGACCGGCAAGATGTCGAGGAACTGCGGCTGATACTGCAGCAACAGCGCCTTAATGATGGCGACTTGCGGCTCGTCGATGAAATTGTCGATGCCAAAATCCTCGGCGTAGGTCTGGTTTTGTACCGCCAGAGCCGCGTAACAGATCGCCGCCGCAAAGAGAACGAACGTGAAAATGTGTGCGACATAGAGCTGCCACACCCGGCGATAGATGTGGCCTGCGGCGGCGATTGGCCCTTGCCGCGCGAGCGCCTTTCCATAGACGGTCGCGGCGGCGTAGCCGGATATGAAAACGAAGACCTCGGCCGCGTCGGAGAACGCGATCGAGTGCAGCGTCATATACGACAGGACGTTATTCGGGATGTGGTCGATGAAAATGAAAAGGAGCGATAGACCGCGAAAGAGATCAAGGCGCAAATCGCGCCCGGCGCGCTGATCAGGCGCGGCGCCGTAGAGCGAGGTTCTTGTGCGCTCAAACATCGGCAGGCGAGCGAAGCGAATTTGATCGACGCGGCGCCGCTATCGGCCCGAGGCGCTCGCGTTAGCGCATCGCGCCAGGAACGCCACCGCGGTCCGGCGCGCCTCGTACAAGTCGGACCTCGGCCCGTCCTGTGCGAGAGATCCGTCATCGCCGACGACGAACCGGTAGGTCTCGTAGGTCTGCCGGTTCATCACCAAGATATTGGGATGTTCATGACGCACGACTTCGAAGCGCATGTCCCCTTCCCCCCCGACAAGCGTGCATGGAGGCTGGGCGCCGGCGGTAAATAATGTCTTGATTTTCGCGCAGCTTCCCGCCCCCCGGGCAGCACCGTGAGTGCAGCAAAAACCGGCGTCGGTTCGAGGGCTCAACCAAGGCGGAATTGCGAACATTTCTTGCAAAGAAACCGACCGTCGCGCGTGGCTACATCGGCATTTTTGCGAATAAGCATTGTCTTACAGTTGCCGCAGATGTTGCGGATTGGGGGAGGGGGAACTGTGGGCAGACTGGCATGAGACAGCGCCGCCGCGGAATGCTGCGAGCCGATCGGCGTCGCGCTTGGCTCGCGCATGTCGCGGCGGCGCTTGCCGCCGTCTGCGCCGGCGTTGCGGTCGCGCAGACCCCGCCAAAACCGACGGACGCCGAGGTTTGCCTCGCCGCCAATACAAGCCTGTCGCTCGGTGCCGCCTTGCCGCGCGTTGCGGCGCGGCTCAAAGGCGACGCGCCGCTGCGCATCGTCGCGATCGGCTCCTCCTCGACCACCGGTCTGTGGGTCATGAGCCGGGCCGCCACTTATCCGCAGGTGATGCGCCGCGAGCTGTCCCGGCTGTGGCCGAATGCGCGCGTCGAGGTTGTCAACAGCGGCCGGATCGGCGAGACGATCCGCGGCAGTATCGCGCGCTTCGACCGCGACGTGCTTGCTTATGCGCCGGACCTCGTGGTTTGGCAGCTCGGCACCAACGACGTCGCCTGGGGCGGCCGCGCCGACGGTCTCAAGGATCGCGTGCTCGCCGGGGTACGGAAGCTCAAGGCCGCCGGCGTCGACGTGATCCTGATGGATCTGCAATACGCGCCGCTCGTGCTTGCGTCCTCGCAGCATGGCATCATGGAGACGATCATCGCGGACGTGGGGCGGGAGGAGCGGGTCGGGCTATTTCCCCGCTTCGAGCTCATGCGGCGCTCGATCGATGCAGGCTTGTCGCGGCGCGCCCTCGTCGCGTGGGACGGCCTGCACAATTCTGCCGCCGGTTACGACTGCGTTGGCCGCGCGCTCGCGCGGGCTATCGTCGCTGCCAGCCGCTGAGGTCAACAAAGTGAGCGCAGCGGCTGCTCGCCGCCTGCGGCCGACCCATGGGTTTTAGAAGGATTCAGCAGTATCCCAAGGACCTGCCGGCCGCCCCGTGCGCGTCGAAGACGGGCGTGAATGTCCGGGTCGCCCGCGCGGCAACGGACGACAGACGATTTTGCCTGCCCACGGCGCTCAGCAAATGTGTAGTTGTAGCAGCGAAGCCCATCAGCCTTCCGCGGCTCGAACGAAGTGACAACGCGAACCCAGGTGGCGATCATCGGCGGCGGCCCAGCCGGGTTGCTGCTGTCGCACATGCTCGATCTCGATGGCATCGATAGCGTGGTGCTGGAGCGGCAGAGCCGGGCGCATGTCCTGCGCCGCATTCGCGCCGGCGTGCTGGAGGCCGGCACCATCGATCTTTTGCGTGCCATCGGTCTCGGGGAGCGCATGGATCGCGAAGGCCATCCCCACGACGGCTCGGCAATCGCATGGGAGAGACGCCCCCGCTTCTTCATCGACACGAGGAAATTCACCGGCAAGGCGATGATGGCTTACGGCCAAACCGCGATCACCGAGGATCTCTACGCGGCGCGCGACGCGGCGGGCGGCGAGATCATCGACGAAACGGCCAACGTCGCGCTGCACGAGCTAACGTCGGCGCGGCCTTACGCGACCTATGAAAAGGATGGACAGACGCGCCGCATCGATTGCGATTACATCGCGGGCTGCGACGGCTATCACGGCGTGAGCCGGCCATCGATCCCCGCCTCGGTGCTGCGGACCTACGAGAAAGGGTATCCGTTCGGCTGGCTCGGCATTATGTCGCAGACGCCGCCGTTTCCGGACCTTTGCTATTGCTACCACAGCCGCGGTTTTGCGCTTGCGTCCATGCGCAGCCCAATGCTGAGCCGCTACTATATCCAGTGCGAGCTCGACGCCCGGCTGGAGGATTGGCCGGACGAGCGGTTCTGGCAGGAATTCAAGGCGCGCTGTCCGCCAGATATGGCCGAGCAGATCGTCACCGGCCCATCGATCGAAAAATCGATTGCGCCGTTGCGCAGTTTTGTCGCGGAGCCGATGCGTTATGGCCGTCTCTTCCTGGCCGGGGACGCGGGACACATCGTTCCGCCCACGGGTGCGAAAGGCCTCAATCTTGCCGTGTCGGATGTGTTCTACCTCGCGCGCGCCCTGGTGCAGGCGTACAGGACCGGCAGCACGCATTACCTCGATTGCTATTCCGATATCGCGTTGCGGCGGGTCTGGGGGGCCGCACGCCTGTCCTGGTGGTTGACGATGCTCCTGCACCGGTTTCCCGACGAGACGCCATTCGATCAGCGCGCGCGCGAGAACCAATTCGATTATCTGCACGCGTCCGAACACGCGCAGGCCTCATTGGCCGAGCAGTATGTCGGACTGCCTTTTGAAGAGTGATTGGAAAGAGACGCAGGAGAGTGATTCAATCCGATCGGGACATGTTCTAGTGTCATCGACGATTCGCTCACTCAAAGGTTCAAGGAGTCGGCAGCATGCGCAGCGGGGACTTGGCTCTGCGGCTTTCCATCGTGTTTTCGGTGGCTGGCGTCCTCGTTTTGGTCGCCGGGCTTTACGAGATCGATCGACGTGAGAAGAGCAGTTCTGCAACGCTCTCGGCCAACGTCGCGGAGATCGAGCAACGGGTTCAGCTGCTCGTCAACCAGATGCGGGTCCTCAGCGACCAACACGCCGCGCAGCTGACCGCGACGGAGCGACGGCTGAGCAAGCTTGAAGAGGATTTACGCGTCTTGCGATCGGAACCGGCTCCGCTTCGCCGTTGAGCTGGCTTTGCGATGTGGGCGTAGATATGCGGCACTCATTTTCGTAAGAAAGTTTGCGCAGAAGAGGCGGAATGGCCCGCGCTTCTACTCCGCGATCGTTTTCACGACGCTCGAGGTCGGACGCGTATCGCCAGCGGAGCCCCCGGCCGCACTCACGACTTTGAGCACCTGCTCGTCATAGGAGGGGATGGTCGTGACGGCAAACTTCGGTTTCATGAACACGACCTTGTAGCCCGCGGCCTTGAGATCGTTGAGCAGATCCATGGCCGCCTCGGCGGTCGCATGCTGGAAGTCGTGCATCAGCACGATGCCTTTGCCGTGCTTCTTCAGCTTCGCCAGCACCGCCTGCCTAACCTGCTCGGGCTTGCGCATTTTAAAATCGAAGGAATCGAGGTCGGCTGAGAAGATGCCGATGTTGCGCTTGCCGAGATACTCGATCAGCTCCGGCGGCTGGCGCAGCGCGGGGAAGCGGAAATAGGGCGCCGTCGGCCCTCCGACCGCCCAGCGCACGGCGCTGACGCCCTTTTCGATCTCGTCGATGGGATTGTACTCCACGGTTTGTGTCTTGCCGTTGATCTGGCAGTGGCCCTTGGTCTTCGACAAGTCCTGGTGACACCATGTATGCGAGCCGATCGCGTGCCCGCCGGCCGCGACCTGTTTGAGGATGCTGGGCTCGTACGTCGCGTGCAGGCCGATCGGGAAGAAGATCGCTTTGGTGCAGTGCGCGGCGAGCGCCGCGAGCACGGCTGGCGTGTTCTTCGGCCACGGCCCGTCGTCGAAGGTGAGCACCACCTCGCCTTCCCGCAGGAAGTCGTGCGCCTTGAAGTGCTCGAAGCCAAAACCGGGGCCGCCGGTGGTGTCGATTTCGACCACGCGGGAGACGCCCAGTGCATTGGGATTGCTGCACGAGGCGGGCATGGCGGAAGGGAGCGGCGCCGCCGCCTGGGCGACGGCTGCCGGCGCCTCGGCGGCACGAGCTGACCCCGCTGCCGGATTATTCATGTCGGTTACGGCTGCGACCGGGGCTCGCCCTTCGGTCGGAGTGACCTGGGCCGGCTCGGGCGCCGGAACGGGCCTGTTCTGCCAGAAAATGGCCCCAAACACCGCCACGCACAGCACAATCGCCAGCGCGGACGCGATCGTCGCCAGACGCATGTCCGACCCTCCAAATTGGGGCCCAAAAGCCCAACGAATGCAATGGACCGAAGTTTCGACCCATATCCCTTAATCCAACCTTAAGTGGCCAATTCGAGGCGGAAGCAACAAAACCCGCAATTATTCGGCAAAAGCGGTCACCGAAACCCGCTTTAGTGACGACGAGTCGTCAGCGTGGGTGCGGGCGAAGCAACCCCGCATCCATAACCGCTGCGAGTACTTATGGATTTCGGCTTCGCTCGGCCGCAAGCACCCAGGCTTCGGGTCACTTGCCGTAACGATCGCGCCAGCTCGGCAAGCCGCCGGATCGCGACTTGGCCTCGAATACGCCGCGCGCGACGGCGCGCGCCAACGTGGTGGCCGCGACCGTGCCAAGCTCGGTGAGCTCGTTGACCGAGTCGGCCAATGGCCTATGTCCGGTCGCTGCGGCAAAGACAGTGTCGCCGTCGAGCGTGGTGTGGGAGGGGTAGATCGCGCGGGTGAGCCCGTCTTGCGCGATGACGGCGAACTCTTTGGCCTGCGGTTTGGTCAAAGCCGCATCGGTCGCGACAATAGCGATCGTTGTGTTCTCGCCCGGCCGGCCCTTCGCGAAAGGCGTGAGCGCCGCGGCCGGCACGCGCGGGGGAAAGCCGAGCCCGCCGAATTCGTCATCAATTTCGAACGGCGCCGCCCAGAAATGCGGCCCGGCCCCGACATTGACGCTGCCGCAGGCGTTGACCACGACCAGCGCCCCGACCATGTGTCCGTCCCGCGTGACCGCGGAGGCCGAGCCCAGCCCGCCCTGCAGGTTAAGGGTGGTGCCGCCGAAGCCGCCTCCGGCGGTGCCGAGCGCGAATGTCTCCCCCGCCTTCGCGGCGGCGCTGTAGCCGAGCTCGCGATAGGGCGCAAAGCGGCCCCAGTTCTTGTCGCCGCCGTTGAGCAGGTCGAACATCGACGCTCCGCAAACGAGCGGCACGCGAATGCCGCCGATCTCGAAGCCTCGCCCGCGTTCGCGCAAAAAAGCCTGCACACCCGTGGCGGCTTCCAACCCGAAGACCGAGCCGCCGGAGAGCACCACGGCATCGATACGCTCGACCGTGCGATGGGGCTCGAGCAGGTCGGTGTCGCGCGTGGCGGGCGCGCCGCCGCGCACGTCGACCGCGACAACCGCGGGCTCGACGAAGATGATGGCGCTGACGCCGGAGGCAAGCCGCGCGTCGTCGGCGTGTCCGACGAGAATCCCCGCGACGTCGGTGATGAGGTTCTTTTGCGCCATATTGCCTCGCTTGCCCGGGCCAACGTAGCCGCTGTCGCGGTGCCCGGCCAGATCACCACGCCATCACATCCGGGCGAGAGCGCAATTGCCGACTTGCGCGCAGATGCAAATGCACCGCATTTAGCCGCATGGCCGCCGACGTCACCATCCTTGCCGCGCTGTTTGCCGGGCTTGTGAGCTTTCTCTCGCCCTGCGTACTGCCGCTGGTGCCGCCTTATCTCGTCTATCTCGCCGGCACATCGCTCGAGCGTTTGGCAGAGGCGGAGCCGCCGCGGGTGCGCCGCGATACCGTGATTGCCGCAGTCCTGTTCGTGCTTGGTTTCTCCACGGTTTTTGTCGCGCTCGGCGCCAGCGCAAGCATGGTCGGCGCCCTGATGCGCTTTTATTCAAACGAGCTCGCGATCATCGCCGGCATCGTGATCATCGTCATGGGACTGCACTTCTTGGGGCTCACTCCCATCAGCCTGCTGCACCGGCAGGCGCGTTTTCATCTGGCAAAGCCGGTCGGCCTTTGGGGCGCCTATGTGATGGGCCTCGCCTTCGCGCTCGGCTGGACGCCGTGCATCGGGCCGATTCTCGCGGCAATTCTCGCGGTCGCGGCATCGAAGGCGACGGTCGCCAAGGGCGCAGGGCTGCTCGCCATCTATTCGCTCGGGCTCGGCGTCCCCTTCATCGTCGCTGCGCTCGCGGTTGAGCCGTTTGCCGCCTTTCTATCGCGCTTTCGCGCCCATCTCGCGCATGTCGAGCGGGTCATGGGGGGACTGCTCGTGCTCACCGGAATCGCCTTTCTCGCCGGCGTCTTTACGCAGTTGAACAGCTGGTTGATCGAAACCTTCCCTGCACTGCAGAGCATTGGCTGAGCTGCCGAACCGCGGCTTGTGAAGGCGAAGCAAAAGCCCGCCTCGTCCGAGGCGGGCTCTCTCACGTCGAAGGTTCCGAAATCGTTACTGGATCTCGGTGTAGGTGATCTTGCCGCTAGGCTCCTTCTTCCAGACATAGACCGTGTAATCGATGCGTGTGACGTCGCCCTTCTTGTCATAGGACAGGTCGCCGATCACGGTCTTGAACTTCATGCCCGATTTGATCTGCTCTGCCACTTTCTTCGGATCGAGCGATTTTGCCGCCTCGGCTGCCTGCTTGATGATTTGGACGGCGGCATAACTGTAGAGCGTATAGGCCTGCGGCTCGAAATTCTTTGCGCGGAATTTCGCCACGATGTCTTTAGCCTCCGGCCGCTTGCGCGCATCGGGTCCGAAGGTCATCAGCGTGCCTTCGGCGCCGGGGCCGGCGATTGCAGCGAACTCCTCGTCAGCGATGCCATCGGCTCCCATGAACGGCGCCTTGACCCCTTGCGCGCGCAGCTGCCGCAGGATCAAGCCCCCAGTGTCGTGCAGCCCGCCCCAATACACGAGATCGGCGTTGGCCGCCTTGATCTTGGACACCAGCGCTGAGAAGTCTTTGTCATCTTTGTTGACGCCTTCAAAGAGCACCTCCTTGACGCCCTTGGCGTTCATATTTTTGCGCGTTTCTTCGGCGAGACCTTGGCCATAGGTCGTCTTGTCGTGCACGACGGCGATTTTCTTGCCCTTGAAATTCTTGACGATGTAATCGGCTGCGACAGCGCCCTGCTGATCGTCGCGCCCGCAGGTGCGGAAGATGTTCCAGAGGTTGCGCTCGGTCACCTTTGGATTGGTGGCCGCCGGCGTGATCACGAGCATACCGTTCTCCTGGTACACCTCGGAGGCCGGAATGGTGACGCCGGAATTGAAGTGGCCGACGACGAACTTCACACCATCGCCGACGAACTTGTTCGCGACCGAGACGCCTTCTTTCGGGTCCGCGCGATCGTCGCCGACGAATACTTGGATTTTCTGGCCGAGGATGCCGCCTTGGGCATTGATGTCCTCGACCGCCTGCTCGACGCCGTTCTTGAGCTGGGCACCGAAGGCCGCGCTGCCGCCGGTGATCGGCCCGGCAACTCCCAATTTCACCTGCGCCGAAGCGCTCTCCGCGAAAACGAGACCGAGCCCGAGGGCGAGGCCTAGCGTGAGCCACTGTTTCATCTTGTTCACCTCTGAATGAAAGCGGGGAAGACGCGCCTCCGTCTCGCGCGAGTTCGAGCGAGATTCAACCCGCAATCCGAAGAAATGTCACCCGGATTTTGACCTATCCGTAGCTGGCGTATCGTCGCGGCGTCGCCAACGAAACAGGCCGGCGCGCTCGTTGATCCACTTATACCGGGTGACCATCTGGGTGACGCGCGTGAGGTGAAAGCCAAGCAAGCCGAAGGCGAGGCAGACCGCGTAATCGACCAGATAATAGTGCAGCGACAAGAACTTGCCCTCGAACAAGGCGAAGTGGAGGAAACGCACGGCAAGGCTCAGCGGAAACATGTAAAGGGCGAGATGCCACCACGGCCGCCAGGTCGCGGCGATCGCCCGGCCGGCGAGCCAGGCGGCGCCGCCGCCCATGACGACGCTTACCAGGAGAAAGATGCCGAGCGAGTGCTCGTCGGAGAGAAATTCCGGGATCGACAGGTGCATCAGTGCCTGCCGCCTTCGAGATAGGCCACCTTCACTTCGGGCCGCGCCAGAAGCTCGCGCCCGGTCCCGCTCAGCGTGATGCGGCCGTTGACCATGACATAGCCGCGATGCGCGAGTTTTAACGCGTGGAAGGCGTTTTGCTCCACCAGAAAGACGGTGAGCTTTTCCTCGCTGTTGAGCCGCCTGATGGCGTCGAAGATCTGCCGCGCGACCAGCGGCGCCAAGCCCAGCGAGGGTTCATCGAGGAGGAGAAGGCGTGGATGCCCCATCAGTGCGCGCGCGATCGCCAGCATCTGCTGCTCACCGCCCGAGAGCGTGCCGCCGCGCTGGTCGATGCGCTCTCTGAGGCGGGGAAACAGGGCGAATACGCGCTCCACGTCGGATTGGAAGTGCGCGGATTCGGCGACGGCGGCGCCCATCTGCAGGTTCTCCATCACCGTCATGCGCACGAAGATGCGGCGGCCTTCCGGCGCTTGCGCGATCTTCAGCCGCGCGATCTCGTGCGTGGGCAGTTGCGTGATGTCGCGCCCGGCAAAGACGATGCGACCCTCGCGGGCACGCGGGTTGCCGAAGATGGTCATCATCAGCGTCGATTTGCCGGCGCCGTTCGCGCCGATGAGCGCTACGATCTCGCCCTCGCCCACCTCGACATCGACTCCGCGCAGAGCGGCGATATGGCCGTAGTAGGCCTTGACCCCGCGTACGCTCAGAAGCGGTGCGGTCATGTGCGCCCTTGCGCGCCGCCGTTCACTCCGCCCTCCGCGACCTCCTCCTCCTCGACGCCTAGATAGGCGGCGATCACCTTGGGATCGTTGCGAACATCGTCCGGTGTGCCGTCTGCGATCTTCTGGCCGTGGTCGAGCACAATGACGTGATCGGAAATCTCCATCACCACGGTCATGTCGTGCTCGATTAGAAGGATCGATGTCGCATGCTCGTCGCGGATTTCAAACAGATAGCGGGCGAGTTCGGCGCTTTCGCTCGGATTGAGACCGGCGGCCGGTTCGTCGAGACAAAGCAGCACCGGGTCCGTGCACATGGCGCGAGCGATCTCGAGGCGTCGTTGCGCCCCGTAGGGAAGCTCACCGGCGGGATCGTCGGCACGGTCGCTCAGCGCGATCCGCTCCAGCCAGTAGCGCGCCTTCTCGATTGCCGAGCGCTCCGCGCGCACGTAGGAGCGAAGCCCCAGCGCGCCGAGCACCGTATATCCGGAGGCCCACATCAGTGGATTGTGCTGCGCGACCAGAAGATTTTCCAAGACCGTCATGCCCTGGAACAGCCGGATGTTCTGGAACGTGCGAGCGACGCGGGCGCGTTGCGTGACCAGATAGTCGGGCATCCGCTCGAGCAGAAAGAGAAGGCCGTCGCCGCGGCTGACGCTGCGCGTGCCCCGCTCGGTCAAGGCGCTCAGCTCCTCCCACACGCCGGGATCGCCGAACTGCAAGGCGATGCGCCCCTCGCTCGGCTTGTAGAAGCCGGTGATGCAGTTGAACACAGTGGTCTTGCCGGCGCCGTTTGGCCCGATCAGGGCGGTAATATCGCTGCGGCTGGCGGTGAAGGAGAGATCGTTGATGGCGATGAGCCCGCCGAAACGCATGCTGAGATGCTCGACGCGGAGCACGGGCGCAATGTTCGGAGCTGGCGCCACCGGCCTCGTATGCGTGCCGGCGATGGCTGCGGGTCTGCTCATCCGTGGGGTTCCTGCGCGAGCGAGGGCTGTGTGGCTTTCTGCTTGCGCAAGCGTGCAGCGCGCGGCGCGTTGAGGAGCGTCGAAGGTTCGCGCGTGGCAATCAGCCCGCGCGGTCTCCACACCATGATCAGCACCATCGCGAAACCGAATAGCAGCATCCGATATTGGGTTGGATCAAAATTGCTGCCGAACACGACCTTGAGGAAGTCGAGCTCGCGCATGATCTCGGTTCCGCCGATCATGATCACGGCAGCAATCGCTACCCCGAGCAGGCTGCCCATGCCGCCAAGTACGACGATGGCGACGATTACTGCGGACTCCATGAAGGTGAAACTTTCAGGCGAAATGAATCCCTGCCGCGCCGCGAAAAACGATCCGGCAAAGCCGGCGAACATCGCCCCCATGGCGAAGGCGGTGAGCTTGGTATTGGTCGTGTTGATGCCAAGCGAACGGCAGGCAATCTCGTCTTCGCGCAAGGCTTCCCATGCCCGCCCGATCGGAAGCCGCCGCAGCCGCATGGTCATGGCGGCGGTAAGCAACGCGAGCGCCAGGATAAGATAATAGAGGAAGATGGTGCGGTAGACCGGACTGAACTCGAGCCCGAATCGTGCGGCAAACCCCTCGTCCGAGGCATTGAACGGAATTCCGAAGAAGGTCGGCCGCGGGATGCTGCTGATCCCGGCATAGCCGTTGGTCACCGGCACCCAGTTGATGAGGATCAGCCGGATAATCTCGCCGAAGGCGAGCGTGACGATGGCGAGATAGTCGCCACGCAAGCGCAGCACCGGAAAGCCGAGCAAGATGCCCCAGAACGCGGCCAAGCAGCCGGCGACGGGCAGCAGGATCCAGAACGAAAGGCCGAATGTTTGCGCAAGGAGCGCATAGGAGTAGGCGCCGACGGCGTAAAACGCGACATAGCCGAGATCAAGTAGCCCGGCGAGCCCGACCACGATGTTGAGTCCCCAGCCGAGCATCACGTAGATCAGAATTTGGACGCCGAAATTGTCGACCCATTTTACGGCGCCCTGAGTGCCCACGATCGACAGCGCGAGGGCGGGATAGACCAAAGCGAAGCCCAGCGCGAACGGAGTAAGCCAGCGCACGCGCCGTGCGCGAGTTGCCGTGCGCTCTGCGTCCTCTTGGCGCGGCCGTAGCGCCCGGCGCGCGAGAGCGGGCGCGATGAAGATTGCATGCAGGAAACGTCCGGCCGCGATGATCGCAACTAGGACCGCCAGCAACGGCCAGCGAGTTTCGAGCACGAGTTCATTGTGAATGTTCTGGACCGTGTTGAAGCCGATCAGCGGAAGCAGCAGCCCGAAAGCGATGAGCGCGGTGATCGCGGTTTGGCGCAGCGCCCGAGCGAGATCGACGCGGGAGGCGGGCGATAACGCCTCCATCTCACACCTTCTCCACGTCCGGTCGGCCGAGGATGCCCTGCGGCAGGAAGATCATGGTGATGGCGAGAATGGAGAAGGCAGCGACATCCTTGTAGTCGATCGAGAAATACGCCGACCACATGGTCTCGATCAGCCCGATCAAGAGGCCGCCGATGACGGCGCCGGGCAGCGAGCCGATGCCTCCCAACACCGCCGCAGTGAAGGCCTTCACGCCAGGCACGAAGCCGTCGGCGAAGCTCACGACCCCGTAATACATGAGGTACATGGTGCCGGCGACGGCGGCGAGCGCTGCGGCGATCACGAAGGTGATCGAAATGGTGCGGTCGACATCGATCCCGAGTAGCGCCGCCATCTTCTGATCCTGCTCGCAAGCGCGTTGCGCGCGCCCGAGCGCCGTCTTGCTCACCACGAACCAAAACACCACGAGCAGGGCGGCCGTGACCACCCACACCACGATCTGCTTGTAGGAGATGGCAACCTCGTAGCCGCTGCTCTCGGGCGTCAGCACGACCACCTCATTGAAGAACGGCGGAATGGATTTCACGCGCGGACCCTGCGCGACCTGGACGAAATTGGAGAGAAAGATCGACATGCCGATCGCCGAGATCAGCGGCGCCAGGCGGAACGAGCCGCGCAGCGGGCGATACGCGACGCGCTCGATCGCCCAGTTGACGAGCGAGGTAAACAGCATAGCGACGATGAGCACGATCAGGAGCGCTATCACGAACGAGCCGATGCCGAGCCAAGTCGTCAGAAGCAAGAGAGTAATGAGCGCGATGAAGGCGGAGACCATGAATACATCGCCATGGGCGAAGTTCACCATGCCAATGATGCCGAAGACCATCGTGTAGCCAATGGCGATGAGGCCATAGATCGAACCGAGCGTGATGCCGTTGATGAGCTGCTGGACGAAGACTTCCATGCCCGCGCGCCTCCCCGAGGCGTCCCTTGCGATCCGGCAAGCGCTGATGCTCTAGCAGGGGGCCGCCAGACCAGCAACGGTACCAACGCGGCGTCGATTGGCTCTGTGGGAGGATTAAGCAGCCGGCGGGCCGAGAAAAGGTAGCAACCAGGTTCCGCGTTGTCGACCGCTGCGATGAAACGGGTCGCCGGACGGACCGATCTCGGTTGGTCCAGCAGCGGACGGCGCATTGACACTAGGCTCCGCGAGTGCCATGGCGCTGCGTGCGCAAGGAAAAGAGGGCGATGAAGTCCGAGGACGTCATTGCAGCCAAAGGGCGCCCGTTCACGGGTGCGGAATATCTCGCGAGCCTGCGTGATGGGCGCGACGTCTATGTCTACGGCGAGCGCGTCGAGGACGTGACCACGCATCCGGCGTTTCGCAACGCCGCGCGCTCGATCGCGCGGCTCTACGACGCGCTGCACGACCCCAAGACCAAGGATGTTCTAACTTGGCAGACCGATACCGGCTCGGACGGGTATACGCACAAATTCTTCCGCGCCGCCCGCTCGCGGGAGGAACTCGTCGCGCAGCGGGACGCGATCGCCCAATGGGCGCGCATGTCTTACGGCTGGATGGGGCGCTCGCCGGATTACAAGGCCTCCTTGATGAATACGCTCGGGGCCAATCATCGCTTCTACGGCAGGTTCTCGGGCAATGCCCGCGCCTGGTATCGGCGCGCCCAGGAGCACGTCTTGTTCATGAACCACGCGATCGTCAATCCGCCGGTCGATCGCGCCAAGGCGCCGGATCAGGTCAAAGACGTGTTCATCACCATTCAGAAGGAGACGGACGCCGGCATCTATGTATCGGGCGCGAAAGTGGTGGCGACCTCTTCGGCGCTCACGCACTACAACTTCCTCGGCCAGAACGCGGCCGTGCCAACCCATGATACCGATCTTGCGGTCATGTTCATCGCGCCGATGAATACGCCCGGCGTGAAGCTCGTGTGCCGTACTTCCTATGAGATGATGGCGAGCGTGATGGGCACGCCATTCGACTATCCGCTGTCCTCGCGCTTCGACGAGAACGACGCCATTTTCGTGTTCGATAACGCATTCATTCCCTGGGAAGACGTGCTGCTGCATCGCGATCTCGAGAAGCTCAAGATCTTTTTCCCCCAGTCAGGGTTCCTCGCGGGTTATCAGTTCCAGGGTTGCACCCGTCTCGCGGTCAAGCTCGACTTTTTGGTCGGCGTGATCGCCAAGGCGCTGCGCACCACCGGCGCCGATGAGTTCCGCGGCAATCAGGTGATGTTGGGTGAGGTGGTCGCCTGGCGGAATCTGTTCTGGGCGCTGACCGACGCAATGGCGGCAAATCCCACGCCGTGGGTGGACGGCGCCGTGCTCCCCAACGTGCAGTCGGGCTCGAGCTACCGCGTCTTTGCGGGCGATGCCTACGGCCGCGTCAAGGAGATCGTAGAAAAAATCATTGCCTCGGCGCTCATCTATCTTCCGTCCTCAGCCAGGGATTTCAAAAATCCCGAGATCGACAAATATCTCGCCAAATACGTGCGCGGCTCGTACGGCATCGATTACAAGGACCGCATCAAGGTGATGAAGCTCTTGTGGGACTCGATCGGTACCGAGTTTGGCGGGCGGCACGAGCTCTATGAGATGAATTACGCCGGCAACCACGAGGATATCCGGCTTCAGGCGCTGTGGGGGGCGCGCACTAGCGGCACGCTCGATGGTATGGTTGCGTTGGCCGAGCAATGCCTTGCGGACTATGACGAAAACGGCTGGCGCAATGCCGCCTGGCTTGACCCTGACGATGTTTCGTATCCGGCCGTCGTGGGCGTCAAGCGCGCCGCGGAATAAGTTCCATGAGCTGGACCGACCAACGGCCCGATGATGCGATGGACGGCGCGTTTACCGCGATCGGGCCTGAGCCCGTGCGCACGGTCGAGCCGGCGGTTTTTCGCGAGGCGATGAGCCGGCTCGGCGCCGCCGTCCACGTCATCACCACCGCCGGCGCCGCCGGCAAGGCCGGCACCACCGCCACCGCGGTCTGCTCAGTTTCAGACGCGCCGCCGACGCTCCTCATGTGTCTCAGTCGGCGCAGCCAGACGAATCCGATCGTCGTCGAGAACGGCGTATTCTGCGTCAACACGCTGGGACACCACGGCGCGGAGATGGCGGACCTTTTCGCCGGACGCACCGGGGTTGCCGGTGGGGATCGGTTCGCAACTGGAGACTGGCTGACGCTCTCGACCGGCAGTCCCGTTCTGGCCTCGGCCGTGATCGCGTTCGACTGCCGCATCGTCGAGGTGCGTTCGGTCGGAAGCCACAACGTTTTCTTCGGCGCGGTCGAAACCGTGCGCGCCGGACCTAGCGGTCCTGCGCTGGTTTACCACGACCGTGCCTACAAGCAGGTGTGAGCGCCGGTAACCCTGTTCCCGCTTCGCGGGGCGAGGGAACTGCGCCTGGCACGCGCGGCCGCGTCGGTTCGGCGGAGCATTCAATTATCTTGTTGGATTGATGTGCATGGCGCCGGCCACCGGCGTCCGGGCACGTTTTCTCTTTGGGCAAGCTGGCCTATGATTTTGCATGGCCACGGCCGCGCTTCCGCTGTTTCATCTCTACGGCGATCCGCCTGACGATCAGGCCTTCGACTTCATTCATATCGAGACCATCGCCTCGCGCTCCTCCATTCACGACTGGACCATCCGCGCCCACCGCCACCGCAATCTTTTTCAGATTCTGCTGATCGAACGTGGCGGCGGCGAGATGACCTTCGAGGCCGCCGCAATCGCCTTCGAGGCGCCCTGCGCAATTCTCGTGCCCGCAACCATCGCGCACGGTTTTCGTTTCCGTCCGGCGCTCACCGATGGCTGGGTCATGACGTTTACCGAGGACGTTGCCGAGGCGATGGGCGATCGCCGCGGCGAAGCGCTCGCCCGACTCAAGGCGCTCGCGGCCGAGCCGGTCGTACCGCTCGGAGAGTCGGAGCGCGACCGCCTTTCGAAATTGGCCGTGGAGCTGCATGAGGAACGGTTTCTCGCCCGCGCCGGCTTTCGTATCGCTATGCGCGGCCTGCTCGCGCTCATTGCAGTCGAGGTCGCGCGGTTGGCCGCCGGCCGCGCGCGCGGGGCTGCCGAGGCGATTGCGCTCGAGCCGACGGGCGCAACCGTCGATGCATTGCGCAAGCTTGTCGAGGAGCATTTCCACAAGGAGCGGCAACTTGCCTTCTACGCCGACAAGCTCGCTATGACGGTTGATCGCCTCAACGATCACGTTAAGCGCGCAACCGGCGTCACCGCTGGACATTTGATCCGCCAGCGCGTGCTCACCGAAGCCAAGCGCCAACTGGTGTTCACCAGCCAGCCGATCCACGAGATCGCCTATGATCTCGCTTTCTCCGATCCGTCCCACTTCGCCCGCTTTTTTCGCAAGCAGACCGGGACCACGCCGCACGAGTTCCGCGCGGCGAGGGGAGGGTAGCTCCGGGAATCAGGAGGTTTCATTCCTGATCCCCGGTTACTGTCCCCTGTTAAGCAAAAACTCCAGTACCGCGTTCGTGTACGCCTGTGCCTGCTCGACATTGGAAATATGCGCGGCGT
>Ga0126377_10000947_pt1 | contig 18565 bp, 11 predicted proteins | sample PanSoiMetPlot_22_FD_92647 | JGI IMG/M metagenome (GOLD analysis project Ga0126377, IMG submission 92647) | Tropical forest soil microbial communities from Panama - MetaG Plot_22 | ecosystem: Environmental > Terrestrial > Soil > Tropical forest > Bulk soil | place: Panama | collected 2016-02-17 | reverse complement strand
TCCGTTCGGCTCGAAGAAGTCGATCAGCGCGTAAGGCGCGACATCGACCTCTTTGCGAAAATCCGGAACGCCCGCCGTCGAACCGGGATAATAGATAACGCCGTCGCCGCTGACGAATCCGTCTTTCCAGGTGAAGTTCGACCAGCGGTAGCGGTCGTAAGGCGATTTTGCGTCAGGCCCAGGCCATCCGTACATACCGTGCCCCCACGGCTCAGACCAGACCGCAGGGCGAAAGACTACGCCCGGCGGGGCCGCCGGGTCTTCAGGGTTGTCCTGATCGCGCGGCGCGAAGATTTTTCCGTCAGGCGTGACGCCGCGCCAGACGACGTCGTAAATGAATTCGGAGTTGTAGTGATGCGCCTTTTGCGGAGTTTCGTGCGGCGGCTTGCCTCCGCGCTTGATCCCGGCGGCGCGTCCGGCCGGCGTCAGATAGGTAAACCAATTGTCGTGCGCCAGATACATCATCATCCACAACGTCCCCATCCCAGAATTCTCCGGCCCTTTCTTGACGACGTGCAATCCGCCTTCCAGGTCATTCTCGTGGCACTCGACGTCCGTGCAGCGCGGCTCTCGATCCTGCGCATGGTAGGCGCAGTAGTTGATGAAGTAATGCGTCTCGGTCTCGACGATGCTGTAATAGATAAACGCCCGCGCCATAGTGTCTTTGTTCCTGTCGGCGGGAGGACGTTTGGCGAAATTGGCCCAGTTGTTCAAACCGTTCCAGTCGCCGTCGAAATCGAACCGCGCGATGAAATCGCCGCGACGTTGAATCGGCTGGTCAACGCTTGCGGCGTCGCCTTCGTCCTGCGATTGGCCTCGCGTCTCGGTGTCTTGAAAGAGAATGGGGGCGTGAAAGAACGCCAGTTTGCGATAGAACTCGCGACGGTCGTTCGATGGGCGCGCCGACTCGGCGCCGCTGTTTATCGAAGAGAGCGTTAAGGCTAAAAATAGAATTGCGGATGAGATGATCAGGATCCGGTTTAGCTTCATAAAAAGATCAACGAAAGCGGCGGAGTCTTTCCGTCTTCGATATACCTTTGGTTGACGAATGCGGCGCATTCCACCAACGCGTCGAATATTTCGGGAAGACGTGACTTGAAACCTTCTGTATCGGTTATTTCGATGTGTAGCACCTCGTTTTCGACCAGGCGGAAGCGAGTCATGCCGGCATCTTTATCGAGATAAGACATGCAATCAATCCATGCGTTCAGGTTCATGCCATAAAAGTCAGGGAAGCCCATCTCGGCTTTACAGACTTCGTGGAATGATTCCCAGTCCGTTATGTGATCGGTGTTTAATCGAAAGCCGGCCATATCAAAGGTCGTCGAGGCGATTACTTATTGGCGTCGCCGGGAATTTTCCGCTTCAAAAAATCCAGCGAATATTGATACAAATTCTGCTGCCCGATGCTGTGCTCCTTGTCCGGGAATAGTTGAATCTCGAAATCCTTCTTGAGCGCGGTCAACCTGTCGCGCAGTAACAACGCCTGACTGACGGGAACATTGACGTCCTTTTCGCCGTGTAGAATGAGCACGGGGCATTTGAGGTTCTCCATCTGGAGAAGCGAAGAGCGCTGTCTGATCGCCTCTTTGGTCATGCCGGTTTCGCGCTGCATATTCTGGCGAATGCCTTCGATCTTTTCCTCGTCGTAAGCTTTTTTGAAATCGTAAACGCCAGCGCCAAGCACGACCGCTTTCACATCGTCGAGCTGAACGGCGAGCAGTGACGCCGCCATCCCGCCGCGCGAGTACCCGACGATGCCCATTCGTTTGGCGTCGACGAAAGGCTCACGCTGAAATTTTCTGTAGCCCTCACTCAGCGCCTTGATCGTCTTTGGTCCGACGAAATCCGCCGGGCCTTCCGAATAACCGTAGCCTGGTTGCGAGACGGCAATCCCCGCGTATCCTCTTCTGGCGAAAGTCAGCCCGGTCGGAATCCAGTCGCGCGCGGTCGTCGCGTGGCCCGGGATCAAGAGCAGCGCGGGAAACGGGCCGTCGCCTTCCGGTTTGAACGTGATCGCTTCCAGATTTTTACCGTCAACTTTGTAGTCGTATTTGCACAGCTTTACTTTGAATAGCTCATATGTCGTGCAACCGTTTTTCTCCAGCGCCTCGATCGTTTGGCTGAGATCGGGCCGCTGCGCATTAGCGACGGAGAAGCAAATCAATGCGGTTAGCGCAAAGAGTATGCGGCTGAAAATGGTCATGGAACCTCCTTGTCAATCGTCCGCGTTTTTGGAGATCAGGCTATCGCTTCGCAGCGCTGTTGTAAATTTCGACCATCTCTCCGGACCCCAATTTTAGCGGCTGAAAGCTTAGCTTCAATGACGCGCCCGGCTGGTAATCGTCGCCGAGAACGAAAATTTTATTGACCGAGCGCAGATCGCAGGAAGCGGAGGGGACCTGGCTAAGCTCCGATTGAGTCCTCGGATCTCCTTTTACGTCGCAGCGCGCGACGATGCGTTCGATTTCTTCCAACCGCGCCCGCTTCGGCAGGAGCGCCGTCGTACGGAAATTGCCGCTGCGGTCAATCCTGTAATTGGCGATGCCCCAATCGGAAGCCCGCCAGACCGGATCGCCTTTGAGTTTGACGGCGACGCTGAGCGCCGCGCCGGTTTGATTCGAGCTGATATCGAAATATACGTAATTGCGCAGGTCGTTGATCGACCGTCCGGGTTTTCGCTCGTCGGTAATTTTCTCCTCGCGGATCATCTCGTCGGCCATCACGCGATATGTCCACGGATGGCGATCCATCATCTCTTCGCGCGATGCTGTTCGCGCGTCGAAAGGAAGAGGGCGCGGCGCGAATCTCATCTCGGATTGGCCCTGATCCGAAAAGTTGTTGTTGATTGTCGCAACGAACATCAGCGGGTGATCGGCCTCGAGTTTGCCGGCGAATTGCGTATCTTTGTGATTGGCGGCCTGGAAGATCGTCTTCGCCTCTCCCTCGGCGCCGATCCGAGTTTCGCAGGCCCACTCGATGTCCGTCGTGCGTCCCCATCGGGCCATCAGCGCCGTCGTCTGAGTGCCGCCGTCTTCGTTGCTGAAGATGACGGTGTAAGTAAGGCGGTCATGCGCGTCGGCGCGTTCAGATTCGTAATACGCCAGCAGCGGAGCGTCGCTGAATTTGCCGATGGTGTCGGGGCGGGCGTAAAGGATCGGCGCGCGCGCGATGGCCTGAAATTCTGGATGTTTGCGATCGATTGTGGCGATCTTCGCGTCGCCGATTTTGACGCTCGTCGCTTTCGCCGCCGACTCTTTGCGGTTGAATTCGACGCGCAGACTATGCTCGCCCGGCCCGACGCGACCGAGCATCAGTTGATAGGTGAACTCCCGCGCCCCCGCGAAAAGGATCACGTCCTGATGATACTGGCCGTCAACGTAGATCGTGACGACGGCGGCCTCGGCGCCGCGCTCGCGCCACGAAGTCCCGGGCGCGGAGGCCGTCAGATCCAGCAGAGCTTCCGACTCAGCAGTCGCGCTGAATCTCTTTTCGAGCAGCGTTTGAGCTGAGGCGTCGCTTGGCGTCGCCAGCAAGAAGCTTGCCGCCAGCAACAATCCGTAAAGAGCAGAATGTTTCATCACCAGGTTTTCTCCGATCACTCGTCGTTATCGCTGCGCGCCCAATTTTTGGTCTTTCAAAATCGAATTCGATGATAGCACCGGAGGGACGGCCATATATTAGTCGATGGAGAAGCCCCTTGGTATCTACACAAATTACAATCAACCGAATCCCACCGGCGGCAGCCGGTGGATCGTTCAATCCTGACCTACAGAACACTGAGAATACTCTTGAATCCCACTGGCGGCAGCCGGTGGATCATTCAATCCTGATCTGCGCACTCAAGAACGGAAAGCAAAGGCTGTGAATGAACAATCCACCGGCTGCCGCCAGTGGGATTGCAGGGAATCTTTCCAGTCTTTGGTAGGCTGTGAATGAACAATCCACCGGCTGCCGCCTGTGGGATTCACAAAGCCAAAGTTGTTTAGTTATTAATGGGAGATACCACCGCACTAAAGATGCAAACACATCTCCGGAGATCCGAGCTAGGAAAGTTCATTTCCAATTCTCCCGGTGGTTTCTCCAACGGCTAATATCCGCCGTCCCTCCGGGACTGAAGAGGGTTCATTCTTAAGTTATTTCGGCGCGAGTATGACCACGCCTATCCGCAACGTGTTTTTATCGCCGCTTTGCGCGGGGAAGGTCAATTGCTGAATCGAAAATCTGTCCTTGAGGGCGGCGACGCTGCCGACCTCGCGCTGCTCCCAATCCTCGAATCGCACGTCGGCGCCGCGAATCTTTCCGGTTTGAAGCAGTTCGAGACCGAGCGGGTCGTGAACCAATTCGACCAGATTGCCCTTCAAATCCTTGTACTCGCCAGTCCGCCCGCAAATCGGGCAGATTTCGACGTCGGCGTGATTCGGGTTGGTATGCTCGACTTCGTAGTGCGCGCTCGCGCCGAAGCGATAAAAGGCGCGGTCGCCGTTCGATGTCTTGAGACTGACCCGATCCAGCCTCTGATGAGCCAACGCCGAGTAATAATACCGCATGTGAAACGAGTGCGAGTGTTGCATCGCGCGGTGTTCGCTGACTTCCCAGGGTTGCAAGTGTTCGAGGCGCGCTTCGAAATCGCATCCTTCGGGGTTGTCGAACGGACCCTGAAATTCACGCAGCCGCATTGCCTTGCGCAGATTTTCCGTCACCAGCTTGACCGCCGCTTCATAGCTGGGGGCGAGCGACGCGTCCACATAGAACCAGACGTTCGGGTATCGCGGCATCGCCGGGTCGAACGCGGATTTCGTCGGAAGTTTGAAATCGTCGAACGCGGTAGCGGCGATTTCTGATTTGGGATTTGAGATTTGAGATCCGAAATTGCCCGAAGGCCATTCCGTCTTGGGCCGGAAATTGTAAGTCAGGAAGTATTGGTTGATCGTCGCGCTGTTCCATCGCGAAACGCGCGCCATTTTCGTCCTGTCGAGCAACCGCAGCGGTTCGACAAAGCGCGAGAAGTTGACGAAGTCTGCCCATCCGCCTTTGAACTTTCGCGGCCAGCCCAGGCGCAGGCCGAGCGGATGATCGGCGAGTCTCCGCCCTTCCTCGCTCAATTTGCGAAATGTCCCTTCCTGATACTGTTTGAGAGTGATTGGCCGGTCGAGCGGGTAATACTTTTTCTCGGCGTCCCCCGAATTGGCGATGATAGTCATCTCTTCCCATCCGACCGGCAATGAACCGTGCTTGCCCCATTGAATGTTGACGCGAGGGCGCATCCCGTGGGCGCGCGCATCGGCGATCGCGGCTTCGCCGCCTTCCAAAATTCGCCCGTGAAAATAGGTCAGGATTTTTTCGATTGAGCTTTTGTCCTCCGAATATTTCACCCAGATCAATTCGTGGTCGCAGGGGTCGTTGTCTTCGGGAAAATCTATGTCGTCTTCCCAGAAGAAGTGGTAAGCGATCAATCGCTCGGTGGGATGCAGGATGACGGCGAAATCCTTGAGCGGGAAAAATTCCGAGGGCGTAGTGTAGAGGCGAGGCGCGAAGCGGTGAACAAGCTCCCATTCACCTGCGGTCAATTCGCGCGGCGGGTCGAGTTCTAAAGCGCGCGCGTATTCGCGGCTGGCGTCATCGAGACAGCGGCGCAAATGATATTCGACGCCTTGTTGGTGGTGAAGCTCAGCGGTATCAGATATGCGGCGCGACTCCTGCGATCTTGCGCCGATAAACACGACGCAAAATGCCGCCAATAGAGTTGAGAATAGTAAGCGAGCCATCTGGTGTTGATGAGACATTGGTTGAGAGGTCAATAGAATGTACAGGATAAACTAAAATAACGGAACGGGTGGAAGATGATCATCTTCCGCCCGTTCCGTTATTTTCGTCAGTTTCGCGCTCTTCCTTTCGCTCTGATCAGATCAGAAGTAGAACTTCAACGCGAATTGAGTGATGCGCGCGGGCGTCGCCGTAACGCGGATCGTGCCGAACGTGCTGCTTGCGATGTCCAGGCTCGGTAATCCGAGGTTGGCATGGTTGAACGCGTTAAAGAATTCGGTGCGGAACTGGAAGTACTTCGATTCTGTCAAGTGCAGGTCTTTCGCCAGTGTGAAATCGAAGTTAATCAGGCCCGGGCCGCGCATCACGCCGATGCCGGAAGTCCCGAACACCTGTCCCTTCTTCGGATCAATCAGAGAGAAAGCTGCGGTATTGAACCATTTGTCAATCGTCTGCGGCCCTTCCGTGTCCCCGATCAAATTGGGGCGTCCGCGGCGCTCGCCCCCAAGGTCCAGCACGTTACCGCCGGTCTGGATCGCGCTCAAAGCAAGTCCGCTTTGGAAGGTGTGAATCCCGGTGAGGTTCCATCCGCCTAGGACGGTATTGACAAATGGGCTCGCGCCGTCTCCGTAAGCGCGCCCCTTCCCGAAGGGGATCTCCCAAATGTAGCTGATCACAGCGCGTTGCTTGATGTCGAATTCCGCCAGCCCATGCTCGGCTTTGACGTTGAATGGATTCTGCGGCTCTCGAAACGTCCCGACGTCGAAGCCGGCGCCGACGCCGCTGGTCGAGAGGTGGTCCGGCGCGTCGGTCAGCGCTTTCCCGTAGGTGTAGCTGCCAAGGAAAGTCAGTCCGCGAGAATAGCGCTTCTCAAGGCGAACCTGCAGCGATTGGTAATTCGAGTTGGCGCGGTCCTCCATGAACTGAATGTCGCCGAATTGCGGGAAGGGCCGCGGGCCGCCGCCCTGCGCCACGCCGGCGGAATCGATGGAAAACGTCTTCGGGTTGACGTTGCGGAAGCCGGGCAGTTTCGTTCCCTTATTGCCCACGTACGCCACCTCCAACAGCAAGTCCTTTACCAACTCGCGTTGGATGCCGAAGTTGTACTGTTGGACGTAGGGCGTGCGCTGATTGGCGTCCTGAGCGCGCCGCCCGATGGTGGCGGTCAACTTGTTGGGGTCAAGCAATCCGGCGGGATACCCGTTCTGCAAACGGAAAATCGCGTTGCTCGCCGTGGTGTTGAGCTGCGAGACGGTGATCGTGTTGTCGACCAGGAATGGCGGATTGAAGCCGAGCAATCCTTCCCGCCCTTGCCGGTTCACATGGTTGTAAAAGATGCCGTAGGCGCCGCGAATGACCCAGCGGCTGGTCGGCGAAAAGGCGAAGCCGAGGCGCGGCGCGAAATTGTTATGATCCGGATGAACCAGGGCGCGATCAAACCGATCACCGTCCTTGGCGAAGACGATCGTCCCGGTCGTGGGGTCGAAGTTCGCAATTTGATTATCTCTCTCCACGGCCGGCGTCCCGTATTCGTATCGCAAGCCGTAATTGAGCGTCAGCTTGGACGTGACCTTGAAATCGTCCTGGGCGTAGAAGAAGGACAGGCGCTGGCTGTTATTCAGGACCGTGTTGCTCGTCAGGGCCAGCCGCTGCGGCAGCCCGAGCAGGAGGTCGCCAATGGCGAAATTGGTGAAGACCCCGTTGCTGAAAGTCAAACTCCCGATCAGCGCGTTGATGTCACGGATCCCCGTCTGTACGAACAGCAGCTCTGCGCCATATTTGAGGAAATGGCGGCCATGCAGGTCCGAGAGCGACGCTTTGAAGTCATACGACCTGGGCGTTTGAAACTGCGGTGTCGACGTGTGGCGGCCGATCGCCGAGAAGCCCTGGAGATTGAACTTCGGCAGCCCTCCGACGATGTCTGAGGAATTCGGGACGTTATTCAGGCCGACCTGCGCCGCGCCGTCCACGCCGAAGTTGGGCGGGAAGACGAAATATTCCCCGCGCGAATACCCGAAACGGAAATCGGCGGCTCTCTGCGGACTGATCGTCCAGGTCGCGCCGGCGGCCACGCCCTGCGAGCGGCTGTCGCCCGTGCCGAACGCGTCGTTGAATGAGCCTTCGGCCAGCCCCGGCATCGGCGCAGGGCGGAAGAGATTCGAGTCCACAAAACTGTATCGTCCGAAGAGATTGAGGACTGCGTTGTAATTGTGATCGACCCGGATGTCGAACTGATCGCTGCGCGTCCGGGTCACGGGCACGTTGACATAATCGTTGGCCGGGTTGTTGTTAACGATGGGAAGATTCGGATCCGGAATCAACGCGACGATCTTGGCGCCAACCGGATCGAAGCGGCTCGACGGGATCGTATTGTTCGCGAAGGGGGTACGGTTGTTGAAGGGGTCCACGACGGTCGAACTGAAGATCCCTTGCTTCTGGCTGGGCAGCGGCAGAGTGGAGAAGCGGACGATGCCCTCGCGGTCGCGCAGGCCCTCGTAGTCGCCGAAGAAGAAGGTCTTGTTCTTGATGATGGGGCCGCCGATCGCGCCTCCGAATTGATTACGCTGTCGCGTGGGTTTGTCCTGGTTGGCGAAATTGGCGAAGAAGTTATTGGCGTCCAGCGCCTTGTTTCGAAGGAATTCATACGCGGCGCCATGAATGTTGTTGCCGCCCGATTTGATCGTCGCATTGACCACCGCGCCGGCCGAGCGACCGAATTCGGCCGAATACGCGTTGGTCTGAATCTTGAACTCCTGGAGCGCCTCGATTGAAGGCTGCACGATCTGGACGTTGTCGCCGCGGTAGCTGCTCGAGTAAGAGATATTGTCCACGCCGTCGAGCAAAAAGACGTTCATAAAGAGGCGATTGCCGTTGACGTTGATTGCGCCTTTGAAGTTGATCGAGGCCATCCGCGGAGTGCCCGCCAGCACGCCCGGCGAAAGCAGCGCGAGTTGATTGTAGTCGCGGCCATTGAGCGGCAGATCGACGATCTTCTTCTGATCGATCACCGAGCCGCGAGATGAAGTCTCGGTCTCCAGGAGATTCGCCGCCTCGACAATCTCGACGGCGGTCGTCAGTTCGCCGACCTGCATATTCACGTCCAGTCTCGCGACCTGATTGACCTGCAGCGTGACGCCGCTGCGGACGGATTTCTTGAATCCCGTCTTCTCGACCGTAATCGAGTATGACCCGGGCTTGAGGCTCGGCACGGTGTAGAGTCCCTGGTCGTTGGTTTCGCTCTTGATGCTGACGTTGGTTTCGACGTTGGTCACGGTGATCGTCGCCTTCGGCACAACCGATCCGTTGGCGTCTCTGATTTCGCCGGTGATTGTCGCCGTCTCCTGCTGCGCTAACGCTAAGGGCGAGCAGAGCGTCAGCAACCCGAGGAGCAGGCCAAAGAGCAGTATGGAAATTGATGCTCTTGTCTTCATATGATGATTCCTCCAGTTGGTAAAAGGGTAGTCTCGTATTACGGACACATGGTTTTTCAGGCTAGAAGCTCAGATTTTGCGAATCAGACCCACGATCGGTAGCGAGCAATCTTCCATTGGTCGGCCTCTAATGAAGGCATGTTCGTCACCGTTCTCGGCGCCCATTCAGCTGAAACTGGCATTTTAAATTGTCGAGATTAAGGACGAGTTAGGTCAATGTTAGCAACCGCTTCAGTCTTGCGCTTTTGTCCCTGAAAGGCAGACCGGATGACTGGCGTCGGACGGCTTTTTAGGTCCGGTTGTCGGCGATTACAAACTACCCAGCAAAGGCGGCTGCATCATATATCACTTTTCCATTCTTGGGCAGGAAAATGGCGTCTTTATTTGCTGTCCAGGAATGGAAATATGAGAATTGAGAATTGAGAATTATTTACCACCTGATCTTTGACGGGAAGAATTCGGCGACCAGGTCTTCGTAATACGGTTTCAACTCAGCCAGATTCGGCTCCACTTCACACTTCGAGTAAAGGTCGTAGGGATTGAACGCGCGCGCCCAGCGCAGCGCCTCCTGATCCCGCTCGTTCAGCAGATGGGCATACGCGCCCTCGCGATGAATCGGATAGCAAGAATGATAGCGGATCATCCACAACGCCTCCTGCGGCAGATAATCTTTTGTGACCAGATAGAGATATTCATCGTGCCCCCACGACAGATGCAGCTTATCGAGCCCGCATCCTTCCTCATAAATTCCGTTCGGAGTTTGCAGAGCGGGGTTGTGGTAATCGGGGTTCTCTTTGAAGAACTCAGAATAAACGACCTTGTCTGAATAGGCGCAGCCGACGGGGAATGTGTCGCCGACAACCGCCCATTGCGGCTCGCCGAAGAGACAAAGCGTTTTCCCAAGATCGTGGATGAATCCGGCCAGCACGAACCATCGCGGGTGGCCGTCCTGGCGGATAGCTTCGGCGGTCTGTAGCGCGTGAACGACCTGTGGCAGCGCCAGATCCGGGTCGCTGTCGTCAACCAGGCTGTTCAAAAAATCCATCGCCTCCCAGACGCTCATCTCGGCTTTGTCTAGCTTGCCGTACTCGGCTTTTTTGGCGAGGACGAAATCGAGCGTTTGATTCCGGTGATTGAGCCTGTATAACTCTTTGACCGATGCGCGAGATTCGGCCTCGTAATCGCGGAAGTTGTCCGCGCTTTTGATCCCGTCAAGGAATGGAGAAGGATTGCTCGCTTCGGCGATGATTTGCGGATGAATCGCTTGTGACATTAATAAAACTCCTTTGATTGTTACTTATGAATGCAACCGTCGGGCGCCACATAAATTGGCGACGCTTAGATGATAGGCAATTTGAGAAGCGGTGAAAAGTGAGGATCGAGGATCGAGAATCGAGGATCGAGGATCGAGGATCGAGGATCGAGGATCGAGGATCGAGGATCGAGGATCGAGGATCGAGGATCGAGGATCGAAGATAGAGGATCGAGGATCGAGGATAGCTGCCGAAAACGATCCTCTATCTTCGATCCTTTATTTTGATTGCTTCCCGTCGCTGAGGCAGAAGAGGTGGGTTTTGCTGCGCAGGAACAACTCGCCTTCGGCCACGACGGGCGAGGCTACGAACATCTGGTCCTCGAGCGTGTTGATCGCCACTATTTCGAATTTCTCGCCCATCTTGATCACAGTGACCACGCCGCTCTCGCTCGCCAGGTAGAGATTGCCGCCGGCGCCGACCGGAGAGGCTTTGAAGCTGTCGGGTTGGGGCAAACGCTGCTGATGGTAGTAAGGCTCGCCCGTGGCGGCGTTGAAGCAACTGAGCATGCCGTTGTCGGTCAGAGTGTAGAGTTTGTTTTCATGAAGCGCGGGCGAAGGCGTGTAGGACATTCCGCGCGTCTGGCTCCACACAATCGCGTCGCTGCCCGTCAGATCGCCTTCGCGCCCCAGGCGGATCGCCAACAACTTCGGATCGCGGAATCCACTCATCGCATAAACCAGGTCGTTTTGTTGGACGGGCATCGGGATGACGTTCGCTCCGAGTCCGGCGCATTCCCAGATCAGCTTGCCGTTTTCAGGATCGTAAGACCGCACTTTTTTGGTCGCGCTGATGACGACCTGCTTCTTCCCATTGAGGTCCGCGATCAAAGGCGTCGACCACGCGCTCGTCTCATCGCGGTTCGCGCGCCAGACTTCCTTGCCGTTGCGTTTGTCGAGCGCGACCACAAACGAGCCACCCTCGTGATCGAAGGGATGAATCAAGAGGTCGCCGTACAGCGCCGGCGCCACGCCCTCGCCGAACTGGAGCTTTATCCGCATCTGCACGCCGAGGTCTTTCTCCCAGATGAGCTTTCCGTCAAGGTCGTAGCAATAGATCCCGCGCGATCCGAATGAAGCGTAGAGATAGCGGCCGTCAGTCACCGGGGCGTTCGAGGCGAAGCTGCCGTATTGTTGATGATAACCTTCGTGCGGAGTGGCGACTCTGGCCACACGCTCCCACAATGTCTTGCCGGTCTTCTTGTCCAGGCACATCACGACGAACTTGTGCTCTTCGCCCGCGCCGGCTCCTCCACCCGGGCCACCACGCGCCTGCCCCCGTCCTCTAGGATTCTGTGCGGGAGGATTTTGGGATTGCTCCGGCTCCGGCGTGGGTTGAGTGATTTTGCCAGTGGGAATGGCTGTGGTCAGAAAGATTCGATCGCCCCAGATCACCGGCGTAGCAAAGCCTCGACCAGGAATCGCGACCTTCCACTTTATATTTTTCGTGTCGCTGAATTCGACCGGCGCGGCTGTGCGAGCCATGCCGTTGAAGAAAGGCCCGCGCCATTGCGGCCAGTGCGCGGGATCGGAACTTGTGGAACCGGCAACCAGAACGACCGTCGCCAGCGCAATCAGAGACAACAGGCCGCCGATGGCGGACAATCTTTTCGTCATTTCATCGACCTCCGGTGAAAGTGTGCGGCGAACAGATGGATTCGCCAAGACCTTTGTCACAGGCTCTTATGTTGCCTTTACTGCGCCACAGGCTGAGCAGTTACTGAAAAGTCTCGGTCGGCGCAGAGCGCGGGCAGGCGCTGAGGAAAGAGGATTAAAACTGGGGCAGGGAATCGAGCGAGAAGATATTCGACAATAATGACGCGTGATGAAATTTCTCCTCACCGTTTGGTTTTGTATTCGACCAGTTTGAGAAAGTCTTTGAGCATAGCGCTGCGTTTTATGGCCGGGCCGGTCGCGCCGTCCGCGCGCTGATTTCGGGCTGAATCCTGCGGGTCGGATTCGTCATTAAACTTGTGAAGCATGTCGGCCAAAGAGTCGTAATAATACTCATCGGTCAACCGGGTGAGGTCTTCGTCTTTGATAACCCCCGCGATCATCCGAATGAGGGGTTCAGCATATGATGGCGCATCGTCGGCCACGCGTCGCAGTTGTGATATAAGGTACGGCGCCAAGCGCTCATCGCCGAACATCCGGACTAAGCCAACCAATTCCATGTCGTTTTCGCTCAACGCGGCAATACCAAAGAGCGCATTTGCCAGACGGAGCTTGTGACCCTGTGTCAACGCAGCGGCCATTTGCAGGCTCTCTCTCCTCATTTCAGCCTCGTCGTTATTATCGGATTGCTCGTTAGAACTCTCTTCATCGTCTTCGCTTTGGCCTGAGGACTCTTCGACCTCACTCGATTGTGACTTCGCCTCATCCTCGCGCTCATCTTGAGACGCCCGGAGCGACAGGATTTCGGACAATTTACTAACTCCTTCTTCCCGCGTTGCCGGTTCTTCGACACAGCGCGTCAGCCATTCGACAATCTCCGCCGGGTCAGGATTGCCGCGCTGCATGATCGCAGTCAACTCCTCGATACGTTGGCGATAGATGGCCAGCGCTCCATCGTCAAGGTTTTTAACGCCACTTCCCCAGCCAGTCGCTTCGTAACCATCCAGCCGCTCGCCACCTTCCGACTCACGGTGATGTAGGAGCGCTAACAGCATGTCTCCGGGCTTGAATGGGGCCGGATAAGAATCATCAGCCCAATGATAGAGGTGGATCACTTGCCGCCCGTTTTCGCCTTTGAACTGTGAAGTAATGTTCAGCGCCGTTTTGAGTCGCTTCGCGCCATCCTCGGTCTCGACGGTGGTTGATCGCCCTACCTGGGCAATGGCGACGAGATCACTCTGTCGATAAAGGTCTAATAGCGATTGTGGGCTTCCACCGCCTATTGCTCCGTCAATCACTATCTTTCGTTCTACCTTCATTGACACCTCGAAACGCGTGTCGTACGGCGTATCAACGATAACGTTTGGATTCACGTGCGTGTAGAAACCCTCAGCTTCGACAAGCATTATGTATGCGCCGAAGGGAACCTTCGCGAAGGTGAATTCGCCTTCGGCTGACGTTTTAGTTTTAAGCTCCGCGCCCGCGTCGGAGATGAGTTTGACTACCGCGTTCGGAATGGCGGCTCCTTGAGGGTCGAACACTGTCCCGCCGACCAACGCCTCGCCGCCGCCATACGGAATCTTTGCGGCGCCGTTATCGGCGTCGGGGCGGACGACAAGCTGCGCCGCAGAGGCGTCTACGATTAGTGAATTGGCCGGGACGCTGAGGCTTAAAATTGCGGCTAGGGTAGCGTTGACGACCGGCGAGGCGCGGCGAGCGACGGCGGGATGAACCGTCGGAGTCTCCAGCGTCAGCAACGACCCGTCAGGTCGCCGCGTTATTCGGGCGCACATCCGGCCCTGGTGAATCGAAACTATCGCTTCGACCTGTTGTCGCGTCATCTGCGAGAAGTCGTAAACGAATTTGTCGCATTCGGCGCAGAAGCGCTTCTTTTCATCGCCGGACATCCGATCCCAATCGGTTGAGCAAGGAGAGACGACCTGTAATTGATCGAGCCTGCGCTTCTTTATGGACATAATTCGACCTCCTGTTTCACATTCAAAGCGGAACTATGGGTGTTACGCGGCCAATAGACGCCGTTGGCGGCGCTCATGTTCCTGTAATTTGCAATTATGTTTTTGGCGCGGCGAGCCTGATTGATCGTGTGAGTAGGTCTTGTCACAATCAGGATTATTTGCTGCCGGTGTTTGATCGAGCGTTGGCCAGGGACTTGCAAAATTTTCAATCGCGTGCACGGCTTAAAAACAGAAGAAGCCTTGCCGGTTTGGGAGGGCAAAGTATAAAGTGCGAGTCAACGCATAAGACCTGTCAGCAATTTTCGACAGAATGGAGAAAACAAGGAGGCGCCAGTAATGGAAGTCAACGGAAACACTTTTCTGGTCTCGGGTGGCGCGTCGGGCTTGGGCGGGGCGACCGCGCGGTTGCTCGCGGAGAGCGGCGCGAACGTCGTCATCGCCGACGTCAACAAGGAGAAGGGCGAGGCGCTTGCACGAGCGCTCGGCCCGAACGCCCGCTTCGTCGAGACCAACGTCACCGATGAAGAGAGCGTCAAGAGCGCTGTGGGCGCGGCCGTTTCCGCGTTCGGCGCTTTGCGCGGCGCGATCAATTGCGCGGGCATCGGCGTCGCCGAGAAGACGGTCGGCAAGGAAGGGCCGCATTCGCTCGCGTCGTTCAAACGAATCATCGAGGTCAATTTGATCGGAACTTTCAATGTCATCCGGCTTGCCGCGGCGCAAATGACGGCGCAGGAACCGAACGCCGGAGGAGAACGCGGCGTGATCGTCAACACGGCCTCGATCGCGGCCTTCGACGGTCAGATCGGCCAGGCGGCGTATTCGGCGTCGAAAGGCGGGATCGTCGGCATGACTTTGCCGATCGCCCGCGACCTCGCCCGTTCGGGAATCCGCGTCGTGACCATTGCGCCCGGCCTGTTCGACACGCCGCTGCTCGCGGGCCTGCCGGAAGACATGAGGAAATCGCTCGGCGCGCAGATCCCGTTCCCGCCACGGCTCGGCGATCCTGCGGAATACGCCGCGCTGGCCAAACACATCATCGAAAACGCAATGCTCAACGGCGAAGTGATTCGCCTTGATGGCGCGCTACGTATGTCGCCGAAGTAAAACCCATCCACGAAGTCGCACGAAGCCGCGCGAAGATTTTTGTCCTTTCGCGCCCTTTTGTATGGCCTCGTGGATAATTTTCACTGGAGACTCACTGCAATGAATAAACTCTTCAAGCTGTTCTCGCTCGTTTCTATCCTGTCATTTGTTTCAGTCGTAGCGGCGGCGCAAAACGCGCCCGCGCCGCCGACCGTAGCGCCCAGCAAGTCTCTCACTAAAGACTCGCGCTGCTTCGAGCTTCGCACTTACACCGCTGCGCCCGGCAAACTCGAAGAGCTGCACGCCCGGTTCCGCGACCACACGATGAAAATTTTCAAGAAGCACGGAATGGAGGTCGTGGGCTTCTGGGGGCCGACCGATAAAGAGAAAGGCTCTGAGAACACGCTGGTTTACGTGTTGGCCTTCCCCAGCCGCGAAGCGCGTGAAAAAGCCTGGCAAGCCTTCCGTTCCGACCCCGAATGGCAGAAGGCGCAGAGCGAAAGTGAGAAGAACGGCAAGCTGACTGAAAAGGTCGAATCGGTGATTCTGATGGCGACCGATTACTCGCCCATTAAATGAAATGTCAGGTGTCAGGTTCCAGGTGTCAGGATAGAGTCTGAGGCATTATTCCTCATCTGACACCTGACACCTGACACCTGACACCTGACACCTGACACCTTGAATATGAACGGAGCTGAAAGCCTCATTCGCACACTAGTTGACGCGGGCGTCGACGTTTGCTTCGCCAATCCAGGCACCACCGAAATGCCGATGGTGCGCGCGATTGACGAAACGACGGGAATGCGCGCCGTGTTGTGTCTGTTCGAAGGCGTTTGTACGGGCGCGGCTGACGGGTACGCGCGAATGGCGGAGAAGCCCGGGTTGACGCTGTTGCATCTTGGGCCGGGCTTCGCCAACGGCATTGCATACTTGCACGACGCGCGACGCGCCCGTTCGCCGATAATCAACCTGATCGGCGAGCACGCCACCTGGCATCTGGCGGCCGACGCGCCGCTCACCAGCGACATCGAATCGCTGGCCAGGCCGGTCACCGCCTGGCTTCGCCGCAATAAATCGGCGGAAGAATTGGCGGCTGATATAGCCGAAGCGATTGAGGCGGCCTCGATAAAACCGGGACGGATCGCGACCTTGATCATTCCGCATGATTGCCAGATGGACGCGGCGAATGGGCCGGTTGCGGTTCGCGCAATCGCGCCGCCGCCGAAGGTTAGCGAGGACTCGATCAATCAAGCGGTCGAGGCGCTGCGGCGCGATGAGCCGAGGGTTCTATTCCTAGGCGGATATGCGTTGCGCGAGCGCGGTTTGAAAGCGGCGGCGCGCGTAGCCGCCGCGACCGGTTGCAAGCTGATGTGCGAAACATTTCCGGCGCGGTGGGAGCGCGGCGCCGGGACGCCGGTCATCGAGCGCCTGCCATATTTCCCCGAGGCCGCCATGGCGGCAATCTCGTCTTACGGATCGGTCGTGCTGGCCGGGGCGAAGCCGCCGGTATCGTTCTTTGGCTATCCCGGCGCGCCAAGCTATATCATCTCGCCGGAGCAGCGTACGAGCGTATTGGCGACGCCCGAAGAAGACGTCGCCGACGCCCTCGGATCGCTGGCCGAAGCGCTGGACGCGCCTCTGAGTATCGATCGAAACACCATTGTTCAAACGCCGCCGCGCCCGTCCGGCCAGTCCGAGAGGATCACGCCCGAGACGCTCTCGGCCGCCGTCGCCGCATTGCTTCCTGAAAACGCCATCGTGATGGACGAGAGCAACACGAGCATGGGGCCGTTCTTAACGATGTCGCAATCGGCGGCTGGGCACACGTTGTTGACGCAGCCGGGAGGCGCGATCGGATTGGGGCCGCCGTGCGCGACTGGCGCCGCCATCGCTTGCCCCGATCGCATAGTGATCAATCTTCAAGCGGACGGCAGCGCGATGTACACGCTACAAGCTTTGTGGACGCAAGCCCGCGAAAAGCTCAACGTTAAAACGGTCATCTGCAACAACCGCAGCTACCGCATCCTGGGCATTGAGCTGATGCGGGCGGGCGCGAAAGAGGTCGGCAATCAGGCGCAGAGTCTGATCGGATTGACTCAGCCCGCGATTGATTGGGTGAGCCTGGCGAAAGGAATGGGCGTGCCAGGCGCGCGAGTTGAAACAGCCGGAGATTTGGCGCGGGAGCTTGAACGATCGCTGGCTGAAGCCGGGCCTCAATTGATTGAAGCAATGTTGTGAGATGGTGTTTGTCGCGCCGCCTTTAGGCGGAATTGCTCTGATTATGAAGCGCTTCCGCCTGAATGCGGTACTCTAAACGACGTGAAATGGAGACCGCAGATGAACTTTGAATTTTCAGACAAGACAAAATATCTGCAGAAGAAACTCTCGGCCTTCATGGATGAGCAAATTTATCCGAACGAAGGAAAGTTTTATGAACAGCTAAACACTGGCGACCGATGGAAGGTCATACCTCTGATTGAGGAGTTGAAGCCGAAGGCCAGAGCCGAAGGCTTGTGGAATCTGTTTTTGCCTGAAAGCGAGTATGGCGGGGGATTGACCAATCTGGAATATGCGCCGCTGTGCGAGATTATGGGGCGCGTACCGTGGTCGGCTGAAGTGTTCAACTGCTCGGCCCCCGATACCGGCAACATGGAAGTTCTGGTTCGCTACGGAACCGAAGAGCAGAAGAAGCGGTGGTTGATCCCGCTGCTCAATGGTGAGATTCGGTCGTGTTTCGCGATGACCGAGCCCGAGGTCGCCTCGTCCGACGCGACTAACATTCAATCTTCAATCGCGCGTAACGGCGATGAATATGTGATCAACGGGCGCAAATGGTGGACGTCGGGCGCGGGCGATCCGCGATGCAAGATCGCGATTTTCATGGGCAAGACCGATCCGTCGGCCCCCCCGCACAGGCAGCAGTCGATGATCCTGGTCCCCATGGACGCGAAAGGCGTCACGGTCAGAAGGATGCTCAACGTCTTCGGCTACGACGATGCGCCGCACGGCCACGCAGAGGTAACTTTTGAAAACGTCCAGGCGCCCGCGTCGAACATACTGCTGGGCGAAGGACGCGGCTTCGAGATCGCGCAAGGACGCCTGGGACCGGGGCGAATCCACCATTGCATGCGCACGATCGGAATCGCCGAACGATCGCTCGAAGCGATGTGCCGCCGCGTCAAACATCGCGTCGCGTTCGGCAAGACGCTGGCCGAAATGGGGACGATCCGCGCCGAGATCGCCGAATCGCGAATCGAAATAGAGCAGGCGCGGCTGCTCACGCTCAAAGCGGCTTATATGATGGACACGGTGGGCAACAAGGCGGCGCGCGCCGAGATCGCCATGATCAAAGTCGTCGCGCCGAACATGGCCTTGCGCGTGAT